>Ga0181612_134164_pt1 | contig 40959 bp, 16 predicted proteins | sample HoacroProtozoa21_FD_119630 | JGI IMG/M metagenome (GOLD analysis project Ga0181612, IMG submission 119630) | Hoatzin crop microbial communities from Cojedes, Venezuel. Combined Assembly of Gp0051906, Gp0051904, Gp0051908
CTGTCATATATGTGTATGCCAGATGAGAGAAATTTCTCAGTCTTCTCCAACACCGTTCAAGGCTTCTGGCTTGTGAGATGCTGAAACCATAGAGACTTCAGCCTCTATTCTCTGGCTTAAAGCAGATCTATCCAGTAAAGTATCATGGAGATGGTGATTCTGTCTTGCTCACTTTCCTTCTGAATCATTGTGATTTTGAGCAGTACAGCTCTTGGTTGCTTGGTGCAGCATCAAACAGCCACAGGCATCAAGGCCAGAGACCAAAGGCTGCCGTAAGCTTGCAGTTAGTCGAAGGATTGGACTGGATTGCTCTAGGGCAATGATTATTGTTAGGGAGCTAATCCTGCACGAGAAGCCTGAAGTCTGTTTTTAGACTATGATGTTGTCTTCTGCTCTTGATTAACATATCTTTTCTTGCCTTTTTGATGTCATGTTATTAAGAAAACTGTCCCTGTGTAGTATGATAGGATTGGTTTGGAATATTAAATGGCTGTTATTGCCTGTTCCCCAGTGTATTACGATGAAAAGCAATTGCTGTGTTACTGGAAGTTGGAATTATGAAATAGTCTACAATTTTTTACAAAAATATTTTTTCACAAACTACCATGTATTTCCATCTTAATTTTTCCTCTAGTGTTGTTATGTAACAAAAAAACCCACTTGAGTGTGGGGTATCAGCCACAGAGTTAATCAGAGATTACTGTGACTCTCTTCGAGGGCTGAGTTTATACATTGGAAGCTTTTCTTGGTACCGTTTTAGCACCTTAAGGCTACCTGTATTGATGCAATAACTCAAGATTCCTGGAAAGAAAATAATTTTTGAGAAGAGCATCTCTCCTAAGGCTTTTGTTATATTGATGCACAGTTGCCAGTTACTCTGTAAAATTGTTCATATGAAAGGCCTTGCTTTTTATTTTATGTATGGTGAGTCTTTTTTTACTTGACAAGCAGGCACATTTGTGTCCTGGATTAAAAGACCACGGAACATTAGGCCTTTGACATAAAGGGATGGAGAGGGGGGTGGGAGGAAGCAGGGAAGTTGTATAGAAAACCAAGAATTCTTGAAGAAAGTTAAAGGAATTTCATTTATGGATTAATTTTAGAACAAAAAGCTCATTTTTTTTTAACAGAATTCAGATGCTTATGCTGGTTTATAAGGTATGTGGAGCTATGTGAATTTCTAAAATTTGATAGTCTTACTGGCTTTCCTTGGAACTCTCTGCTTGGATGGGGTTAAGAAAGCACAAGTTGGAGATGTGTATACATAAACACTGGTATTAATAATTACTGGTGCCTCAGAGGCTGATCGTGTATCAGCATTTCTTCCTTCTGTTCCAGGACAGCCATGCTCTGTGCTGTGTGATTGCTGCCTCATCTCAGGGCTGCTTGCCCGTGATTCACTATTGGTGGTTTTATATTGGCTTATTTGGGCATTGTTTGTAATGTAAGTTGTTTTATAAACAGTATTTTATTATTATTACTATATAGTAATGTTTCTGTCAATCGCAAAATAAATTCCTCAGTATGAGTAGATCATCTATGTAACTCAGCTACGAGAGCTCAAAAATTTCCTGTGTTTCCAAATAATACTCTACTGCTATTAAAGGGTAGAAAAAAGCATTTTCTCATAGCAAGTTTTATAAAAGAGCTGGTCTCTGCATAGCACTGCAGGTGCTAGAATGATTATTTAATTGCACGTAGGCTGATTCAGAAACTTCTGTATTAAATATGAAATCTATTTCATTGTGAACTAGTGAAACTATAACTTAATTAGAAAGAATTACAGTGCTCTGGAGCTGAATGGGAATATCACTTCTTTGATCTTGGAGCATCTTGTCCACCACAATGACTAGTACCAGATGTTTCATAAAACAATACAAGAAACATATGCTTTTTTATAAATTTTCCTTTCTTGTGAATAATCAGATCCAATAGGCTAGTTAAATATCCTTCTGTTAGTTTCAAAACCAAAATTAACCACTGTTGAGATTTGTTTGAATTTTCTCTTACCTGCCTCATCCTCACAGCAGCAGTTTGTAGAAGTTATGGTTAATTTTGTTTTTTCTTGCAAATATTTGCAGCAATACCCTTACTGCTCGCAGAGTGGACCAGCTAGTACAAAGCTGTGTTTAACCAGAAACTGGGACTGATTTTTTTTTTTTTCCTAATGGTTAGCATGTAACCTTTAATTAGTTTGACTGATCTTACTGCTTTTGGGAACTGCAAGAATATTCTGCCTAGTGACCACCAGATGGAGTTTCTAAAACACCTTTGATAACCTAATACCAGAATTAACTTCAAAATGATCTTTTAAAGGTTTTGGAGATGAATTAAGAAACAGTTGTGGAAATTCTACCAGCTTCAAGATAAATTTTAGCTTAAATTTGCAGCTGTTGTTGCTAAAATTAGGCTTTTCAATTCATTTTGTAATTGGTAATGCATAGACTAATATACGAGTGATGAGCAGAACTTCCCAGCAATATCAGTACAATTTGTGATAAATCCACTTTAAATTAGGAGATTAATTCTGTGTTTTTTGAATGTTAACTTTACCCAGAGTTGAGCATTTCCTCTGCATTTTTATAGCAGAATTATTCCTACTGTTGGGCAGTATACTTGCAGGTATAGTTCCTGCAAGATACCAAAAGAAGTGCTATTCCCATTCAGCTCCAGAGCACTATAATTCTTTCTAATTAAGTTACAGTTTCAATAGTTCACAATGAAACATACTTGCAGGTATAGTTCCTGCAAGATGTCTCTAATTGTAAATCTATTTCTTTTTTTATTAGTCCTCTCTCCAGGTCTCTGAGTTGGGAGTATTTATGCTGCTGCTTATTTATCTGTTCATATAATGCATCATGAAGTTCTTTTAAACTAGATAAAATGGATTCTCTTTCTGGTTATAAATTTTGTTTGTTTTGATGAACTTTTGGTAGGAAGATTTTTTTTTAAATATGTTTGTATATTTAATTCATAACTACTCTGTGAGAATCTGGTGGTTTAAAAATCTTTTACTGTCATGATTTGTAATAATACAAGAACTCTGCCTGCTCTAGACTGTGAATAATTTTGACCCTTCTCGTGTATGTAATTAAAAGTGCCGGTTCTTTAGGAGGAAGGAATATAAGGAAATCACATGGACTAAGGAAAGGAGTTGGTAGGAAGAAAGTGGAATGACAAAGTGGATAATAAATCCTCTTCTCTCCTGATAGGAAAAGAATGTATTCAGCATATGTCAAAGTGTTTTGATATATAATGAAAAGGTAAAGGAAATACAACAGAAGAAACATTTCACACTTCAGATTTGTTGCCATGGCAGTCTGCACAGCTGGTTTTGTATGTTTAGATTGCTTTTACTTGGAAAAAGCATTGCATGAGGTAGTTAAGAAATACACAAGATTTTGCTTACTAAGAAACTACAAAAATTCATCTTAGAGCATATGTTTCAGATTCATCAGTGCTCTGAGCACTTTACAGCTGCAGAAACTTAGGTGAAAGTCAGTACTTCTCAAAGTCCTCAGTTGCCAGCAGAACAGAGAGCAGCGCTTGGCCAGGTTCTGCTTTTGTCTTCTCTTGCCAGTCCTGTGCCACTGCAGTAAAGCTCGTGAGAAGGTCTCCAGCCTGAGCACTGTATTGCTTTCATTTTTAATAAGCAGTGATAAATGGGGTTTTAGCTATGTACTTATCCATACCACAAAAACAGTTCAACTGAATCTTAGTTTTAAAAAAAAAACCAAAAAAGTGTTACTTCAAGTTTTCTGGTAGTAGTGTCATATTTTATTGGCAACCTTGGGGCCTATTTTCCTATATTAAATGATAGTTAAATGCGTATTTTCTGCGACTGCTCCAAAATGTGGTTGTCTTCAGTGAATTCTCTTTGTACTGACAGAAAAGGGCAGATTCTGATGCCATGTTGTCCCAATTTGTACTGGTGTAAACTTGGTTGTACCCAGTGAACTCATTTTACTTGCACTGATGTAGAAGTTCACCCTTTGCAAACCTGTAGGCTTGTTAACTTGCTGCTTATTAACTAGCTCTGTTCTCATTTAAGATCCTTCAAGTCTATGTTGTGTAAAAGGTGTTTTTATATAAAAGCCTTTTTATGTATTGCACTTATATCTTAAAGCTCTGAGAAATGAAGCATCAGAAAATCACTACTCTGTGTTTAGAGATTCTGGGCCTCCAATTAGAGTAACAGAAAACACTCTTTAAACCATTGTATGTAAGTAAGGGCATCTTGTCAGATATTAGGCTTAGACTAAATTATATAATATTGCAACTTCCCTATTCACAATTGCCTTTTTCATTTATCTCTCACTGAGTCTTAACACTCAGAAGTGCCTTGGACTTTTTTTTTTTCTTTAAGGAATTCACTAATAACCATTTTAAATAGTTTGCTTTTACTTGCTATCCTCCTACACTTTACAGAAAAATTTAAAAGGAACAAATTGCTAATTAAAGTATAGCCAGGAAAATATTTTCATGAATGTGAGGTAAACTAACGGTTCCATGGTGAGTGAGCTTTTGGATATATGCAGTGGTTACTGCAGTAAATGGATTATGAGGTACGCTATATTCTTAAAGCTAAATATTCTTTGGGATGCCAAAGGTATGAGTTGTTATATTATATTGTTCTGGGAACCAAGAGGGTTTCTGCAGGGAGCTGATTTCCGAGATCTCATTTGTGGCAGCACAAAGGAGAGGAAGCGACAAGGACGTGGCCTGCGCATGCATTAATCACCAGCCTTGTGTTGCTATGGCGCAGTGTTACTCCGTCCGTTCAGCTGCAGGATTCTCTGTGCTGAGCAGAGTTGGGGGGGGGGTGCCTTTTTGCTTTCATTCCCAGCTAGCTTCACGCTGATGAATAATGAGATTTGAGTAGTGTCAAAATTATGTCCTGGAAAATCTGATAACTGAACATGTCTGATTTGACACCAGAGTCATGCAATTTGGTATGTTTTGATTCGGTGAAGCAACGCAGGTTTAACCTTGGCTACAACAGGTTTTTACCAAGAAGGCCAAAAAAAAAAAATCACACATCTTACTGACCAGGTACACTTTAACACTTTTTATTGAGAATTTATTATGAGTCAGTAGTTCCTGCATGAGGCTTTGCAGAAAGTCCATTTCTGTAGTATTTTGACATAATATTGAAGGCCACATCTCTTCCTTTTAATAGAACCTGAAATTTTCTAGGGGTTGATCACTTTCCTTCATTTATTGAAACTATGTCTTCAGAGACCAACTCAATTTGATTCTCAAATTAAAACTTTTGAAACGAGGACCTCTACTAGGTTAGTCAACGAGGACTTGTCTTGAGCTAGCTTTGTTCATAATTTAAGCAGAAGCAGAGAGCAACATTTTTGTTAGTTCATTGATTTGACTTAATGGGCAGTTCAGCAAGAGGGCCATAAGCCATAGATCAACTCAGACATTAAATTTAATTTTGTGAGAAAATAACACTGTTAATGGCACTTAACTAGTGCTTACTTTCTAGTATACAGTATATACATACAGAAACATACAGTACACCTTACTGTTCAGGGGTTTACATTTAAATGATACACTTTAAGAAATAATTTAATAAATTCTTTGCAAATTATTTTTACATCAGTAGCCTGACTTTTATCTTGCGTATATACAGTATTTTAGTCATAATTATTTAAATGTGAAATAGAGAAGTCCCTATTTACAGTCATCAGAAACCTTCAGGTATGTGAGATAGAAAGGCCCCGTTCTTGAGAACTTTGTATATTAAAGATTCGTCCATAAAAGTTCTTCCATATTTATGATACCGTGTATTTCCTTAAGTATTTTATTGCACTTGCTCATCTACTGCTTTTCTATAAATATTGCAAAGTTCTCACTTTTTGGGATACTGCTTTTTGAGAGATACCATGCGATGGTGCTGCAATTAAGTTCAGAATTTCCTTAAGAGAACAGCAGTCAGGCAGCTCCATGGCACGGTTTCTTTGAGGCAATTAATATATCAAACTAACTCTTAAAAAAAAGGTGAGTGGATTGCAGTCTTGTTCATTAAATTATGAAAGTTGTTGTCTATATGATTGCCATCACATTTGTTTATTACCAAGGATACATGCAAACATACTTTCCTGCAATAAAAAGGATTAGGAAAAAAAGTATTGAGATTTCAAAGGTAAATTATATAAAAACTTTCTCTATCTCTTTAATAGCAGCTTCCACTTTACTATATAAATCCATTTGTAATGTCAAATCATTGAATAAGATTTGAGTCATTGTGAAGGAGTCAATCTGGTGAAGTAAATGCAAGTGGTGAATGGTACCAAGAGCACAAGACCAAACATGGATGGAAACAGAGGAGTAATACGAACATTGAACAGAATAGCACATTCAGATACAGAAGTGGAAAAGATGAGAGACAAAGCTCAAGAGAGATAAGAGCCATGATCTGAAACTGGGAATTTAACATGGAGAGAAAGGAACAGAAATAAATGAACAGTCCTGTTAGAGGCAGAAAGAAAGATGTCTCAGAGGTGGGAAATGGAAGGAAGGAAGCAGCATAGAAGTTACAATTGCACTTAATGCTGCCTGTTCAGCCACACCGTGCTGGCAGTGTCTCAGTTCTGGAAGCCTCTATCCACACCAGATAAGCCAGTTCCTCCCTGCTGGAATTTTTCCTGCATAATGGGATGGAATTTCTTTAACAGATTTTACATGAGAGATTTAATGTGGTGCATTAGGAAACCTGATTTTCCTCAGACGAGGAGAAGAGGAACCTATTTGCTTGACGGTTGCAAGGAAAGATTTCTTAAGAAATTTAAGAAGCAATTCTGTGTGGAAGTGAGCTTGAATGCTCAAGACGTGTAGAAATTCATAGACAACCTCTCAAGCGGAGAAAACCCCAACCAACCAACCCCACGGTTTACCAAAGCAGCCAGTGTCATGTCAGCATAGAGGCACTATAAATTAGTGTGTGAATCGGACACAATGATAAAGAAAGACTTCATTCCTTATCATGGTTTTCATCAACAGGCTAAAGCTATGAAGTAAATTGATGTAGTTGCACTGGATAGTTTTCGGGTGGAGAAAATGCCATAGAAATAGATGATTTTTACTGTACAGAGTTTAAGGGTTAAAATAACTCAATAAAATACGAGAGGCTGTTAAAAAAAGTAAAGATTAATGGAGAGTCTTCCACCAGGATGTTGATAACTTAAAGATGCTTGTGTATGAAGAAGACAAGCAAAGATGGCTTTGAGATGAAATTACTTGAATAATATTGAAGAGAAGAGAAAAGGTATGAAAAGGCTGTTTCTCGCCTCCTTCTCACTTAGGACTTAAGCATGTCTCTATGCTGACAAATTAGGAGCAATTATCAGATGGGATTGTGCTATATGCAATAGAAAAGGTTTAATTCTGGGTTTGCACTGGGTTTTTTTTCTGCACCAGAGGCTTGAAAAGCCACATTTTTTGAATAAAATCATGTGGAATTTCAGTTGTGTTGTGACAGATTAAGCAATGAATTGATTCTGCTGTGTTGCAGGGCAAGCCACAAAGATGTCTTGCTGCCCCCAGATCAGTGGGAGAATATAGGTTTAACTTCTGCACCTCCTCCATCACTAATAATGCAGTAACAGCACAGGAACAGGGAGTTCTTGGGTCAATGTTTTGTAGTTTACTGTTGTTGGTAACTGTTAATTTGCTTCCTGCAGCATGTTTGTGTTTCTTATATATTTCATATACTCAGTACAGTTTGGCAATCTGGATTGGATTTCTTCATCCCCACTGTGAAATACAGAAACTATACTTTTATTGTGTATTCAAGAGTCACACTGGGAGGCAGTCCATTTCTGAGAGGTCAGCAAAAAGCTGATGGTGACTGCGATTCCTATATATTACTCACATTTAAAATCTTGTATGTACTTGAGGGATTTTGTATGGTTTCCAAACCTCCAGTGATGCCCTAGGTTAAGGAGATTAATTTATTTGTTGCAAACATATCCCTTGAAAATACAAAATGTTAATCATAAACATTTATTTTTAAGATAATTACTCTTGTTACATGAACATATGTGGACCATAACACTTAGCCAGACATTCTTTACTAGTTAAATTTTGATTTAACTTTGTAAACCACTGTGTCCTTCATTTTAATATGCAGAACAAACATCTCCCTTAGAATTAGTTAATAAATATTTCTGAATTCTTGAAATGTTTTAGGATGCAAAAAAGCACTGTAAAAATAAAGCACACTTTTGTTAATTGTTATATCTAGAAAAAAAATCAATTTACCATAAATGTTAACGTAGGTTAGTTTGTGCGAGAAAATGATTCCTGAAAATGGTAAATTAAGCTTATTTTAGAGGGGATTTAGTGATGAAGAAAGAAATTAAATAATTTAATTTATAATTAACATTTACTACTTGGACATGTATAATTGGATAATATGGTCCTTAGTAAAGGTCATCTATATTGTCTTCATGGAAAAATGCTGTTTGCTTCATCAAGGATAGCACTGTTACTTCTTTGTACAGAAAATAAGGTAATACTTTTTTCTATACAAGATACAAGGTGCTGTGTCTTCAGTCAAGACTTCAATAAACTGCTTACTGATTTCTCCAGGCAGGAATATTACAACAATGAAGACAGAGTTTATGATTTGTCACCAATTCAGTGCACTGAAAAGTATTAGATATCACAGGTATTACAGCACATAGGCCAGAGTCCTGCCAGATTTCAGCAAACAATTAACTTTTTGAAAATTAAGACTGTTTCATTTAACTGTAATGGAAAGCTCCTTCTGACCTCTTGGTTGGGACTCTCACGTTAATGACTCCCGAGTGCCAACACAGTCCCGGTACTGGTACGCCAAGTGCTGCAGTAACAGAGCACCAGAGGGGTTCTTCATACCTACGTCATAACTTGCTGTACTACTGTGCGTTCATGAGAACACCCTTGATGCCCACAGTGGATCTTTTTAAGCAAACGTCGTAATTTGTTGGGAAAGTTTTTGTTAATGTATCTGTAGAGCAGAGGCATTACAAAGCTGCTTGAGAAAGCCAAGAATTTTGATAGAATCTTGGTAAAATGTAATATTCGACTGTAATTTTCATCTGCAATTCTTCCTTGTGCATTAGTAAATGTGCTTACCAAGAGGATAACATAATAGGGTGTCCATAACGTGAACTGTGTACAGACTGTGGCAATCAGAAGCCTGTGCACCGATGGATCTAACCGTCCCGTGTCTTGATCCAGTGGAGTAGCCTCTTTGCGTATTCGTAAGATCAATATAAGTGCATACAGTACAGCGATAGCTGGTACAACATACCCGATAAAGACCATAATGGCATCTGCTGCTTCTTTGTTCTGCATCTTGGAACATTCAATTATTTTAGTGGATACGTGATTGCAGACATAGAACAGAAGAGATGAAAAACTTGTGAGCATGGCACCACCCCAAATGAATCCACAAACATGTTTGGTGTTGTACACACTTGACATGTAAGTTCTAGGTAGAGCACGTTCGATGTAGTAGTCCAGACTGAGTAATGTAGTAGAGTACATGGTAACTAAAGACGAGACGTTGAATAAAATAAGTAAGGTAATATAAACTTCATTGTTAGAATTCCAGATGGCCCATTTTGTGTTGGCAAGACCTAGAAGGTACATTGGTGCCAGAGCGTTGATGATGAGACCAGCAATGGCAATGTTGACAAAGTAAACATCTGGCATAGTCATAGTAGCTTTGTTATAGAGATTAACTAGGACCAGCAAGCCATTGTAACAAAGGCCAACTGGGAAACATATAATGAGGTAGAGTAGGGAAAAGATGGAGAGCACGAGGTGGAAGTCATGGCAGAGATGCTGGTCCTCACTGTTCTCGGTACTGTGGTTTAAGGTTTCACAGGTCCACATAGTGATTTTAGCTTTCGTATCTTCTCCTCTGGTCACCAGCTTTTCTGTAGAGAGAGAAATAGTGAAAGTATTGTTGAAATATTATATTGTAAGTGAAATGCAGTGTACTGTGAAGAAAACATTTTAAAGATAGAAATTATACACCTCAGGTAACTGATCAATTTAAGGTCAGTGACTGAAATGCCTTTTGATCTTCTTAGTTGAGAAGAAAGTAATCTGTGATTCAAAATTTCATGAGACTAGTAAATGTTCTGAAGTTTTCAATGAAATTAGTGGCAAATGAACTAATATAGGACACGCAACAGAGGTAAACCATAAACTGTGTATCTTTAAAATAAGTACCGATGTAATATGCATGAAGGTTAGTACAATGTTTTTTAAAATTATTAAACAGTACCTTTTATATAGCTAATAATATATAAGGGTGGTTGCTAAAGAATTGAAGGATACAAGCTGAAGCACAAATCTTAGCAGTAAGATGGAGAATAGAGTTCTTTAAGGTGTTAAACAAGCTTTGTCTTTAAATGAGGAGGCACATCCAAGGCGGTATGGTGGATGTATACAGGATCACTGATACAATGGACAAAGACTAGAGGAAATTGGGAAATGAATGGAAGGGGTTTTTTTATAGGTCAGTTCATATTCAGACTTCCAACCTATAACCATTTAGTTCTGAAAAAACAATGGACCTCTGTAGTCTAGGGAACCTAATATCGGGGCATCCTGACTTTCCAAAAAGGCAAGAATTATCTATCGTTTCCTCTCAAAATAGCTTGAATTCTTTTAAAAGTATGCTAGTATCAGTAGTTGTTGTCCAGCTATCTTTGCTTTATTGTCAGTAAAGAGATACAATTTTAACTGAAATCAGTGAACTTCAAAGCAGTCGTGAGAAGTCTGTTTCCAAAATGCAGAAATAAGTAATCTCCTGAAGTACAACTGAAAACATTCACAGCCTTAAAATTATGGTGGTTATTCCTGCCAGCCCGTTTCTGGGACAGTGTAGAATTGATGCAGCAGGTGATTTCCCATCTCACGTGGACGCTGATACTGTCAGACACTCAGCATTGTTTTGTGTTCTTCCCGTTTAACACATATAGGAAAGTGTAAGTACACGTCCCTGCATTCCTTCCAGAGAGAGAACACGATTTAATCAAATCCACAATAAACACTGTGCAATTAAAATGAATGTTACTAGACAACATGCTATACGCCATGAACCATATGGCCAGATTATACGGTATGGGTTCTGTATGCATACGGATACGTGGTTGCACCTCTCTAGTGCTAACCCTTTGACACCTTAGCCATACTACAGAATTTGTTCCAGAATCATGTCAACTTCCATTTTTTTTTTTACTTCCCATTGCAGTTGTTTTGTGTGCATTTTTTTCTAAATACCATAGCCCGTGCCAGGTATCAGGCTAAAAATACAGACATTTTAGCTGGGCAAACAAATTTTTATTCCACTGATGTATGTTGGACTTAATCAGATAAGGGGCTTCTGTGGCAGCAGCACAAGATGCAGTTCTGTTGTTTTCAAAGCTTTCTTTCACCTTTGTGGAAAAACTTCCTTGTTTGTTTACTCCAAACGGTTCTTTAGCTATAGGATTGCATTTGAGTAAAAAGTATGGTATCTTTATGTTGTCTTTCACTCTTGGTACTATTTTCGAGCACTGAAAACAACCCAGTTTATTTTCAGGAAGCATCTGTTGTTTTAAGTTTTTAAGAAAGTTTTTTGTTTTTTGGTTTTTTTTTTTTAAAGAAAAGCTGTTTTGCACGGTTGAAGGCAACCAAAATTACATCTCATTGAACAGTTATGACTTGATTGAACCAAAGCAGCAGACTGGAACTAGATATTGCAAATATATGCATTACAGTGAGTGCAGGGGTGACTAAGCACAGGCACGGATACAATCACATAATTCCATTATGTAGGTTTATCCTTAAGCATGTAGCTTTGATTACTCTGGACTGAATTATATCAGCCTCAGAATACTTGCCTGTGTATTGTCTCAGAAGATCAACAGTCTTTGCTACCATGCTTTATATTTTATAGAGCAGCGGGATGTCTGCTTTCACAAGTGTTTTCAGTAATTACCCCTTTTTTCTTTACATCCTCTCATGTAAATGTAGTCAAATAAGACAATTCTCTTTAATGACAGAAATGGTAGGCAATTTGTTGTGTTAAATAGTAATGTTACGAAATTACAAAATTTACCTCCAAAATGAGCAAAATTAAAAGATATTTTCTGAAGAAATTTTCTTGATGACTTCTAAATTACCAGGTGAGGTATTTTTGCCACAAGTGTAGAAATCACCCCTTTTTAATTGGCACTTACCTGCGAAGGCACTGAACCTGTCTGCTGCGCTGCACAGGCCCTGCTCAGCATTTCTTACCCAGCCGTGCCTTTTGTCAGTTCAAGGGCGGTTTTGTCTTCACAGCCCTTGTCTGGGTAAGTCCTTGCGATGCTTCGGATGCAGCAGTTTTACTCGATCAATCTAAACTAACTCAGTCACAAGCAGTTCAGCAGTCCCAGGTTGACTCCATTGCATAAGTGAATGCTGCAGTCCTTGTTTACCGTGGCCTGACTCAGCCTTCCCCGATGCTGCCCCTGGTCTCGTCTGCTTTTATACTTCTATCACGGTGAAAAATTAAAATCAGACCTTAGAAGGCAGAAGGACGGAGCGTCCTGCCAGCCGCCGCTCACTCTCCAGCCTGCCTTTCCCACGGCCCCAGCCTCAGCAGCGTTGCCGCAAAGCCTCTTACCTCTTAATTCACGTTTCGCATTCCTCCGCGCTGCCGGATCCGCACGCGTTTGATAAGCAACCTTTGGGAGGAAGGACGCCGGCTGCAAAGCCCGGGCTTGTTTCCCTTGGAAAACATGGTGCTCGCCTCTCGCCAGCGCCCGGGCAGCGTGCTGCTCGCCGGCCCTGCACTTGTTTTTCCTCTATAAGTTACTCACAAGTTTCTGCTTGGCTTGGCAGGCGGCAGGCCCCTCCCTTCCCCTGTTTACAGCCAGTTTCAAGAAGTGAGAGGCTGTGCGCGGAGGGGAGCGAGCTGTTGGATCCAGCTCAGCTCAGTCTCTGGGTTTCAGATTTACGACTTAAAATACACGGGCTGCTGGAGCGCACCGGTTTGTTATGGGGTTGTCATCTGCGCGGGGCTTCTCTGGGGACGTTGGAGAGGCTGCTCCATGGCCTGCAAGTGCAATCAACGGCTCTCATTCGAGACTGGGGGTTTTATTTTTAACCTGGGCTGAGAATATGTAGCTTTGAAGCTTCATTTTTATAGGCCATATATCCGAAACAATCAGTATTTAAAAATCACTTTCCTACAAAGTGCACAGGTGCTTGTGCTGCTTGCGAAGGGGAGCTAGCTTGTCATGCCAGCTGGGAAGAGAGGTTTCTCAGCATTTCCTTTGAATTTGGAGATTGTTCTAGTGTGGTAAAAAGGCATTACGACGTGAGCCTTGTTTTGTGATGGTGTTACGGATTCCATTCTGTTTCCTTTTCAAAAGAGTTGGAAGGGTGATTGTGCTCAGAGCGTCTGCATGTCACTCGCAATTAATGGTTGGGAATATGTATATTTTCTACACCTTTAAAAGGGATCATTTCTTGAAAGAGTTTTTGAATTGTAGGTTGAAAATTTATCCCATACTGAATTTTGTACTATGGTGGTTCTGTTTTTTATGTCAGAGCTCCTCAGGCTAGTGAACTACAGTCATCACCTTTGAAGTATGTTTTAACTGATATTGTCAACCAAAATCAAGAGCTGCCTCACTTTTTTTGAAATAATTTGTCTTATATTTAGAGATTCTGAGGCTTTATTCCATAGCAAATAAACACCAATGAAAAATCCCTTCATTAAAAATTAAGCAAGTGTTCATGGAATAAATACCAGAGAAACTCTAAAAATGATTACTCTGTTTGGGTTGAGTTGCTCTGTCTAACTGCAGTTTGGTTTCATAGGCAAGGTCTGTGCTTCTTCGTTTGTTTTTAACAGTTCATTATGAATATTGTAAAACCGCTGCAACTCCCAGATGGTAAACAACTCCTGCATTCCTGTTGATACACAGTCCACGGACAGAATTGCATGTGTGCTATGGATAGCTCTGTAACACACTGGCATCAAGTCTTTGCTGCCTCAAAACTTTAGCAGGACTTTGATCATCAGAAGTTCATTGGGCAAACAGCAAAGCAGGAAAGGTATTAGTGCAGAAGTACTTTCAGAGTTCTGATACCTGGCCGAAAGCCAATTTCTTTACATGTCATAAAAACTGAATGTGGTTTTATTTAGATAAAAATTCGCATGAAGTACGTAAGAAAAACTTCTTACAACACTGCACAAAAAGTTAAGAGCACTTTGACGGCAAAGATTATTTTAGAAAAGATGCATAAAATGATCTTGAATTAATGAGAAAAAAAATGAAGTTCTGCTCAGTTGTGTTACAGAGTCCATAGGTGTAGTGAGGGTTTTTTCCGACACTTTCATTCATAATGCAGGACGAAGTTGCAGAGCAGGCTGGCTAACAGTTTCAAGCATGACTGTTCTACACTCTGATTGTTTTATTTGACTTAAAACCGAAACCTTTATCCAGCTGTAGCACTGTCTCTTGCTCTGCAGTTTTTTTCTTTTGTTTAGACAATAAATGATTTGTCTACTTGCTCTGTTATCGTCTATCTGTGAAATAGTTCTTATCTAGTTTATGTAACTCTCAATATGTGTTTTCACTAGCTGTAATGTCGTTATAAACCATACATAGCTAATAAAGCTGTTGCCAAGAAGGTAAGTCTCTAAACAGGCCGAAGCCTCCTACCTTCATTGGGTCTTCGAGAGTTCCCACAGGATCTCTTAATTTGTACAGAGACTGAAACCCGAGGGTTCTGCGTCGGGGAAGGCTGGGCGCTGTGTGGAGCTTCGCTGGGTGGCATGGGTTTGCTTCGGATCAAGACTGAGAAAAGCTTGACCAGGAGAGTTAAATATATGCATAAACCGTGACTTAGTAGATTGTCAGCTACTCATCCGTTTGTAAGGTGCTTTTTGAAAGTGACATGCTAATTATTATTTATGGATTAGTTCTTAAAAATTTAAATAGTGGATGATTGGTATATCTGGAAAATAGCATACCTGCAGTTAGCTGTACCTCAAGGGGAACACACTCTGAACTCTCAAGTGTGAGAGAATGAAGTGTCACATTGCTGCTACCTTGTAGTCTGGGGAATGTGACTTTTTTTTTAGGCTTACAGGCTTGTGTGCGTGCCATAGGGATTAACAGGTGACTTGTTGGCTGGGTATACAGAAAAGTAAAACTAGATTGCTCAGGTTAGATGGGGGGGGGGAATGCATCAGTGCAGGCAAGTAGGTTGCAGAATACACTTCCCGTATGGAGTTGCTGCTGTTTATAATATAATGATACAGCTCAGATAAAATGCTTTTAACATTAGTGGAGAAGAAAATCCTGCTTGATACTGGGTGCTGGGCTGAAAAACAGGCCCCTTCCAACCCTATCATTTATGTCTTTGTGGTGCAATCATTGACCAGTTTGACGGGTGGTATGTTTATAATTGATGTCGGTTCCATTTTATAGTGTAGTTAATTCAGCGCAGTATGATGTGAAAGAAGCCATAACTAAATAACAAGAATAACTGATATAAAGTAGCATTGAATGTAACCTTGTCTTGTAGGTTTAAAAAGGTGCAAACAGAAAAGCAGGAGTAGGTCAGTTGGAAGAGGAGTGGGCTTTCCTTTCCACAGCAGCCCTGTCAGTCCCCACTCCTGCGAGAGGGAGCAGGGGCTCTGCCACCCCTGGCAAGGGAACTCCTGGAAGGAGTGGGCACCCAGCCTCCTGCTCCTGCTGACTGCACCCTCGTCATTAGGCTCAGGTTTCGGTTTTCTAAACCCGTTGCCTTAGTAGTATGAACTTGCTTTAGTAGCAGCATAACAATAATTAAAAATTACAGAAAAAGACCTTTGACTCATACCATCAAACTGTTGCTTACTCCTGCTTAATTCTGCACAATTTGAGTGCTGCGACCTAATTTCCAGCCTTATAGCTTAACTGGCTTCCCTTGGTTCAGTGTTATTCCTTAAGCATTCCTTCTGTCCAGACATAAATGCTTATGTACATTGCCCCTGTTGTTTTTTTTTTTACAAAACCTTGTTTTTCACATCTCCCTGGCCCTTTTTTCCCTCTTTATCGCTCCCTGATGACTCCATTACAGTTAACGCTGCACCTCCCATCACCGTTTGCTGCTATGACACGTACACGGTGTCATATCAGACTTAACACAGGGTTTCCAAGTATGATAGATACTCTTTCATGTATGACTTCTCTGATACTTTCCCGTGGGACATCTCAAACTGTTCTGAGGCATGTTGAGTCAACAATAAAAACTGAATTCTCAAAAACTGCAAGGGTGTATTTCTGTCACATGTGGAATTGAGCACAGATACCCTCATGCCTCTGAAATTGGTTTTCACATTTTGCTTTCGTCATCCTTTGAGATTGCTCACTTGCTGCTTTTCCAGAAATTCTGAATATATGTTGTCTTTGGAGCACTTCAAAATTCAGCTCCTGCCTGTGGGCCCCTCTCTCACTTGCTAGGTGACCTTTTTTATTGTTCCACAGATGTTGGCAACCACTGTCACTTGTTGGTTCTTTCATTCTGTAAGTACCATCTTTGTGGTAAATGGTCTTCATGGCAGCTGCCCGATCATTCAGACCCCATTTGTGCCATGAGAATCTGCTTACTGCCCCTGGCCTCTTCGCAACTACAATTTTATTCCTGTTTTAACCTTTTGTTTACATAATCTTTATTATATAAATATATATAATTCCATATAATACAAAACTATTAAAAATGTCAGCTGCACAGTTTATTTTTATGTAGATTGTTCATCTCTCTGGGAACCCAAGTTCGTGTAAGGCCATGTCAGAAGTAAGTCTCTGCAAATTGCTGTTACACATCAGCAAGCATCAACAAATGAGTTCAGATGCTCCTTTGGTTTGGAAGAAAGAGAGGAAAACTTGAGTTTAGGTTATGGCAACTCTTTTTCAAGATGCGCAGCTTCAGTATATTAGGTTAGAACTGAAGAACTTTCTTCTGTCTTCAGAGTTCATGGAAGATTGCGCAAAACAACATGTGTATCCATCAGAATCGGATAACTGTTTGATTTCTCTCTTCTCCCTCGATTTTTAAGCAGCTTAAAGCTTATGAGAACAGATAATATATTCCAAAAAAGACAGACAAAAAAAATCAACTCCTCTGGAAGCCGTAATAAAGACTGCCAAAGGGTGTTTTTAGGAGACTGTTATATCTGTTAGAGTGTGGTGGTGGTCTGGAAGGTTGTAGTAACCAAGTACTACAGGGTAGAAGAGACAAATGGAATTCTTGCAAAATGAGGAGATTGAGTTCTGTGGAGAGAAGATAGTCCAGTGTAAGGCCCCTGAAGACTCGTGTGGAAGGAGTCCCATGTTCAGACACAGATGCTATCTGCCAGGCACATCTGCCACTCCAGATAAATCCTCCTTTTTTTTTTGCTGTTTGTTTCTCTGTAGTAGAGGCTCGGCGGGAGTTTGGTTGCTGATGGCTGTGCCTTCCTTGCAACTGCTCAGGAACAGCGGTGCTGGGGGCTCTGCATGGGTTAACTTGATAAACCAGATCATGTTTTGTTACTTCTCTCGGTGTCCCAGTATCAGACGAGTGTGACTGGTCTCCTGCTCCACCTCTTCCTGACTTAGCTTTATCACTGAATTCCCAAAGAGCCTCTGTATGGAAAACCTGATGTATTTTGCTTTTTTATTCACCGTGGAGTGAGCAGTGCAGCTTTTAATACATCATAGATGTATTGTAGTTTAAGATTTCATTACTGCAAAAAGTGACTTATTTTTGTGCAGTTCTAAAGATGAGTATTCCATCAGGCGGAATGACTTTATGCAGCGGTTACCTGTATTTGTCTACAAGGCTTATCTGCCTGGGCTTCTGAAATGAGATACAATTTCGAGATGCCCAAATATCCCCTAGGTAGTACTTTTCTTACAAAATTGAGTTATATGCAAAGCAAAACCCTTGTAATTTTCCAGGTGTTCGTAGTCACTTCCAGTAACTTATGGTGTATTAAGTAACAGTAATAATTAGAATGAGTGTAGTATTAGAAAATAGGCTTCATAAGATGTTTCGAGCTCTGGATTTTGTAAAGTTGAGTAACTGGAATGGAAGAAGTGACAGGTTTCAAGCATCAGCAGACGGCACCATGCAAGTGTTGAATACGAACAGCCAATTAGTAGTCCTGCAGGTCCTGCTTCATGTTTTCAGAGCACTTGGAAACTGATTTTGATGCAGCTATCCTACTGTAAAACTAAGTGGTAGCAAACTTAAATTCGGTATCAAGATGACTGAAAGCCGCTATATATATATTCCATTTTTTAACTGGTTCAGTGAAAAAGTCTTCTAAAACTTTAACCTGTGGCAGAATTTCCACTGTGCTTGTAACTGGTGAGCCACAGAAACCAAAAGACTTAATTAAAACATGCAGTTTCAGTTTCCTGGAGAGCAAACAAGCCCATTAATGGCAGCAACGATTTCATTCAATTTAAAGCTAGTTTCTTTTAATATGAAATACTTCAACTCAGTGGATCTAACAAGGATTACACATGCCTTGAGAAAACTTTCTTGCTATCATGATGTTGATGTTCAGAGTAGCTGGGACTTAACTAGGTTTACATAGTAAACACACTGTGTCCCACTGTTTTTAATGAAAGTATTTTAGTTATTTTTTTCTGACTTAAGGATTGGAATACACTAGTTGAACAGTTTCATTGAAGGATCTTTCTTACATGATAATCATCAATGCTTAACTACAGAGGCTTTCCACCCTCGTATCTACAGATGCTTAAACTGTGGAACAAGTCAGTTAAGACTGATTTTGGGCACAAATGTTTATGAAACACATACGTTCCATTTCAGTGTAAAGATCATCAGATCAAAGATATGAATTTAAAATTTACTGCTGAGGCCTTTTTAATATTTGAGAAAATATAAAATGACAAGACAATTTTGTTTAGCTGATTTCTTTGTTTAGATCATAGGTGCAAATGATCTGTTTGCACCTCCTATGAGATAGCAAGTGGCTAGATCGTGGCATTTCCAGCATTTTGGGATGCTCGGGTTCCAGGTGAGGAGTGTGTGTGAACTGAACATTGTGCTTCTGGTCAATAAGCATCACTCCAGTAAAGATCACTGATTCTTGCCAATCAGAATTCATGCAAATTATCCCTATTCTAGATACTGTGGACTGAATTTATCCCAGGGACAGAGTGTCCAAGGCACACCGGCTCTGCTGGAATTACTCTGTAAATGAGTTGGCAGGGTGGAAAGGGCAGCTCTTAACCCACTGTTCGTTAGCTTCACCCATGCTTAGGGCTGTGACAGGGAATGCTGCTGAAATTTGGCAGTACAGAAACATTCCCCACAGATATGTTGCTGCCAGTTACAAAGACTGATGGGAAGCACAGATGGTGGTTTTCCTGGAAACTATAATATAATGCCATTTCCTACTAGAAACATCAGTGAAAGCTGACCCGGTGACTTATCAACGAGACATCAGGTTGGCTGGGTAAAGGAAAGTCTTGTGAAACAGACTCAGACTGCAGAGACCAGATTTCCAGTAAATGCAAAAATATTGACATAGTTCTTTCTCAGATAACATTTACAAGAAGGAGTGTGTAAGATGGAGTTTAAAGAGGGAAATTGGCCCTCAGCAGGGTTGCACCAAGGCCGAAATTACCTCAAAATTTGCCACATCTGTAAGCAAATATCTTTCTGATAATTGTCAGCAAAAGTCTGAGACATCTTGTTCTTGACACTCCCGTGGCTTTTAATTTCTGTTGCTTTGTGAAAGAAATACCATTTTCTGGCTGCCCCTTGGATGAAGTTGCGTATTTACTGATTGCATTTTAATATTCCATTTATAATGTCTGAATGAAGTATTTTACTTGAACATTTTAGGAGGGCTAGTATATATTAGTGTTGGTCTAAGACTGGCTATTATTAGACTGTATGATTTGGAGTAGGAATTTTCATTTACCAGGCACTTGAAATTAATTAAGAGGCATCGTGCTGACGTGAATGGATTCTGATTTGTCCATTTACTCCTTGTCACGTGCCACTGCCCACTCCACTTGATCAGTGGTGGGGTTTTTACCCCTTATTAACTGACATTTTCTACAAATAGTCTTGGTTTCTTACAAAGCTCCCCATTGCACCTGCATGCATGGAATGACCCTTCCATCCAATGTGAAACAGCCAGTAATAACCTTTAGCACTTTCTGTTCTAGGATGCTTGGAGAGGGTTTAACAGATTGAAGTATTTGATCATTCCATCTGAGTCCTTGGCCACGCTTCACAGGTGTGTGGATGGGAATCCTTCCTTAGTTATTCTTAAAGGGTCTTATTTTTTCCAGCCTGGTATAAGGCTGGGCAAATTGTTCCAAGGGCGAAAAAATGAAAGTAATTTTGGGAGAAGAAAAGTGCAAAGGAGTCTAGGACCTCTGTAAACCAGGACTCTCTAAACCTAAAGTCTCCCATTACAAAAATGTCGATGAAGTCACACCTTGAGTATACTACCTGTAGCTACCTGTTACCCACATTCTGTTCAATCCATGGTATTTTGGGAAGCCACGGGTAGGATTTGTACAAATTACTGGAACTACAGCCAAATAAATGACACTGAAATAAACAGTATTGCTGACTAATTCTAGTGTATTGATTCATGTGCCATTCAGCAATTACTGATTTTTTTTTTTAATTTGAACAGATTTTTTAAAAAAGATTTCTTAGTGTCTGTTATAGGTACACACATTTTTTAAAGTCTTGCACACCACAGGAAAAAAGCATGACTTCTGTAGTGGATTTTGTTACTGCAGGAGCTGTATAGAGCCTTGATATATAACATGAATTTATAATCTGCTTCCTCCTGTGCTAATGGGTGGAAGCCTGAGGAGTAATTAGTTTGTCACAGAGCCAGTTGCTTAGTAATGATTGATAAGTGGTTGTTTTCACACAACCCACACAGGCAGAGGGTGAATACCAACAATAAACCACGGTTTGTAGGGAGGTCACTGGAGGCTACTAGCCTATGTTCACTTAAATGAGCCTTACATGTTCTAGCTGTTGTGGAAAATATGCATAATATTCTGATAAACTCTTATCTGATGTTCAGATCCTGCACACAGATGTTCAAATGAATCATTCTGATGTGCAGATCACAAACATAGACGTACACATGAATCACTTTGTCCAGACATTTGATTAACTCTTTTTATTATCATTTCAGAATCAGTCCAACTTCTGTTGAAATCCATGGGATACTGCTTTGACTTAAATCGTGGGGCCAATCAAATACACCATGGATGTGATGCTGGCATGAGAAATAGGGCGCTGCCTTTTTGTGCTGCTTTAACATTTATACAAAAAAGACATAAAGTTTGGCTGAGAGCCCTAAAGGAAAGTAGGTCTTCTGCTAAGTACAGTAGAAGAAAGATTTGCAAATATCATGGTGATTAGCATAGTTAAAACTGCCTGTGGAGGCTAAAAAGGACAGCAGTCATTCTGCTTATTCAAAGCTTCTGCTGAAAGCAGTTAGGAAATTTTTAGTGCTTTGAAGTTTGCTTCTGGCTTACCTTCTTTTGTAATATAAATGAAAATGCAGCTTAATGGTGATTAATTATTTAATTAGTTACTGCTGTGTCTTTTAGCTGCTTTGCAGTAATACTTCATAGTATGGTTTGCTGCGTGTTTTATGCTGGGAATAGAAGATTCATAAGTATCTCACTTTCACTGAGAACTTTTTGCTTTATTAAAGACTAATTAGATTAACTTTTGATCAATTTGCTATACTGTATACTTCTAGATTTAATATACAGAAAAGTTGAGATCTCATATTCAGAGTGATTAATAAAACCCTTAAAAACACACACTCAGTACATGCAGGAACAATAAATGAGAAATCCAGTCTAATGTGCAAGAGCATGAAAATTGATATGCTTAAGAAAAAGCCTACTGTAACTTTCTTTTGGACAACCAGATAAAAGTAGGAGCATGACAAATTTAAACTATGATGTTTTTCCTAAAGAACTGTTGTCTAAAAACTGAACATGGGTTTCTAACAGCGGCGCTATTCATTTTCACTGACGCAGGCTTTATATGCATTAATGTAAATTGTTTCTAGGCTGTTAAAAACCGAAAGCAATCTAAAAGGTGAACTTCTTAAAATCTCACCTGGTAGGCACTGCGTTATTGTTCCCTGATGGCTGGCAGAGCCATTTTGCCCATCAAGTCAGACCCTTTTCAACGTGAGCTCAGCAGAAAACTCGGATATCCCATTTCTCTAGTAGGAGTAAACAACGGGGAAGCTTAGAAAAAGACTGCTGACACCGCTGCACCGCCCTGGGCAGTGGCACCGCACTCTGTGTATACATGTGACTTCCCCTGCACATACGGACGCGTAATCCTTTAAGCTTCAGCTTCATGCTCATATTGGCGCAGGGGGCTGCTGCTGAAACTGGGGGCCTGATCCTGCCAGGAGGACCGTTCTATGGACTCTGCTCGTAATGGTGACAGGGGATTTTGGGGGTCTGTTTTTTTTTTGGAAAGGACGAATGGGGAAGACGTTACTGTGGTTCGAGAGCAGTTCAACCTTTGGTGTAGTTACGTAATGGGAGGCAAATAGCAGCTGCATCAAACCAGAAAGCTTTTTTTGGTGCAAGAAAAGAGTTTTTACCATAGGAGTAGCTATTCTGCAAAGCTGTGTGTGTTAATGGAGTAATAAACCCAGAGTGAAAGAAGCCAAACTGGCAAAAATATTATGTTAGTAAAATCTGATTTTCTTTAGAGATACTCATGGCAGCTGTGATTGTCGAGAGTCATATCCCTTACTGCCTTTGAAAAACAATGCGATTTAGCAAAAGCCTGTGACATCCACTTGGCCTCTGGAGAGTTTAGACAGTAACCAACATTAGACGTGAAAAAGAGCCGGTGTATGCTTTAAAAAAAACTTTGCTGTAAACCTCAGAATCATTTTAAGCCTTCAAAAAGAACATTGTAATTAAAAAAAAAAGAGGAAGATGACTACTGCTAGGTCATCTTACTTTAATGAGATGGTAGGTAAATGTAAATTTTTTCCAGTTGAATCGAAAGCGTGTAATATCATGATTCTGTCTACTTAGCTTGAATACAAATAGTCCTTAAATAATTTGCCTTTTTAAACTGTAATGAGGAATTAATTTATGTGTCTTCCTTCCTCCCCAAAGCAGTAAAGTATACTATATGCTTTTACTTATAAACCGTAAGGGAGTTGGTCCCTAAAACGAATGAAGAATGTGTCGTTCACATTAGGCATGTATGTAGTGTATTTAACATACATGTGTTTTCTTATTTTATACCATTAGTTTCTTATTTTTATTCTTGCAGTATCTTGTAAGCTAAAACTTTGATAGGACTAGAAAACAGATTCTGAGGTTAACACCAGAGAAGTTTTTTGATTGTCAGTATTGATGATCTAAGTATTTACCTAGTTCAGTTGTTTTTTTTTTTTGTTTTGTTTTTGTTCCTTTTGGCTAAGCCTTTATTGTTTATATTAAAGTAAAAAACATCCCAATTCTCTATTTACAATCTTTATAACATAGTGGCTCTGTTTGTAGGTCCCACATTAATATTTTCCATTAAATGCTTTATTGTTGGAGATAGGTCAAATTGTTAAATAAACACGCACTTCTTTAATCTCAGCAGTACTATTTCTGTGAGGAGACAATGTGGGGCAGCCCAGGATTATGCTTTTTCCTTTTTTTTTTATGGTTTGTAATATTTTATGCTTATCACTCATTTGGTTAAGCAGTTATGTATGGTTTATATTTTGAAACACAGAGCAAAACCCCCAAACTCCGTTGATTTACATTTGATAAAATACCAGTGACAGCTGGACATAGAGTTTAAGGTGAAGCATGCTTTCCTTTTGAAATTCAGACCTCATAAACTTTAGCACACAGGCTTTTTGCAGTAGAAAAATGCAGAGACTGGGAGATGGAATAGTGCTCCTTGGGTCTCTTGGGAGAGCAGAGGGCATTAACGTGGCTCCTGCGAGTCTGCCGCTTGCTTGGTTTTATAGAGGCGACTGCTTTCTCTTATAGGCCCCGCCAGTCCATCCCTTATTTCAGTTTGCGGTGCCCACAACCTGATAGATTTTACGTTGTCCTGCTCAGGTTTGCCTAGCACGCTTTCCCCGAGGCTTGTTTGAATGTAAAGATCTGTAATCCCCTACACAGTTGTGCTACGAAACTGTCACTTGTCACTGATCGTCCGGAGTAACTTGGGGTAGGTGTGGGGCAGAGGAGGCTGTTGTGTTTTGACCAGAAAAGTCCAAATTGTAACAACATTCTGACTGGTAGAACTTGCCCAGGTGTTTCTTGTGGCAGACCCATGGGGCTGTGTGCTGAGTCTCGGTCCTGGCCAGACAGCTGCGAGGGGACTGAGGGAAACAGTGAACAAGAGTGTTTGAGGTTTACTTTCGTGACTTAATTTTTAACTCAGCCTCATTGCAAAGTAAGCAAGTGGCAGCCTCAGTGAAGGTGGAGCCTCTTCTGTGACCTGCCACAAAGATTAGCCCACACTTAAAACACCTTAAAACAGAAGCCAGATATTTTTTCTGTGCACGTGGTAGAAGTTCAGCTGGATGGGAGTCCAGCATGAGCGTGAAAGACATACGTAACCTAATGGACTTTTTCTTTGCTGCCACTGAGCAGCAGGGGTCACAGAAGCCTTGAGGGTCTCCTCACAAGCTCCATTTTCAGACACAGCATACTGTTGCTATTGACTTGATTAATACGCTGAATTAAATATGGCGGTTCCCTGTCCATCTTCCCCCAAATACAGTTCTCATTGCGATGGTTTTGTGAAGTTAATGCACAGTCTTAAAGTTCATAATTACAAGTCACTTTGTTAATATGAAAGTTGTATTTGAGCAGTGCAGGTTTTTGTTTATAGAAGAGTTTGTAGTGGTTCGGATGATGAAGTCACCACATGTTTGAAATGCTGATGTTTCTGACACGCTGCTACATCTGACAGGAATAGTTAGACAATTCTGATAATATTTTTTACTTACTAGAGCTAAATAATACAAAAACTAAGACGTTCTGTTCAATTTTGTTCAGCAGTATAGTGACTTTCAAAAAGTGCTCTATGCAGTAACAGACTTAGGTAGAATTAGTGATTCAGATGGATTAAACAAATCACAGGGTTAAAGTGAAAGTAGTTATTTAGGACTGTGGTTGCCAGAATATTATTTTTATGAGCTGAAGTGGTTTTGTTGAAGCATCACTATGGTATTAGTGAATTAGTGGGTGTACATTTGGGCCTTCATACCCATGTGTATATTGTCTATAAATAATAGTTATTCATATAAAAGGATTATCAGAAATATTCCTCGGTATGCTTTTATCTTAAGCTGAAATGATGGTACCTTCAGAAGAGCGCAAACTGTTGGTGGGAGATGATAAAGAGACTGTGGGGGGGGCAAAGATCCCCTCGCTCGTTGCACAGAATGCAGCCAGGCCCCGCTGACATTTCTTCGTATTTTTCAGTGCTGTTGTTCTAAGTGTAGAAGTAAGATGTAATATTAATGGGATTCATTTAGGACTGTTTATTTGTGTTTTATCTTAGTGTGAGTATTCAGCAAGTTCGTATTTGGTCATAACATGTCTTAAAATACTTTGGTTATTAATTAAAAAAAATTGAATTGAATGTGCAAATCAGCTGAAGTAAGCAAGATGCATTTGCAAATTTTAGACTAGTTGCTTTAAACTGCCTTTTAGATACGCACAACTCTTAGTCCCTTTCATTTTTCAATCTGCTACAACATTTCAGGTTGTGAGAACTTGGATGGAAAACTTTGAAAAGGTGACCGCAGTTGTACCAGTGCCGCAACCCCATTAATCACACATTAGTTCCTCAGAACCAGCGACTCTGGTTGGAGAAATGCATCCAGCTTCCTCTGCGGGCCGTTGCCCGGCGGGCTCTGGTGCGTGGTGCTGTGGTGGCTGGAGGTGCCACGGCCCCAGGGGGACAGCACAGCCTCCCTTGGGGCGAGGGCCACCGGCCCCAGCAGTGGGACACCTCACTCTGCACTCTCGCAGATTGCTTTCCGGACCGGACCGCAAAGGTGCACCCTCTCCAGGGGCGTTGCAGTGAACTCAAGCTGCTGAGCCGGGTGCAGGAATGTTATTTTCCTTGTGCCAGCTCCATCACTGCCGGAGCGGGAACCACCAGTGGGTCAGTGGCAAACCGGCGGGGAGAGCAGCGATAGCATCTGGATCCATCGCAGCTCCTTCCTCTGCTGGCATGACTCAGGATCCTCATGTGGCTTTAGTGAAAATCCCTGAGACCTGCTAACCAAGCTAGTTCAGAGAAGCTTTCTGAAAGTATTCAGAGCTTGTGATTCACTTCAGTAACGTGCCTTTTATTTATTTATTTTGAAAAGACCATGGTTCTGTTTCAGAAACAAGGTTCTATGCTAAAAACATGGGACAAAACCTTATAGTTCCATACAAATAGGAAAGAGATAATAAAATTATTCAAAGTGTGCAGAGACAAAAGATGCACACAGACACACCAGAATATGTCTCTAATAATAATGGGCAAGGCAGGAGTATTTGTGTCTTTTCTATTCAGTAGTTTTTTTACTTGGGCTCCTTTACATTTGACCTCTAATTTGAATGGCCAAACTGCTGGAATTCACTGTTAGGTCATTGCTTGTGTAGAAGTATTAGAGACATATTCTGGTGTGTTTGTGCGTATCTTTTGTCTCTGCATACTTTGAATAATTTTATTAGCTATTGTTCGAAAATGTCATTAGACATTAAATCAGTTTGTTTAGCTGTTGTGGGCTAATCCAAACACACAGAATATAACACACTGCTCTTGAGCTTTTCCTGTTAGCAGGCTTTCAGCAGCTCTTTCCTTTGCAGACCTCACGTGGCGGGGTTGGATGAAGGGCTTTAACCCTCTGGGTGGATTTTGTGAAGACTACAGGACAGGCTGAAGGCACTACAGCTCGCTATGCAGCGCAGAGGAAACAGGAGATGAGATGTATTAGAAGGGAAAAATTCCCAGGCCTTACTGTCTTCCTTAATAAATGCTTGGGTGCTCTTCAACCCTTTAAAAAAAGATGTAAAGCAGCAAGATTGCATGCTCAAGATTGTGGCTAGCTCGCAGGATTTCATAGCCAGTTGACCATGAAGCGCTTCTAGCTTCTACAATCTGCTCGACTGAACATTATTTCTTGAAGCCTTCCAGATTTTGGTGAAAATTCTTGCACAAAAATCTTTTTAGATGAAGGTGCGTGGTTGAAGAACTATTTCTTTTCAAGGATATGGAGGATGAAAATGGTGTTAAAACATCATTTCCTCTAGCTGTCCATTTTACTATTGCCACTTTTGATCTATGTTCATTTGAAAGTACAATTTATTAACAAATCTCTACCCCAACAGGTATTTTGATAGCATAAATATAGTGTAATTGTTGTTAATGCCGATTTTAAAGGGAAGAAAAAAACAGAGGAAGAATGCAACAAAAATGTTGACCCAAATGAATAAAAATTGCACTGTTTGTACTATGAAAAAATGAGATAATTATGACTATAAAATCCTGTGCTCAAAGAATGAAAATAAATAACATACACGCTATGTGGACATGAGAGAGAGCCATTGCGTTAGGACAGATTCACTGAAATCTTTTCTCCGTAATAATTCTTAATAATGTGAGGATATTTCTTTAGTTAAGAACTAAAACTGCCCTAGAGAGTGTTTCTGGAGTTTGGCAGCAGTGCAAGAGGATAGTTTACAAACATTCCACACCAGGAAAATATTTGGAAAACAGTAATGTGCTGTTTGGCCACTATTATTATAAGCAGCATTAGATGCATTTTTTGTTGCATGACAGACATCTGGTGAGTAAGTGGTCCATTTTTCTGTTAACAAACGAAGATTTCCTAGCCAAATCTGCTTTGCAATCGTTCCATATAAAATTTAATTTTAGTCTTACTCTTCTTTCTGGGTGGGGGGGAGTGATTAAAAAAAAGGCACCTCAGAACAAAGGGTTAAATAATCGGTTAAATACAGCACAGGAAAGCTGCAAAGTAGTTAGAGCCATTGTGGAGTTTCACTCTGTTTCTAGATTTTAGAATGATTTTTCCCTCTAAGCAATAGCTAAATGGTTTTCTTAGACTGTTCGTGTGTTACCCAAACCGTATCAGATCATATAAAGTTCAGCACTTTCTCCAGAGTGTCTGAAATCCTACTACAAAGAGTATTTGCATCTTAGAGTCTGACACCAAGTAGAAATAAAAGGCTGAAGCAATAACACAACTTGCTTTAATTAATTGTGTGTTTCTGTACTTAAGCTTGAAGGGTGGAAAGTATTGCTCTAAAGGCTACCTACAACACTGGTGAATGAGCAGCCGCTTAGGGTGCCACTTCAAAGAGAAACGCCCAAAAGAGCAACCGAAAGGAAGCTGCTTTGGAATTCTCTCAGTTCCTCCTGGCAGCCCAGGGCTTGCAAAGGAAAACAACCCAGAAATGGTTCTCTTCTTTTGTGTTAGTTACATAACCAGCTCCCAGCAAATAAAACTGGAGCTGGAGCAGCCATGGAAAGATCCACTTAATAACCCCGTGCCTACCGTAGCTGCTGAGAGCATCTTACCTGACTTTAATAGTTTTTCCTTCCTGGCTAAAGGAGATTCCTCACACTGTCTCCAGACAAAAAACTGGTAAAATTCAGGAGCCAATTGCACTGGTGCATATTTTGAGATTCAAGCCTTTGTGGTTACTCCAGATTTACACTGTATTGCTGAGGCAATCAAACAGATCTTGGTTTCTACATTTCTCTGTATGCAATATTGTTGTAGTTAATACTGAAGAAGTAGAAAAAAGTATCTGAAAATGGAAACCTGATTTTTACAGGAGTGCTCAGTCTTCCCTTTAGGATCAGTTGAAGCTCCAGTAATTGTGCTTTTGTGCTAATCAGACTATGCCTTATCAGTCATGCTGTAGCTTCTGTTAACCACTGTCCGAGGTGCAGGTTGGTACTTTGTTCTGTAGATGACAGCTCCAGCTGGGCAGCATCCTCTGTTTTGGCAACTGTGCTCTTTGCCTCCCTGTGCTTGTTGGCCATCCTCCCTGCTACCCACTCCACTCCACACCATGCATCGACCTGGTGGATTGCCGTCTCCGTCTCCCTTGTTACTTTCTTCCCACAGCTCTACTAATGGCCTTATCTTGGCTTTGGGACTTCAGTTTGTGATTTACTGGTTATTAAAGTCTGAGATTAGATGTGTGCTCTTTCATGGTCTTCAGGTGTCAGCTCTAACACCACTGCAGAGATGTTAAATTGTAGTGCCGTTTTTCTAAGGATGATTAGGAGACCAGTTTGAGGGTAGCTGTTACTGGTGATGTAAGAGGTAAAAAGGATCAAGAGAATTTATGCATTTGGCAGTTCTAACCATTTTTTACACTTACTTTATGTGAAACTAGACCTGGAAAGGAGGGACTTGTAATAAGTATGAAATTCTAAAATGTCACCCGTGACCAACTTCTACAAACTTTATTATCACGACCTCTGTAAGAATTAAAAGTCAGTCCATGTAGTCCAGAGCAGCAAATATTGTCAGACAATGTGTAATGGAGATTTATAAGAGCCAATATTTAACATCTTGAAATGAGAAGCATCCAGGATAATTTTGGAATCACTTCATTTGAATTCAGTATGTATTACAACAAAATATGGAGGTAAATATTAAGGTATTTTTATCAGATGGCATTAGATTAATCTTTGCATTTCCTTTAAAAAAAGAAAATAACCTTTGAGTAATGAGGAAACAGGGTACTCTTCATATTGCTATCACTCTGAAGTATGATGCTGAGAGAATAATTACTTGGAAGTAATTCCATTTCCATGTTTAAAGCTCTGATTATTTGAGTCCAGAATGCTTTTAAATTACCTGTTTTAGGCCTTGATACTGCAAATTAACTTTGGATAGTTAGATGCATATATAGAGGTAGAACAAAACCCCACTGAAATTAATAGGTCTGATGTGGCCTGGGGTTCTGTCTTGTAAGGCTGTTTGCAGTGCTTTTGTTTATTTTTGAAGTGCTTTTGAATGCTTTTTCCAACTAAATATATGATGTTCCGTACATGACAGATGAGTAGTACCAAACTTCAAACCTTCCGACAGCGTAGCTTTCCTTCGCTTTGTTTGGGAAACTTTCTTTGATTCTGCTTGTATTTAAAGCGCGCTGCTGGGTAATCATGGAACATGGATCTGTTTAAACCAAATTCAAAGAGTATCACGAACTGACACCTGCTTAAGTCTTTAATTAAAAAGTAACTTAATCTCTAACAATCTCTACATTCATAAGCAGAAAGTATCTGTATTTAATGTGTACTTTGAACTGCCATTCATTTGGAAATCAAAGATTTGTAAATGAAACAGCATGCTAGACGTGATGATGTTTGACTGGAATCCCTTCTTGTTGGCATAGCCTAGATTTCCTGATACTGTCAGCCCCTGGGAATACATTCTTATTAAAAATTATGTATAGAAGGAAATTACAGAAGAAGACTATCTTACAAAAAGTGTGTGTATCAACTAGTGGAGCATTGCTCCTCCTTGGAAGGGTCACCACGGGAAATACTGTTTGTATTTCCATATGTGTGTACTGCGTAAAGAGAGGTATTGTCTGTGTATTTCCCAACTCTGTAAGTTTTTCTGGGGTAAAATGTCTTGAAGACTTTAGTTAATGTTCACTGATGTTGTTTCACACTCCCTTTCTCAATTCTCTCGGCTTTTCTCCTCCAAAAGACCCCCCCCCCAGTGTTCCTGAAACAAATGTGTAGACAATCTTGTATTTTCTTGTTTGGTTTTTTTTTTTTGACAGCTGGGGATGGTACGTGACAGTACGTGACAATAAGCATCAATTTTAGCTACTGAGAGAAAAAGAAGAAGAAAGAGCAGCCTCTTCAGTTTCTGCAGATCCATAGTTTCAGTTATCCCTACCCACTGGTGGCATCTGTAACGATTTCCAGGAGAATAGTATGTCTGATCTCACCTCTGCTGTCCTCACAATCAAGTTTAGCATGTTGGCTGAGAACTTCAACCTCTCTCCCAAGTAGAAAACATTAGTAACGATTCTTTTTGCAAAATGAACATGGCCTCCTCTGGCAGGAAATGAGACAGAAACTTCGTAAGGGAGGGATCAACAGAGCCCTTCATTTGTGAGAGGAAGGAAGCTGGCAGGGAGAGAGAGAATGAAGGTTTATAATAATACAGAAGTGAGTAGGAAGGGGACGTAGATATTAGCAGGCAGCAGGGAGGAGATTAGGAGCAAGCTGGAGACGTAAGCTCCAGGTGATAAATGGAGAGGAGTAAATTGTGAAGGAGATGTGGATAATGAGAGGAGCCCCTGGCATGGCTCTGGATGGGGTGGTGGCACGTGTACCAGGCCATGGGGTGGATGGGCGGTGCAAGAGAATCCCCAGTACACGCAGTGAGCTTGGCTTGCAGGAGCTTAGCAGCGTGTGACCCTTTTGACATGCTCGTCTTGTCTATCTTGAACCACTGCAGTGTCTGTGTTGTGCATGTGTTGAGTTAAATTACTAGCAAAGGTGTGTGGAAATGTGTCCAGAAAGGAGATGAACATTCCTTCACAACATTTCAGAGCTGATGTTTGAGAGTACAATGTTAAAGGCATTTGTTTTTGACCGCCTGCAGAGCTGACCAAACTAGTTTTGGGTAAGACAAGAGGGTGCAAAGAACTTTGGCTTGATTTAAATGTGGGTAGTTGTGCTCTTAGGATGGAGACTTAAATTCTGAAATGTTAGGTGTTTGGGCTTTGGGTTTTTTAGAAGCTTTCTTTTCCCCTTGTACTATGATTTGTTTATGTTGCTAGTTTTAAAATGCTTGGGATGTTGTTTGGGTCGCTGTTGCCTGCTGTTTGTAAGTACGTTTGTACTAGCCAGGGCAAATTTATACGACGATACAAAGAATCCAATGTGGCAATCAAAGGATCATGGTACTTCACCTTAGGAAGGATTAGACCTGGCATCTCTACAAGCTTCATTCAGGGAAAGACAGCTGAGGTAACTTAAAAAAAAAAAAGAAGGTTTTTTAACTGTGGCACAGATATTTCACTATGAAGTTTATTGATGGCTGTTGTCATTGCATGTCAAAACTTGTTAAGGTGAATTTTTATTCGCCCTCTTCTCCTGTCTGAACTTTCCTTCAGAAAGCTATAGTCACCAGTGAAAGATTTCAGTTAAGATTTCAGTTAAGAAATTGAGAACCTGAGGTTAAATGCTATCATTTAACAGCTGTTTTGCTATGATTATTTAAAAAATTTATTGCACCACAGTATTAGCAAACCAGTATGTGTATGATTATAATAGGTAGCAGGGAGAAGAAAAAAGACTGTTTGCATAAATTCTGGATGCATTCTGTTTCTGGTATTTAAAATCTGAACTATTTTTTACTGGACTGAATCAATCACAGAACAATTCAGGTTGGAAGGGACCTCAGGAGGTCATCTATCCAAATTATCTATCCAAATTCCTGCTCAAAGCAGGATCAGCTATGAGGTCAGACCAGATCCTGAAAACGTCTGAGGATAGAGACTGTGCAACCTCTGGACAACCTGTTCCAAGGCTTGAGTGTCCTAATGGTAAAATATATATATATGTATTTCCTTATATGTTGTAATCCACCTGTTTTTCAACTTATGTCCATTGCCTTTTTTCATCCCACCATGCATCATTATAAGAGCCTCAATCAGTCTCTTCTCACTAAGCCTTTTGTAGGTACAATACGGTGGTTGTTAGGTCCACCCAAAACCGTCTCTTCTCCAGCCTGAGGAAGCCCAGTGCCCTCAACCTCTCATCACAGGGCACGTGTTCCTGCCCTCCCGGCTATCTTGGTGTCCCTCCATTCAAGTTGCTCCAGTTTATTGGAAGCTTTCTTGTATTGGGGGCTAAAACTATACAAAGAAGTATCAGGTTGGTCTTTATGCAAAAAAAGACTCTTTATAAATCTGCTTTGTGGAGGCTTAGGGAGGTTTTCAGATGTTTTGTATCTGGCAACTGGGATTAAACTTTTTTAGTTGAGTGTCTTGCAGGTGTATACCTTAGAGGAGTCTTTTCTAGGCCAACTTCAGGTTTTAGGATAATGGACTTCTAATTTATTTTTTTTTTTTTTTACCAATGGCACCTAACAGGATGCCTGTCCATGAAGCTGCATACATATAATAGGTGTATGATCGGCCTTCAGTGAAGAATTTAAACTAGAAGCTTGTCTTGCTATAGCTGATACCTTAATATATCCTTTCTGTCTTTATACATAGACTCTAAGATTAGTGTGGTTAAGTACATTGAAACTAATAGAAAACAGACACAGAAAAATTGTTGCATGTTTAAAAAAATCATAAAATGAAAGAGGAAGTGCATCATTTATTATAACACCATGTAGACTAATGAAAAACATACTGCAGGCTGGAAATTTGTTAAGAGCTGAACTCAAAAAGTTTCCATTCCCGAAAATGCCTTGGGGCCTCTGGCCGTAAGCTTGTGGCTAAAGAGGCACTATGGTAAACTGACATAAAAAATAACTGCTCCATAAACATTCAGCTCCTGTTTCACAATAGTTGGAAATAATTTTTTAAGAAGTGTTGGCTATTGATACTGACTGTAGTGTATCAAAGTAAAAAGGAGGCGGTGCATTTATGACTAGAATATTAAATTGGAAATGAAACACCGGGGAGATGGGCACTGGGCACAAAGATGTGGCATTCATTGCACATAGGAGAACATGAAAAAGATGAAGTGACTTGCCGAGAGCGACTGAACAGCACTTGGTACTGGCAGAGCTGGTATTAACATTAAATAGTTCCTGGCTTCTAGTCCTTTGCGCATTAGCCTAGAGCAGGGTGAACAGCTCACCTGCTCCCCAGCACTCTGAGCAGGCTTCAGCCTTTGCACTCCAGCACGTTCTTCAGGCTGCACGCAAATGCACCCTCAGAGTATTGATGGCATCTCCACCATCACTGCGCCGATGAATGGTATTGGCCATTTAAAGAAGGTGGAGTTTTGTGTCTCTTGCCTTTTAATTGTTTGGCTTTCTTAAAGGTGCACCTTTCCTGCAGAGCTGGCCTGAGCTACCTTGGTGGGAAGGAGGGTTGAAGTAGTTGAACTGGTGGATATGACGAGGTGTTGGCTTTGCCTTCCCTTCTCCTTGATTGGCCCTGGTCAATGTATGAAAATCTTTGACGTGGGCTATGGGCTTTCAGGCAGTTTTAACTGCCATCATGGCCCATGGGTAGAGATGCTGGGGAGAGCATCGCAGCCGCCATTCCTTCTTCCCATGCTTTGGCGGGCAGTTTGCAGAGATGATTGATGCCAATTAAACCCTCTGAGTGCTGATGTTTCTGCAGTTCCTCTGGATGACAGAGGTTCCTCTGCCGGGCAAGGAGCCCTGGAGTGCTTCAGGATCATGGGACACTTCCATGAAGTCCAAATTTCACTAACCTATAAAGGTGTAGTAAATTGAATCTATCCTTCTAAGAGCCTACTTACGTGGCTGGTTTGTGAGCTTTGAGAAGGAGAATGATCGGGGAGTAAATATTGCTTGCCTTCGTTAACTCTTCAGTGAGGAAATAAATTTTCCAGTACCTTTGCACAGTAGTAAATAGCAGGTCTAGAAGTCCCAGTTTTGGTAACTATTTTCCCTGTTGTACATTGATGAATTAAACAGTAATAGTCACACTGTATTGCTACAGCTGTACTTACGTGAGGTGCAGCCCAGGAGAATGTCCGTCTGAGACTGAGCCCCTGGGAGAAAAAAAAGAAAAAAAAGAAAGGGTGAAGCACTTGTTGGTTTGTTGAAAGAAATTAAAAGAAAGTTTAATAAATTCTGATAAATACAGATCATTCAATTTTTTGTCTTATGTCTCACTGTACCGTGCTCTGTGTAGCATTTACAATACACAAGGTTTCTATCCGGTGATTAGGAAATCTGTAACGTGATTGCTTATGATGTTTGGTGTTGAACTGCTCCATGTACCGACTTGACTGTAGCTGAAAAGTTTACAGAATTAATGTATCACACCGGTGTTGATGGTTTTATTTACATTTGTGAGGTGAATTGAGGTTCTCGAAAAAAAGCTGTATATTGATCTAAAAATAGAAACTCAGCTTCCTTCTCCTCGTTGAAGATGTCATGCTTGGTGGGTTAACACTGACACGTAACAGTCCCAGTATGAAATATTTGTCGTGTAATATGATACTATGCTAAATGCCAGTTTGCTTTGTTATTGGAAAAAGTAGTGGTTTTGGCATACCGTGTACGCTAATTCGCTTTGGTTACTGATTATATATTTGCTCCTTTGCACACTGTGGGGGAAAAAAATATGGAGAGCAAGTATATTTTATTAAATTATAAAAGCAAAAGTATAATACATCTGAGTGCTCAAAATGTGTAACCAGCATTTCAATATGCAGATGTAACTTACCTAAAGGAGAAGAAAAATGAAGTAAAGCACTAATTTCCCTATGTCTTATAGTAAAAAACAAAACAAAAAACCAGTAAACAAAACCCTCTACACATAGATACAGGCATTAAAGAGGTTTTAAGTTTTTTAGCTTAGGTAAATGATTGAATGGTAATATTTGGAGAGCAAGATAACTTTAAAGAATAGATTGTCCCCACAGTATCAAAGATGGATTTTCCCCTGAAAAGAATGATTAACTAGTTCGAGTACTTAATTATGACTGAATTTTGAGGAAAGCAGAATACTTTATTTGGGAAAAAATGGATTAAGATAGCAGCCTGTGCCACTCCATTCTTTTTATATTAAAGTTTTATTGAGAGGTGTGGTAATGGTCTGTAAAAGATCTGATCTCTTTCTGGGATACATTTTTCCTTCTCCTTTTCTCTGTTGCTAGCACTGGTTCTGATCTTTACTACCACGCGTTACAGCCAGAGCTACCCAGCTCCCCTGCTCCGCTTGGCCTCTTTTCGTCCTCTGTTTCACGTGTTGTGGCTCGTGTTTAAGGACACAAGAAAAATACCCAGTGCAACCAGAATTTTGCTTGCAATTTTAGTTTCATAATTTGATGAAGTATAGTAAATAGAAGGACAAACTGTTATTATTGTGTGCTCTTGATCTTAGGAGAAAGGGGTTTCCATGGCTGATGTGTATTTGTAATGTGTCACACAGGTGGAAATCACCTAACACCAACTCTACGGGTCTTAAAACTATGCTGCAGCGGCTGTCTGTTTGCAGTCTCTGGCTGGCCTCTTCTCCAACGCAGAAATAAATGTGCCACAAAGTCATGCAAAGAAAGAGCAGATCTTCTGTTTATACTTTCACACTAATTTAAGTTGAGTTCAAGGACCTAGCAGGACAGCTGCCCGGTGCATTAGAGCAGAAAATGGACGTGGAGAGCGCTTTTCCTCTGTGTGTGTTAGGTGGGAAGGAGGATTTAGCTGGCTAAACTGGTGGATGTGAAAAGGCCTGGCTGATAACCTGTGGAAGAGCTGTAATGCATTCTGGAGCTTGGGAGCTTCAGCCATGTAGGGACAGATTGTAGGAGATGGCTTCTGCTGACTAACGCCGTCCTGCAGCGCCTTAGTTGTGGCCTGTGGCCTCATATCCACGTATGTATGGGTATGACTAGCATTAGACATGTGGATTGTCATTGAATTCAGCTGGCGAAGTTGCACAAACTTATTTATGCGCATGGCAAGGTGCAATGCTCAGATCTGTGGTTGGAGGAGCGCTGCCATGTGCTGACGGAGCTCTCTCGAGTGGATTGGAGAAAGGTTCTGTCCACAGCAGTCACCCAGCAGTCACCGAAGCTTGCTTTGCTACTGCTGGCCTGCTCCGGGTTCACAAGGATAACGTGCATCTCGTTGCCTTCCTCCTTAGCGACTCAGCAGCTCTGCTGGATTGGTTTGATTTTCTTGCTTTCCAGTCCTTGTTGAAGTACGGTTTTGTTTATGTAGTAAACAGTGTTTCAGGAATAATTAAACCACAACACGAATCGTAACTGAGATGCTGAGCTGTACACACTGCTCTTCACGTCTGTGAGACTGTGGAGGTGAGTACCAAGTTTGGTAGGGACAGCCTTAAAGTGGGTTTGCAGTTGTGCTGGGAGCTGAACCCACTGTTTTTTGTTTTTTAATGTAAGCAATTGGAGTGGAGTAAAAAGGTGGTTAATCAGTTTGAAATGAAGTTGTAGCATGGACAGAACGAGCATAGTATTTCTAGATAGCTTGAAGAATGAAGTACGTTTTCAAATGTCATATGTAATGTATAATTTTATTCGTGAGGCCTGTGTTTTATATGCTAACAAATACAAATCATATATTGTATTAATCGTATATAATTGTGAATCACAACATAAAATTTTGCAATGCTGTAATGAAGAAAAATGAGAGAGATAAGGAGTAGCAGCTGTAGAACTAATGAAGGAGTTAATTTCAATGTGTGTTTTGGACCATTAAGTACTGTAAAGCAAAAAGTGTTGTGTTGCCAGCACAAGCCAGAGGAAGGCAGTTCACCACCACTCCCTTCCCCGACCAGCCTTGCTGGGGACACCGTAGAGCTCAGGCTTCACTAAAATTGTTTCATTACTTCAGGCAGTAGTGCGCACTAGAAATGTGGAAGCAGATACAAATCGTTGTTTCAGATTGTCTTTGACCAAGGAAGATCTTTTATGTTCTGCATGTGAATATAATTTTTTTGTCTATGAAAACGGTTTAATCCTTACAGATTGGAATACATTATATGCACATATTTAGCAGTTTGAGAGCCCGGAGTCCAGGTCTTTTTTTTTTTCTGTCCGTCAAGGCTCTCCAAAGGCTGAGGTCTGTAGGCTGTCCAATTCATCATTGTTCACATTGTACGTTTTTTAACAAGTCTGAAATGTTTTCCTTGTGTGGTTTTGCAACCCCATGTGTTGTTTTTTTTTCCAAACAGCATGAGTCCTATCACTAGATCAAATTTAGAATTCGCTGCTTCCAACAATTGTCTAATGGATCCACATGTTTACACAGCATGACATTGGCATCCAGATAGTGTTGTCAAAGTCTCCAATCAGTACTACTGTTTCATGCTTCCTCCCGGCTTTAAAAAAAAAAAAAGCTATAGGCAGGGTTATTCTGGTGTTCAGGGATGCAGTGCATGGTCCCTCTGCTTCAGCCACCAGCATTGTCTCACAAAATTTAGAAAGCAAACTTTTTTCATCTATTCCAAATGAAAATGTCAACTCTCAAGTATTTTATCAATGCTTAGTGTATCAATAAATGGATTTTGAAATGCTAGTGAATGGGAGACTGGAAAATACGTTTCTAGAGCCGATCATTTTTTCTGTCCAGAGTTTCCCAGACTGAATGAAAAGTCTTACCTGCCTGTGCCCCTGCTGCCAGCCTGAGTCCCGCTGCCTTGCTAAAGCTCCCAGCTGCTTCTCCCTGCCCCTGCATCTGTCCTTGCGTTGAGAGCAGCGTTTGCGGAGCCCTGGGGTGACTCGAACCGCCTACCCGCTGTGTCTGACAGCTCACCTACCAGGCGGCAGGCTCAGTCACCTGGCATTTGCGGAGCACGGGAAGACCTTTTGTAATTAACTCGCCCGTGTATTTTGCAAAGTGTTTAATTCCTGTTCTCTGTGATTGGATGTAAATAAATCCATAGCAGTTACTTGGCAGCAACCTTCCACAGTCGTTTGCTCTGAAGAAACTTAGTCCCTGGTAGCATGAAGTGAAGGAAGGGGGGTTTGGCTAGGACACCAAAACCTTTCTTTTTTTTTATTTTTTTTTTTAATGCTCTCATGGGATCTTTCACTTCCACACAAGCAACTGCCTGAACTGGCCAAGTGGTCTTGATTTAACGCTGCTTTATGAACACTACTTGTCCCAGCTGCAGGATGTCATAACCTCTATTTCCTCAGCTTAGATTCGAAATCTGGAGCCATATGATTCAGATGAACCACAACTGCCCTTGCTTTAACTTGATGTATTTGTTTTGAAAATACTGTTGTTCACTCCAAGTTTTAGCTCCTCAGCAATTTAAGCTGATTTGCACTGGTAAATGTCGAGTACTTACCAGCTTGATTTAAAAAGGAAAAAAAAAACCTGCAAAGAAACCTGAAGTAATTTTTAACTCATGAGTGCCAATGAAAATACTTCACTAGCATAAACTTAAAAAGAATAAAAGTTTTTATTTTAATAAAAAATGATAGATTGTCCCTAAGATAAATGTAGCTCTGATGCAAAAATAATTTCTTGCAAAAATAATTGCATGTTGTATAGTATTTCAGTGAAGGACAGCGAACTCCCAAAAAACTGTTGCTGCAGGCAGGTTTCAGAACGGAGGATGATGAGCAGAACTGGGTTGGCTTTGCAGTTGGGCTCCTGTCCTTGTGCAGCTGAGAAACAAGTGTTTGGATTTGAAGTAAAGCCGACTGGATTTGTAAAGATGCTTATCATATTCTCTGGCCTTCTTCAAATCACCAGAAAATATGAGGGCTGACAAGCCTAACTTGGTATGCTTCTCAATTAATATTTTTATGCTAGATTACAGTACACATAGGTAGGCACAAATGTGAGATTTGTAGTCACTCAGGCTGTATGTGAGGGTGGCAGATGCTTGCTGCCTTTGCTACTGTGTTCTACCCCACGTATGTCTACTCTCCAGAAATAAAGCCACTGCAAATATTAGTGTCAGTTTAGTCCCTTTGCATGCAACTTGTCAGAGAAATTAATATTTCTATAACTCAACAACTTTCATATGGCACTAAACTTTTCAGTTCTAGATTCGTATGTACAATGTGTGTCAGCTCCTCTCAACTCCCTGTGCTTTTTGGCATTCTGTCTCCTGTTGAAATTTATGTGCTTATCAGTTAAGCAGGGGATTATTTGTTGTTGTTTTTCTAATTGTTTTTTAAGAGTAACCTAATCCAGAGTAAGTAGGCAGAATAAATGCGGTGTCACATCCTTTCTGAAGATATTTGATGGCATGATTTAAAAATGTAAAATTAAAAAAAAAAACCATTAAAAAATAGTCTTTGCTATGGCTGTAGCCTGTTTAAAAAAACGAACAAATAAACTGCAAAAACCTGCCTTTATTAAAACAACTGAGATACAACAGAAAAAACTGAAAATCACCCAAGAGGAGGGGCTGCATGTGTACCCCGTCACCGAAGGTCAGTCTAAATCACTGGTGTATCCTATGAGGGTTTTTTCATTGCTCGTTACATAAATGAAGATTTACAAGCTCTAATTTTTAGAAATCTTTTGCGATTAAGTTTATAAACGTCACAACTTAATTACGTTCTTTACTTTCACTTTTTCTAATTGCCAGTTGTGGTATTTTGTAAATTTCCTCATTTATTAATAAATGCTCAGAGAGATTAAACAGAAAGTTCGAGGGCTGGGATACTTGCGCAAAGATATTTCGGAACTGTTGACAATTGACTGAAATATCCGTAGCCGCAGCAGCACCTGCCTGTACAGCCCGTACAGGGTGCGAAGTTTTGCAAACCCAGATTTCTGTTCAGGTACCACGCAGGCGGAGCAGACCTAGGGCGTCTGCAGAGTTGCTACTTAATTGTCAGGTGTGTCTTAGGGAGTGGAGAAGTGTTGAGGAAATTGCATTCGAATACTGAAAATGACCTTACAATTAAGATGCAATTTTACTTGATGGGTTTAGGCAATTCTACTTGCTGCCAAACTGCATGGCTGGAGTGAGGTTTTTCTTGGGGAGACCTTACTGCGGCCTTTCAGTATTTAAAGGGGGCCTTTAGTAAAGAGGGGGACAATCTTTTTAGCAAGGCCTGTTGTGACAGAACAAGGGGTAATGGTTTTAATCTAAGGCAGGGTAGATTTAGACTGGATATAAGGAAGACGTCTTTTACAATGAGGGTGGTGAAACACTGGCATAGGTTGCCCAGAGGTGGTCGATGCCCCATCCC
>Ga0181612_148339_pt1 | contig 40918 bp, 23 predicted proteins | sample HoacroProtozoa21_FD_119630 | JGI IMG/M metagenome (GOLD analysis project Ga0181612, IMG submission 119630) | Hoatzin crop microbial communities from Cojedes, Venezuel. Combined Assembly of Gp0051906, Gp0051904, Gp0051908
AGCTGAGAGTGTGTGGGTTGCCTGATTAGGACCAAGTTCAGTGCCCAGTGAATCATCGCTGAATAGCAAGCCAGGAATCTCTGTTAGGATAACTGCTTGACTGTTCCCAGTCCATCATGTTCCTTGTCAGTGTTCTTATCAGGATTTGGGTGGCTTTGGCGCAAAGAAAAGGAGAATGCTAAAGGACCAGCAATTTGAAGTCCAGAAAATTTGGAAAGGCGAAGGTGTGATGGAAAGGTTATTTGTTCTAAAGAGCGGAGGTGCAGCTGACCTGATAGACTTTCACTAAAAAATCCTGAAAAAAAGTTTTGGGGACCGAGGAAGCATATGCAAAATAGCGATGTACGGAGTTTGTGCTCATGGCTGGATCCTGCTAAGAACACATTTTCTTGGGGGTAACTGGGCTCCCGATTCCACCTTCCTCTCTAGCTTTCAGACCTGTAGACTTGTGCCACTGGAATATTTGTTTATTGTTTGTATGTGTATATTCTGGAGGGTGATATGAATTTTTCTGGGCACTTCAAGAGCTTCATTGAATGTTTTTGTGTCTTAGAAAAATAGTATCAAGTTTGTGTGAAGGAGTTGGGTTTTTTTTAAAATTGTACAATTAAAATGCCTGGTTTTTTTGAAAAGTGGAATCTGAGAAATAAGCAGTTTGAGATTGTTTCCCTCAGAGAAAAGGAGGGAGTGTGCATAAAGTAAGCTTGGTGACAGATAATGTTCAAGTGAGAAGATTAGTGCTCAGAAAGGCTTCATGTCTCCATTGCACAGGCTCTTTGAAGATTCGGGTTTATGCTGTTGTTTTTTAACCTGTTTTTATTTTGGGTGTGTGTCTCTGAATTATGTAACACGTGGTTTTCCTGTTGCTGTGAAATCAAGACGTTATTTGTTCAACTGTGTGAAATGTTCAAGGGAATAAATTCCAAACAAACTTCAGGTTTCTGAGTTTTTCTTTGTCCTCCCCCTTCTCCCTCGACAGGTTGCAGGTGAGAGATGCCGTGGGGGATACAGAGTTGGGGGAGAGTGGAATGGACAGGTCTGGCAAGCTCGAATCCAGGAGACATTTTGGGGGGCTCCAGGGCACGTGCTGTCTGTCACTGCAAAGTACTCTTTTTGGGCTTCTTATGTGTCGTGTTTTTAAAATTTTGCCATTGTGTTGTGGTTTGCTTGGAGTGCAGGGCGTACACTGCGCAGACAGCATGACTTATTGCTGTAGAAAACTTGCTAAGCACCTCCATACTAAATATTCTACGGCTTTGGCAAAGCTAGCTTTGGGTAGACGCGCTGTCAGTGTTGTGGCTTCACTGATTTTGGTCGATTTGGGAAGTGGTTTTGTGTGCCTTGCTGCAGGTCGGAGGTCTCTGTCGCACTCTGTGAGGAAGGCAGTGATACCCACATTTGAGGGGTGAGGAGGAACGTGGGCGAGTGCGGGTCACCAGCCGGGAACAGGGAGGCGTAGCCTTTGCGTGTGGTGTGACAGGTAAGCGGACCAAATCTTGGCAGGATTTGGTTCCTCTTATTGGGATAGCAGCAGCTGTGATGATGGGATGTTTCGGTGTGATGGAAAGGCAGAAAATGAGTAAATACAGAGCCTTGTAGCCCAATCCTGTGTCTTACGTTCTAGCTGGACAGTTATCTTCTCTCAGGAGAATGGCACATGAGGAGATGACCTCCCTTCCTTAAGACTGTTGAGAGACTATTCAGTAAGGTTCTCAGCATGACAAACGGATGGAGTTGGGTCATAGTTTTGAACTGCATTTTCCAGTTCTCAAAAATATATTGGATTAGTCTACATTAGGGACTCATTGTTGTCTTTTCTCGCATGCTTCTCATGCTTCTTACTGCACCATTGAGAACTGAAAACTTGTGATAGCAGCTGACTTTGAAGAGTCTAATTGTGAATGATATGTCTTCTGTTTTGGATTTATATGGCTAGAGTAGTTTTGTTTTAATCGTAGCTCACAACTGCAACCATAAACCAATTCTGTTATACGTAAGAGTTCCTTCTTTGGAGGAAAGTGATCACTTTATGCCTTCGAAATTTTCTTTTTTTTTCTTTACTGCGATCAATAGTTCTGACTTTGAGGCTAAAATGGGCCTTCAGTTCTGAGAAGGAGCCACCAGTGTTCAGTGTAAAAATTCATACGCTGGTGCGTGAACTAGCAATGTCATTTTGATACACCACTAGAACAATCTCCACTGTTCTGTATCAGGAGAGCTGTTAACTTTGCAACTACATGTATGCTCTTCAGAAATCAAATGTTTGCTTCATGAATTAAAACAGAATGAAGGGAGGTGCATTTCCTGAGCTCATCCCCGTCAGAAGTGAAATCGGACTTTCTTGCTGTACCAGTATAGGAGACATTGTTTTCAGCTAAAACTTGAGGAAACCAAGTTTTTGTGTAATGGGAGACTCTTTGAAGTCTACAGAGATGCCTCAATTTCTGTTCCTGTGTGTCTTCTCAAGTCTCGTGGCTTCTGGTGTTCTCTTGCTGTTGCTGGGGGGAAGAGTTGAGGTCTGTATCCGGGCCCACTGGGTGGGAGGGGGCTGCTGCCAGGCAACTCCTTCCATGACCCTGGCTCAAAAGTCAGTTTTTGTTGAAGGCATTCTAGTTTTGTTTCTGAAAGAAAATTGATCCTTTTTCAAGCATTCTTCTCTTCACTGCCACCTTTCCTCCTGACTGCTATTCCAACCTAAGATACTTACCTTAAAACTGTTTACTCTAGAGGATACTTTGTTCTGTAAATAAAGCCCTAAGTAACACACTGTTGCAAATATTGTTCTTTTTAATCTTTGTTGTGCAAATAAAATGACCTGAAAATGAGGAAGAGACTAGATGATTTGAGCCGGGCCATGTTCTTGCTGAGTATACGTGCTTCTTTGCTTGTAGTTCTGTAAAGAGAACATACTGATTTTTCCAAATAAGCCATCCTGGGATCTGGAATTACACAGATTTGTCCTTCCATTGCATTTGTCACTTCTGGGGGTCTCTAACATTATTTAGGTATTGTACAACTTGTAAATAGATTAAATATTGTTTTCATCTAATGGAAAATGAGGTATCATGTACTTCTTTGCAGTTAACGACCTCAAAAAGAATTTATCCACAGACAATACCATGTGGCTGCTAACTAACATTGAACTATTTATCCCAGGACTGAAATTGAAGGACTGAAATTCACTATATAAATAGTAATATATTAAAGACAATTTTTAGAAACAAGGTATCACAACTACGTGTGTAAATGACTTTAAAACTTGAGGTACTGAGCTGTTCACAAATGGACAAAAGTCCGTGAGCAATGTGGATATTTTGTTTCCTCAAAAAAACAGATCACATCCAATGAAGATGGACTGAATTAGTTTTTACACGGCTTTGGAAACTTCATTCTAAGATTTGAGCTTTTTGGGAGTACCAAGATGCTTTCCACCATGCATCCCAAAAGAGCTTGCTTCATCAGGAATAATTTGGTAGGAGTATTTCCAAGAGGCATGTTGGCATAGGCCGTCTCCTTTGCAACACGCACTGGGGTAGTGTAGAAAGCCTGCTGTGTACAAGTTGTTTTACATTTTAGACATACTGCACTTCTTCATCTGGTACGGTAGAAAGCAGAGTAACTGTTTCATCCAGATCTTTTCCTCTAACAGTGGTGAGAAATATATATGAAGGTATGTAGTTGGTAATTTATCTTAAAATACAAAGAGAAACAAGGGGAGAAAACCAAACTTTAAAAAACCACAAATAATAATAGTCTAAGGGAAGGAATAGATACCCCAGCGTCCACATTGAACCTATTCTTCTGCTACTATGAAGTGTATTTGTGGAAGAAGGTGGAGCACTGCTTACTGAGCTGATCTTGGCCATGTAGAGCTTAGCTTGGACTTTCCAAACAAAACTGGGCAGATGCTCTTTAAGGATGAGATGGCACTTCTCTGCTCTGTTTAGTTGCTTACATCTTCTCTCAAAAATGTATGTTTAGTCTGACATTTCTCATGTTTGCTGTCATCCCAGAAGGCTACATTTTCTTTTTTAGGAAAATTTCATAACTGTTCTTTCTGCTGTTATAGAAGTTTATCTGATGGCTTGCGGGTAGAAGTGTTTAAAAATAGGACTTTTTTACCCAAGAGATGTTTCAAATGCTTTCAGGCTTGGGTAACTGAGTGATCTAAAACATCAGAACTGATGTGTACATTATCTTTAATCAGTAATGTGCCTTTTGGAACTGGGGCAGATTTTGAATATACCTAGCTATATACCTATATGCAAGGATTTTCTTAGATTCAGAAAAATTCCCACTAAGGTGTAAAGCTCTGGATTGCTTGTAATATTCAGTTGCTTTACAAGTTATTCAAGAGCATGTGGGATAAATGTAGATAATATAAAAGTATGCAAAAGAATGAGGGAGCAGATGTCGATGCTTTTTGGATTATATGTAGTTTTTACTTTGGGCAGCTATTCCGCAATAGATGTTCTTGTAACTGCCAGCATCAGATTTCAGCCTGTTCCATTTGCAGCGCTTCATAATCTTGACACAAATGATAGAAATGAAGTAAGGACATGGTTAGTATCTAAATATATTCTGAGAGCCAGTAATTATGGAAATCTGTAGTACATTGGAACAGAAGAGTGGTTATCAAAAGAAGATATCCATTTGAAAGCTGTGTTTTGAATCTGATCACAATTTGGCCAGGAAACTGAAAACATTTGATATTCCACACTTTTTTATTATGTATGATAAAATTTCTAGGTGCTGATTGATTGTTCTTTAATGATCAAAAGATCACCTAGTACCCAAGGTGGAACTGGAAGTACCGGTTTCTATAAAAAGTAGTCATTATTTGTATTGATAGATTCCTATTGATAGATACTTTTAGATGGGAGTGGCCTTGGCTCAGCTTTGTTTTATTTGCACAGTGGGAGTCACCTGTCTGATCCTTCCCGGTGAAATGAGGGGCTCCGGAGGGCTGCTGTGTATGAGTGGCAAGAAATAGATGGCACGATGAATAAATTATATGAAGTCTTATGTAGCAGGGAAGATGGCAGAGGCCTTTCATCTAAAAACATAAAAGGGGTTACTCTTTGGATTATAACTGGATAATCACTCTTAAATGTGAATTTCCAAGTTACTTGAAACAAAGAGAGTACTTCACTTAAAAAAGAGGAAAACCTCATGAGCCAGGGTGGTGGTGATTTTAAAATATAGTGTGGCCCTTCTCGCCTTTCCTTTTTTTCCCCACCAGTCCCTGGATGTGCCTCATCCCAGGTGGTTCTTTGAGGTGACATACCTTGAATAGCTTCCAGGACAAAATTTACGCCTGCAGAGTCACGTTATCTTTAGCCAGATTATCCTTTAGTGCTCTGCAGCCTTCCCACACTCAGCTGCTTTCAGGACATTGAAAGGAGGCCAGGCAGCATACGATAGAGCTGATCAAACACTGGAGAGCTCAGACATCTTAAATGATAGCCACAAAATGGAAAATGATAGGCAATACGTTACCAACTTACCAATATTCCTGAGCAATAGACACACCAATAATTAACAGACAATATAAATTGATGTAGGGATATTATGTCTCTAGGACTGGAAACCTGTTTGGGCAGCAGCAGCAGTGAAATCTGTACAAATGTTAAGATTTTCTGCCAGAGAAAATGCAATAAACAGAATCGAGCTTAGCAGTGTTCCCTGGGGCTTGGATGAGGTGACCTAATGCCTCCTTTTCCCTGTTTCTTTTCACCACCCACCAGTTATAGCACTGGACTCTTTCCAGGAGTCAAAAATAGCTATATTCCTGGATTATCCTATACCTCTGCTGTAGTGATGACAGCTTTTCTGTGTTGTTAAACCATATACTGAGCTTTAAACTTTCATTATGTAATATTACTGTTTCACACATCTGCATATGAAAAACACTATCTATTTCTCAAAAATAACTTTACAGTGTAAGATGCAGATGAATTTTGATTGTTTTTTTCGAGACATAAATACGAATTGCACATGACCTTGAAATAAAACTGGTTAAGTTTATTCACTTCTGGTTGCTTGCACTAAAAGCAAAGAAAGGTGAAATCATTCAAATTGACAGCTGTTTCTAGGCTTTGCCCTACTGGTATTGTAGGAAGCAATGTTTTGTCAGTGTCTGTTTTGACAATTCTAAAAGCCTGTTTTAACCAAAATAATGTGGGGGTGGGGAAAAACATTGCAAGATACAGAAGATAAACATGTAACTTATTAATTTCATTCAGTAGTCAGTCCAATTCACTTTCATATTTACAAAGAAGGGGTTTCCACGTTTACTGACAGTATCTGAGATATGAAGAAATTCTAGCTGGAGGTTGTGGAATGTGTGGAGGTGGACTTGCATCTTCATATGTTTGTTTCTGGGGTATCTGTTTCAGAATCCCTGGAATATTTTAGCTGTCAGTTATTCCCATACACATTATAATGGTTTGGGTGTCCCTCTGCTCCCCATTGCTTAGGAAACCAGTAGATATCGACAAGAATCTCACTGATTTTTATTTCATGTGCTGTGTGCTTTTGAATCAAGTAATGCTATAAAACTTCTTGGTCAGCTCTAGAAGTAGTGGTGGTTCTGTAATAACTATCTGCTGGGTATTTCTGCATCAGAGGATATTTAGACAAAACACCTTTCTGTCTGTACAGCTTAATCTCCCCATTTCTCTGTTTAGGTCCCTGATTTGCTAGGAGGAATTGCTTGACTGACAGTTTGAGGACTGGGCGTTGACATGGTGGTAGAGGTCTTGAGCATGTTGGTTGCTCAGTGCAAAACCCTTTTTCTCCTGGTAGGCTAGAAAAAGCTGCTGCTGCTGTTCTGCTCTGTGTCTGGTAAATAGTTGCCTAGATTTTAAATGTCAGTTTAAGGACAGTTGTATTGATCCAAGTCCAACCTGCATAAGACAGTTTGCATACGTACAATTCCCATATCAAACTCCAAGAGCTGTGACTCAGTAGAGCATATCTTCTAGAAAGGTTGGTTACTGTTTATTGTTATGATTGATCTGTGTGCATTACAGAGGAATTTCAGTAGGGCCATCTTCAGGTTTGAGCTCATTTTGAATCTTGCACATGGACACACTGGATATCTTACTTATGAATAGACTCTTTTTTCTTATCATACTGTCCTGTTTGAACACAGGGCTTTTATATTTAGCAGAACATGTTACAGTTCAAACTGCAAGCGCAGACATCAGAAAATTCAACATTTGATGGCTTCTCAATACAACTGAGTAATCCAGGCTCCCTGAGGGCTGGGGAATATCCTAGCATAGTAAGAGAGAAAGTTGAGGCATTATGTCAAAATAACATTGACATTTGATGACTATTAAGTATTTATGTTTTAATAAATGCGTTCTTATTTCTATTTGAGCAGGTGTTATACGACCCCTTTTGGCTTTGAGGATGTGCTTACTGAAATTCAGGGGATCCGACCAGGATGTGTGCTGTTCAGCAGTGTGTGATGTGGGGCTGTGTGAGCAAGCAGTGACAAGAATTCACCAGACCTGCTGGGCTCTTCCCAGTGGTTTCATGGAGACAAGAGAAAATAAATTTTAAAGGGTGGATGAATCTAGATTTAAAGCCCTAAACTTCTTCCTAACCCTTAAAAAAAAATCTATTCCATTTGACATGCTTCTGCAGGCCACTTTAGAGTTGCCATGTACATGTTTTATGTATCTCTTACTGCGCAGTATAAAAATTGTTAATAATGGCTAGCTACTAATTTTGGAGAGGATTAAGGAAATGATTTCTGACTACGTGTCTCAGAAAAATTGTTGCACTTACTTAAATGGAATGTCTTGGTTGAATTACTGTTTCAAGATGTGCAGCATCCAACAGCTGGCCTCAGTACTAATACTTCCTTTTTTTTGTACACACTGTGCTGAGCACAGTGAGCATCTCCCAGGAGGTGCCGTTGCTTAACCTGCTCGTGTGAACCATGCAATCAGTAAAAATCCGACATATTGTAGTCCCTTTCTTACTTCAAAGTGTTTTGTCTTAAAGTGAAGTTGAGAGTGAAGGGGCTGGAGTTGGGCATTCTGGATCCAGTTTTTGGCACTGCCACTAGTCTGTTGTGAGGCTGCCTTGGTGGTATTTAATCTCTGTGTCTGGACTTGTGCAACGCCTCTACAGTACCTACCTACTTCCAGAGTAGGTTTGTTTTAATTTGCAAATACTTGTAAGACGTTTTGAGGCCCTTGGACGAGAAGTAGAGTTGGAATACGAAGAGGCAGTTAATGGAATTGAAGTGGGTGAGGGTGAAACTTCTGGGGAAAAACCTGAAACTCAATCTGACATTAACACAGATGAAAAATGAGAAGTTTAAAAATGCTATGGGATCTCATTAGCTGCTTTCTCTATACCTCAGCGATAATGTTTGCTGAACTGCAAGCACACGTCAGAAATGTTACCCCAAAAGAGATTTCTTAGAAATTAATAGCAATGGAATTTGAGGACTTTCAGCATTTCTGACTCAGAGCTCACTGTATCACTTTTAAACTCCCACAGAAAAGTTCCCATCTTCCATCTCTGTACTTTGTCATATGCAATATGCTGCTGTTTCTATAGGAGTTGTTTCATCTGACATAGTTGTGTTCTCAAACAGTTGTGTGGAGGTAGGAGTAATTGAAGAGTTTCAAAAAGACAAGTGGAAACGAACAGGTACAGTGTTTCACATTATCATAAAAGCACAAGATTTGAGAAATCCAGAGTGACGATTTTCCTGAGGAATGTATTAATTCCTTCCCCCTTTTGCATGTGTTTCACAGTAGGCTTGTTTGTTTGAATTTCTGTAACTCCCCAAGGCCATAGCTGAGTCTGAAAAATATTGGGCCCCCACTTCACAAGAGATGACATTTAACTTGGAGAGCTCACAATCTTAACAGCTTGGGCAAAGAAAAGGAAGTCTAGAGGTACTGCATGATGAATCAAAAATAAATTCTAGTTAAATAGGCAGGTAGTTTTCCTTTGGGAAGAATTCATTATTCTCGAATTCCCAGTTTTCTCCGACATCTTCAGCAAGTGTTGTGTCAGGGACTAGCCTTGCAAGACTTCATCTAGCTCATGAGAATAATCTGTAGATTATACAGAACAAGGTAGTGCTGGGGGAAAATTGAGATGGGATCCACTCTTAAGAAGTAATGGCCGAAGTTTCTGGAAAAGGACACATTGATGCAGGCAAGGAGCGGTTCAGTGTAGGAATGTTATCTCTGATCATAGGATTTTCTTTACAGGAGGCAGGCTGTGTCAAGGCTGAGATAAATAAAGGACTCTGGCAGCTTTCATGCAACAGCTCAGCAACCTGTCCTGTTAAGAAAAACAGTTCCCTTCAGTTGATCTATGTAATGTTCATGGCCCACTGACTCCTCCGAAGTAAAGAATCAGATTTAAAAATGTGTCCTATTTTGGATGTTGTTTGTGGATTTTTAACTGGTCAGTTGATTGCATGAGAAGCTGCTCTTGGCTTTCAGGTAGCTCCCCTCTCTGGCTAGTAACATATCTTTTTTTCCTGGCAAATGCAGCCTCATCAGCCCCTTTTCTCCCAGTTGTGACTCGTTGCAGACTTGTCTCTGCGTGCCCAGATGCAGTGACGAGGTAGAATGTCAGCTACTGCACAAAGAATGCACTCTGCAGCTATGTCCCACTGGCAAGCTACAAAACAGTCTGGGGAATACAATGGAATGATTTGAGATAGGCACCTTTACTCCCCAGAGGAAGATTAGAGAATAAGCTGTAGTGTCTACAAAAACTGCTTTGGAATACATCTTGCCCCTGTGTGTAGCACTGTGTATATGTGGAGGAAATGAGGGTAGGAAAGCTTCAAATTTCCTTGTTCCTATTTATAGTTTCTTATTGTAGCTTCAAATGAATTCACGTGAACTTTATAACATAATGTGAGCAAATTGTTCATTGTCTTATCATGTTAACAGTACCTGTATCTCACACTGACTTTCATCCCTTATGTAGGTTTGTGAACTGTAATGTTTTTCCTTCTGACAGTTGATGGCTTCCTGGTGCAGAGGGTTTGCTATCAGTAGCATTTCTCCTGTTTCATGATTAGTAACAAGTTTGACAATGGCTTTGCAGCTAGCCAGAGAAGTCTTTATGGCACCTTTTAGAAACAAACCCATTAGACCAAGTAGACCAAATGGTCCATATAGAGCAAACTCCTAGAAATCCCTTGCTGAAGCTGGTGATCAGCTGAGTTTCTGTATCATGTTCTCTGATGTAGAGCTGTTTTCTTTGTAAAGTGAAGTGGAGGGATGTGACCAATCCTGCACGTCAAGTATCTGGATATATAAATTAATTAATAAAATGCTGGCAATGTCCTTCCCAATTCTTTGAGATCGTGGGGCACAGAGTGCTTATCAAGCTCACAGGACATCTTGGCTTGACCATGTCTGTTTTGCATTAAAGGTTAGGCACATTTTCCTTCTATTCATTTTTTTTTTTTTTTTTAACACAGCTGCATTGAGTCGCGTACTCTCACTTAGAGTTTGTGCTGGGATAAAACTGGTTTGATTCTTTATATACGAGTTATCTTGGGTCTTCATGATGAGAAGGGCAATGAGGATTTGTATTTCAAATAACATACCTGAAAGATCATATGTGTTCATGAACTGCATATAAACAGATGTCAGCTTGATTTTCAGTCCTTTTACCTTACAGTGATTGCTCACAGTCTTGCTCCCCACCTCAGATATTGCAGCACTGAAACAAGTGTATTTTTTTAATAAGCTATTTCATTTAATTATATGGAAATTATTTTATGTTTCTTCTCTTTTCGCCTTGAAAAGGCTGACAAAAAACCCTTAAGATTGGTAGAAAACACGAGGAGTGAAATAGTGTCAGATGGATAAAACGTTCTTGTTCCTTTGGTTGTCATCCTTTTTCTCTGCTTGTGGACTGGGCAGCTATGTCTGGGTGTGCGTGAGAAGAGAACAAGCTAAAAACAGCTTGTGAAAAGATACTTCTGTTGACGTAGGTGAGCCTAGCTCTGTTGTGTATGAAGAGTTACAAGTAGAAAATCTCCCATTTTCTGATGAATTAGTGTATTCCTTCTTTGTTTTCCCTCACCTTGGTGTTCTTGCGTTACCCAGAGTCCTTGGTTTTTCACTGTCAGCCAGAAATGGTCAGTTCCCCTGTTACTGTTAAGTGAAGGTTGGGGAATGTAACACAGATTACAAAAACAGATTTGGCTGAGGTGGCATCAGCATCTAGAGAGAAGGAAATGAAATGTGAATCCCAGCTGAAAAGGCAGTCCAGTTCCACTAAACTCTGAAAATTCTAACACAACACGAGGCTTAGGAGCAGGAAATGGTAGAGACCACAGTACCATTGGAAATGCAAGGTGTTGCTCCCACCGACCACCTGACAAGCTTTCATGGTTTATGCCACAAAGAAACCCTGTAGTTCCAGCCGAGGACACAGCAGCCACTTGCCCACATCATAGAAGGGTTCAGTAATACGAAGGAAGAGAGAAAAACACTCCTAGCAGTCGCCTTTATGAGGTTTTATCTTTCTGGAGAGGGACTGGAAATAAATGCCACTAATTATGGCAAGGCTTGTGTAGTTTTGTGTGAAAGACTTAAGATGGTACTGTGTGAGTAATTGCCCTGAAAAAAAAAGCTGTTGGCAATAAACTAAGAAACTACAAAGGATGGAGAAAGAAAACAAAAACTGTCTTGGAGATCAAAATGTGTGAGAATAAAGTAAACGTTGCCAAAGCTCATCCTGAGTTAGACTTTGCAAAGGAAAGGAAAGCAAGCAGCTGCATTCTTTAAGCGCGTAAGTAAAAGCAAGGTAAGGGAAAGCAGAACTGGGCCCATAGCGAAGATGGGGCTGACATAAAATGGAATTTTAAGTACAGTCAGGCAATCAAATGAATACTGGGCCTCCAATTTCAGTTGGGACAATGGCATTGGACACGGGAGCAAAAGAAGTCAGTGTGTAGCAAGATTTGGAAATGGAAATTAACCCGATGAACCTGGAAGCAAAATTTCCATGTTATTATACCGTAATGAATGGAAATAAAATGGGACCAAATAGTCTTTGTCCTGGAAGAATGGAATAAATTGTGAGCTTTGTGGTAACAATTTGTGATTAAATCAAGCTATCCTGATGTACCTTGACTATCTAATTCAGGGTAATACTGTGTGACCACTGGGTGACAGAAGTATGACCTGCATAGAAACAATTAAAAGAAAAAAAGAAAGAAAAAAGGTGATGTACTTGTCAGTTAATCTAGAGCGTAGATAAAACACCTTCTTTGAAGGAATAATTAAAGACTGCTAGTTCTGCAAGTGAAGCCCTTTGACATTATGAAGGTAAGTGATATAAAACATGACATGGATTCACCAAAGACAATGCTAGACTAGCGTGACAGATTTTACTGACGAAGTAACTGACTACCTCCATAAGGGAAATGTAGTGCATTTGAACAGTTTGGACTTGAGTAAAGCACCTGAAGGCTGCCGCATGAAAAAAATTATTTAATCTGGATAAAATCAGGGAGTAGTACGTGAATTGTCAAGTAGCTAAGAAGCTGACTTAAATGGGAGATCAGAAGTGTTATTTGAAAAAGAAAATAATGAGGTTGGATGTCACCTACAGACTGTGGAGTTTCAAAGAATGATCTTTGTAATACTTTCACTAAGGTTACAGGCAAAAAAGGAAAAAATTCTGCTACTGAAATTCATTGCTGAGGAAACATTTCAAACCCTCATCAATGCAGAGGAGGATAGGCATGTCATACACTAAGAACTGCAAAATGTTGCAGATTGTAATATTAAAAATAGAAATGTAATAGTAGAAAGTACCAGGTCATGCACTAAGAAAGTGTTGAGAATTTTGGCTACCAACAAGGTGCTTATCAGTTGAAAGCAGAGAAGGAGAAACATCTGAATATCAGTCAATAAATAAAAGCCACCAGTATTATGTGGCGTATAAATAGGCAAGCGTGTTCTCAGCGTGTATCAGATGAGAGATTTCTGGCAGCGTTACATGTTACGCTGATAAGGCCTCCTATGGAAAGCTATGTTCAGTTGTAATCACGGCGGTTCTGGAAAGATTAATCCAAGCTGGGACAGGTGCAGAGACCTAAGGGACGATCAGCACACTGAAGAGCTTATCTCCTGAGAGGAAGGCTTGGCTTCTTCAGCAGAGCAAAACAGAAGCTTGAAAAAATGGGGCTCTGTAAATAATAAGCTGGGTAAAGGTGAACAGTTGCATGTTATTAAAGATAAAATTCTAGAATTTTAGAAAGAGATGGATGAATGCAGGTTTGAATTTAATTCATTGAGTGCCACAGTGAATTGATGCTCCTGTATACTTTTCTCCAACTGCCTGGGTCACATCTCCTTGCAATTTTGTGGGATTTGTGGTATTTGGGCTTTCAAACATTACCTAGATTTTTCTCTGTGGTTCATTTAATTACAAACACTAATTAAAAAGCAAATGAATTGAAGTCTAAAAAGTTTGAAAAGCCACTCCAAGTGGGCCTTTTTCATTCCCTCCCTCCCTCGTCTTTAAGTAGTAATATTTTCTTGCTCCCTGACTCTGTAGACCTACCTTGACTGGTAACAATTTTAACATGCAGCAGGGTTGCCCCATAGCATTCCTACTGCCATCTCATAGAATATGTCTAGTCTGTGGCCAGGCCTTCCCCAGTATTTCCTACATAGACTACATTGCAGCTCTAGTTTTTGCAGCTGAAATGTGCCTATTTCCTCTCTCAACTAGGACATTTAACATTCTTTTTAGCATCTGTTAGCCAAAACCACTAAAATTCCCTTTTGCAGTCTGGCTCCCCAACAGGTTCTGCCAATAGTGCTGAACAGGATAATGACATAAGGTATTCTCTCGCTTTATTTACCTCCCTCTGCCTCATGCCCCTTTCCTCCCAATTGCTCAATTTCCTTAAAAAATTACAGTTCTGACTGTTGCATTTATTGTTTATTCACTGGCTTATTCTATAGGTTCTAATGTAAATGGGCTGGAAGAGCCCAGCCTTGCTAAGCGGCTGCGTGGCACGCCTGAGCGGATTGAGCTGGAGAACTACCGACTGTCACTGCAGCGGGAGGAAGAGCTGGAGGAGGTTCCTGAAGAGACACTAGCAGAGCATAACCTGAGCAGCGTGTTGGACAAAGGAACAGAAGATGATGTGCCCAGCAGGTTAGCACACATTGTCCATAAGCTTTTTTTATACCTGTCCCAACAAACTTTTGCCTGCTTCTCCCTTAGATTTTTTTTTTAAATGCATTATTTACCAGGTTGCTCTCTCTAAAGTTGTTGAAAATGTTCTGCATGTACACACGTATTTTATTTTGCAGTTTCTGTCCTCCTAAATAGCTTACTACCATTGTTAGCAGATACCTATAGTACCATAATAAAATGAAATTCAGTCCTAAGTTGGAAGGCTTTTTTAAATTCTATTTATTTTTATTATCGTATCAAAGACAAATGAGTCTTCTGAGCAAATACAACATGGATTCAAACGGGAGGGGAGTTCTAAAGTTAACTTATTTTCTGTACATTTTGCGTTGCAATTCTAAAATACTTTTTGTTTAGAGATTCAAGCTTGACACATATAATCCTGACTGAATGCTGATGCGATGTCTGAGAGATACTAATTTAAAGTAATAATTATGGCTGTTGAAAAACATGTTGTACCTTCACAAATTTCCCTTTGGCTGCAAAATGATGTATGAGCACACCAGGATCCAAATGTATGCAGGTAGAGCTACTGGAAGTTGTTGCAAGAATCATGGAGAGAAAATACTTGATGAAGAATGCTTGTGAACCGTAGAGTCAACCACATGCTTTTTGCAGAGTCTTGATCTCTTAGTATGGTTTCTAATAATGTGCTTTTCTTTGTAGCAGTAACAACCCTTACCTTTTCAGCTCTCAGTCTGTCCAGTAGTTGTCTTGAACTAAACTCATAAAATGCTGTTACTGGTTTCCTGAGACGTAGATCCTACAAACATATTCTGTGTATGCATTGCTTACAGGTATAGGGCAGTATCAAAAATTCCATGCTACATCTATGCGTGTGAAATTGAATTGGATCTGTATGGTGAAGAATGCAAGAATAAAAAGGTTCATTAAAATGTTTATAGGATTAATGTAGTACAGAATCTGTCCTTTATTTGTCTGATGAGTTTGAAGATGCAGCATCTGGAGAGGTGTAACTTTAGTAGCCTGAACTCAGCCTTGACAGAGTGTGTACATGTGGACTCATGAAGGCTTTCGTATAAGTGCCTGACAGTTGCTAATGTCTTGTACAGCTGTTTTCTCTGAAACCTAAATAATACTTTTTGATTAATTTCTTGACATAGCAATGTCTTTAGAAGATACTAGTTTGAAATTGTATGTAACTGAGATTTTATCTAATGCTCTGGCTGAATAATCACGGGACTATTTGTGGGAAGTGCAAACTCTGTTTGCTTCACTCATCCTTCCTTTAGCTCCCTGCTCAGGCCTAGGAATTATATCAGCTGTGACAATATAGGCATTAATGATATTGAGGGATTTTTAGTCCTTTATGTTGCTAGCTCTAAACCAAAATTTACTAGTATGGAGTATTATTATTATTGGTCTTGATTTCAGTAAATCAGGACACAGTAGGCCTGCTCAGTAAATGGCAGAAGACTTCCAAAGGAGAAGAACAGTTGGTTAAAAAAAGCGGAGTTTTGGCATTTTGGCGTGAAGCTGTTGGTCATCTCCAAAAGGTATTTTGCAAGATTGTGGAGACTGAGGGCAGTACACAATTAGGTTCGAGAGTTTGATTTCCTCTTGTAGAGAGCTACATTTAGCTCGCTTTGTCCTGCGTACTTCCCTTAACCTGTGTTAAACTGAGCATTTCTGTCTAATAGACTGAATATAATTTTGCATGTGAATAGCAGTGTTCAGGGGGCCACTCACACTCTGTCATAGAGAGGAAAGAGAAAATACATCAAATTCCCTGTCAATTGGACCAGGAAAAATTCCTGTCCCAAATCCACTTGTGGCAAGCAGTTTACTAGGAGCATTGATAAGGCCGTGTGGGCCAAACACCAGAGAGAGAAGTTTCTAGGTGATGTAGCTATCGGATGTCTTCTGTTCAGCTCTACCCACTCCACGGTATGTCACAGAAAGCCAGGGCAAGGGGATGGGGAAGAGAAAAAGTCTAACTGCTTTTTCAGCAACAAAAGAAAAAAAGTTTGACTCCTGCAACAAGCCAGGCAAAGCCCTGATTTGATCATCTTCACTGTCTTGGTGCAGCGCCGCAGGGTTAGCAGCAGGCAGAGGAGACAGGGCACTCTTTGCTCCCTCCATGTCTTACGGAGCGATGGATGGGGCTTCAAGGTTCCCCGAGGTGTTAACTTTAAATCAAGCAGAGATCGTGAATTTTGGTGCAGTGCTTTCCATCACACACACACTGAGGAACATGCACACTGCAGAGAAAATTTACAGAAAACAATATTCAAAGTATATTTTTTCAAAAGAGAGTTAATCTTGTTTAAGCTTCAGAAAGAAGAAAATTATTTAAGCAACCAAACCCTGACTGCACAGCTTCTGAGGGGCGGAAAACCCTTTGGATGCCTTATTCATCCTCTTTAGCTTGCAGTAACTCCCAGTGTGCCATCCACAGTTTTGGTATAATACCCTGCGGCCTGTCGGAGGAATGTCATAGGACAGCTTGTGCTGTGTGGGTTTGTGTGGCAAGGGAAGAGCAGAGCTTCTTTTCTGCAGTTCAGGTTTTGGTTCGTCTCCTCAGCACTACGTCTGTGTAGGTACACCTTTGTAATGGGATACTCAGCTGCTCATACAAATTCTGTAAAGCAACCTACTTCGGTCTTTGATCTCTGCTTTATAGAAAAAAGAAAAAAGTTGCAGCTGTTGAATTAATTCCCGTGGCACAGAGCTGCCGTGCTAAAAGGAATGCCCACTATACCAGGCCGTCTCACTGCTGTCTTTCAGCTTCTCATTTCTCAGTATTCAAAGGTCAAACAAAAACTGAGTTATAAATAAAAGCCAAAGAAGGTAAAGTGAGCTATGTGGTAAAGAATTTATGTCGTCAATACTACATGAGATAAGCAGGCTGGCTGAAGAGCAGCAGCTTGTCCCATTCAGCAGTCGTGGCAACAGTTTGAGCAGCAGTGAACCTTACTGACAGCTCACGGAAACCCCAGCATGCAGCACCTGTCAGGTTTATTTTCATACCAAAGGGAGGGAAAGTTAATCAGGGAGGAGGGGAACATCACTTTTTATCTCTGTGATAATACCTGCGTAAAGTCTTTGGACTATGCTTTGGTCTCCTGGAATATGCACTGAGTCCATGGCATGCAGCGGTGTTTGTATTTGGTATTTGACATGTGAAAAACAGACAACCTATTAAAAATAAATATTCAGTTTATGCTGTGAAAGAGTGGGTTGTAATTTGAGCAAAATAATGTGTCATATATATGCAGAACAGTGAGGAGAATTTAAGAGTCCGTGGACAGAAGTACAGGATAATCAGAGCGTGAAAAAAGTGATGTTTTCTTGATTAACCTGGCCATCAAAAATAGTCTCTCAGACAAGTAGATGAATAAAATTATGTAAATATGGTACGTTCATGTAGTGTTAGACTAAATTGAAGTTCTGCACCTGAATATGCTTATCTGCAACATACGACAAAGGGTGCTGCCATGTATCCTGTTTTGGAAAGTGTCAGTTTGTCACATGCGGAGTGCTCATGTAACGCAGTCTGTGCATGGGAAACAGAGCTACAACAAAGGTACAAGTTATGCTCTGTAGACCTACATGAAATTTAAACTGCGTTATTTTCAACTTGCTCGTTTTCCCTCTCATTGTCTACATGGAATGGCTTCTGCCAAAGGCTGTCAGCTCTGCTAATAGCTGTCGTAAGGAAGCAGCAGAAGTAGAATATTGTTCACAGATGATTCACCCAAACTTTAACCATTCATAAACAGCTTTCGCCTTCAGTCCAGATGAATTTGGGGCCTCTTCAGCTTGACAGGGGAAGCATCCACCTGTTGCTGTAATAAATGCAGTGCTTCTGTGACAGTGATCTATTAACAAAGGAAGAGGACCTTTCCATGCTGCAGAGATGTTCTCTGGACGTGCTGTAGTGCACATTCATTCCTCCAGTGGCAAATGCAGCAGTCGTTCTCCCCAGTACCTCTAGGTCGTCCAGCGTGTAAGAGTGAGCTAGATTAAATGTCATTGTACAGGCCCCTGCTGCTTGTACTGGGGAACTGTTAGAATTAAACAGAGATGGCTAATAAAAAGCACTAATGATTCACTGTTCTGCATCTTTTAGACTTTGCTGTGAGCCTGATAGTGTAATTATCCTTGCACTGCTTCCTACAGTTTCTTGCCACTATGTAGACTGTGTGCTTAATTGGATACATGTTATAGGTCTGTCTGTGATGTAGAAAAGTGAGGAATTTTGTATTTTTTTTTCCTCCGGTTCTCCTTAGTTCACATGCTGTATCCTTTGGCCTGATGATTGGGTTGTGTGTTCTCTCTACCCCCAAAGCCTTCTGTGGTTCACCTCAGCAAGTACCAAAAACATCTTAGCTATCCAAAATGCTAACAGTAGCTGCCGTTATCGAAAGACATGACCTTCTACATTCTGACGCTGCCAAAGCACTCTTGCACCAGTTTGTCCAAAGCAATGTGATACGAGGAAAGTAGTTTCTTACTGCTGTATTCAAGAATGGTCACGAACTATAACAATTAATGCTGCACAAATATTTGGACTTGGCTTCACAGGCACTTTGCTGTTGCTTCACCTTCTTTAAAAGAAGCAGGACAAGGACCATGCTGCAGCCCACACAGGATGCTGTCACTAAAATGTCTAGGAAATATTGAAAGCAGATAATTAGTGTTGCAGATTCCATCTTGTACATTTTGGACTTGTATGTGCTGAAACAACTTGTTAGTGGTTTAAGACTGATCCAGGAAACATTAACTAATTGTTTCTTTATCTTTTTTTCTAAACCTTTACAGTAGTTCAGAGTCTGAGATGGAGGAGGAAGATGAGGAGGACGAAGATGAACTACTGCTGCCTCAGCAACCCCCTTCAGACTTGGGTGGTGTGCCATGGAAAGAGGCTGTGCGTATCCATGCCCTCCTGAAGGGAAAGAGTGAAGAAGAGATTGAGGCTGAGGAAAATCATGAGATTGAGGACAAAGAAGACGAGGAGGAAGAGGAGGAGGAGGAAGAAGATGAAGAGGAGGAAGATGAGGAATCAAGCGAAGGTTAGAGAGATTGATTTGTTCTTCCTTTCTGTTAGACAGCAGGAAAAATGGGGTTGAGCATTTGCCATGCAGAATGAGAAAGATTTGCCCTGAATAACTTTTCTTCTTCTTTCACTTCTTTATTTCTTCGATTTTTTGAGGGAGTTATTGTCAAGGAAAGTTTTAGGTGGATCATTCCGGACACAGAAGATCTTTGCCCGCAGGGCAGTTGCAGCAGGAGTACCAACACAATATGCTTCCCACACACTATGCCAACATGTGCAATTCACAGCTTTGACACTGTATTGTTTTACTGCTGTCTTTTATTGTTACTGGGAATTGGATTTGAAAGTGCCCTTTGTTCTTTGGCAGCGAGAACTGGAAGGGTTGTGGAGGCAGTGTTTTCAGTTTTACAGGGCTAGTGCCCAGTAACTGTCATCAGAGCATCCTAGGAGCAGCTGCTTGTAGCTCTCCTTAGTTAAAAGATAGCTTTGAGAATTTAGCTCGAAGGGATTTCTGTGGAAAACCGTAGGGAAAGACTCCTTCCCATGTGTTTGTCTCGGTCATCAAAATGCAAAGTTTGTGCTAAGAGTAGACGTGTTTCCGGTGTTTCACCACCAGGCCAGATTTCTCGCTGATCTTGTCTTTGTCTTTATACTCACATTTCCTTCGTGTGAAGACTAGTGGACTCCAAAGAGCTTCTTCGTAAAGGTCTTTGGCTGCTTAATGCACGCAGAGATCCTGCTTTTCAGAATCTTAGTGACAGTATTGTTGACGAGCTCAGCAGGCTGCTTGGCCACTTTTTCAGCGTCGGAGCTGTATCTCCGTAACTGAAGTCAGTGGGACTCAAGACTGCTTTTTAATTATGGTAACATGCATGTTGTGTGTTCAGTCTGCTAAACCTTGGTGTTCTTGGACGGATGCTGTTTCAATCAAGCAGTATTCCTGTCAGACACTCTGAACGCAGCAGGAGTACCGGGAGTTGCTGGGTGTGCAGCCAGTCTCTCTGATTCTGTCCTTTCTCTCTTTCTCTCTCTCCATCGCTTGTGTGTGTACACGTGTCTGGTGTTATATATGGATGTGTGGTTCCCTCTGCTGTAGAGGGGGAGTATTGCCCCTGGGAGAGAGAGCTGCAGCAAGGCCTCTGGCTTCAACGTCTCTCAGATGAAGAGGACACGGGTACATTTAAAGGTACCCGTATACCATCTCCCCTTCCGTTTCCCGAAGGAGAGGGGAATGTTTTAAAGAGTAGGTCCCACATGAGAAGTTTCTGTGTTTTATTTCGTTGCTTTACCAGCTCCCTAAAAACTGATTCGGTAGCTGTTCTTAACTTCAGCTCCTGCTCCAAGTGCCATGTGTCAGGTCTGACATTGCCACTGGTTGTAGGAAAAAGATAAAGCTGCAAAGGACCTCAGGATCTCTAGAAAGGCTGGACAATTTGCTACTGCAATATACATGAGCAGTGACCCCCACATCTTTAGGAGTTTCAGATTTGTTCCATGCACAGACTAATTGACCTGTGCAATATGCCAGACACATGGGACACATCAGAAGTACTGCCTTTGGATTGCCTGTGTCAGCAAACTTGCATTTTTTGTTGTTGTCCTTTGTGAGTGTGTGTCTGTGGGGAGAGTCTAGGGGGGGAAGCTAATCAAGCTACGGTGATCCCTCAAGATTTTTCAAACAGTCATACAGTGGGCATAAATTAATGTGACATTGCAATATAACTGGTTGTGTTACTTTCCATGATGCATTCTCTTGCAGCTTATTTCTGATGATTGGTTTTTTTTGAGCACTTGGTCCTAAGAGCTTGTTAATCCCTTATTCCCTCAATGTGGCTCATTAGAGCCAGAATAGGTAAGAGGAAAATCCAAGTGCTTTACTGCAGGTAAGAGGGCGTATGCAGTTGTCAAACTGCATATTTTCCAGCTTATGGCTGTAAAAACTGTAGCTTAGCTTCTGAATTTTTCTTTTTTTTCAAAGGGAAGAGGTGTTACAATTTTTTCCAGTTTAATTTTTCTGATGGTAAGAATGAGAAGTGTTAGTAAGGTGGCTGAAGAGCATAACTGAAGCTGTACCCCTGTTGCAGTTGCTAGTGTGCTATAGACCTGACTCCTAAGGAGATGAAGGTGGCTTCTCATTCCATTAAAGTTAAACATTGAGGCTGCCCACTGCTCGTAAAGTGCTGGTAGGTGCTGCCGTGGAGCTGGAGGGGAAAGCTACCGTTCCAAATGTAAGTGGAAGTAATGTCCAGCTTCCCGCAAAGCTTAGCAGGCAGCCTTGACGAAAAGCTACACCAGGTGTCCTTTGAAATTCTCAAGCATCTGGACCTCAAGGAAATGTTAGATTTGCCTGTTAGCCAAGCAGCAGTCCTTCATGGCTGGCTGTGCTGCTATGTATTTACTGAGAAAGGCGAGAAGGACCCATGTCCTAATCACGACAGGCTCAGGCCTCTGTCTAGAGACTTGTGGAGTAACTGAAGGTGTGTATTTTGCACTGGTCTAAATCCTAGAGAAATCCTTTTTAAAAAATGCAGATCATGTGGGACCTGCTCTTTTCCGAGCCTTGCTGAGTGACTATGTACTTCTCAGCCATTGCTGGCAAACCTAAACCTTTTAACGCAAAATGTTGTGTGGCGATGCGGATGCTAACTCTACTTATCTTGGGGCCTGCATGCGGCTGCTTTGGTACGGAGCGACAAACGCCCAGGTTCCTGTCCCTGCAGGATGTCCAGGAGCTCTGGGAGACCAGGTGGTTGTGCTGATTGATACGAAGACTCTCTGAGGCGGCGAGAGAGGCATAAAACTGCTAAATACTTAGCTAAATTGTGAATCCCGCTCTGCATTTGAGTTTCTGCGTCTGAACCCTTTTCCCATTTAATAACCAGCTCGTGTCCTTCCTGCAGTTCCTTCTGCCTGTTTCTGCTGCAGTTTTAATGCCAAACGTCGTGCACAGTCATTCCTGAAACGGGAGTCCCGAACACTTTGCCATGTCTGGGGAAAACATGGCCAGGAGAGAGGAACTCCATTAAAACGAGACAGCGGGCACTAATGAGTGCAACCTCTAAATGCTGCTAATGTTTCTTTCAAACACTAGTGCACCGTATGAAAATCTAGTTGCTTTTGAGGTTCGAAACTGCTGAAACAGTGTTTTGCCCTACTCAGTGGTAATCCAGCTGTTGTGAAATTTGATTTCCTACTTTATAAAGTAAGTGGGCATTTTACTTTTCAGGATGAGTCATTTGCTTTTGAAGACCACTCCTGCAGACACTGAATACCTGTTCCCCATAGCATGAGTTATTTTATTATTGGTAAATACAACCTGAGCTATAGTCCCATAGCAGATAGCAATAGAGACAGGGCCTTTGAGTATAATACCTCAGGGTGGGCGTTCTGCAGCAGTTAAGCAAGTTGCTTATCCAGTTACTTTAGGTGCCTGTTGTTCCCTTTGACACTCCACAAGTAGGTGAGCTTTGTGTAGCCAGGTAATGGAGGAGTAATGCAATTTCTTTTAAACAAGTTCGTCTGTGCGACAGGAAGCCCATTCTGGGGAGGTGTGGGGGCTGTTAAGTCTTAATGAAAATGCCGTTATTCTTCAGAAAAAAATTCTACCCTTTGAACAAGTCAGTACAACAGAGCTGGAGTAAACAAAGTAGTGTTTTAAGTGCTAAAGTAAGTGTGCCCCCATGTGTGCGTACGCACATGCACACACACATGTGAAACTGAGATCCATCATGTAATTTAATTCACAAAGAAGCATATACTCAGCATAGAAGGAAGTGGTTAATCCAATAGTAGGGAATGAAAGACCTTTTGTTTTGGTACATCGAACTACAATGCAGATTGTCCCTTGCCTTTAACAGCAAGATGCCTTTGGGAATAATCATAAGGAATAGGCTGAAGGAGCTGGAAGTTTCTGCTGAATTAGTATTTACACATCACACACTGTTGGACACCCAGAGAATGTCTTTCATTTCAGTGAAGCTGCTTGCAGTTAGATAATCTGAGGTTTTGAATAGCATCTCTCTACCTGTGGAATGGCATCATTCAGCTTTGATGGGAGAAGTATGAGGAGTGCTATACTGGTGTATGCGTGCACACACAATGCTGAGCTTTGTCTGTCTGGCAGACTGATCTTAGCCAGTAATATTTTCTTTTCTTCTTTTCTTATTTCCTTTCCTGTGGTGTGTTACCTTTCCTCTCCGCTGTTCTCCCATCTTTTCCTCCCTGTCCTTCATACAACCCTGCCTACAACCTGGTGTGCCATGCCCTACTCCTGCTAGCTGGAAACCTTAGGCTGCAGCAGATTGTAAATCCGGTTGATCCGCTGGAGATCCTGGCAGATGTGCACTGGACACACATCCGTGAAAAAGAGGAGGAGGAAAAAGTGGTCCCAACCTCAGAGTCCTCCACCTCCAGAGGTAATCTCGCCCAAGCCCCGCACCGTCAGTTCCTGGATCATGACTGCAGCTGTTTAACTCTGTTGTTTCTGCACCCTTCAAGAGCAGTGTCCTTCAGCAGGGGCAGCAGTGATTGAAAAGAACTGCTTTCAAATTACACTGAAATTACACGTGGTTAAACATTTTGCTTTTCAGGTCAGCGTCTACTTAAAATGACTGCTTTCTCAGCTCCATGGTGGTGTGACTTCTTCTGACCCTTCTGTCTGCCTGCTTTGACTCCGTAGTGTTTTTCCTCACTACACACATGATTTGGTAGTGCTGGCAATCAGTGCTTGGTAACGGACTTCGGGGGTAATTGTGGAAGCTGCCATGTGCTTTAGGTCACAGTGAGGACTCTGTGCCTCTTTAGGGAAAGCTGAAGGGCTGCGTTGTGTATCTACTACAGCAAAGATAGAACAGGGATGGCTTCTGTGTTGAGTATATTTCTCTGCTGCTAGCTTTCAAAGTGTGTAACTGCATCTGGCATTAGCAGGGGATAATGGAGTTCAAAGGGCTTGCAGGTCTGAGCAGCGGTGGTTTTGACTTCCTGTATTTAAGATTTGACAGTATATCTGTTTTTCTGAGGTGAGGTGTAATCTTTCTGAGTTGTCAGTTACTTAAAGGAAAACTTTGGAGGAGCGAAATGCCAACAGTCCAGCTCTCTTGTGAGCACCTCCAGCAGTCCCTGCTGACCTTGTTCTAAACTATGTTACAGCGTGCCTGAAGGTGGGTACGTCGTAGGTGCTTTACCTGTGCAGAAGCCTGGGCTCAGTAGAAGTTCACTGTGCAGCTGGTGTGTGGTGGTCTTCTCTCAAAGCCTGTAACCATGGTGCCAGTATTGTAGAGCGAGTGAGTATGCCGTGGGAAGGGGTGTCTTTTACAGGAAATGTGAGAGGAAGTTAATGACTGATGTGTATTAAAAAAGCCTAGGGCTTTACCTCAAGTTGCCTGATCGTATTCTATCCCAGATAATTATCTTTTCTTCATAGTTCTGGATGTTTGTGGGGTTTTTTTAATCCTGGTCCAACTTGATACACAGTTCTAGTTTGGCTAGGCTTATAATTGCAGTTTGTAGAATGCACTGGGATTTTCTGGTGTGAAATCTGCTCCCTGCAAGTAAGAGATGGGTGTTTCCTTCCCACTGCAACCACAGAAATAGGCTGTGTTCGGCTGCCTGTAACATTCAGTTTTGCTAAAGTAGTTGCTTAACGTTTAAGAACTCTTAAGTAAAAAATGTTAACACAGTTTCTTAAGCTTACTACGGTTAAAATTACTGTAGCTTCTGCTTGAGGGTCCATAGCACTACAGTTTTGGAGTTTTTCTTTTGTGTTTTATAATTCCTACTTTTATGTAATGTGTCAGTCCAGCTGTCAGCAAAAGAAAGGACAACCTGCACTGATCCTTCCAAAGTGATTTTGTGGTCTTTCCAGCTTCCTTTGGGAAGCAATACAATATTTCCTTCCCTTCCCCTATACCTGGGCCAAACTAGGACAATCCTGAACGATAGATTAGCTGCTTCAATTACTTTGTCACACAGTGCAGATGTGTGCAGGTGTATCAGTAGATTTGGGGTTGTTTTTTAAAGGGCGATCACCAATAAGTACTTGTGGATACACCATAAGTCTAAAACCTTGAGTTCAGCAGACAAGCTTCTTCTGGCTGAGCTGTGTTCTGCAACGCGAGGTGTCTGGAGAGGCCATCAGAGTATCATGGGTGACAGGGCTCGATCTGAAAGCCCGGGACAGCGTGACGGCGCACGGAAGCCCCTCTCATCGTGCTTCGGGTGCTCTTCCCTGTCTGCTGCCTTCGTGCCCGGGCAGCGCAGGGTCGAGATGCCGGTTTCGACCGCCTCTCTCCTGTCGCCCGGCTTTTCCATCCGGCAGGTTCGCTCCTCTGCAGAGTTTCAGGCGGAGCGCGGCAGCACCAGCCTGCTGGTCAGAGGCCGTGCTTTGCTCACGGTACCATCCATGTTTCCTCTAACGTTACGAACCTTAAGGATGATTAGGGCCCTTACGTTTGTTTGTTACTTTGATTTAAAACCCAAGCCCAGAGTCGGTTGTTTAACATCTCATAGGTTTTATTCCTGTGTTTGCTACTGAAAAATTTCCCTTTGTCACTCTTCTGCTTTAGACGCTTACCGATGGTCTAATTTTGATTTCTCACAATTTATTGTTTTTTAAATTCAGCATCCGACCTTCCCTCGGTACGCCATGAGGCGGTACAGGCGTGGCTGGAGACGGTCCCTGGAGGTAGTTTGGTGATGTTCTATGTATTCCAATGCACAATAACCCTGCCCGTCTCTTCTCCATGCCTTCAGCAGCTGAGCTGGTACTTTAACCCTGGAACTTGCGGCCCTGTCGCTACTGCATGACTGGACGGGGAGGGATGGAGGGGGAGTGTGCATGCACGCCTTGCTCAGACAGTTCATTCTTGCATGAACTCGACATTTGTTGTAACCCTTCTGTAGGCAGGCCAAACAGAGAGGCTGTCTTGGGTGTAACAAAGCAGGAGGAATCTAGCTGAGTGCTTTGATTTGCTTTGTAAACTGAAGGCTGGACCAGGTATTCTTTCCCTAGCTCCGAGGCTAAAAGAACATGGGGCTGTCTTGCAGTCGGAAAGTAAAGTGACAGAGAGTGCTTAAAACAATTGCAGTTCTCTGTAGCAACTGCAAACTCCGTTATCTGGTGAAGAAAACAAGAAGGAGGAATAAGGTTGAAGCTGGGATCTTTAGGAATAGCGATGGCTGTTGTGTCTCCTTTGACCTGGGGCTAATGCTATTTAGGAAAGCCTGAGGGGTGTTGAAGAGTGGTAGAGCTCAGCTGCTTTTTTTATGTGGTCCTCTAAGCTCTATTACAAAGCTGATGGGTGTGAAGATTCTGGGATGAGAATAAGGGAGTAAATTTGTGTAAAGCAGTGAAGGTATCTAAATCAGTGGAACAGGAGTAGTTTGTGACTAGGTAGTTGATCTACAGCTAAGTTGCTTTGGCACATGAGAATAGCCAGCTTGCCTATAAAACTTCGCTTCTGCTGCTGCTTTGGCAAGGCAGCAGTGTTTACACGATGCAGTCTGCTCACGGCTGCTAGCTGATACGAGCCAAGTGCTGACCCCGGTTTCTGGCTGCCATAGTGTGTAGCTTCTGAGTTATTGTGTGACATCTTTTGGCTCTTGCTCCTTATCCTAACTGCGTATACGTATATGCACAGTATATGTATAATATAACCAGCCACCTGCAATCCCTCCGTGTCCCTCAGAATGGGATCCACCCTTGCACCAAGTTGTTACTTACCTATGCATCTGTAATCTTCTGTTGAGTTTTGTGTACCAGCCTACTGAAGAGTTGATTTTTCTCCTCTCTCTCCAACACTCCCTATGTGCATCACGTCAACTCATGGTTTCTGGATCTGAAGACACACATATACATAGCGCTATCAGACCTTCCTGACAGCAGAGTTACATGTTTTGCGAGTTTTTGTTAAGATTACTCACATTTGCTGCTACCATAAAACCATCCCATGACATTATTATTTCCAAAATAACATAAGCTGCTGCATACCTAAGCAACAATCAGACTGGGACACAGTTTGGTTTTGTTCAGTAGATTTGAATATGCCCCTGTGGGCAGTCCAGCCTTTGCTGTACGACTCAGTCTCCTACGCTCAACGTCTGTAAGATTCTGGATTTTATAAACCTCTGACGTAAGGGAATAGGCCAGTGCTTTGTCACACGTAAGTGTAACGCCCTTTCCCAGTAGTTAACAGAAAATGAACTAGCCCATATGTTTGTCTGTCTTAATACTGCAGAGTGGAAAAGCATCAAAAAAGAGAAATTCTCAGGTTGAAGGAAGAAGACAAAGGACCCACTGAAGGCTGTGTTTTGAAATAACGAAAAACCTGTGTTAGAGAAAGAGGAGAGCCTTCAAGACCTCAGTTTTAGGGAGGGTTGATTTATTTTCATGATTGTCTTAATTAGCAATGCTTGCATATAAATGGTTCCAAAAGGCTTATCATCACTAGTAAATAAAAAGAATCAGGGGCTACTCCCTGACTCTGAAGAAAGCTGGCACAGCGTTATTTGCTCTCACATGGCCTAAACTTTTTTGCCATCCAGAATGAGGAGGCTGTGTCCGCACTGCCTATTGCAGACAGCCTTCCGCCCCACCGTGGGAACCAGCTGCCAGCAGCCCTCCTAGAGATGACAGGATACTGACACCGTATGCATTCAGGTCCTGAGACTTGAACCACGTAGTTTACTGGTATAGGTGCAACCAAGAAGGTTATAAATATATGTTGTTATTGTTATAGGACAGTATCCTATGAGTGTGCAAACGTTGTGCATAATAATACATGCTGACTGTGTATGCATTTGCAATAGGAATTACAACAGAGTTGAATATCTGCATCTTGTTGAACATGAATTGATGCTAACTTGCTGCACAAATCTAAAGCTATAGTTAACTGACTCTACTGTGGAAAAAAAAAATGGAAGTGCTCTCTTCTTTTTTGTATTTAATAGTAAGTAAATCATCCGTAGCACTAGAGATGGGACAAGGTGTCATAAGGTTTAGGTTTTTTTAAAAAAAGTATTGTTTAATAATGAAATTTAGACCCCACGGTTTGGTCTTGTCTCTCCTCCTGTAATTAAATCCTGTCACAAGTAGTAACGTCAGATGACCTTTTCAGAGTTATAAATTCAAGAATCTTTTTTTTTTTTTTGACCCAGCAAATCAGATTATGATCTGTAACAGAAAGTATGAGTATATCTTTTTATTTCAAGTGTCTCAATTAATTTGTGACCGAGTTACTTATACAGCATATCAAGTCTCTGAGACTCTTTTGCCAAAGACTACTGTAGCTACACAGAGTTAAACAGCTTCCAAATGTAATAATGATCAACCCCAGAGCTAGATTCTGTCTCTGACTTACATCCGCAAAAGCCTGTTTTGATTTCAAGATGAACAGTTGTGCTACATTGTGAGGTTTCTTTTTTCACCGAAGACACATATGCTATAAAGTGGTGGCAGCTTGTTCTGGTGTGGTAAAGAAAATAATCTTTCTGGAAGAACAGTAAACTTTAGTCTGGTTTGATGGCCTCCCAGTCCTCCTCCTGTTAAATTTTTCACAAGGTCTGTTGCTTAGAAAAGCCCTGTCTGCTTTCACTGCAGATGCCTTGGAGACTCCCCAAGGGCGGGCATTCCTTGATTCATTGGAGTCTGGGAGTGTCATTTCACCATAGATGTCTTTCCAGCTAACATATTTCAGGATTTCTTGTTTTGACAGTAATTAATAAATATCTCTGCTCTGAACTGTTGGTACACTTCAATGTAGAGCCTTTTTACTGTGTAGTTTTGTTTTTTTTTCTCAATATTTGAATATATTGTAGCTCCATGTGAGGATAATGATGTGGAGGACGAGCTGGGCACCGAGCCTGCAGACACAGAAGGGCAGGCAGGTGAAGAGGGAGACACGGGTGCAGAGCTGGATGACGGTAGGGTACCACTGTGCGTCATTTAAACCTGTTAGGTGAGCAGAATTGTATTGGCAGAAAATAGTTTGTAAAAGGGTACTTAAGCCTGATCTTATTTTTAGTGATGTAGGAGTTTGTTTCAAATAGTCAAGAGGAAGGGGGAGCCAGGAGTGAACGGACAAAAAGGAAGAGAAGAACCTCAATGCCATGGGTTATAGAATAAATTTCTCATGTCCTCTTACCATCTGCTAACTAGAGGCTTGACCCTGTGTCCGTGTTCAGTACTAATCCTGCTGAACAACAGAAGTAGAGTTAAATTTGTGAAAAGTCCGCAGTATCCCAAAAATCTTCCCTTGCTGGTGTAAAATGAACTCCATATGCCAGACAAGATTGAAAAATTTCCAGAAAAATGCAAAGGTGTGATGTCAATTACTTATTTAGTTGTTTGTACTAATAGTCCATCATTTACTGCTTAAATGACTCTAATTAGCAGACAAAATAAAAAGTGAAACATTTAGGTGTTCAGGTTACGAGTGTAATTAGAACCATGTGAATAGAAAGAAAGAGTTATGAAAGATTTTAAAATAATAAGCAGCTGTCCTGATGGACTTGTATCCAAGATCTCTTGTTTTTCCCCCCTGCCCCATCCGTGATCAGATGACATCCCATCTGATGCAGAAGCGGAGTTTCGCTTACATCAGGGTGCCATTGAAGAGCCAGAACTAAAAGTCTCTGAAGATGAAGATGATGAAGGAGCAGAAGGTGCTTCTTGCAGTGTGACAGAAGGTAATAGCTTTCCCATCAGCATTTGAATGATTGTAATTGCATTTGAGATGGTCTATACATTTATTAGATTTAAGAGGAGACAGTCTCTTGGATTTGAACCATCTCACTACTCAGTGGCGAGGCGTGTGCTTGCATTAACATTGAGAAGTGTTCTGAGTCCATTAATTACAGCTTCCTAAAGCATGAGAGGCCATCTAACTGCTTTCTCTTGTAGAAATTTTTACATTAAAAAGCTTGTATCATTTAACAATTTCTTACTACGTTCCAGACATCCAATTTAGAGCTTGTAAAAAGCTGAGAAACTTGTCGCTACTTGCTATGTGTAACAAATAAGTAGAATATTAGCGGTCTCATGTGGTTTTGGAAACATTTTTGCTTTTCCTAGATCCGTGCAAGCTGTCCATCCCTATCCAGTCAGCTAGCGACAGTGTTCTTCCTCTGTCTCCAGCTGACAGTCCCAAAGCAAAACAAGCAGAGGTAAGAAAGGGAATCTTTGAAATTTTCTACTTACTACCTGTAGTTCAGTAGAACAGTCTGTTGGATAAACTAAAGAGGACTGACAGCAATGGGCTTTCCTCCTTTCCTGTCTCTATAACTTGTGTTGGTCTTCTTGAAATCTGACTTCATTTAGACTTTAAAAATAATGTACTACCTTTTCTTTCCTATCTTCAGAGTGTAGTGGCTCTGTCACACAAGTTCCCATCATGAAGCCCAAAAAGCAATTACACAGGGTATTTTAATTTCAATATGCAATTAACAAGATATATGTAATGCACGAGGGGAGCCATAAGTAAGGTGTTTCCTGTTTACCCTGTTTTGGCTGTCTTTTCTGTAACAAAAGCAGATTCTGTACAGTTGCAATTCGAAATTGTATTTGTAGCACCCGCTAGTAACCAAAGCAGTGCGTATTTATTCCAGAGTTCAGCTGAAGGAAGTGAGACATGGCAACGATGTACTGTCATGTTGGCAACCCTGGAGTCGGCCTGCAAGCATGCTGTGGTGTTTCCAGCCGCTGGGCTGGAAGAGCAGGAAGTACCTGACCCTTAAAATGTTCAATTCAAATTTTTCCCTCCCCAGTGTTTGTTTTTAAGGAATTACTAAAAGATTAGACTTTATCCTAGAGAGTTTTGTCATAAGCCAGTTTACTTTTACAATTGACACATTATGAGACAAGGCTGGTTTGCCGGCAGCAATTACTGGCAACGTTCACTTTCTATTAAAACTGGGGGGGTAGGAGGGTGGTTCAGGACCATCTAATGAGTCTGGTAGACATTGTTTATGTCAGGACAGTGCCTAAACGCAGTACTTGGGACCTGGGTGTATAATACATGTCATACAAGCATGCTCTAACGGTCACGTGTCAGTTAAACCAAACTGTCTGCATTCAAAAGAAAGATGGTGCAAAAGATGTCATTGGAAAGAATAATACCAGAACTCAGTAAGAGGAGCCCACTGCCAAAGGGTTAAATTGTAAAACAATGAATTGTGCTACTGAGTAATATGGCTGTCTGGATGTAGGAGGTGAAAACCAAGACTTCTCAGACCATTAGGGGCCAAGGGAATTGCAGCCTAATTTACTCTTAACAGGGAAAGCACCCCTTGCTTTAAGAAAACGTTACAGCAGATGCAACCAGCAGAAAGTGTGATATTGATTAGAGCTGGAGAGACTTGGATCAAATCTGTCTGAGATAAGGGACCACCACAATACACAGAGTTGGAGATTCAAGGGGAGAGAGCAGGAAAAGATAGAAACAGATTTCTGGAATTTACTGCAGTGTTTGCCTTGTTATCATCTACAAAGGATGGTTTATACAATGGGACAGAAAAATGAATCATACCTGATGAGAAATCCTAAGTGATGTTCCAGGCCTGCGAATGGGATACCATCTGTGGGTTTTTTCGTATTTTGACACTTGGATGGTTTCCTTATTGCTAACTTTGCTAAAAGCAAAAAAAAAAAAGAAACAGTATTCTAATGTGCCCAGTGACGACTAATATTTCCTTTTTTCATTTTTTTTAGGATGTAAAAGATCCCCTGGCTGAAGTATGCCGTGCAATAATATCTCCAGAGACACGCTTTTTTCCTGAGCCTTTCATTCTTGAAGAAGGACCAAAGGATGAAATTCCCAAAGACAGGAAAGTTAAGAGCCCTTTGGTACCACCATCTCCAGTGTTATCCCAGCCAGTTGCATCACCAGAAGCCATTGCACCTACATCACTGGCAGAGTCTCAGCCAGCAGCACCAACATTGGCTTCATCCCCAGCATCTGCTCAAAAGCCTATCTGCTCCCAGCCTTTGCCTTCTGCTGAAACATCCATTCCATCCCCAGTGGAGCCTCCAGTATGTTTCCAACCTGTCCCAGCCTTAACGTCTACTCCTTTAGCCAAACTGGTCCTTCGGGGCCAGGATAGCGAGGTGGAAAAACTGGGGAGCCCTGCTACTGCAGAAGAAGCCCTGAAACGAAGTAACCTTGTAGAAGAGTTCTGGATGAAGAGTGCTGAAATCCGGAGGAGCTTGGGACTCACCCCGGTAGACAGAAACAAGCGCTCAGAGACGAACTTTAATGTATCTTCTTTTGAGACAGCTCCTCTGAAGACTTTTAATAGTGAGAATATTTCAGGGGATGAAAGGATCCATCTTGTGAAACCCCAGCCTGCCCCAAGAAGACAAGGACTGTCCAAGTTAGAAAATGAGCAGATTTCCCTGCTTACTCCAAAATCGCCATCAGAAAAAGACCTAAAGATTTCCAGTGAAGTAAGGAGAGATGTGTCCAGCAGTTCTGGACTTGGCCTTCAGGAGAGCTCATCTAACATGAGAACTATGGCTAGCCAGAGCTTCAACACTTCTGACTCTACCATGCTTACTCCTCCATCAAGTCCGCCACCACCACCTCCTCAGGATGAAGAACCAGCCACTTTGCGTAGAAAGAGACATCAGGCAGTCTGGCAGAATGAGGTTGAAGCTAGGTCACCTCCAACACCAGCATCAACACCTCCTGCTCCCCCACGCCATAAGCCAACCTCTGCTACCAAAGAGTCAACCCAGGCCAAAAAAGATGATGTGCGGAAGTCTTTTGCAGAGAGCGTGGATGAGATTCCGTTTGCTGATGATGTAGAGGATACATACGATGACAGGACAGAGGACTCAAGCCTTCATGAGAAGTTCTTTACACCTCCTACCAGCAGGCCAAGACCAGAGAAACTACTTGTTTTGCCCTTGGTCAAAGAAAATGGTGGTCCACCGTCAATGGAAGCAGGAGTTAACCAAAAGAAGAGAGTGTTGCCTGAAATTTCTGCAGAGGCCAAGGAGCTTGCTGAAGAAAGAATGAGAGCCAGAGAGAAGTCTGTCAAGAGCCAAGCACTGCGTGATGCCATGGCTAAACAGTTGTGTAAGATGAAAGATATGGAGATGGCTGCAGCAGTTGCTGGGGCCACAAGGGCACGAAAGGCATCTTCTATGCCCTTGAAGACCAAAGAGTTGTTTTATGACTCTCCAAAGCATCTGGCCTTGAAAATAGCAGAGGGATCCACACGAAAGCATGATGCTGCTGGTGAGAAGTTCTCCACTCCTGCTGCTGATGTGGCTGGACCTGAAGGGTCTGTCACCTCTTCAGAAGGCTCCAGTGGGAAGACTAAGAAAAGAACTTCTCTGTTCTCCCCTCGTAAGAACAAAAAGGAGAAGAAATCTAAAAATGACAGCAGGCTTTCTGACAAATCTAGTGGTGGGACAGAGGAAGCAACAAAGCCTAGGTCATTGTGGAAGTCTGTTTTCTCTGGGTATAAGAAAGACAAGAAGAAGAAAACCGATGACAAATCCTGCCCAAGTACCCCCTCAAGTAGTGCCACTGTGGATTCTGGCAAGCACAAAGCTTCTCCGTTGATTATAGCTGCAGGTATAATAGATATGTACATTTTCTACAGCTACTTATCCTTGAAAGTAAGTTTGGCTGGGTTTGTTGTCACTGAGGTACTGTGCTGAATGACACTGCTGCCCAGCATCAAATGGGCGGATCAAGATAAGTGCTAGCAACTAGAATTGTGTGTTTGCGTATGGACAGAATTAGTTAATGTGCCATTGAAAAAGATGGGTCCTTAAATAAAAGCTTCACTCTCAATGTTTACAAGGCATGTCTGTTTTCTGCCTTAGACCGATTTGAGAAACAAGCACTGTTTGTTGGAATCAGTTGTTTGTGACATTTCACCTCTATTTTAAATTTGATCCTCATCTTTTCCTTGGGAGGTCTGTTCTCTTTCTTTCCACCTGGCTCCTGGATGCTGAAGACTGCAGAGAGGCAGTTACTCCTGTGTTCTCCATGATCTGGCAGCTGTCTGCTGACCTATGAAGTGGAGATTCTGCGGCCTCATGCAAATCTCTCGCATGCCATCAGGTGCAGGCAGAGATGTTTGATGGCAACTTGCGATACAGTAAATAAGTTAACCATAAATGTGATTGGAAGTGAACATGTTACATTTCTTTGGCCTTGTACAAATAGCCAAAATCGTGCCAGCTGCTGTCATCCAAGTGCTGTATCTACTGTAAGAGCATTGATACAGTGCAAAGGGAGAATCATGACCATTATTTTTAACAGTGTTTGCAGAAAGTGATGCTCTCTTAGGTTGAAGTTTCTAACTGATAATGATCATTTTGCGGAGCAGTGCTGCTCTGATCACTCTGTAATCCCAGGTGAAGCAACCAAGACTGCCATAAAAGAACTAAGTGTTTTTGAACCTCAGTCAAACAGTTTATCAACTGAGTTCTGAAATGTTTACAGAAAGAAAAGTTACCAATTCTCTTAACTTTTTTTTTTTTCCTGGCTTCTCAGATTTGCAGCTCCGTCAACATCTGAGTTTCTCAGAGGACTCTGACCTCTCCAGTGATGATGTTCTGGAACGTTCCTCCCAGAAATCAAAGCGAGAGGTAGGCAGATGGGAAATGCATTTTAGAGGGATCTAGCGTCGTGCATATCACAGGCTCAGAAAACCACATCAGAAACTTGGGTGATTAATTTTGTTGTTCTTACTGTTTCTTCCATGGATCAGGCTTTCCTGTAAGTTGGCTGACTTCTGATGAAAATAAGTTGCTTTCACTTGGTATCACAATTGCAAGCTACTCCCCACTGTTATTATGTGAAGGATCTGCTGTGTCACAGTGACATTACTTTATAACTAATATCACAGTTAGAATAGTGATTTTTCTCCCTGTCGTGAGTATGCCAATGATCTACAGAAAACAGACATTTAATGTCAGAAGAGTAAATTTCACTGACTCTAATGTTCTTGCAAAAATATAACAATGAGATAGTTCGCACTATTTGTAAGGGTCCGTTTTTAGGATACGGTTTTACCAGCCTCTTTGGTAGACTGAAGTGATAGAATTCCCAGCTAACTACAGAGAGGAATGTGCTTTTGCATACATCAAGAACACAGTCAAGACAGATCATCAACTGAGAGGTAAGCTACAGGCTGCAGTTCTGCAACTCATGCAGGTTTGCTTGTTTTTCCTGGGAGAAGAGAACGTGTACAGTCTGAATTAGTACCTTCTCTTTCTGGAGAAATGATGAGCCATCAGCTGTTTCTTCCATTTTTGACCGTGTTTTCTTTGAGGACTTCTTGGTAGTTGCTGTTTCCATATCTCTGTATGTGTAGATAACAACTGTGCAGCTGAAATACACGGTAGTGAGTCGCTATGAAATGCCAGTTTGTAGGGTTGGTCTTAACCTGGTGTTCTTGTTCCAGCACAGTCTGGTAAGAGCTATGCTTCTTCCGAGAAAGCTGTTTCTTGTTCCTGACCAACTTTCCCTAGCTAGGGCTGTAATGTCTTGTTGTAAGACGTATCAATGGCTTTCTAGCCAAAATAGTTTCACTTCAAATGGTGCTTTAACGAAGTTTTTCGGGAGGAAAGAGGGGACACCAGTGGTCTCCATAAAAGCCCAGATAGAAAAATAAATTTAGTTTATTTGCGCATATTTATATATGGAAAATATATGGTGGGAGCCAAGTGCCAAAGTTACTTGCCTTTAAAATACTTGTTTCAGTTTTTGGATGGCACTATTCATGCAAAAATAAGCGAAAAATGTGAGGAACTGCTCAATCATAATAATGGAACAGAGCCCTTCTTTCATTCCTGAGAGCTTCTAAGTGCTGCTAGGCAGAGTTTGCAAGGTTTGGAGGAAGAAGTAGAGATTTCATTGACCCCACAGAACACTAAGGCCCTTCTGGAACTGAAAAATGATAAATGTGTCCCCCTATCCTCTTCTGGTGGTGCCTGGTTCACAAGTTAAAAAACACTCGGGAAGAGGAGAGCATCTGAGAGGGTAGCGTCACAGGCACAGTGGTCTGTGCCTCCTGTCTCCAACTTGTCGTCCAGTGTGCACGTATCAGTCTCAAATGGCAGGGTCTGGTTGATACTTGGCTCAGATGGCAAAGATGTGGAAGTACTGCAAGTGTCATAGGAAATGCTTTCTATGTATATATAGCGGAATGAATTAGAATATCTAATGAATTTAAGGCTGGTGGAAGGAGCTGATGAAGTAAGAAAGATTTTTCTGTATTTACTTACCTCTCAATCTGTCTCCCTGGTTAATCTAGATCTCTTCTAAAAGGAATATTATTTTGTTTTTATTTTATTCCCTTTTTTCTCTCCCCCTTCCATTCTTTCTTGCATGCTCTCAAGGCATTTCATGAGAAATTCTGCATTTTCCAAGAGATGCAGAAGAATGAGGTACCTGTGCCTAGCAGAGGACAGATGTGCAATACAGGGGTTCAGATAAGAGTTTCAGAGTTACTGTTCTGCCTTGTGAGCTCCTTCATGAGGAAGCTAGGCTTCAGTAAAATCCATGCTTGTTTTCAGACTTCAGTATGCCTGGGTGGTCACTTTTTTTTCCTGTGCTGAGCTAGTTTGATTTAAAATGACTTTTGCAGAAAAAAACCCCAAAACTTTCATAAGTAAGCATTGGAGAGGATAGGTGATAGGCGACAGTGGCAGATGCCTGGAATCCTGATACTGAAAGTATCTCACCAGCTCTGCCAAGGGCATGGTGGGGCTGTCTATTTTTCTCCCATTTGCTGTTGCTGAAGTTACATTAGGAATTTCTTTGCTCAGCCTCTGCCTGTTTTCGAAACAATAGTTTTGAGAATGCATTTATTTAGAGGAGATGAATCTGAGGACTCCACTTACCTAGTTTTATTACATCCTGTCCAAGGATGTAGAATGTACACAGAAACACTGGAATGCCTTGCTGTTAAAGAAACATAACTGAACTTCAAGACTGACGAAACTAGGTTTGTACTGATTTGGGGTGGGGGTTATATTTTTTTAAGTTACAGACTACCTGCTACTTACTATGGGTAAGAGCTGACCTCCTGTGTGCCACATTCACTTATGTGAACCCCTTCTCCGAACTGAAAGTCTGCTTGTGCTGCTTTTTCGGTAGTTGTAGTGAGCTTGCGTCCCAGACAGCTTGCTCTGTTTAGCCTGTTCTTTGTGATCAGCAGAATTAATTCAGTGTTGTTTAGTGTAGTGTCTTTGAAGAGAAGCATCTTGTAAAGAATTCCTAATGTAAATGCCCTGTGGGTCTCGTGTTTGTAGGTGTGTGTCATTGTGCGTGTGTTTGTCCTTGTTGCTGTACAATTGTGGTCCTGTGATCAGATGTGCGTTTTACTACTGCAGGTAGCTTGCTTTTTTACTGAAGTTTGCATACGTGCTGAAGTTGTTCTATGGCTTTTCATGGTGACTGTTTTCTTTTAATTGAATGTGAAAATGCAAAATGCTGGCTGTTCGCCCAGAATGGCACAATGCCCTCTGAACTTTATGACACAAGGGAAATTCACCTCTATTATAAACCCGAAGTAGTTTACTTGCCTTATTGTCAGGTACAGGGTAACGTAGAATGTCTTTGGATTAGAAATGGTAGTGATTTTTCTCTCCTCCTTTCATCATAATTTTAGCTCCTGAGGCTCTCTTTTTAGACAGGGAGATTCCATTACTGTGGGACACAACCCACTCTGAGCCTGTCTGGTGTTTCTCCTGTCACAAAGCAGTGAGGAAGATTTATGAATGTTAGTTAAATGCAAATGATCATTTCTATGAAGCAGAGATAGTTTTAAACCATTAAATAAACACAACTCCTATGTGAGGTTGTAAATCCGATTGTAAATGGAGAGTTGTGTGACGGAGTAATACACGGTTGGCTGAGCTGGTTCACACCAAACATGCCTCAGCATAAGCCATTATTCCAAATCCTAAGCCAAAATTTTGTATGTGTAGGTATGTGTACTTGCTCAGTGCACGTTAAAACCATAGGTAGATAAAGGCCTTTAGAAAATTCCTCTAGAAAAACATATTTCCAAGTTGACTGTATCTTCAAAGAGGCCACCAAAGTTAATGGCCTTCAGAAGAGTGCTATAAACTTGATTTTTGTGGACAAAAGTTCCATTGTGCTGCATCAGTCTGGGTCACGTTCAGCATTTGCACAATTTTATGTTTCATTTAAAAACAGCTTTGTTTTATTACTGTGCATCTGTTTTCAATGTTGAACTGATTTTGCTTCATTTTGTATGTTTTTTTATTTTTTTTTTCTTTACCATCCCCCCTTTAAAGTCGATTTATGTACCACACGCCTTGGCATTCAAGAGATCATATTCGTCAAAGGTAGTGTCTCCATTCCCACTAGTTGGCCATCGTTGCATTGCATGTCCCTATATTAACCCATTGAACCCATAGCTACCCATCACATGTGCACTAACATCACAAACATTGACTGTGCATGCGTGAGATGTTAGCAGACATGGGGAGTAAATTCTTTGTAGAGGTTGTCTGCCAAAAATGCATTAAGCTCCGAATTGTCTGTCTGGTTGGAATGCATGATCAGTGCACAGCAGTGCACTGCTGTACAGAGCGATGTGAATGATCTTTGAGCTTCAGAAGCAATTAAATGTGTGTGCGTATTCTTTTTTTAATACTTTCAATACGAGTTCAAGTGAATCATCACACTTTAATCAGCGTCCTTCAAAATTGTTGAGTTCACTGAAGTCTTAGTGAAACTCTGTATTGAGCTAAAATCAAGACAGAAGTTGTTTCTGTTCCAGGAATGTTGCTACTTTCTGAAATTCGTACCGTCCTGTCTTCACAGTCACAACAGTGTTCCATGAGATAGGGAAGTCACACCCTCTATCGCTTTACCTTCCGATTTGGGTATCATTGTGGATTTTGTGTTTTAAAAAAGAGCCAAGAAAGAGTAAAGTGTTAACTTCTTGGAGCTTTAATGATGGTGCTTGCTAAACACCTATCTGAGGGATTTTTAGTAGAGATGTGATCCTCCCTTAAACTCTATTCACTGAGAACAATAAACCAGAGGTAGACTGACCAATGTGGCAGTACAGTAAGTAGATAAAGCAAATTTCAGAGTGATCTGTCTTAATATTTTGTTCTTAAAGCTGACTATCCATGGGGAAGATCTCTTTCCAGAAGTGGAAGACATCTGTTTACAGCTGTCCCTCAAAGCCTACATACATGTATGTGGGAAGAGAGTTCTTTTCTTCACTGTGGTTCACTTAGTGCAGTTGTGAAGTTTCTTTGACGCTCTTAAAAGTCGAGGAGAGGAAGCCCTCCTAGACTACAACGCAACCAACTAGTATACCTGATAAGATACTAAATCCCATTTCAGTAATGTTAAAAAGACTTACTTATTTTTAAACTAGTTTCATGGAAAGGGGAAAAAAAAATAGGAGGAAATACCTTTCTATTTCTATAAACATAGCCTTTCTCCTTTTGGATGGCTTCTGGTGTTGTAATATTCTAGTTTTAGTTTGGGCGTTGTTTGCTCTGTTTTACACCAGCCAGTTTTGTGGGGTTGTTTTGAGATGGGATTTCCTATCTCACACCAGAATGTCATTCTACTTTCAAATGTCTTTTTGCCCTCGTGATTCATAGACGAGTTGCAGAAAGTTACACAGGTAGTCATTACCAGTTATACCAATATGATTCCCAGCTATGGATGTTCTTGCTCCAGAAGAAAATAGGGAGAGGGGAGTACCAATACAACTACACTAGTCTATAATAATTTCGTAGCTTATACTGCTGTAACTATTCATATAGACATGCCTTTAGCCTCTTTTAAAATGAAATCAAGGTGACCTCTCTACATGGTACTCATTCATTTAACTAAATCCATTTGGCTAAATCTATTGAGAAATAGAATAAAAATTGATTTGATCTTTGGGGAGAGGTTTCATATAGCAGTGGAAGACAGGGGTGGGAGATTATATAAAATCACAGCTTTGCAGTTGGCTTAGATGCTTCTTCACTCCTGATTTGACCCTGAAATTGTTGCTCACTGCGCTGTGAACACCTTTGCCTACAGAAGCTTGACTTGACACAGCCATGGCAAAGACAGAACACCTCCCTTCTGAGATTTTGGAAGAGAAAACGGTCATCCGTCCCCAGATACCTCTAAGCATGAAAATAAAATCTACTCCTTCTTTTCCTTTCTTCAGAGAGCCTACACAGAAGAGGAACTGAATGCCAAGCTGACCCGGCGAGTACAGAAAGCTGCCCGTAGACAAGCCAAGCAAGAGGAGCTAAAGAGGTTACACAGAGCTCAGGTAGTATCTCACAATCTCCTTGTCATGGCAGACAGTTAACTTCATGCGAAAGCACCATGATCCTGACATTCCTCTGAGTGTGTCAGAATTGGATCCAGAGACGGAACTTTCCTCTATTTCCACATGATTGCTGCTACTCCTTCTTTCAAATCCGATATCATGTCACAGACATGGGAAGAATGTCTGTCTGTGTCGTGGTTTAACCCCAGCTGGCAACTGAGTACCACGCAATTGCTTGCTCACTCCCTCCTGGTGGGATGGGGGAGAGAATCAGAAGAGTAAAAGTGAGAAAACTCATGGATTGAGATAAAGACAGTTTAGCAGGTAAAGCAAAAGCTGTGCACACAAGCAAAGCAAAGCAAGGAATTCATTCCTGACTTCCCATCA
>Ga0181612_156837_pt1 | contig 40904 bp, 32 predicted proteins | sample HoacroProtozoa21_FD_119630 | JGI IMG/M metagenome (GOLD analysis project Ga0181612, IMG submission 119630) | Hoatzin crop microbial communities from Cojedes, Venezuel. Combined Assembly of Gp0051906, Gp0051904, Gp0051908
ACTCGTAGAGGTAGTACTTCCCCCTTATGCACCTCAGTTCCGTTCCTTTCTTCTTGTACTTGAGCGCCCACTCGGGGTGCTGCGCCGTTGCTTTCCTTGCCATAGCATGTCGTGTTCTTATGTCCTACAATGGCCCTTTCTGCTGCAAAATACGTGCCACGTAATATATAAAAACCAAATTTAATGCGCATCTGGTGGGGGTGCGCTGTAAATTACGTGCAATTAGCGGGAGTTAGGGTTCAAATGATGCATTTGCGTAAAAATCGTGACATCAAGTGACCTATTGTCACAGTCTACGCTACCATTTGACTATTGAAAATCCATTTCTCATTTGTAATTTTGTCACAAGCCACATAGGCAATGCAAACTAATCCATCACAATGAACAGAAAACTTTTACCAGCCATGGCAGTACTTGCAGCAGCATCCATAGGGGCTTCGGCCCAGCCTCGGCTAAGGGCTGACAACATCGAAGAAATCCTTTCAGAGATGACCCTTCAGGAGAAGGCCACCCTCATGGTGGGCTCCGGATGGGGGAGCATGACAGCCGGGAGCATGACCGCTTCCAGTGAAGTTCTCCTTCCTGGCGCCGCCGGAACTACCCGCGCAATCGAGCGTCTCGGAATACCTCAGACCGTCCTTTCCGACGGCCCTGCCGGCCTTCGCATAAGCCCCACGAGGAAAGGGGACTCCAAAACATACTATTGTACGGGATTCCCCGTAGGGACATCCCTTGCATCAACCTGGAATACGGACCTTGTGGAGAAGCTCACGTCTGCAATGGGAAATGAAGTCAAGGAATACGGGGCCGACGTCCTTTTGGCTCCGGGAATGAACCTTCACCGCAATCCTCTTTGCGGAAGGAACTTCGAGTACTATAGCGAGGATCCTCTGCTGACCGGCAAGATGGCAGCCGCCTACACCCGTGGAATACAGAGCAACGGGGTGGGAGTGAGCATAAAGCATTTTGCGGCAAACAGCCAGGAAACCAACCGCATGAACGTAGACTGCCGGATGAATCCCCGCACTCTGCGTGAAATGTACCTCAAGGGATTCGAAATCGTTGTCAAGGAGGCTGATCCGTGGACGGTGATGTCTTCCTACAACCGTCTTAACGGCCCTTACACCCAGGAGGACAGGGATCTGCTCTATACGATTCTCAGGAAAGAGTGGGGATTCAAAGGCATGGTGATGACAGACTGGACAGGCACGAGGAACACTCCGGCCCAGGTCCACGCCATAAACGACCTTATGGAACCTGGTGACGAAAAGCAGATTTCCGCAATTGTCGATGCGGTAAACGCTGGAAAGCTTTCGGCGGAAGACGTTGACATGTGCGTTCGCAACATACTGTCCTTCATAGTCCGTACTCCGAGGTTCAAGGGGTACCGCTATAGTGACGCTCCGGACCTCAAGGCTCACGGTGAGCTTGTGCGCAGAGCCACACCCGAAGGACTTGTCCTCCTGAAGAACGAGGAAGGGCTTCTTCCCCTGAAAGGCGTGAAGAACGTGGCCCTCTACGGAGTCGGATCGTATGATTTCATAGCAGGGGGCACCGGCTCCGGCAATGTCAACAAGGCATACGTCAGGAACATTGCCGAAGGTCTTGAAACCAACGGATTCTCAGTTGATTCCGATATCAGGGACTGGTATGAGAAATACATTTCCTATCAGAAGGTTGTCCGCAAGAACAATGCTCCCGTATCAGCTATTTTGCTAGGCGATTCCGTAATTCCTGAAATGGAAATAGAACGTTCCTATATAGATAGGAAGGTATCGTCTACGGATATCGCGATACTCACCATCGCCCGTAATGCAGGTGAAGGAGGGGACCGCAAGGCGATGGACGGGGACTTCACCCTTACAGGGAAAGAGCGTGAGATGCTCCAGAACCTTTGCGACGCATACCATGCCGCAGGAAAGAAGGTCATAGTCGTCCTCAACATAGGAGGAGTCATAGAGACCGCCTCGTGGAAGCAGTCTCCGGATGCCATACTCCTGGCCTGGACTCCCGGGCAGGAGGGCGGATATGCGATAGGTGACGTGCTGAGCGGAAAGGCCTACCCTTCGGGAAAGCTTCCCATGACATTCCCGGTATCCTACTTTGACATTCCTTCCTCCTACAACTTCCCTTACAATTATGACGGAGGAAATTCCCTGAATCCTTTATCTTCATACCTTGGAAACAAGAAGAACCTTGTCAAAGACGTAGACTACTGCAACTATGCAGAAGGAATATGGGTCGGATACAGATATTTCACCACAGCGCACAAGGCGGTATCCTATCCTTTCGGATTCGGTCTTTCGTACACCACTTTTGAATACTCCAACCCTTCTGTGAAGTTCGATTCAAATGGGAACCTTGTCGCCAGCATAACCGTAAGGAACTCCGGCTCCGCAAAGGGAAAGGAGGCTGTACAACTATATGTGTCGGCTCCTTCGGGCGGTCTAGTGAAACCCGCATTCGAGCTGAAGGCCTTCGCAAAGACAGGTGAGCTGGCACCCGGGCAGAGCGAGACCCTTACGATGAAGGTTGACTCCTACACCCTGGCTTCCTTCAATGAGGAAAGCAGCGAGTGGCAGACCGCATCAGGGGAGTACAAGGTATATTTCGGGGCTTCGTGCGAGGACCTTAGGCAGAGTGCGACCGCCCGTCTTGGAAATGGAGCATCCTGGAGCGTTAACAGGGTATGCCTGCCAAAGGAGGAAGTGAAGGAGATTACTGTAAAGTAGGATACATTTCAAATAGTTGACCATCAACATGATGCCATAGTAACCTAAAATTCCGGGAAAATATGGCTAGTTGATCGCTTTTTGGCATCGACCTCAAAATCATCGGCCCCTGTGCGTATTTCTTTCGCGCAGGGGCTTGCATCTTTCGGCATACATAGTATATATGTAACCATATGGAGCATCGGGAAACTCATCAGGAACGAGGAGGAAAGCGTTGCTAAGCATGGTGGGGAGTAGGTCCCCAATCAGAAGCTGGAAGCTGCCACCTAGCTATAATTTCCAAGAATTTTGGGGAGTAAAGACACGGACCAAATCCCGGTCACATCTAAAAAAAACTCGAGCAATCGGATGGTTTTCCCGCCGAATGTGCATACCTTTATGGAACACATGACAAATCCAATCCCATGTCAAAGAAAAAGGAAGACAACATCAAATCCCTGATAAGGAAAGCCGAAGGCGGCGACCCTGAAGCATGTTACCAATTGTACCTTTACTACCAGGACTTGGATGCCGAAGACACGACCCCTGATTCCAGAACCGCGGAGTGGTGCAGGAAAGCGGCCGAACTGGGTAATGTGGACGCCATGTTGGAAATGGGTGACATTTACTATCTCGGTGATTTCGTGGAAGGGGACGGAAATCTGGAAAAAGCGCTCTATTGGTATACCAAAGCGGTTGAAGCCGGATGCGCTCCAGCCCTGGTTGACATCGCCGAAGTCTATCGCTCGACATATATGGAGGACCCCAAGGAGGCTTTCAAATTCTACAAGATGGCGGCTGATGAGGGGGTACCTGTAGCGTACATGCACCTTTATGAGTGCTACTCCAGGGGCTATGGTGTGGAGACTTCCCGCCAGAAGGCCTTCAAATGCAGGCAGGAGGCTGTCCGGCTCGGTGTCGACCTTGACAATTGGGTGAGTTGGGAAGAAGAGGAACTCTTCGATCCCATACCGGACGGCGATGCCGATCCCTTCCGTTCGAGCCTTTTCCCTACCGGCCTTGAACCTGAGGATGACTGGGACGATGGGGATGACTGGGATGAAGAAGATGGAAACGATGATTTTACCATGGGCGGTCTTATGGGCGAGACTCTGCTTTGGAGCCTCAGGGAGGAGAAGGTGTGGGCCCGCGATGCGGATTACCGGAAAATCCTGAAGGAGGAATCCGCAGCCAAAGAAAATCTGCTCTCCATCGCGGGGAACAGCTTGCTCATGTTGGGTTCTCATAACGAGGGGGAAGGACTGTATGACTTGTCCGATAGGCAGATCATTAGGAAGGCCCGCTCCGGGGATGTGGTGGCACTTGCATATGCAGGTGCCCAAATACTTACTGGGATGATGAAAGGGTCGGAATCTGAAGCCGAGAAGTTCCTTAGGGAAGCATCCTCAAAGGGACATGCCTTTTCAGCGTATATGATCGGGAACCTCCTGCTTGAAAGGGGTGAGATGAAAGAGGCTGCAATCCATCTTGAAAACTCCGTCAATGCCGGTTTGTTTTCAGCTGCGGCAGATCTCGCTGCCATGTATTTTTGCGGGAACGGTGTTCCCAAAGACACAGGCAAGGGTTACCGTATATTGGAAAAAGGGGTCAAGGGAAAAGATCCCCGGTCCATGTTATCCATGGGTATCCTGCATATGCAGGGGGTGGGCGTCAAAAGGGACCTGAAGAAGGCTGCCGGCTTCGTGGAAATGGCCACCGACTTGGGAGAGCCTACGGCCACACGCGTCATGAGCGATTTTTGCCTTTGTGGGATAGGTGTCCCCAAAAACGAGAAGAAGGGCCTGTTACTGCTAAAGAGGGCCGCACACATGGGATGTATGGAGGCTATGTGCACTCTGGGCACATACTTCCTGAATGGGACCTATGTGGAGCAGAATCCGCAAATGGGACAAATGCTTCTTGAAAAAGCTTCCGGGCAAGGTGGCGATTATCCCAAATATACCCAAGCTTGTCTAATGATTGAAAGCGGTTCTGATGTCAAGAAAGGTTTTGCTATGCTTCGGGAATGTTGTGATGACTATTTCTTACCTGCAATCTATACGGCGGGGAAAATCTTTCTTGAAGGGAAATTGGCGGGAAGGGACCTTGATAAGGCTGAAAAACTGCTCAAGGCTTCTTTCCGGACGTACCGTATGGCATCGGAAATCTTGCTGGGCAGCGCTTACATCGGGGGATTGTACGGTCAGGGTAAGGTTAAGGAAGGGGTATCCATGGTTAGCGAAGCGGCGGAAACGGGATTGCCGTGCGCGATGGCGCTCCTTTCCGTGTGCTATGGAAACGGAGTGGGAGTGGAAAAGGATGCCGCAAAGGCCGGGCGTTGGAAAAGCGCCCTCAGGAAGACCGGACAAACCATGGAAGACGTATTGGTCAAGACTCCGGAAGGCTTCTATGCGCCGGATACCACGGAATTCTTCCATTTGTAGCGATACTGAAAACCGCCTTGGTTCCAGGAATCTTGGGTGCCTTGTGAAGGCGAGGACGGGGTGCTGCTATGTGAACGGCCGGCGCTACCCGGTGAACAGGCAAGGCGCTCGTCAGGGAAAGACATCGTATCATGGGATACTCTTTGCGATGCTGACAGTGTTGCGAGGAAGCATCTTAACTTTATCATGGCCCAAGTGCCAAATACGGTTGTAAGGGGCGTTTCCTATGGGGATGCCCCGTTTCATGCCCGGAAAAGATGTGCCCCATGCGATTTCAAGGGAGTGGAGATTTTGGGGTTTGATTTTTACCGGTTGTCAACAATATTTTCCTAAATTTGCAAGATATGTGTCGACGCCTTCATTTTAGGGTTTTGCAAAGGGGAAAACGTCGGCCTTGCTTTTATGAATTTTGAAAAAGGGATCAATCTTTACAGGGACACCCTGCTTCTGAAAAAGAGGTATTGGGCCCTGTTCATTCCAACTCTCGTGGCGGAGGCTACCGCCCAGCTGACAAGCATCGCCGATTCTGTCCTGGTGGGACAGATCCTCGGACCTACCGAGATGGCGGCAGTGAACATGGCCTCCCCGGTCCAGCAGCTCATCTACGCCTTTGCCGTGCTGCTCTGCGTGGGTGCTACGGCAAGGATGGCCATCTGCATGGGTGAGAGGAACAAGGAAGAGGCCGAAGGCATATTCTCAACCGTGGTATTCCTGGAAATCGTCGTCGGAATAATCCTCACGGTGGTTCTCTTCCTTTGTATCGACGGCATTGTGTCGATGCTCACGAATTCCGTGATCATGAAGCCGCTGCTTGCGGATTATCTCGGTTTCTCGGTGTTCGGCGCCGTGCCTTTCATGGTGTTCACAGCATTCTGCTCGGTTGCCAGGACTGACGGCATGGCAGGCGTGGTCATGACATCATCACTTGTGAGCCAGGTAGTCAACGTGGTGCTGGACATAGTCCTTATGAAACACACCGACATGGGGCTCGGAGGGGCTTCGCTCGCAACCCTGTGCGGATACATATCAGGCGCCATAATACTTTGCGTGTGGTATCTCATGTCAAAGAAACGCACCCTGAAGCTGAAACTGTCGGCTTTGGGATACCGTTCCAAGCTTCGCAGACGCAGCGTTGACGTGGTCGCTTCCGGCGCCCCAACGGCTCTTGGGATACTGCTCATCTCCATCAAGATGATAATCCTCTACAGGATAGTGCAGGCCGCAGGCGGCGTGGAAGGAGCCAAGGTGTATTCTGTCAGCCTGCCGCTCCAATCGATATCGTCGATCCTGGTTGCAAGTACCGCCGGGGCCATGATGCCTATCATCGGCTGCCTTTGGGGAGAGAGGGATTTCAATGGAGTCAGGATGCTCACGAAATACGCTCTTGTGCGTTCGATGCTCATACAGGCGGGCCTGTCTCTGCTCATAATAATTTTCCCGGCAATGATATTCGGGTCGTTCAACATGGAATCCGAGGTGGTCGATTTCGGTAGGACGGCGCTTCGCCTCTATGCGGTCTCACTGATAGGTTTCGTGGCGACCTTCGTGATGATGTACTACTACACGACCATACAGAAGAAGACAGCCGCCCTGCTTCTCAACTCGGTGGAAGGCTTCTTCGCGCTAATCCCCCTTGCATGGCTGATGTCAAAGTGGTGGGGAGTCAACGGTATGTTCGCGGCGTTCATATTCGCCGAGCTTGCAGGCTTCCTTGTGCTTTACCTCTATTCGAAGATTTCGGTGGGTAGGAAGACGCGCTATCCGGATCTTTATCTCATAGACGGCGAGGATTCATCCGTAGTATTCGACGTGTCCGCCGAGGCGACTCCCGAATACGCCGTGCAGATGTCACGCTCCATCCAGCAGGTGCTCACTCGTGAAGGCATCAGTGAAGATACCGCAATCCCTGTCGCAGTAGTGCTAGAGGATACGGTCCTATCACTATCCAGAAGGGCTGAATTCTACAAGAGGCCCGTGCATATGGACCTCAGGGTGCTTCGTGGCGATACCGGAATAGCTATTTCTTTCAGGGACGATTCCACCCCCATGGATCCCCTTAATCTGGAGGAGGACAACATCTCCGATGAGACCTACATCCACAGTGTCGCGCTTGTAAAAGCCCTGGCCAAGGATATTAGGGTGGACAGGCACATTTCCCTGAACCATACGATGCTGATTCTTTAGGCCGGCACACGATAGCAACAGGAAAACCCGGGACGGACCGCTTGGTTCATTCCGGGTTTTGGTTATGGCAGGATATGTTTCTGCCGATGTCAGTACAGACTGTCTGTGAAGGTCGTATGGACGTAAATAAATTCCCTTTATATTCCCCTTATCTGGGAATTTATATGTAATTTTGTAAGCAAGCACATCTAAGGGGACTTGGATCCAAACGTTTGCTTGGCCTAAATTATTAACACTTAATACGTTCATAAGAGATGAAAGAAAAAGAAGCGTCATGCGGTTATGGTCCAGGATGGATTATAGGGCGTGAAATAAAGTCTCGCGGAATGACGCAGAAGGAATTTTCTGAAAGAATAGATATGAGTCCATCCCATCTCAATGAGATTATCAAGGGGAAGCGACCGATTACTAAGTCAATAGCAAGAAAGCTAGAGCAAGGGTTAGGAATACCTTCATGGTATTGGATGAAAATGCAGATAGATAGCCAGTCGGGAGAAAATTTTTCGACTGATGTTGACCTTTTTACCATAGTGCAGCAATATTGTAGGAAAGGGGCAGATGCTATTTTAGCCGAGAGCCATGATGAACATGCAGATCCATTGTATATGCAAAGTAGTCGACAGTATGAGGACGAGATATGCCTGGGTGCATCATTGGAAGATTTGGATGAAGAGTTTGTCGGGGAGTTTAAGGAGAGAATCGGTGCCTCACATATGGACACGGACAAGATGCTTTATTCTAGAGGATTAATGGTTAAAAAAGACAATACCCTCTGCCTTACAAACGCTGCAGTCATACTATTTTCGGAAGCGAGTTATCTTTTTCCTCAGAATATAATACGGTTCATCCGCTATGAGGGAGGAGAACGGAAGTTTGGAACTGAGATGAATCTGATAAAAGATAGAGAATGGCGGGGACCACTTATACAGTCTATCCGTAAGGCTCAGGATTTTGTTTCGACGCAGGTGAAGGAATTAACGACTCTCTGTTCAGGGGAATTGCTGCAGACATTTATGACAGTGCCTGAATATCCTGAGTTCACTTGGAAGGAGGCCATTGTAAATGCTGCATCCCACAGGCTCTGGAGTGCAAGAGGGGATTACATCAGAATATCCATGTTTGATGACAGGATAGAGGTCTTTTCGCCTGGGCTCTTGCCGGATGTTGTCACCGTGGACAATATGCGTTGTACAAGGTATGCTAGAAATCCAAGAATATGTGATGTCCTTGGAGTTTTTGGACTGGCAAAAAGACTCAACGAGGGTGTTGACAGAATTTACAGGGAGATGGAATCGGCAGGGCTTCCGTCACCGGAATTTACTGAAACAGATAGTGGTTTGATTCTTACCCTTAGAAATGGGGCATCTTCCAAGGGTGTGTCGTAGGTCTTTCTCGATATGCAGGGTAGGCTCCTTGTCACAGGGAAATGGAGACCTGCCACGTTGTGACAAGCCTCCATGCAAATTCAAAACTTCCGATGTGACTGGATTGCCCTATGCCGTCTCAGAATTATCTCCGCCAAGGAATGCATCCAGTTTCGCGACAGCGTCTTTTGCCGACTGTACGGCTTCTACGACAGTCCTGGGACCGTAGGCATAGTCTCCGACAAGGAACACATCTTCCATTTCGGAAGGATCGTTGCCATCAAGGATCTTGTAGTCTGGCTTTTCAGATACCGCTTCAATCATCGTATCGAAGGGGAATTCCCTGTCAGTACCTTCCAGGATGCGGGTTGCGACCTTTCCTTCCTCGGTAGTGTAGTTCTCGCAGGAGCGCACTATTGCAACGTTGTGCCCTTTTCCCTTCCTCAGTTCCACGGGTACTGTGAATACCTCGAACTTCACTCCGTCTTCTTTGGTGTCTTCCACCTCATCCTTGCCTGCCGGCATGTTCTCGAATGTCTTCCTATATAATATGGTGGTGTCGTGTCCGCTCCTTACGGCTGTCCTCGCGGCATCCATGGCGACATTCCCGCCACCGATGACGATGACCTTCTTCCCAAGGGTGAACTCCGATGGAGTCTTCAGGTATTCAAGGGCTTCAAGGACAAATGGCTCATCCTCTCCGGGTATTCCCATCTTTCTTGCGATTTCGGCTCCGCAGCAAAGTAGTACCGCGTCGTAGCTCTTCCTAAGGCCCTTGAGGGTTATGTCCGTTCCTATTGCCACCTGGCCGACGAATACTACCCCGGCTTCACGGAGCAGCCTTTCGTACTGGTCAACTATGTCCTTGGGAAGGCGGAATGAGGGGATTCCGTAGCGGAGGACTCCTCCGACCTTCGGGTTCTTGTCATAGAGAGTGACGCTGAAGCCTTTCCTCCTCAGCCAGAATGACGCTGCAATCCCGGCAGGGCCGGCTCCGACGACAGCCACCCTTTTCGCTCCTTTCCCAGGGAAGGGCAGGGCAAGGTGCAGCGACTCGACAAAGGGGACGCTCGTCTCCTTTTCTACGTTGAACCATTTGATGGGCACCTTCCGGGCGTTTAGCACGCAGTGTCCGTAGCAGAACCTCTTCACATCGCATACCTGGCATGTGATGGAGGAAAGGGGGTTGTTCCAGAAAAGGAGCTCAGCGGCATCTGTGTGGCGCCCCTCGCGGGTAAGGGACATGGCCTGGGGTACCGGCGTCTTCACGGGGCAGGCGGCAGTGCACCTGGGGGCCTTGCAAAGAAGACAGCGCTGGGCCTCGTTAAGTGTATCTTGTGTCATATATTGCTTTTAGATTGTCTTCTAAATCGTTTTGTGCAGCCGGCAAATTTAAACATTCTCTTCCTAAAATTGTCTAACTTTGCGGAATATTCTTCAAGTTCAACATGTTCAAGACGCTACTAAAACAGGTAAAGCAGTACAAGTGGGCATCCCTCCTCACTCCGGTATGGACTACGGCGGAGGTGATAATGGGGGTTCTCATCCCATATGTGACTGCGTCCATAATCGACAAGGGCATAAACGCCGGAAGCATGCCCGATGTCTACAAGTACGGCGGAATCATGATAGTGCTGGCTTGCTTCAGCCTCCTCTTCGGAGTGCTGGCCGGCAGGTTCGCGGCCTATTCGTCCACCGGACTGGCAGCCAACCTCAGGCTCGCCATGTATGAAAACATCCAGCGGTTCTCGTTCTCCGATATCGACAAGTTCTCCACGGCGGGGCTTGTAACGAGGATGACAACGGACGTCTCCAACGTGCAGACTGCGTTCCAGCAGCTTCTGAGGACTTCCTTCCGCGCACCTCTCAACCTCATATCGGCTCTTTTCATGTGCTTTTTCATAGATGTGAGGATGAGCATCATATTCCTTGTCGCGATGGTAATCCTCGGCACGGCCCTGACGATCCTCATTTCGCATGCGGCCAAGCTTTTCAAGGAGATCTTCAAGAAATACGACAGCCTTAACCTCGTAGTGCAGGAGAACATCGACGCGATAAGGGTCGTGAAGGCGTATGCAAGGGAGTCCCACGAGCTGTCGAAGTTCGACAAGGCCGCACTTTCGCTCTACACGCTTAACATAAAGGCCGAGACGCTCATGACCCTCAACCATCCGGTGATGAGACTGGTCGTCAACGGCTGTATCATCGCAATCAGCTGGTGGGGAGCCCACTACATCGTGGCAGGGGAGCTGACGACAGGTGAGCTCACATCGCTCTTCTCCTATGTGATGACGGTGATGACCTCCCTTATGATGCTTTCAATGATAATCGTCCAGCTCACCCAGAGCGCGGCATCGGGAGCCAGGATCGCCGAGGTGATAAACGAGGAGCCTGACATGTCCAATCCCGAGAATCCAGTCATGGACGTTCCCGACGGAAGCATTGACTTCAACCATGTATATTTCAGCTACAAGGAAGGTGGAGACTATTCCCTTGAGGACATAGACATCCACATAAACGCCGGAGAGACAATCGGAGTCATCGGTGGAACCGGTAGCGGAAAGTCTTCGCTCGGATTCCTCATCTCACGTCTCTATGATGCAACAAAGGGAAGCGTCGAGGTTGGTGGAATCGATGTGCGACGCTACGACATGGCAGTCCTTCGCAACCAGGTAGCCCAGGTGCTTCAGAAGAGCGTGCTCTTCTCCGGAACCATCCTTGAGAACCTCCGTTGGGGAGACGAGGACGCTACGCTGGAACAGTGCAAGGAGGCCTGCCGCCAGGCTTGCGCCGATGAGTTCATAGAGAGCTTCCCTGACGGGTACGACACGATGATAGACCAGGGCGGAACCAACGTATCCGGTGGCCAGAGGCAGAGGCTTTGCATAGCAAGGGCGCTTCTGAAAAAGCCGAAGGTGCTCGTCCTTGACGACTCCACTTCAGCCGTCGATACTGCGACCGATGCCAAGATACGTTCGGCATTCATGGAGAGGATACCTGGAACTACCAAGGTCATCATTTCACAGAGGATACTTTCCATCAAGGACTCCGACAGGATAATCGTGATGGACGATGGAAAGGTCAACGGGTTCGACACCCACGAGAATCTGCTTAAGAACAACCAGATCTACCATGACATCTACGTCATGCAGACCAGCGGAGGCGAAGGCGACTTCGACCACGGAAAAGAATAGGAGGAAGAGTTATGGCAATGGGATTTCAACCAAAGGACAGGGGCGCAAATTCGGGCGCAGGCCTGAGCGACCTAAAAAAGAGCGCATCCATTGGAAGGCTCTTTAAATTCATCCTCAAGTTCTACAAGGGGCACATAGGCGTCGTTCTTGTGTGCATAGTGATAGCGACTCTGGCGTCACTTGCCTCGTCGCTCTTTACAAAGACCCTCATAGACGACTACATAACACCGATGCTAAGCCAGGATGCGGGTGCGATTGACTACAGTCCGCTTGCAATAGCCCTGGTAAAGCTAGGCGCGATCCTCCTTATCGGCATCATAGCAGACTATGCCGACAACCTTCTTATGGTATACGTAGGGCAGGGGACCATGAAGAAGCTCCGTGACGCTGCATTCTCCCATATGGAGGAGCTGCCGATATCATACTTTGACAGCCACACCCACGGAGATGTGATGAGCGTCTACACAAACGACATAGACACCCTCCGCCAGGTTATCGGGAACAGCATCCCCAACCTCTTCTCATCGCTGATGACAATAGTGGCGACTCTTGTGAGCATGCTGGTGCTCAGCCTTCCGCTGACGCTCGTATCGCTAGTCCTTGCCGCACTGATGTTCTTTATCACCACATCCCTTGGAAAGCTCTCGAAGAAGTACTTTGTCCAGAGGCAGGAGAACCTTGGAATCGTCAACGGGTTCATCGAGGAGATGGTATCCGGGCAGAGGGTCGTGAAGGTGTACTGCCATGAGAAGCAGTCTATGGATGAGTTCAAGAGAATAAACGAGGACCTTCGAAAGAGCGTCTACAACGCCAACAAGATTGGAAACATCATCGGCCCTATAAACGCCAACGTCAGCAACTTCGGATACGTGTTCCTGGCGATACTCGGTGCGATGATGGTCATAAAGGGCCTTGACGGGTGGTATTTCGCAGGGCTCAACGGACAGCTCCTCACTCTTGGAACCGTAGTATCGTTCCTCACCCTCAACAAGAACTTCGCACGCCCCGTGAACACCATATCGAACGAGATTAACTCTATCGTCATGGCTACGGCAGGCGCAGACAGAGTATATGAGCTCATAGACGAGGCTGTGGAGGTTGATAACGGAAATGTTTCCCTTGTTGACGTCAAGAAGAATGAGGACGGAACGATTGCCGAAGCGGACTCCCGTACCGGCAAGTGGGCATGGAAGACTCCCGAGGGTGCCCTTACCCCGCTTGACGGCCTGGTATCCCTCAAGGACGTGGACTTCAGCTATGTCCCTGAAAAGCAGGTTCTCTATGATATCTCGCTGACCGCATACCCCGGACAGAAGATAGCGTTTGTTGGTGGAACCGGAGCCGGCAAGACTACCATAACGAACCTCATCAACCGTTTCTACGAAATCCAGGACGGAACCATCACCTATGACGGGATAAACATCCTTGACATCAAGAAGGAATCCCTGAGGCGAAGCCTTGGCACGGTTCTCCAGGAGACCAAGCTCTTTACCGGAAGCGTCCTCGAGAACATCCGATACGGAAGGCTCGATGCTACGGATGAAGAGTGCATGGCTGCAGCCAGGCTGGTATATGCCGATGCTTTCATAAGGCGTCTTCCGATGGGATACAACACGGTGCTGGATGCCGATGGCGGCAACCTCTCCCAGGGTGAAAGGCAGCTGCTCGCTATCGCCAGGGCCGCTGTCGCGGATCCTCCTGTACTTATCCTTGACGAGGCGACATCTTCTATCGATACCAGGACCGAGAGCCTCATTCAGAAGGGACTCGACTCCCTCATGAAGGGAAGGACGACATTCGTCATAGCCCACAGGCTTTCGACGGTGCAGAACGCCGACTACATAATGGTCCTTGACAAGGGACGCATCATAGAAAGGGGCAAGCATCAGGAGCTTCTTGACCAGAAGGGCAAGTACTATGAGCTCTACACCGGAAACCAGATAACCGCATAGGCATATGGCTCTTCCACACGATCCGTTCATGCTCCTCAGCTACATAAACATGAAGCTGAGGGACGAGTATGATACTCTGGACGAGCTGTGCGACAACCTCGAGGTGGACAAGGATGAGATAGTGTCCCGGCTCCGCGAAGCCGGCTTCGAGTACAATCCATCGGTAAACCAGTTCAGGTAGGAGACATTTTTTTTGGCAGGCCTTCCCTTGTGGAAAATGCAGGGAAGGTCAGCTTTTTATGATGGAGAACATGTAGAGAATCTCCTTTATGGGCTCGTCAAGTTCATCTTCGCCCATTGATGCGATGAGCGGCATCTTGGCGCAGTCCATTTCGGCTACCGTGACAAGTTTGTTTTCACCAACTACAGACATGTATATAGTCGTGACGGCATCGTTGCACAAGGTGTATGTGTCGGTAAAGTCATATGAGATGTTCTCGGATATGCCGAATATGAGGATGGGACTTTTCTTGAAGAAACTGACGCCTGTCTTGTCCAGGCGCATGAGCTTTTTTTGGGCATATCCCTTCCATCTTGCAACAAGCGTCTCCCATTCATCGTATATGATGCCGCATGGAAATTGCCGCTCTTTCCCTTTCTGTCCACTGGGGGTTACCTCGCAGAATATGTCGAAAGTGCAATCAAAGTATTCCTCTCCCTGGAGGATTTCCCCGTCAGGGATGCATACATCTTCTATGTCCATTCTGGAAATGGCGCAGACAAGGGCTTTGAGATTTGCCTTGTCGCTGAAGCATTTTTTGAAGGTCCCGTAATTGTCAAGCCCTTCAAAGACATTGTCCTCAAGCTGCGAAAGGACTTCGTTTCTGAAAGACTCCGCAGATGGGCTCTTGACCTTCAGAGCGCGGATTTTCCCAATCTTTTCTCCGACGGTCAGGTTCTTTTTGCTTAGTGGTTCCATGATAGTTTGGATTTGCGGCCTTCATGTGTAGAAAGCCTGGGTTAATAATTTGAATCATGTTCTTGTATAGGTCTGGTTATAGCCCCGGCAGATTGAAAATCCGATCCTTGAGCCTTTGCCACCTGCTGTCGTGGTCCGTTGACTGGTAGTGGCCAGATGGTTTCAGGAACAGGTACATCAGATACATGAAGCTGTCAGCCCGGGTTCTCAGGTCCTCCCGTTCTGCGTAGAAGGGGAGCTTTGCGAAGTCGAATACGATTCTTACATTCATAGGCAGGATCGTGTCGAAATAGTAGGAATAGTGCTCGATGGCATATTCGGTATCCGGCTCCTTTACCTGGCCTACCATGGTGTCGATGAGGCTGAGAACGTATACGGTTCGCAGTTCTTCGCACTTCGAGGCCTTTCCGCATGATGGAAGGAAGATCTTGCTGTTGTCCTTCAGCCATCCGTCTATGTTCCTGCTGCGGCTGTTGTACTGGAGGATGACGAAAATCTCCTCGGGCGGGTCGTCGTTTGCATGGGCGTCTGCAAGGTATAGATGGTCGTAGGGGGAGAGGACGCGTCTCTGGTTGTTGAAGGCCACCTTGTTCAGAATCTGGATATTGGAGATCTTCTTTCCGCTTAGGACTTCGAAGAGCATGGCAAAGTTCCTTGTGTTGCCAAAGAATCCCCTGAATACCTGGCCGGGATCAGCATCCTTGTAGTTTGGATGCTCGACTACCGAGATGATGATGTTCTTCATGTCTTTGGTAAGCCTGTCCTTTGGCCGCAGCTTTTTGATGGCTTTGATTTTTCGGCCCATTCCAAGGCTGTCGTGGTAGAGGGTAATGTCCATAGCTTTCGTTTTTTATCTGAGGGAGGCTCCACCACGGAGCTCCTTCGAGACAAAGGTATGTACGAAGAAAGGAAAGTTGTTCACTGTGACAAAAAGTTGTCATTAAAAATACTTAATCCCCAAATTTTTGTGGTGCCGAAGCTCTGATTTTTTGTGAAAAAGCAAAAAGATCCAAAATCGTCTTTGCCTTTGTCAATTTTGGAAACAAACGAAAAATTTGCGAAAAAGAGCAGAAATATGAAGTGGCGAGTTCTGCCCATATCAGCTACACTCTTTCAAAACAGTTGATATTCAGTGGATAGGCAGGACAATTTCACCAAAAGGGAGTCTGTCTTATGGGGTGTATTACTTTTTCAAAGTGCGGATTTTTCCGACCTGGATGCGAAAATTTTTTGGAAAGTCCCTCTACTGCCTGACTTATAGTGAATTGGCAACTTGCATGACGGAGGTTGTGCCTTCCTTCAGATTTTCGTAACTTTACCCTCGATATGGCAGGAACAGTACCTCAATCAGACCATCTGTCAACGGACAGGCTAGCCAGGGTGTTCGACAACACCGTGGCCACGTACAAGTTCTATTGGTTCGAGGCCATACTGGACCTGTTCATAACGACAGGAAAGACCAGGTTCGACATCTGGGACATCCAGGTGGAGATGGTTGTGAACTCCTGGCATCCGGTGTGCTATTTCCACCTGTCCTTCGGGAAAAGCGAGTCCCTTTTCAGGGCCATCCACGAGATTCAGCACAGGTACGACCTGCCTGTTTTGATGGGCAGGGAAGACCTTCGCCGATGGCTCCATGAAAACAGGTCCAAGGTGTACGGCACCATCCGTTTCCTTCAGCTGAATGTCCCTTATCGCTTCCTCATGCCGTGGATAAGGACGACCAATGACTTGAGCCTTGTCGAGAGATCCCAGGAATTTGAGAACAACTGCCCTTACAGGATCTGGACAAGGGACGGCGGGATGAGAATCGAGCTTAATCCTCTATGGTTGGATTACTTTAGGGACAACTATCCCATACTCAAGAACTTCATATATTGGAACCTCGCGCTTTTCGTGCAGGGAAGGAACCCCAATGTCCCCAACGTGCCGGGCAAGCTGGTGAGGGTTGAGGCAAGGAACTCCCTTCGCAAGCAGCACGAGTTCTGGGACTATGTGATGGACCATGAAGCGCAGAAGATGCACTGCATCTATACCGGGGCCGAGCTTTCAAAGGGGGAGTACGACCTGGACCATTTCCTTCCGTGGAGCTTCGTCTCGCATGACCTTCTGTGGAACCTGCTTCCTGCAGACGGGAGCATAAACTCTTCAAAGAGCGACCGTCTTCCCGACCTTGGGGAGTATCTTCCGGGATTGGCCTCCGCCCAGCAGCTGGCCCTGAGGACCTGTCTTGAGAACGGGCACCAGCCGAAGATACTTGAAGACTATCTGTCCCTTGGCTGCACGGTGCAGGAGATAGCGGACATGCCCAAGGCGGCTCTGTATGATTGCTTTGGAAGGGTACTCAAACCACTTGACCAGATAGCTCGCAACATGGGCTTTGAAAGCTGGATTAGATAGCTATGGCGCAAAAAGAGAAAAATGGCGGCTGCCCGTTTTGCAGCATAGGAAAGGAAAGGGAGATTGTATATGAGTCCAGTCTCTCCCTGGCATTCTTTGACGCATTTCCTGTCAATCCAGGTCATGCTCTCATAATTCCCAAAAGGCATGTGGGCAGCTTTTTCGACCTTTCAGAGGATGAGCGCGAGGATATCGGCAGGACTCTGGCGAAGGTCAGGGAAATCGTCGATGAGAGGTTCCATCCTGACGGGTACAATATCGGAGTGAACGTAGGTGAGGCTGCGGGACAGTCAGTGCTGCATGTCCATGTCCACCTGATTCCAAGGTATTCAGGAGATGTCGAAAATCCCCGTGGGGGAGTCAGGGGGGTGATTCCTTCAAAACAGAACTACTAGGATTGCATCGTAGGGGCTGGAATCAGATTGTATGTCCGGCCTTCCCATGTCCCGCCAAATGCCTAGGCGTATCATCTGCGCCTGGGATGATTCCTATCGGTCAGAATTCCGGACTTGCAGGCAAGGGGTGGAAAGCCTTTCCTTGCTAACTTTGCAGGCGTTAACAAAATGAGAAAATGAAAAGAAGTCACAAGGTCTTGCTGTTTGTCATTCTTGCCGTCATAGCCGGAGCTGCCGGGTGCGGCAAGTTCTGGGATGCGTACAATGCAAGCCATCCGAGCGGATCAAACAAGTATTGGGAGATGCTGACAGGCCTTTCTCCAAAGGAGAGCCTATACATGAAGCTTGGAAGCCATGAAGTCAAGACATACGAGGAGGCGGCAGAAGGTTCTCTCGGAACTTTCCGTATGTGGTATCCTGCGGATGCGGCCACATCGGGAGCGAAGTATCCCGTAATCGTGTCAAACAATGGTACCGGATGGCCCGCTACAAAATACCCCGAGTGGTTCAGGCATATGGCGAGCTGGGGCTTCATCGTGGTTGGCAACGACGAGGGCACGTCCTGGAATGGAGACTCCGCGCAGGCTACTCTCGAGTGGCTCATCAAGCTAAATTCGACAAGAGGCTCAGTAATCTACAACCATGCAGACCTTGATAGGATAGGCACCATAGGCCATTCGCAAGGTGGAACCGGTGTGGAGAACGCAATTACCACCCAAAAGAGCGCAAGCATGTACAAGGCGGCCGTAATGCTGGCCAGCACATACAACGGATACAACTCATTCCTAAAATGGGATGCAGATGCATCCAAGATCAGGATTCCCATCATGGTGCTTGTCGCGGATTCGGACGGACTGACCCCGCTAGGCGACTACGACAAACTTTGGAACGCCCTTCCCGGCAATATCACAAAGGTGGCTGGCCGAAGAAAGGACTGCGGCCATGGCGACATGCTCGTATACGGTGACGGCTATGTCACGGCCTGGTTCCTGTGGCATCTGAAGAATGATTCCGCTGCTAGAAGCGCCATAGGGGAGCTTAAGACCAACAGCTCGTATGTCGAGGTAAGGACAAACGGCATCTGATGGAAGCAATCACCAGTGAATGCTGAAGGCGGAAACCGGTTAGACATGAAATAAAAAGCGCCTGCGAGTCACCCCCGCAAGCGTTTTTTGGAAAATCCCTGGCGGAAAGACAGGGATTCGAACCCTGGAGCCGCATACGCGACTACCGGTTTTCGAGACCGGCCTATTCGACCACTCTAGCATCTTTCCTTTCTGGGACTGCAAATTTGGCGAAAAATTCCCAAATACACAAGTCGTTTCCAAGTTTCATATTCGGAGCGTGCCGATATCCCTTGCCTGGCGCATGAGTGCGACTACCGGTTTTCGAGACCAGCCTATTGATTCGATTCGTCTACTCATTCCTTTTGGCTTGACAGATACCGGAGATACTGAAAAAAATCCCTATATTTACATTCTGTAACCACAAATCCAAGATGCTTACCATTCTGATAGCTGCAATAGCTCCCGCACTCATCCTAATGTGGTATGTCTATCACAAGGATACCCAGCCCGAACCGACAAGGCTGGTCGCCAAGGGTTTCATCTACGGCGGAATAGCGGTCTTTGCCTCAACTCTGATTTCAGGACCCCTCATGATGATGGGCTTCTTTACCAGCAATCCCACAACCATACTGGAGTGCATCAAGGTGTCGTTCTTCGGTGCGGCCATACCGGAGGAGTGCGCCAAGCTCCTGATGCTCTGGCTTCTTCTTCGCAACTGCCCCGAGTTTGATGAAAGGTACGACGGTATCGTCTACGGCGCGGCCGTGGGACTCGGATTTGCGACGTTCGAGAACCTGATGTATCTGCTTTCAGCCGGCATGGACTGGCTGAGCGTCAGCATAAGCAGGGGGCTCTTCGCAGTCCCGGGACATTTCGCATTCGCTGTCGTGATGGGGTACTACTACTCTCTGAACCATTTCTACGGAGAGGACGCTCCTGCCGGAACGAAGATAAAGATGATCCTTTTCCCCGTGCTTCTTCACGGAACGTACGACACCCTGGTATTCGTGGCGAACCTGACCCCCATCTACTCCGCCATCCTTACCCTCGTGCTTCTGGCATTCTGCTTCGTCCTTTTCAAGAGGACCCGTGCAAGAATCCTCGCAGAGGCTGACGACAATGACATAAGGGGAAAGATCCTGAGGGACTCGGCCCCGGAGGACTCCGCTCCGGACGAGCAGTAGCACTCATCCTTGACAATACAATCACATTTTAAAGAAAAACATTAACCGACACATATCCATGAGATTCGCAAAAATCATCCTTTCTCTTTCAGCCGCGTGCCTTCTTTCCACCGGGGCCTTCGCCCAGGAAAGGGGAGACATCGTAGACCAGGCCGACGGCTACCAGTGGCCCACGGACCAAAAGGTCCTTTCCAAGCTTGACAGCTGGCAGGACCTCAAGTTCGGAGTCCTGATACACTGGGGACTGTATGCCGTTCCAGGCATCGTGGAGTCCTGGAACCTTTGCAACGAGGACTGGGTGAACCGTCCAGAAGGGTTCACCTACGAAGAGTACAAGAAATGGTACTGGGACCTCTACCGCCTTTTCAACCCCGTGGACTTCGACCCTTCGCAGTGGGCTTCTGCCTGCAAGGACGCCGGCATGAAGTACGTGATCTTCACGACCAAGCACCATGACGGATTCTGCATGTACGATTCCAAGTACACGGACTTCTCGATTGCAAAGGCTGGCCCCTTCGCTTCCGATGAGAAGAAGGACGTCCTCAGGCATGTCTTCGATGCCTTCAGGGCGGAGGATTTCATGATAGGTGCATATTTCTCCAAACCAGACTGGCACTGCCAGTGGTACTGGCATCCTTCAAGGGCCACGGCAAACCGCTTCCACAACTACCATAAGGAGCAGCACCCCGACTGGTGGAACAACTATGTCACATACACCCAGAACCAGCTTGGTGAGATCACCGGCGGCGACTACGGCAATATCGACATTCTCTGGCTTGACGGAGGATGGGTCCGCGGTGACGAGGTCGGCCTTGACGACGTGCTTGAAAAGGCCAGGGTGAAGAATCCCGGAATGATCTCCGTAGACAGGACCATCCAGGGACCCAACGAGAACTACCAGACTCCGGAGAGGATGGTCCCCGACGGACAGCTGAACCATCCATGGGAAAGCTGCCTTCCCCTTGGAAACGACTGGGGATGGACACCGAGGGCTCCATACAAGAGCGCCCGCGCTGTCGTAAACACCCTTGCGCAGATTACTGCAAAGGGTGGCTGCATGGTCCTTGGCGTAGGCCCTACCGCATCCGGAATAATAGAAAAGAGGGAAGTCGATATCCTAAGGCAGATCGGAGACTGGCTGAAGGTGAACGGCGAGGCTATCTACTCCACCCGTACCACCAAGCACTACAATGACGGAAATATATGGTTCAACGCATCCAAGGACGGAAAGACGCTTTATGCGATATATGCGCTTCCTGACGGAGAGAGCCTTCCTTCAACGATCTCCTGGACAGGCAACATCCCCAAGGGCAGGGTTACTCTCCTTTCTGGCGGAAGGACTCTTCCTTTTACCGTATTAGGTGACAGGGTGACCGTTACCCTTCCAAGGGGACTTGCAAACGACAGCATAGCCCTCAAGTTTACGGTGCAGTAGACATTGTTCCAGAAAAAACACCAAGGGGTGGCCCAAAGTTCACTGCGAACTGGCGGTCACCCCTTTTTCTGTTCTTTGGCGATGTCGGATCCGGCCTAGTCTGTGCATTGGCAGGTCTCTAGCCTAGCTGCCTTACGATAGCGTCCCACCATCTGCCGGGAAGCACTGCGTGAAGGAACACTCCGGCCTTGGCAAGGAACCCCACCTTGTAGCGGAGGCGCGGCCTCCTTGAAAGGGAAGCCTTCAGGATCGCCTTTGCGACGGCCTTGCTTTCAGGGAATATGTTCGAATCGTATGTCCTGCGGAATATCTCCGCCTCCCTTTTTGCGCTTTTCTCGTATACAGTTCCCTTTGTGCACTGCTCCAGGTTGTCGGCCGCTATGCCTCCCCAGGCCGTCTTTATGGGGCCCGGCTCTATTATGGACACCTTTATCCCGAAGGGGCGAAGGTCCATCCGGAGGTTGTCGCTGAAAGCCTCCACCGAGTACTTGGAGACGTTGTACCAGCCTCCGTAGTAGAATGCGGCTTTTCCTGCGATGGAGGAGATGTTTACAATCCTTCCGCTGCCTTGCTCCCTCATATGCGGGACCACAAGGCGCGTCACCTCGGCAAGCCCGAAAAGATTCACCTCCATCTGCCGCCTGGCATCCTCCATTGACACGGTCTCGATGGGGCCGAGGTATCCGTAGCCGGCGTTGTTCACAAGAACGTCTATGCGGCCTTCACGGCGGAGGACTTCGTCTACCATCTCCCTTATGGATCCGGTATCGGTGACATCTACCCTGAGGGCGTTCACCCCCGGAATCTTCTCAATCTTCTCGACCCTTCTGGCCGCACCGTACACCCTGTGCCCAAGGGAAGCGAACATCTGGGCGGATATCTGCCCGATGCCGCTGCTGGCTCCGGTGACAAGGATGACCTTCCCTTCCAGCATTACTTGTTGAATTTCAGAAGTGTCTCCTTCGCCAGCTTTCCTGTTGGCTTTAGGACATCATCCTTCCATCCGCCGTCAGAGGAAGCCCTGGGGAGCAGCATGGAGCAGGTCTCGTCCTTGTCGGAGACGGACCAGTTGACCCAGCTTATGCCGTTGCTCTCAGCCATGTCGATCCACTTCTTCCATTCCTCGTAGGATAGCTTCCCGTTGCCGTCCGCCTCGCTGGCTCCGCACTCGCTGATGAACACCGGCACACCTTTCTTTATCGCATCCAGAGTCCTCTGACGGAGGTACTCTCCGTGTGTGGCTGCATAGAAGTGCACCGTGTACATAACGTTGTCCGCATCCTCAAGGGGACTTTCGGCTACGAGGTGGATGTCCTGGTCCCAGTGGGGGCAGCCCACGAGGATTATGTTGTCGGGGTCGTACTTGCGTATCTCTGTGATGACGAGGTTGGCGTATTCCTTCAGCTCATCCCAGCTCTGCTCCACGGGCTCGTTGAATATCTCGTAGATTACGTTGGGATACTTGCCGTAGCGCTGGGCCATCTGGCCGAAGAAATCGACCGCCTCCTTCGTGTGGGTGTCGTGGGCGTGCCAGTCTATTATCACGTACGCTCCTTTCCTTATGCAGGTCTTTATGACAGGCTCTATGCACTTCATGGCGAAGGAAGGGTTGTCAAGGTAGCTGTCGTATATCTGTATTCCCATGGCGGCCCTTACGACGCTTGCCTTCCAGTCGTCTATGAGCCAGGAGACGCATTTCTTGTTGTACAGCCTTGGCCAGAGGTTGTGCCATCCAAGGCTTACGCCCCTGAGCGATACGGGGTTCCCATTCTGGTCGCAAAGCTGTGTCCCGACAACCTGGAGCTGTCCGTATTTCTTGACCGGTGACGATCCGGGGGCTGCTAAGAGGGATGCGCTGCTCCCGAGGGTGAGTGCCGCTGCAAGCAGCACCATGGAAAGGAGTTTTTTCATGAAATATTCTGGTTTTACTGTTTATATTTATCGGATGCATCCTCGCTCCCGTCATCATCTTCTTCGGGGACGGGAGTGGTATCTATTATCTGGTCAGGGAGGGTGAAGTACCGGCAGTCGGGGTTCCGCATGCCGAAGTACCCGTATCCGCCCTCCACGTTCTGGGGGAGCACTGCGTTCTTTATCCCCTGTATGAGGTATGAGTCAAGGATGCCGTTTGTGGCCTGCATGTAGTAGAAGCTGTCCTGGTCCACGACCGAAAGCTCTACGCTGAGATACCCTCTCACATTCATCACCTGGGCTATGGTGTCCCTGGGAGAGAAGTGTCGCGTATCCACAAGGAGCCTGTACATGCCTCCCTGTTCGGCCAGGGACTTGCTAGTGTAGTACACGCCCTGGCAGAGCCTCCTTCCGGAGTCTACCCCGACTACCATCCCGGAGGGGGAGAGCGTGTCGACGACGTAGTTGAAGTGCATCTCCATGGCGTAGTTCCTTCCGAGGGTGCCGTCGTCGTCTATGAAGACGTCGCACTCCAGGAGCCTGTATGAAAGAAGTGTGTCTATCAGTACGGCCGATATCTCGTACCATGATGTGTCTATGTCGGAGATCGTCGGCTTTTCTGGTACGATCGCGCTTGTGGAGGCGGAGTATCCGTCTGCGGATGCCGTTATGGTTACATTGTCGCCTTCGCTTAGCGGGGCGTCGAAGTAGAACTCGCTCTGCAGGAGGGAGTTTACGGGTTTTCTCTGGGTCAGGGGATATTCCGTTCCGTTTACCGAGCACCAGACGCTGCCACTCTTGATGGAGTCGAGAACGTCCATCTTGCTTATCCCAAGGTATACTGTATGGGTGGTCTCGGAGGCTGAGAAAAGGGCGTTCAGAAGAAGCGCGTCCTCTGCGCCTTCGGGAGTGTAGTCAAGCGGGTTCTTGCACGATGGCGCCCCCATTAGGATGGCCGCTGCAAGTATCAAGATATGTATAAAGCGCTTTCTCATTTTTCTAGAACTTTCTTGTCCAGCCTATCGAGGGGATTATCGGAAGGAGGGTGAACTTGCTAAGCTTCACCGTATACTTCTGCACGTCTGCGATATACGGGCTTGATGTGCTCTGGTTTAGGACGAATGTCGCGTTCATCTGGTCGTATACGTTGTAGATGCTGAAGCTCCAGGTGGATTCACCCCTCTTGTGGGGAATGGTGTAATTTACGCCGATGTTCAGCTTGTGGGTAGGGGGGAGGCGGTAGTTGTTCCTTTTGGTGTTAAGGGCTATCTGCGAGATTGTTCCGTCGGAAGTGACCGCGATGGTCTGCCTTTCGGGCAGTGTCATGGTGCCTCCGGTTGCGAACGTCCATGTCGCCCCGAGCGAAAGCCTTTCGGTCAGCTGGTGGTTCACGACCAGGGAAAGGTTGTGCCGGCTGTCATACTTGTAGGGGAACTTCTCCCCGGAGTTGATGGTCGAGAATATGCGGTCGCTCCACGCCAGGGTGTATCCCAGCCATCCGGTGGTCTTGCCGTCCTTCTTTTCGATGAACACCTCGATACCTTTGGAACGGCCCTCTCCCATCTCGACGCAGCTCTCCCAGTCGGAGAGGTCCGTCATGTAGGACACTCCGTCCATGTACTCAAGAACGTTGTGCGTCCACTTGTAGTATCCTTCAAGGGAGAACTCCCATCCCGGAACGCCGTCGTGGTATACTCCAAGTGACACCTGGTCGGATGTCACCGGCTTTATCTTGCTTGTTATCGGCACCCACAGGTCCACGGGCAGGCTTATGTCGGAGTAGGAGAGAAGGTGGACGTACTGGCTCATCCTTGAGTACGCCCCCTTTACGGAGAATCCTCCGCCGATGTCGTATTTGGCGGAGAAGCGTGGCTCCAGGGAGCAGTAGTTCTTTCCCTTCACGAAGAACAGTGCGACCTTCATTCCCGGGTTGAGGTTGAGCCTTTCCCCTATGCTGAAATCGTCCTCCGCATAGAAAGATAGCTCGTTTCCATGGAGTATGGTGCCAAGCTGCCCGGTTGCCGCAGTGTCCAGAGACGCCGTGATTCCGCCTATCTGGTCAAACTGGATCTTTCCTGTCTGGGGGTAGAATACGTGGTGCACGCCCTCTACTCCGAACTTTATCAGGTGCTCTGGCGAAGGTGTGAAGTCGAAGTCCATCTTCGCGGTATAGTCCCTCATGCCGGAGTTGTAGTTGAACTTGAAGCGCGTTTCAGTAGGGGTCTCATCCCCTGGCACTGCATATGAGGACAATACCCCCATGTCGACATCCATCCTGTAGCGGGTGTAGGCTATCGTGGTATTGGCGAACAGCCGGTTTGAGAAGGTGTGGGTCCAGTTTGTCGCAAAAAGTGTGTTGCCCCAGCTTATGTCGAAGTCCTCGGTGCTTGTGGATGTCACCCCTTCAGTCCCTTCGGCTGTCTTTGTGTCGCCTTCGGTAGTACTCTGGATTAGGAACGCGTCCCTTCCGTGGTAGAACGACGCGGCTACCCTGTCCCTGTCGGATATCCTCCATGTCACCTTTCCGTTGAGGTCGTAGAAATAGTAGTTGGCTCCGAACCGGTCCAGGATGGGCTTGTTGAGGAGCATCGTGTGCATTCCGCGGGCGCTGAAGCTGAAGGCTAGCTTGTCCTTTATGATAGGGCCCTCGATGTGCAGCTTGTCAGAAATGACGCTTATCCCGACCGTGCCGCTGTACTCCTTCATGTTGCCGTCGTTGGTTCGGATGTCTATTATAGATGAGATTCTGCCTCCGTACCTTGCAGGGAAAGAGCCCTTGTACAGGGTGACCTTCTTTATGGCCTCGCTCTGGAATATGGAGAATATACCGAGCATGTGCTCTGCGTTGTACAGGCCGACCCCGTCTAGCAGGAGGAGGTTCTCGTCCGGTCCTCCGCCCCTGACGTACATCCCCGAGAATCCGTCTCCGCCGCTCTGCACACCTGGCATCAGCTGCACAGTCTTCAGGACATCGTGCTCCCCGAAAAGCGCAGGTGCGTTCTTTATCATAGCCATAGGGAGCTCGATTGCGCTCATCTTCGTTGATGATATGCCGGCATCCTTGCTGGCTACGACAGTGGAGCCTTTTATCTGGTCGGGGGAGAGGGTGATGTTTACCGTGGTGTCGCGCGAGAGGAGAAGCTCCACATTCTGGGTCGCATACCCTACGTAGGAGTATGATATCGTGTGCTTTCCGCAGGGGAGCGTCAGGGTGTAGAACCCGTGGGGGTTGGAGATGGCCCCTTGCGTTCCTTCCACGGCTCCGGCGCCGATGAGGGTCTCTCCCGATGATGCGTCAGTTATGTATCCGCTTATCGTGGCCCTTCCCTGGGCCATGGTCAGAAAAGGCAGAAGCAGGGCAGCCAGGATTGCGATTGTCTTTCTTCTCATATAGGTTTAAGGGGCTCTTACCCGCAAGAAAAACAAAAATACAAAAATTATACCTTGAAAAAAAGCCACTTTCGGATGCAGATTGTTTTGAGGATTTTCTATTATATTTGCATAATTGGACAAACTTTTAACGAATCAGTGTCATGAAAATAGCAAGATTGGGCGGCGTGCTTGCCGTTGCATCATTCCTCGGCCTCTGCTCATGCAACGAGGTGACCGACGAGGGTGGTTACAAGACAAGCGAGTTCGTGAACCTCTGGCAGGGGATTTCAGTCACACAGGTTGACAGGAACTCCGGCCTTGCCGTCTCGACCGGCAATACATCCATGTACTGCGTCAACTTCACAAGCAGCGACCAGTACGTGTACTACCTCTACAAGGATGGCGCATGGAGCGCTATTGCAAGCGGCGACTACTCCACAAGCGGGCAGTACCTTCAGACTTCCGGCGGCCAGATAGGCGTAGGGTCCCTGAACGCCTATTCCATGGTACTTGTGGACAACAACAGTTCGCAGTATTCCTACCGCTACTCCTTCACTCCCGTGACGGAGCTTTCCAAGGCGACTCCATCCTACAGCGTGGATGACCTTCAGGGCTACTGGAAGTACACTTCCGCCACCTATATCGCCAATGACAAGGAGGTTACAAGTGCGATTGACGATGTCATCATCCAGTTCGACTCCAACACCATGAAGGTCTATGAGAAGAAGGACTCGGGATGGGAGCTGTACACCAGCTACGAGGTCGATGTAGACGGGGTGTTCATAGTGAACTCCGACAGCTACTCGGCAACCGAGATCCTCACCCTTCTGGACGACGAGCTGAAGATGGGATATTCCATGGGAAACGGAAACTGGGTTGAGGAGAGCGCGACGAAGATTTCCTCGCTTCCTTCCAACTGATAGCCAGTATCTGTATAATAGAAAGGGCCCCCGGAAAGGAATCCAGGGCCTTTTTTTGTTGCGCATTCCTTTGGGGAAAGGGAATCAGTAGCTGAAATCCCCCCTGTTTATGGTGTGGCTGTTCTCCATGGCCTCCCTCCACTGCGAGGAAGAATTCTTCCAGGAGTAGGTGCCGTCGCTATTCCTGTTGTATAGAGCCCAGCTGTCGCCATCCTTGCTGCACCAGCCGAGGAAGTAGAGCCAGGGTGTGTCATCGGAAAAGCATTCCTCGATGTCCGGAAGGTTGCCGCATTCGCAAAGCGCCACCATCTTTCTTCCGCCTACGGAACTGTTCACCTGGTTGAAGAAGTCGTAGCTCGAGAATCCCGCCGTCTCGTAAAGGTCGGCTCCGACGATGTCCACGTACTCGTCCCCCGGGTACCATTCTTTCATCTTGTCGACGGATGCAAGATCGCTACCGTCACCTGTCTGCACAGTAAACACCCATATCAGGTTGTCTAGTCCGTAGGTGGAGGTAAGCTCGCTGTAGAGATGCTTCCAAAGCCTCTTGTAAGGTTCGGCCCCTTCCTTTCCCCACCAGAACCATGCGCCCTGGGCGTAGTTTCCCGCAGCCTCGTGAAGGGGACGGAAAAGGACCGGAATTCCGGCCTCCTTCAGAATACCCAGGTATCCTGCCACCTTCCATATGTGGTAGGAAATCACCTCATTCTGCCATGTCCCTTCGGTGAGGGCCTTCTCTACGCTGAAATTGGATGTGTAGAAGTCGTAGGTACCTAGCTTTGCCCTGTCTTCCTCGCTGAAGGTGTAGCCTTCGGTATCGACGTTTACGAAGTTCTCCTTGCTCTGCGGCACGGCCCAGTGCCAGTTTATGGTAATAAGGCTGCCTTTCTCGAAAGCATCCTTTACAGGTGCTATGTCGCTATATTCGGGACACGCGTCCCATGCGATGGACGGCCAGTTCAGAAAGAGGTAGTCGAACGCTATTACGGCAGGGTAGTCCTTCCCGCCGGAAGCCTTTGACACATAGTCGGAAAACCCGGTGTCCCATGAATCTCCGGCCACGGCTCCGCTGAGCATGCCCTTTCCGTATATTCCGAGAAGATAGCTGTACAGGGACTTCGCCATTGATGATGCGACTGGATTGGACAGGGATGATGAAGGGTTTCTTGATGTCAGGACGACCTTTCCTCCCTTGGTCGGGGAGCCTGCCTGTATGACGCTGAATGACACCTTCTCTCCTGTCTTTACTATCGTGACTGTGGCGGTACGCTCCGAAAGGTCTTCATTGGCTTCCACCTTCACTTTTGCCGTTCCCTTTCCGGTGGACTCGTCAAAGCTTTCAAGGGTGGCCTTGCACCAAGACTCGGTGCACTGGAATGCGGGTTTGCCCGATGCGGTGAAGGAGACCAGCTCCGAGGACTCCTCCTCGGGCATTGGAACAGTCTCTACTGATACCGTAAGATCCACCTGAAGAGTCTTCCCTCCGCCCTCTCCGCCAGTGTTGTCACATCCTGCAACAATGATTGCCAGGGAGAGAAGTGTAACAAGTGAAAGATTGCGGCAGCAGTTCATGCTCATTTTGGCTATGCCTGTATCATGCGGTGTATTAATGCTTTGGCAAGGGGACCTACCTGTAGGTTATCTTCCTTGTCTGGGTGCCTCCGTTTTCAAAGGATGACTTGCCGCCTGCCTTTATGCGGATGCTCCTTCTTACCCAGTTCCCATGGGAGTCGAACTCTTCATAGGAGTATTCCTTCTGATAGACAAGGGGGTTGGATATGTCCCTGTGCCAGTCGCCGTTCTCGTCCAGAATCTCAAGGAAGGAGTAGGGTTTTCCGCCTTTTGTGATAGTCTCGCCTGTTAGAAGGCCGTTCTCGTCGTAGGTGTAGGAGACAGTCCTTCTGCCGGCGCCTTCTCCGGTGCTTCTGGAAGTGATTCTTCCTTCGGAATCAAAGGTGTCCTGCTCGAAGTTTCCGTTGGAATCCATCATCGTGCGGCCGGAGTCGGAGTAGCGGTACACTATCTTCGAAGGCTTTGGCGCGCAGTCCTCGCTCGTGCTCGACAGGGTTACCACATCCCCGATGGACGATGCCCCGTAGGAGTTCTGTCCGGCACCGTCTGCGAGCGTGTATCCTACAAGGGTGCCCGAGGAGTATTCCCACATCCTGCTGTCGGAGATGCCTCCCGTCCCCGAGAATGAGTGGTATGTCTTCCTTCCGCTATTGTCGAACTCTTCGCTGGTCTTTGCGTAGGATTCGCCTGGGGAATATGAGTTGTCCGCTTCGTTGTAGTTCCTGAGATTCGATACGGTCTCGACCGAGGACACGCTGCCGGACATCCCGTCGAAGGGAATGAAGGGGATGGAAGCTCCGGATGAGCCTGCCTTTGGCGCGGATGCCTTGGCGCTGTGATATGCTATATTGCGGCGGGAGTTTATCCAGGCTTCCATTTCGCTGTCGCGCCCTGCGGTAGTGCTCCTGTAGCGGTCTGGATTGGCCGGGTCGCTTTCAAGTCCGAGAGCCTTAAGGAAGCTTCCCCATCCGTTGGAAGCGTACTTGGGGTTGGGAAGGAAGCTGTCCTTTCCTACGTTCAGGTCGCCAAGGACGGGATAGTTTCCCTGGCCCCACCGGCATTCGCCCTTCTGCGTGCCGTTGCTAGCCATCCAGGTCCCGTCGAAGCAGGCGTTTGCGTACGTCTTTCCTTTCGCGGGCTTTTCATAGAGGACGGCCCTGCCGTTTTTTATCTCGATAGTGAAGGTGCATTCGCCCTCGTAGATTCCGTAGTTGTAGAAGGAAGGGTCCTCTTCAAGGACGTAGTGGCCGCTTACAGAGTAGGTGTCCGCCCCCTTTTCAATCTTTGTCTTGCTGACAGAGCCCAGAAGGATCGTCCCTTCGAAGGGGGTGGTGCCGCCTTTTACCATGTCGGCTCCCTTTACGTGGTAGAGGTCGGGGTCGGAGGTGTCCCTGGTCACAGAGTCGAAGTATATGAACAGCCTCCAGGACTTCCATATCACTCCGCTGACCTTTTCCTGGTTCTGGGTGAAGACCTTTGAAAGGTCGTATGCGAAGCCCGTGTTCTGGCCCGCCAGAGGGATGCAGGCTATTGACAGTAGCGATATTGCGATGGTAAGAAATTTCTTGCGCATGGGAAATGAGTAGATGTTTATGCAAATATAGCCTTTTGGACGCTCTATTCCATCATAATTTTTCCTTCCATGCCGTCCTTTTTGGTGAAAATCGCTCCGATTGGCTAAATTTGCATCCATGGAGAAGATAGGAAACGTAAAGGTAGTCTGCATAGATGCGGACGATACACTCTGGGAGAACGAAACCCTCTTTCGCGAGGGCGAGGCCAGATGGGCCGGAATCCTTGGGGAGTGGGGGACTCTGGAGAGCCTCTCGGCTGAGCTCTACAAGGTGGAATCCAAGAACATGGAGGACCTGGGCTACGGAGTCAAGGCCTTCATAATAAGCCTCATGGAAACCGCCGTCAAGGTATCCGGAGGAAAGGTGTCCGGGCAGCAGATGGGAAGCATTCTCGAGGTTGCAAGGGACCTCCTTCACAATCCTGCAACCCCGTTCCTCGGAGTTGTCGACACGCTTTCGGAACTTTCTTCGCGCTATCCGCTTGCCCTTGTCACAAAGGGCGACATGCTGGACCAGGAGCACAAGATAAGGCGCTCCGGCCTCAGGAAGTATTTCAGATGGGTGGAGATAATTTCCGAAAAGGGGGAAAGGGAGTACAGGGACCTCTTCTCAGATATCGGTGTCGCTCCCGAGGACGCCGTAATGGTCGGAAACTCCTTCAAGAGCGACGTGGCTCCGGTCCTGCGCCTTGGAGGCTGGGCTGTGCACATCCCCTTCCACGTCCTTTGGGAGCATGAGAAGACAGAGGAGTTCGACCACCCCAGGCTACGCCGTCTTGAGAACTTTACCCAGCTGCTTGACATACTCTAGACGCTCCGGCTCTAGTGCTGCAGCCCCAGAAAATGAAGCGCCCCCGAGGAAGTCCCCGGGGCGCTTGTCAGCTATACTATTCCTATATCTAGTATCTGGTACGTGGAGGATTAGTCCTTGATGGCTTCCTTCCACATTGCGTAGGCGGTCTTTTCGGCGGGAGCCTCGGTTCCGTCAGCCTTGATGATCTTCTTTGCGAACTGGGTGAGGGTGCTGCGGATGAGCATCTTCTCCAGGCCGTTGAAGTCCTCGAGGAGGTCGCGGGTGTCTGCTACCACCTCGTCAAGGGTGAAGGACTTGTCGGTGAGGGCGATGATCTCGTCCTTTACGTCGTCCACGGGACCGATCTCGGAGAGCTTCTGGATGTAGTTGTCGATGAATTCCTTCTCCTTTGTGTCATACTCGCCGTCAACGTGCGCGAAGTAGAGTCCGGTCTTTGCTGCAAGAAGAATTATCTTGCCGATTGATTGTTCGTTTGCCATTGTCTTTAGCTGTTATTTGGTTTTGTCTTTTCAGTATTCTATCTGGCGGAGCCTGAAGCCATTCCGATGACCTCGATAACGCTCTTTGCGATGTCGCTTATGCCACCGCCCTGCTTTAGGATGTCGGTGATGTCGATAACCTGTCCGTTGGTGACGACCTTGCCCTGGACCTGTCCACCGTTACGAAGGATGTCCTGGAGAATGTCGTTGATGTCAACGTTGGAGTTGTTGGCCTTCTGCCCCTTTATCACGTCGTTGAGGATGTCGTCAAGGGATGAGTTGCCGCTTGAGGGGAGGTTCTGCGTCTGTGTGGTGGTGGGAACCTGCGCCTGGGTGGAGCCGCCGGTCTTGCGGAGGACGTCGTTGAGGATGTCATCGTAGGATGAGTTTCCTGTAGTGCCTGTGGAAGGAACCTGGGTGGTGCCGCTCCGGCGGAAGTTCTTCTCCTTCAGTACGTCGTTTACTACATCGTCCACATTGGCCCTTCCCTGGGTCCTTGAAGACTGGGGAACCTGCGCGGTAGTGGTGCCGCCCTTCTGACCTTTGAGAATGTCATTGAGAATGTCACCCATCGAGGTTCCGCCCTTCTGCTGGGTCTGGGTGCGCTGCTGGGTCTGTGCCTGTCCCTGGGTGGACTTTCCTCCTCCGAGGATGTCCTTCAGGATGTCACCCATGGAAGAGCCGCCCTTCTGCTGGGTCTGAGTCTGGGGCTGCGCTTTCTGTCCCTTCACGATGTTCTTGAGGATGTCGTCAAGGGTGGTCTGCTGGGATGAGCTTCCGCCGGAGGACTTCCTCTGCGCGCCCTGTCCCTTTGCGATTTCCTTGAGAATGTCTCCCATGGAGATTCCGCCGCTGTTCTTTGTGGTCTGCTGTGTGCTCTTTCCTCCGCCGAGGATCTCTCCAAGGACGTCGCCTATGTCGATGCCTCCGGAAGAGGTCTTCTTGGTGTTCTGTACGTTCTGTCCCTTGAGGATGCTTCCGAGGATGTCGTCAAGGTCCATGCCCTGGCTCTGGGACTGCTTTGATGAGGAGCCGCCTCCAAGAACCGATCCGAGGACGTCACCGATGTCGATGCCACCCATGTTGGTGTTGTTGACCTTTTTGGTCGCAGCACCTTTGATAATGTTTTCTATTAAACTTCCCATTTCTGTTGGATTGTGTTTTTAGGTGTTTTTATGTGTTTAAAATGTCATGCTTTGGTGACGGAAGGGTCCTTCCTTGAAAGAAGAGCCATTCCTGCGAAAGTCAGAAGGGCGTTCAGGAACAGAAGCTCGTAGCTTATCCTGTATCCCCCGAACCATCTTTCGGAGTTCAGCTGCAGCACAAGGCACACTAGCGGTGCGGCCACGGCTACGACCGGCACAAGACCGTCGCGAACCTTCCTTTTCGTGAGGATGCCGAATGCGAACATTCCAAGAATCGGACCATAGGTGTATGATGCGAGGGTATAGACCGCGTTGATAGTGGAAGTGTCGCTCACCTTTTCAAATACGATGATGGTGACTGCCATAAGAAGCGCCATCAGAAGGTGCACCTTCTTTCGAAGGGAAGTAACCTCCTCCTCGCTCCTGCCCTTGATTCCCAGGATGTCCACGGTGAAGGATGTGGTAAGTGCTGTCACGGCGGAGCCGCCGGCTCCGTATGCGCTGGCGACAAGCCCCACTATGAACAGAATCCCCACTATGTCGGGGACCTTGCTGGAAGTGGCTACGGCAGGGAACAGCTCGTCACCCCTCTGGGGTATGCCGTTGGCGGCGGCGTACTGGTACAGGAGGACTCCCAGGCACAGGAACATGAAGATTACGACAATCTGCATGAAGATGCTTACTATCATGTTTTTCTGGCTGTCGCGGTAGTTCTTGCAGGAAAGGGTCCTCTGCATCATGTCCTGGTCCAGTCCCGTCATTGCGATGACAGTGAAGAACCCTCCTATCAGCTGCTTGGGGAGGAACTGTGCGGAGTCGACGTCGTCAAGGTGGAATATCCTTGCCATGCCGCTATCCCTTATGTCGCGGGCAAGGCTTCCCAGGCCTATTCCAAGGTCCCTTGCTATGAAGACAATGCATAGCACTACGGCCACTATCATGCAGAGGGTCTTCAGCGTGTCGGTCCAGATTATGGATTTCACCCCGCCCCTGAACGTATAGACAAGCACGATCCCTACGTTTACAAGCACGTTCACCCAGAACGGGACGCCCCAGGGGCCGAATACCAGAAGCTGCAGGGTCAGGCACACCAGGAACAGCCTTACTGCGGCCCCGAGCATCTTGGAGATGAAGAAGAACCATGCGCCTGTCCTGTAGGACGAAACTCCGAAACGGTTGTCAAGGTACTGGTATATCGAAACCACGTTCATCCTGTAGAAAAGGGGAATGAGAACGTACGCTATAACTATGTAGCCGGCAAGGAACCCTATGCACATCTGCAGGTATCCGAATCCGCTTGCACCGACCATTCCGGGGACGGATACGAATGTGACACCCGACATCGCGGCGCCGATCATCGAGAAAGCCACCACGAACCACTTCGAGGAGCGGGACCCGCTGAAGTAGTCGGAATTGCCGCTTCCCTTCGATGACACGAGCGACACCGCAAACATCAGGGCGAAGTATGCGGCGATGGTTATTGCTATTGCAAGGGGGCTCATCGGCTTTGGGAAAGTGTCTTAATCCCTCAAAGATAAAAAATAGTTTGTAAAGATAGCCTCTGCGGGAAGGATTATTTTCGGCTCCGCCCTGGGTGTTTTTTCGTGGGGGACTTTTTCCTCTCGGTGAAATTCGCTAGCTTTGCTTTCAAGAGAAAAAACATTTGACCATGGGCAGAAGAATCTACTCCCTCATGCTGTCCCTTCTGGGACTTGGCGCATGCTCGGGCATAAAGAGCGTCGACGCCACCGAATTCGAAAAGGCGATAAAGGACCCTGCAGTGCAGCTTGTTGACGTCAGGACTCCGAAGGAATACGCCGAGAGCAGGATTCCCGGGGCGATAAACATAGATGTGAAGGACGAAGGCTTCCTTGAAAAGGCGAAGTCCTCCCTTGATGCGGCAAAGACCGTTGCCGTGTACTGCCGAAGCGGAAAAAGGAGCATGACGGCGGCAAAGGCCCTATCGAAGGAAGGGTTCAGGATAGTGAACCTGAAAGGTGGAATAATGGGCTGGCAGGAATCCGGAAAGGCGGTTGACGATGCCCGCATATACGAAGTTGACGAATTCAGGACTCCCGACGGGAAGAAGGTCGCAGTGAGCGCCCTCATGCACGCCAGCATGCGGATCCAATGGGGCGATGTCGAAATCCAGGTGGACCCTGTATCGAAGATGGGGGAGCGGAGCGTAGACTACTCCAAGATGCCCAAGGCCGACTACATCCTTGTGACACACGAGCATGGGGACCATTTCGATCCGGAGGCGATACGCACGCTCTCAAAGGAAGGCACCGTCCTTGTCACGAACGAAGTCTGCGCCGGCAAGCTCGGATTCGGGAAGGTCCTTTCAAACGGGGAGACACTTCCGCTAGGAAACGGCCTTGTGGTTGATGCGGTCCCTGCGTACAACTACACCGAAGGGCATACTTCCTACCATCCCAAGGGAAGGGATAACGGCTATGTGCTCTCCCTTGGCGGAATGCGCATATACATAGCGGGGGATACCGAGGACATCCCCGAAATGTCCGAGGTCAGGGGGATAGACGTGGCCTTCCTACCATGCAACCAGCCCTACACCATGACGGTTCAGCAGATGCTGAAGGCCGCCCGCACCATCCACCCCAAGGTGCTCTTCCCGTACCACTATTCGGAGACAGACCTATCGGCGGTCCCTTCCGAAATCGACGGTACGAAGGTGAGGATAAGGGAAGACTACAGGTAAAGAGTACACAGCATACATTATATAATATAGCATACGATGGCAGCATACGATTTTGACGAGATTCTGGACCGCAACGGGTCCGATTGTGAAAAGTGGGACGGATGCAGGAAGTACTGGGGCAGGGACGACCTTCTCCCCATGTGGGTGGCGGACATGGATTTCAGGACACCTCCTTTCGTGTTCGATTCCATAAGGGAGAAGATGCGCTCTGGCGTTCTAGGATACACCCTCACCCCTCCTTCATGGAGGGAGGCCGTGTGCTCGTGGCAGAAAAGGCGTCATCTCTGGGATGTGGAGCCTTCCCAGGTAGCCTTCATCCCTGGAATAGTCCGGGGTTTCGCGTACCTCTACCAGGCCCTCTCGCAAAAGGGCGACAAGGTCCTTGTGATGCCTCCCGTATACCATCCCTTCTTCCTTATCGCCAAGGGAAACGAACGCGAGGTCGTCTATTCGCCTCTCTATCTTGAAAAGGGGGAGACGCATCCTGGAATAGAGCCTTTCGGGGAGCAGTACCACATTGACTTCGACCGCCTTGAAAAGGACGTAAAAGGATGCAGAATCCTCATGCTCTGCAACCCTCACAACCCTGGCGGAAGGTGCTGGAGAAGGGATGAGCTTCAGAAGGTCGCTCACATTGCCGCCGAGGCCGGTGCGATAGTGGTTTCTGACGAGATACACGCGGACCTCACCCTTCCTCCCTACGAGCACATCCCCTTTGCCACGGTAAGCCAGGAGGCCGAAATGAATTCAGTCACTTTCGGGGCTCCCACCAAGGCTTTCAACATGCCTGGTCTCGTATCTTCCTATGCGATAGTCCCGAATCCCGATATCAGAAAGAAGTTCTTCTCCTATCTCGAGGACAGCGAGTACGACAACGGGTGCATGTTCTCGTACGACGCCTGCACTGCGTGCTACACAAAGGGCGAGGAGTGGCTCTCCCAGATGCTCTCGTATGTGAAGGGGAACATAGATTTCCTGGAGGACTATCTTGCGAAGAACATCCCTTTCATCGGCATGGTTCGCCCGCAGGCATCGTACCTTGTATGGCTTGACTGCCGTTCCCTCGGCCTTTCGCAGGAGAGGCTCGTGTCCCTGTTCGAGGACGGGGCGCACCTGGCCCTAAACAACGGAGAGATGTTCGGGGAAGGCGGAACCGGATTCATGAGAATGAACGTGGGGTGCCCGCGAAGTGTGCTTGAAACGGCCCTTGGACGTCTGAAGGCTGCCGTTGAAGCTCTCTAGAGGGCGTCTACGACACCTTTTTTCACCAGGAAGAAATTCTCCCGGCTTCCACTTGTGAGCCTGTACTCGGGGTGGTTGCCCCAGGATGCGGGCTTGTCCTCTATGGAGCAGTCCTCACCGGTGTCGTTGTCCACAAAGGTGGATATCTTCTGCTGCCAGACCTTTATCCTCTGCATGCTCCCTGAAGGCTGCATGAGGGATGCTTCGGATACTATTTCCTTTAGGCACTCGATATAGTATGCCTTCCAGTCGTCGTTTTGCAGTATTTTGTAGATGAGAGGGTTGGAGGAAGAGTCCCCCCAGGAAAGTGGATCCTGCCTTCCAGAGTCGTAGAAGCTCCCTATGGAAAGGCTTGTCCCCAGGGTGTTGTCGTAGTCGTAGGGGATGAAGTAGAACCTGTAGGATATGGTGTTCCTGCTATCGAAGTAGATGTAGAAGTTGTTCTTGTTCACCCAGTAATCGTCCCACATTCCGACTGCGACGCTGACTGCGTATGTCCTAAGGAGCAGCTTCACATCGCATACGTCCTCTATCCAGCTTCGGAAGGCTTCTCCGCTTAGGCTCCTGACATTCGATGTGAAGGAGCGGAGCTGGTTTCGGGCCGTTGTGAAACTCTCTGTCGAAGTCTTCAGCTCGTAGACGGGCTTTCCGCTGTCGCCGTCCTTTGACATTGAAGTCGGGGTGGAGCAGAGGTCGGCCCCGTAGCGGCATTTCCACAGGAAGCCGTCAACGGCCTTTATGGTAGCGCCGTCCTGGGCGGCCTCGGCCTCGAACCGGTCCTCCCTTACCTTCAGGTAGGATCCGTCGTAGGGCTCTATAATCTCATATACACCGAGGTAGGCTTCGTCCCTTCCTTCCACGGTGAGAAACACCCTTGCATAGACGTCTCTTGCGGCTGTCCATATCCCGCACCTTCTGAAAAGGTCGTAGCAGAAGATCTCCCTGCAATAGGATGGATCGTCCTTGAACCACTTGAAGTGCAGCTTCCTGAGCCCGTGGATGGTATGTGACTTGTCATCAATGAATTTGCGGGTGTTTATCTGGAAATGGAAGTGGTTGAAATCCCCGTCCGATGAAGCGTCCCCGTCCTGGGGACGGCGGCGCGAGGTGTTTCCCTTGAGGCGGAAGCCGCAGCTGTCCACGACGGTCTTTTCGTATCCCTTCTCAAAGGAGATGGTCACCGGTATCTGTAGCGTAGTTTCGGAGCTTTGGTCATAGCTGTCAAGAAGCTCCTGCCAGTCGTCCCTCGATACGCTCACCCTGACCGATGGGATGATCCCGTCGCAGAAAGCTCCGTCTACGGAGGCACTGCCCCCTTCTCCGCTGGCAAGAAGGCCGTCAGAGTAGGCCGCGCTACCAAATACATACTCGTGTCCGGTCTTCCGGGTATACTCCTCCTGCGCTGTCTCCTGCCCGGAGTCCGGCTTCTTTATCTCATACGGGTCGTCCTTGCGGCAGGATGCCGCCCCTATGCACAGTAGAGCGCACAAAAGAAAGGAAAGGACGGAGCCCCTTCCTCCTGACGCTCTGTATGAAGAGCTGATTTTCAACGCTACCTGTCCCTAAGGAGAGTCTCTATCTTGTCAACCAGTCCCTGAAACTCGGTGGGGTTGTAAAGGCGTGTCCTGTGGACGATCTTCCCGTCCCTGTCGATGAGGATGTTGCGGGTTATTCCAGAGTCGTGTACGGCATAGAGGTCGAACACCTTTCCGGCCGGGTCGAACGCCATGGGGTAGGTGATGCCGGTCTTTGCGATGAAGGCGGATATCTTCTCCCAGGGCTCGTCCCTGTCAATGCCCACAAGGGCGAAGTCATCGCGCGAGGAGTACTTCTTCCATATCTCGCTTTCTATGTGGGGCATTTCAAGGGCGCACACTCCGCACCATGACGCAGTGAACTGGATCATTACTACCTTGCCCCTCAAGTCGGAGAGTCTCATAGTGTTGGAGTGTCCTCCTCCAGCGTATCCGTCCTCGTAGTCCTTCATGGGGTCGAAGAGCTCCACCTCGAAGTCGGGAGCCTCGTCTCCGCTGAATACGGTAAAGTCCCATTTGTCGCACAGGGGCTTTCCGGCCTGGACCCAGGCGTCAATGCCTCCGCCAAGGGAAGCGATGCTCCCGTAGCCGAGCTTGTCAAGGATCGCCGCAGCCTTCTGGCAGTCGCCTCCGTCATCGGAGTATACGGCTATCGTCCCGTTCTTGCTTTCAAGGTATTTTGCAAGGGAGTCCGCCGGGGATGGGGAGTCAAGGGGTATGCTTATCGCTCCCGGAATGTGCAGACCTCCCTCGAAAGATGCCTTGCTACGAAGGTCCACTATCTTTACGTCGGCGCCGCTTATGGCGTTTTCGAACTGCTCCACGCTCATTGGCGTGCTGGTGGATGAGTTGCACTCGCATAGGCCCATGCAAAGGGCCGCCGCTGCTGCAGCCTTTGAAAGCATATGGTTCATATTTCCGTGGGTTTGGGTTTTGGTACTTTCTCTATTGCTGTGACGGTAAGCTTTCCGTCCGATACTTTAAAGCGCACGTCAACTCCGTCGAAGGTCATTCCGTACTCTCTTTCCGGGTCGTCCTGGTAGCGGGGCCTCGGATCGCAGGACAGGGTGTCGACAAGGGCTGGAATGTCATCCTCCGCCTTTCCGCCATCCGGGGCTTTCGCCTTCCTTGCGAACTCCTTTTTCAGGTTTTCCGGGAAATCTACGGAGATGGGCTTCCACTCGCTATCGGATGTGAACCCTCCAGATGCGTCCTTGTGGCAGTCTGTGTAGGGGATGTAGGGCTTGATATCGTATATCGGTGTCCCGTCGCAGATGTCTGCGCCAAGGACGTTTATGACGGTGCCTTCCGAGGATGTCTTTTCAATGCTCTCCACCTCGACGCAGGAAAGCCCCAGGGAGTTGGGCCTGAATGGCGAGCGGGTCGCGAACACCCCCATCCTCTGGTTGCCGCCAAGGCGGGGGGGCCTTACCGTAGGGCTCCAGGTCTTGTCTCTCTGGAAGGAAGGAGTGTCTGTAGAAGTCCTGTTGAGGGAGAACTCCCATATTATCCATATGTGGCTGAACCCTTCGAGTCCACGAAGCGACTCGGGGTCCCTGTAGGGAGGGTTGAATACGATCCTGCCCCTGAGGGTCGGGGCAAGGCCGCTCTGCCTCGGGACTCCGAACTTCCCGTCAAAGGGTGAGCGGAAGACGGCTATTGGACTTATCTCCATCTCTAGAAGAACTTTACAAGGTTGACGCAGAGTTTCGTGGGATAGAAATAGTTCTTGTGCACGCCGGTTGCCACCTCTTCTCCGGAGGCGTCGTACTTGTCGTACTTGAAGTGCACGAGTCCAAGGCATGCCTCCAGCTCCAGGTTCCAGTCCGCCCCTATCGGGAAGGAGTATCCGTAGCCGGCACCTATTCCGAAGATGGGGCCCTTGTAGCGGAAGTCCTCCCATTTGGAGAAGTCTATGGAAAGGATCTTGGGAAGCTTCACGAGGCCGGCGTCGCCGTAGCCGAATATCACGTTACCTGCAAAGAATCCGCCTTCCATCCCTTCGCGTATCCAGTAGCGAACCTCGGGGGCGAACATCACGTTCTTCCACTTTGTCCATTCGTTCACAGATACCGTGGCGTCGACCGACCATTGCGGTGCGACAAGGAACTCCGCCCCGAAGTTGACGCTGAGGGTAAGGTCGTAAAGGATGTTGGTCTTGAAAGCCCTCTGGGCCTTAAGGGGAAGGGCCAGGGATAGTGCTAGCAATATTACAGGAATTATCTTTTTCATCTTCTTCATAAAATTATTAGGCGCGGAAACCCACTTCTCTTGAGAGGTGGGAGGAGCGCCTTTTTTTTGTTATCCTTGTTTGCTCAATATACTTTTGAGCAGCAGGGGTTGACACTTCGCCGATACAGCATGCGAAGTAGC
>Ga0181612_150517_pt1 | contig 40898 bp, 13 predicted proteins | sample HoacroProtozoa21_FD_119630 | JGI IMG/M metagenome (GOLD analysis project Ga0181612, IMG submission 119630) | Hoatzin crop microbial communities from Cojedes, Venezuel. Combined Assembly of Gp0051906, Gp0051904, Gp0051908
CAGCGCCGGAGCAGCCTCCCGAGCCGGGCAGGGAGGGATCCTGGAGGCAGACACACACACACACACACACACACACACACAGACACACACAGACACACACACACACACAGAGACACGGCCAGGGAGAGCCGCGCGCGCGCGCACACACGGGCGCGCGCGCACACACGCGCACCCCCCACCCCCCCCCACCCAGAGAAACGTGCTACACATTGCATCGCCGAAATAACAGGAGCGGAAGGCAAATCCTGGCGTGGATCGCTGTCTGCTGGCGGAAGGAAGGAAGGAAGCGAGGAAGGAAGGAAGGGAAAAGCACCCACGGCCTCCAAAAACTTCCTCCTCGCCGCGGACCCAGCCGCCTCTCGCCCCAAAACCGCGAACTGCCCGCTGGAAAGAGGTCGAAGCAGGTACTCGGCGGCGGTATTGCGCGCCGCGATGCCGGGTTTGGAGCCGGGCCCGTAAAGACTTTTCTTTTTTTTTTTCATTTTTTTTTATTTGTTGCCCACGTAAATAACCCAGCTGAGGAGCTGGAACGAAATGGAGCCCGTTATCTGAAGGAGGGAGCGGGAAGGATGTTTCCGTGTGCCAGGCAGAGAAGAATGAGGAGGAAGCAAGAAAGGCAGTCCTTGACCCGGGTGGTTTTTGCCACCCGAGGAGAGGAGAGCGGGGGACAAAACCATAAATTCTCTCCTGCAAATGAGCGTCTGCGAAGAAGTGATTGGGGGAAGCGAGGAAAATGCCGCTAAGGTGAATTCAGTCTCTGCTTAGGGAGAAAGAAAAATGCTCTGTTCTTTAGCATTTGATACTAAAATCCAAAGTTACGGTTTGGAAGGATTTATTGCAGTGCTTTTTATGACTGCTGTAGAGAAGTGTGATATTTTGTCAAAAGTATACAGAGGTGTCAGGCCCAGGATGAAGTGAAGAAGGCCAACGGAAGAGGTAGAAGACCATCAACCTGGGGACTCAGTTATCAGAGCAATATCATGCCACTATCCATATTCAGGATAGACTCAAATTAGAAATTATCAGGTGCCAATCCTGCTGCAGCGTCGCAGTAACGGCAGTGTTAGCCTTGGGTCTGGGCCGGCGTACGCAGCCTGGTCACACCGGACGTTGCGCGTTCCCCTAGCCTCCCGTACCATTTTCCCTCTCCCACACTGTCGTTCCTTCTTCTTCCCTCCCCTTTTCCCCACCAACCGAGTGATGATGCTCTGACACTGCTTTCGTGTGCAGCTGAGGAGCAGCAACTGTGTTTGCAGCCCATGCCCTCCTGCTTCCTAGCAAAATTCCTGCGTGTGCAGGGCCAAGTAGGGCCAGGAAGGGGTGGGTGAGCAGAGGATTTTAGTGAAGTTCTGCAATCCGGTCAGAGAGATGGGGTTAGCAACCATCCCTACAACCTCCCCCTAAGGTGAGATGTCTCTCAGGGACAGGTGCCAGACTCCAGCGAGATCAGGTTGAAAGGCAAAGGTTCTGAGCGAGGTTGGCAAAAGAGAGACATTTCCTCCCAGTCCACAAGCCCTTTAAAGCTCTGCGAACTTGCTAGCTTATAAATTTTAATTATACCATAATCCTTGCTAGCACCAGTTTTGGGGGACGGGGGGGTTCATGGGTAAATGTTGTGACAGTGTCAAGTGCCATCATCCAGCCTCATCTCCCGGAGAACAGGATGGAATTCACTGCTTCAGCAACCCACAAGTAGAAAACTCTGTGTGTTACCAGTCCGCTACAAATAATAAGCCGTTAGTACATGTTAGTGACACCGTATTAATGAAAAGTTAGGCAAGGTCCATGTATTTACTGCGTGGAAAAGTTCTAACAGATGCACATGTAAGGTCTCGCTGTATGTAAGATACATCTGGTTCACCCCAAGATAGGATCAGGAGGGTGTTGCAAATGTTACACGTACCTCATTTCTCCCGGGTTGCTCGAACTTTCCTCTACGCTGTGGTCAAAGCAGGGAAGTAGCTTACCACCTGCCAAGCATGACAGACTCCCCCACAATCCAATCTTCTTCAACATTTCTTCAACCCACAGGAAAGTTGTTTGACACAAATTCAAAGATGCAAATGAGAAAATCAGCAAACTGAAGTGCGGAAATCATCATGAAATAGCAAAAGAGATTCTGTGATTAACTCGGGAGGGCATCTACATAATTGTTTTTTAAGAAAATTGTAAATTTGCTAGGAAAAATGGGGCTTATTCACCCCTGCACTTTTTGCAAATACCAGCTGAATTCATGCCGTTGGTAATATGATAGCACTTTTACATAAGGTGATGACAGCATGATATAACCTTTATAGAACATGGGAAACCTGCTACGGGAAAATCAGGCTCATTTCCAGCCTTGAATCCTGCCTCAGACATAATGGGTGTCGTAGTCCTTTGTGCTGAAGGAACACCTTTACTCCCCCAAGAGCTCATGTTTAAACACAGATATTTCTATCGCTTCAGCAAATCTCCTACTCATCACATGGGAGAATCATTGCATGCTCTCAGTACCTATGTAATTAATTTTGTACAAAGTGGAAGAGCTCCAAAGAAAGCCCAGGTCGGAATGCGCTCTAAGCCAGTGGCTTTAGCAGTCCCTTAGAAATATAACACCTTCTGCCAGGCACATCACAGGCATGAGCTAAAAGCTCTCCTGTCTCAGGACCCACGCTATTAGGCTGTCCTTTTTCAGGTGTTCTACCTCGTAAAAACTCACAGCTAGTGAAAATACCTCGTCAACTTGTTCTTTCAGAAGGAGGCACAAGCGACCACTGGTTGCTGAATTAGAATCAATTTAATGTACATAAGATGGTGAACAAAGTCCTCCATCTTCCTCCTCGAGACGGTGATTAGTGTCTTCCAAAGATGGACTCGATTCTGAGTTGCTGTGTGTCAGTAAGTGCTCAGACTTCTAAGTTGTTGGGTAAAAGGCTGGCTTTTCCTACATTAATTTTGGGAAGCAATATATTCGATTCATTGGCATAAGCACCAAAAAGAAATAATTTATTTTTGTTACATGGAACATTTCAGTCACTGGGGAATGTTTTTGCTTCTTTTGCATTTCTGTGGTAAGAAATAATAGCACTTAAAAGAAATATATTCTTAATATTTTTGCTTGCTTGGCAGTCATACTGAAAATCAATCATTTGCCCTCTTGGAGAGCCCCCTCCACCAAACACATTCCGTGTAGTAACACAGATGACTGCTTAGAGTTAAGATTTTGCAACGCATCTACTTGCCAAGTTTACCACAAGTGTGCCTTTTTTTTTTCAAGTTATTCCAAACAGAAGGTGTTCATTCGTATCAAGTTCTACGGACTGAATTTTTTGCAAACTTTTTCCTAAGGTTGTGCCAAAAATGTGGAAGACAAATGATTTTTAAGCTTTGTTTCCAAATACTTCTACTAAAAAATGGATTAAAAGTAATCATTTACACTACATCATAATAAAAACATCAACATAAAGTGGAACAGCAGCCAGTGTTAATTCCTTCAACCACTGGAACACTTTGCCCCACATGGCTGAGGCAGTTTTATGGGGTGCAGTAAAGGAGCTATGGACTCTCTAAACAATAAGGACAAAAATAAATATTGAATTGCTGCATCATTTGCCAAGCAGCCGACATCTTAGGCTCTGAACAATTCAAGGACATGGAAAAACACATGATTATGGATTTTCAACATTATAACTTGTAGTACATAGGAGTTAGACTGAGATTGTACAAGGAAGTTTTGCCTGTTTTTTCATATTTTTTAGTTATTTCATTTCAGAAACAGGATATATGGTGCTATGTTGAAAGATACACTGATTTATTATCAGGTGCTATCAAAAAACCCTCACTGATGTCATGGGTATTAAGGGGACTGCATAGACAAAAGCATCTTTCACTTGACTTGACAGTAAAGCTTTGGCAAATGTCAAAACGCTCTATAACTCAACTTCACAAAAAAAAAAAAAAAACCACGCAGCTGACTTCTAGGTTCGCCGTTAAATCTGTGTGCTCCGCAGATTTGCAGCTTCCACGTAATGGATCTCTAGTAAGAAGTTTTCACGGGTGAAGGCAATAATCGGTGAGATTCTCGGATGTCCAATAGCTTTATTGCTGCTGAAGTGGCCATGATGTCATGATGTTGCAGTTGATTTCTGTGGGAGGAGAACGGCTTCTGTGCGATTACCCCCTGTCGGCACTACCAGGCCCTGAAGCACCGCAGCAGCTGTAGCTCTGTAGGGACTGGCAGGATCCTGACTTCATCTTAGGGTGCAATCCACTGCCACGCACGTTTCCAATGCATTTTTTTAGAGACCAGAACACATGCTTGATACTGAGGGCCAAGTCACCCACACTGCATGCTGTATGTCCCAGACAGGGAAAACTCAACACCCTCCTTTTTCTGTAAAACTGTGTGGACTAATATGAAGAAATTATGTGAAGAAACAGTCTTAATCGAGGTCTACAGTGTCTATTCCAGGTGGATGTGGTTCTTCAAAAGCCCAGAAAGCACTAGTTGTGTGGTGATGAGGTGACACTCTGAATGAAGTTGAGTATGAGTTTGTCCCAATAAAACTTTCCGGAGACCAGTTCAGTGAAGCATCAAAAGGTCCCTTTTAACTGGTTTTTTTCATGTTGTGTCCAGAGCCTTCATAGAAAAACTTCCTCCGCACAGCACAAACTGCTCTTCCTTGTCACTCTACCCTAGAAGAGGAAACATTTTTTCCTCCTTTGCATTGCATGGTATTTGCTGCAAAATTAATGCAAAGCCCGGTTCTTTCCAAAAAGTAAGCTCTAGGGGCACAGGTGTGAAGAACTCATCTTGCTCTTGAAGTTGTACTCAAAAATAGAATAGTGAGCACAGCTGCTAGATAAGTCCGCTTAGAAAAGGTTTTCAGACTCATGGCCAAGAAAACAGACCTGCTAAATATACAGAATAATGAAATACAGCTAGCTTTCTTTCCTCTGAAAATTTTCAGAGACAGAAGGTAAAAAAATGATCTAAGATTCCATATGTTCCGTTACACATGATATAGGAGGCTTAGGCTCCCATAAAAAAGGTTTATAAGTGGTAATCAGTGATATCATATTAATTAGAAGCAGTAGTGGTTGCTCTTGAAATCTGCAGGCTATGCTATTTTGGGCAAATAGCAGCATTTTATTTTAGCTGTTCATTTTATGAAACCTTTTGTGAACAAATGCTAGAAGTTTATGCATAGCAACTGAATGGGTGAGTCGAAATGCTTGGGCTTTGCAGCAACAGCACATGAAGGCTGGACAGAACCATTGCTCCTTTTAGGTGAGGATTACAGCAAACAATCCAGGGCTGTTGTTCATAATAATAATTTTTTTAAAAAGGTTTTTTTCTGTCTATTTATTCAATGTAGCATCATTTAACCTGCCCATTTTTAATAAAAACAATGGCCCACAGCTGCATTCTCTCTGAAATAAAACGTTTACAATTTGTATTTCCTTAGAAAATGCCAGTTCCAAAAAAAGGGGGAAATGAAATTATTTTTAAGACCATAACTTTTCATTGCAATAAACAGTGAAACCAGCAGACTGAAGTGCACATATGTAGATGAGTTCTGTTCTTATGCTCAATTTCACTGAAGTCAAAAACATTTTTAAAGCTTGAATAAATGTTGGCAAAGTTCCAAAATCCAACTCTTTATATATTTGTGTAGATCTTACATTGACCAAAGAATAGTATTTTAAATATTATGTACTCCTTCTTTGGTGCCGTTGTGATGCTTTCCTTCTAAGTGACTGGTCTCCAGCTCAGGCAGGATTTTGACATTATACTAGATCTTTCAAGAGCAAATGCCATTTTTCAGAAGAACAAGTACGTACAAGATCAAGTTCATTTTCAAACATACACTTTTATGAATCTGCTCCTCTCTGGTTAATCTATGGATAAGATGCAACATCTGTTCTGATTCTTAACTGTACAAGAAGATTACCTTAAAGATTCCTAAAAATGGCCAAACATTTTTTTATCCTTGTTTTCCTGCATCATCTCACTATCATTAGAAAGCAACAATTAAAACAAAAGAGAATTTCATATATGAAGTCAAATTGTTAGCTTCCAAGCATCATTTAGACTGTAGATTAATATTTTTGAGAAATGTTACTTACTTCTAAACATGCATATATAAGACACCAAACTACAAGGTATATTGTAGCAATATTACAGAGTTTAAAATATTCAATATACAATATAGTATCACTAGAGAAACTAGCCTTATTTAGATCATAGGTCTGAGTAATGCAAAGCCCAGCAGGTGTCCATTGGTGACAATTTTCTTTCATATCTTGTCAGTTTGCAGTATCATGTGTTTTTTCTGTTTGGGTGAAAGCTGAAGCAATGTTATACAATAGACAGAACATGGACGTTATTTTTAGTAGAAAAAGTACAGTCTAATATATGCATTAAAGCTGTGAATGTAGGGTTTATAGTTTTTAAATTATTATTTCTGAGCAGTGTGTTTAAAACTATATGACATGTTCCCTGTCAAAGATCAAAGGGCTTAATATGTTTTGTAAATTATAGCTGTAATGATTCCATTTGCAAAAGATGTAATTTACTGGTCTACTTTCACAATGAATGGGAGCCTAATGAATCACACAAACTTATACATTCAGCAATAATATAGGATATCTTAGACTTGACTTGGAATATGCATTATGATAACAGTTGAGATTTTATTGGAGAGTAAATTTTCTTTTCATTTCTTGGCATGCTCACCTTGACAGCTTTTCTTCAGTGTTTTAGTTTTCCAAAACAAACTATCTTTTAGGAATATCAGCGAATGAAGTGCAGGAGGAGGTGGCAAAGGCACATTTGTTGCTGTGCATACACACGTGTACTGGAAGGTGCTGAGAAAAGAAAGGCCAGATTCTTAGGTAAAGATAAACGAGAAGCCTCTTGTGAGGCGTTAAAGGATAATACACCTCAGGCACAGTTATTTCAGTTTTTTGTGACACTTTTAACAGAATGATGTAATCACCTTCTTGTCATGAGGTGGATATGGTGTAGGTAATAATAGCAAATAAAGTATTGTATAGCATGTAAAGGAATGGACAATTTGGTCTCTTTCTCGTAAATGTTTAATACAGATTTACGTGGGTTCATGATGAGACTAGACAAGCTAATGGGAAAGAAATTAGCTGAGAGTTGCTAAATACACAGAGTTGACTTCTGGCTCAGGAATAACTTGAGAAACTAGTTGCTCAGGATGACAGATTATCTCTGTAAATTTGTCCTTTTCTGTACTTTCTATCAGCAGGTGCTTTGGGCCACTGTCAGAGAAGGAACAGCCAGCTAGGTCTACCCTTTGCTGAAACCTAGTATGGTCATTTGTATTGTATATTCTTAAATTTGGTTTTCATCTTGTGTACCTAAAATGGAAGATAACCTAAATAAAAAGCAAATGCTTATCTCTTTGCGTCTGGAAAAATATACCAGTTTCAAAAGTGCATTCAGTGAACTCAGACCTCCAGCAGGAAGCCATGCAGATCCCCCCATAAACATGCATGCCTTGTAAATGCCTCATAAAACTCCAGTTTCCCAACTGTACCCGACAAGTGTTACAGAGATTGCCAAAATCTGACTTTTTTTCCACTTCCCACAGTCAGGGCATTTCACAGAAATGACCATATTCTGCAAGATCACTGGCTGGACAAATACAGTATCTTCCTTCTAGAAGTATGTTCTGCATCACAGGGGGAGGCTCAGTCCCTCTCTCCCTCCCCTCCTTCACTTCCAGTAAGTGCCCCTGACTTGCTACTGAGTGGTATTCCATGGGAGGGAAATTTTTTCAGTCCCAGCAGTAGCTTCTACTTTGATTCAACAGAGCTCATGTCCGTTTGACCTTTAAATGGCAAAACTGCTATGATTTTATTAATATCAGTGTAAAAGTCTTAGGTTTTTTTATCCTCAGGACACTAAATTCCACACATTTAATTGAATAAAAGGATCGCTTCTCCTAGGGAGAAGAAAGCTCACAGAACCTCTCTTCTGTATTTACCTGCCTACTGTTCAGATAAATATCTGTCTGCTACAGCCTCATGTTCGTGTTCAGCAAGCTACAAACCCAAGCTTGGGGGTGGGGGGAAGTTTTTTTTATAAGAAGTCTACCTCACTCCCTTAAGGACACTTCTTGCAGATATTACAAAATAAAGGACTGTATTTTTTTGACGGTACGCATGTTCAGGGAGCTCTCTTGACTTACAGTTTTGATACAGAAAAATCAGATATGAGTATTGATCTGTCCTTATTCAATTCTTTGTTGGTTAATTTAGTGGCAGCTAGTTTTTCCTGTGCTGCTTCACTACTGCTTTGCAGTTCCCAGTATTACCTTTAACTCTTCTATGAAAGTTGGGTATCGTTTCGGCCTCCCTCCAATCTTCAGACAGTAGCTGGCTTTAATTATAAAATATGTCTTTGTTAAGTAGCTCAGATGCTTTATTTTTATTTCCAGGCTCACAGGTTTTAGGAGAATTCCTCCTTCTCTGGAGATTATTTTCATTACCCCCACGTGAACCCGTCATCACGATGCTTCAGTGTATCTTCCTTTGATACTTTTACTTCTGTAAGCAAAATTATCATTAGTGTAATCATATCACCATCCTTCTTTTTTTGCAAAGCTCAGTCTTAATGTTAGGATTTCAAAGAAGTGCTTGGAGTGGGAATGGCAGGAGTTTATTTGCAGAAAGCAAGAAAAAAAATAAACAGGACAGTTTCTTTTCCTACTGCAAGAACTTCTTTGCAGTTTCCTCTGCAGCAACTACAAAACTGAGACCCTTAAAAGTAAATCAATTCCCAAGCAGATAAAACACAGTAGAGAGACTGTGGGAACCCAGCAGATAAAGGTGTGCGCGTTTGTACAGGGTCCAGCAGTCTACCTGGTCCTTACGCGTGGCTTGATCCCCAGTGATACCGAAGGGCCCTGTGGGCACGTAATGCAGCATGGCAGGTGGGCAGCTGCCTCCAGGCAGCCTTTGAAAGACATTTGCCTAACCTGGCAGGCTGCAGATAATTGGCTAAAACATTTCTGTTGTCTGATAAAGTCTTAGGGTGGTGCCTTTGTGAAGGCAGCAGGCCTGTGCCCTGCCTTCCCTAGAAGAGAGAAGGTGCTGAGGTGAGAGAGAGCCTGGAAATCAGTGGCTAGGGAGTCACTTTCAGCCTCAAATTTTTGAGGGTAAGTTTCTCTGCAGAGTCAGAGCATGAAGTCAGGTATCCTTTAGAACAAATAGAAGAAATGTAAAATACATTTTTCTGTGTTATCTGCAATTCCAATGGGAGTTCCATATACGAAGATCACAGAATATGCATAAGGTCATTTATAAGTCTGTTTGTACTGTTCTCTGATTACTAGAAAAAAATCCCTTGGAATTCTTACACGTTAGTATCACTATTTTCAGTAGTGGTGGGACAAGATGACATTCTGTCATTTACTAACATGAATTATTCTATGACTCTGTGACCTCAATGTGATATGCTGGGTTTTGGGTGAGAAATAAAGTGATACAAAGAAAAAATAAAAAGATCTCTGAAAATAACTTGGGACCAAGCTCCACTGTTCTTTGTGGTTTTGTAGTACAGATCTCAGCTGTAGGAGTCATGAGCTTGACTATTGACAGCAATGATTCCTTTCTTGCTGCTTGTCAAAATGGAACAATGAAGCTGGCTTTGGAGGACTGAAACTGGGATGCACTTGTCTGAGGCTGAGCAGAACAGCAACTCTGCAATGTTTATGCTTAGAATGCAGTCTTCTGTATTTGTTTCTTCCTGGACATTTTCATCGGCTCCTGATGTCTTTCAGTGCACATGTGGAAACTGGACTCATCTAGGCTCAAGAATAAGCATTAGCTCATACCCTTTCTATGTTTCTTTAATTAGAACATTCTTCTGTGTAGCTAAAATGGCTTCCTGCTGCTTGTTTTCAAGCTAAAACATGTATAAATCCTATCACTATAAATATTTACAAAATACACATCTGACAAAACTCACAAGTCCCAGGGTGCCTTTGGAGACCTTCTTAGAAAACACAGGTATCTTAATGGCAACTTAAGTGAGCCTTGATATCTTGGCACATACACTATGTGGATCCCTTTGTAAATCTGGTTTCCTTTTTTTCCAGCAAAGAGATATATCAACAGTCTCTTGATGCTTTTCCTACATCAAGTACTTATTTTTTAAATGCAAAGATCAAAAAACTAAGCCAAGCTCTTCCAAAAACCATGAGTTAAAAAGAAAAAGCTTTAAATCACTCTGATCTCAGTAGAACAATTGCAACTGATCTCTTCACACATACCGTCCCTGATTGTACCTTACTAGGTGTATACAGATTGCATATGTTTAAACTGGTATGCTGAAAATTGTGTAGTCAGTCCAGCCATGTGCAGTAGACTGCATTTAGACATGCATAGTCCATCCACATGCAGAGTCCTTTTGTCTGGATTTGAGGTTAGAATTACTGAAGTCCCGTCACACTAGCTGCTGAAAAACTCCAGATGAATAGCCAGAAAAATCAACTTGGGTCACTGATTACACATTAAAAACATATTGCCAAACAACAGATGCTAACAACCATAACAACTGACAGATACAGAATGGACTAATGCACCTTAAGGTATCTAACCAGACAGTAGAATAAAATATGCGAAGAAAAGAAGTAAAGGAAAACCCCAAAAGATTCCTTGCTATGGCTAGAATTTGCACATTCCTCTTTCTTTTAAGTCTGTGCACTCTTTCAGATTATTTAAGGTTAGTGTTGCAAACCAGTCCAAAAGGCAGCCCTTGTTGCTGTTGGGGAAGAAGAGTCATGCCCTGAGTACCCACTGCTACAGCTCAAGAACTTCAGGGAGCCCCTGAAGTTGTGTTTGTCCATGTCTTAGTGATTCCTCTTGGTCCATCTGCTCAAGGTCTTAATTTGCATGCAGGCTAAAATCTTTGTACAATCTTGTCAGAGAAGTTTGGGGTAAAGCTTTGCTGCATCGTATCTGTGATCTACAAGTCTGAACACCACTTGAATACTAAACCACACACATCTTGCAAAAATGCAAGGATAAGCAGGAGACTCAATAATTTAAGTCTTAATGCAGGGGACATGTAAGGCACATGCAATTATTTAGCTGAAGAGCATGTTTCCATGCCCAATACGCAATATGTGCATCACATGATCCTCTAATTTTTGTCGCTTTGTAATAGTTACATTAGCATTTTGAAATACAGTGTGATTACTGGAGTGACAGAGAGCAGCATGAATACTGTGCAGTGGTACATCTTCTGCTGTGGTACGTAAGAAAGATTTTACTCACTAACTCCGTTACCATCTTGAGTTCAACCCTGAAATACCCTTGAAAATATTCTAGAAATATGTTTATATGTTGTCATAGAACTGGCAGACCAGCTGAATTTGAAAACCACAACTTATTTCGTATTTTTCAAAGTGTATGTGGAACTAAGTACTGATAACATGAGAAAGTAATCTGCTTTGCACCTGCAGATGTAGTGTAAGGTTTCTGAAGATTAAAACAGGATAGTGTTTTTAAGATAATTAATGACAAGACATTGAATACTGCAAATAGGCGTATGTGTCTTTATAGAAGCTATACTCATATCCCCAAGAAATTTATGCTCAAGTTGCTAGCTTAGATTTATCAATGATTTTATTTTTATGAATGATAGTTTATCATGAATTTATGGGATAGTACATAGATGTATCATACTTTTATCCCATTTGATTAAAAAAAAAATCAAGAAAATATGGGATCCGTTCCCTGACCATCAAGAGCAATGGTGCCATTCCTTGCTTTGAAAGGAGATTTGAATGATAAATTTACTTCTTTAAAATGATGCTTTAGGTTTAGACTTTTCAAATGTGTATTCTACATATGATGCACATATACTTTGCATTATGACCTGAGTTTAGGCATTTGTTACACAGACAGATTTATTATTAGATTTATGGCTAATAAAGAAGTCAAGACAAATATCCTGGCTCTTTTTTTCCTCCTGAAAATCCTTGACAGCTTAATGCAATTTCCACAAAAAAAAAACCAAAAGAGTTGTAACTCAAAAGCTCATTTATCACATTTAATACTTCGGAGTTTTGTTTGATTTTGTTGTTGTTTGTATTTTGGGTTTTTTTCCTCTGAGATTTACAAAAAATTAGGGGAAAAGAGAAAATTCAGTTTTAAGAATTTTACGTAACATAGAGGAATTAGATTGCAGTTTTTTAAAAAGGTTATGTACTGTAACATTCCCAATAACAATAAATTTATCTGTTAATTGGAAAGCAAAACAAAGATGTTCAATGAAAATATTTGATCACTTTCTAGAAATGCTTTAAGATATGTGGTTACCTGAAATGTTAAGTTACAAAAAAATTCTAATGAGGAATGATGCAAACTTCAAATGAGTGTGCATAAATGATTTGTCTACAAAATAATCCCATAGTAAGGGACATAAGAAATACTTAAAGAACAAAATACGTCAAGTAAATAAAAGTAAGGTTTAGGAAACATACCTGAGAGGAATTTCTTCAGTGGTTTTTTTCTTGGCAATGTTTGATAATAATCGGCCACTCAGTTCTGCAGGATTCTGTTACCAGTAAAAAATATAACAGCTGAAAGTCTGGATGGGAAATAATCACCAGATTTTATCAATAGACTTTTAGTCCCCATCTATATTTCTTCATTGTATCTGCAATTTTATTGGTTACATTTCTCTGTTTATTGCAGAGTGTGTGATTAAAGACAGAGCTAGCAAAGGTGACCCGTGTTAATCAGACCCTACCTCTCCGCGCAGCGATTACTGCAAAAATACTCTTAGTGTAAAATGACTGTCAGACGTGTACCAGGGGCATAGTTATGGGGGTATTAGTTTAGCAGTAGGCAAGATGTTCCGCACCTAGCAAATCTTGGCCAAAGTGTTAGCACCTGAGAATTTTACAAGATAGTTACTTTCCAAAGGAAATAGAATATTCTAAGCTCAACATGGGAGGATGATGTTTAAAAAGTCTCGAAATAGATAGATGGTGACCTCAGTTTAAACGAATGTTAACAAAACATTAGTGACCTATTCAGTGACCCCATATATTTCTGCTTTACTTTATCTGTTTAGCCACTAAATACATCTTAATCTCCAAAATGGCAAATCCAGAATGTTAGTGATTGTAGCTGATGAGTTAAGCCAGACATTTACAACTAAAAGATCCCACAAAATATAAAACTGAAAACTGTTTCAACTTCTGAAGCCCCCAGTATTGGTTATCGCATCTGCTACTTTGGGAAGGTAAAGACTGCACATAATATACCAGGAACTAATATTCCTCCTGGGGGCCACTCCTGATTATATTAGTGTTTTCACTTTTCTGATTTTCCTATGTACAGTATTCTGTGAATGCCACAAACCATAAGGTACACAGCACACCTATACAAGTTTTATCCACATCAACTCAAAGAAAACAAAGTTAGCTGCTCTTTTCTGGAAGAAAACACCCTCATAAAGCTAACTGGTTTGAATTCTCCCAAGACACTATTTCTCACTAAGGATTACGCTGATGCAATGAAATGTTGACAGAGTAATAACGATATTAATTTTAATATTACAGTTGAAAATATATAGAATGAATATTCACAGCAAGCAATCAAAACCTTGCATAACAGGAGAAAAATGGGAAAAAGTATATTCATTCCACAACAATAACACTATACAGGATGAATAAATCCTTTTCTTTACTGAACTTCATAGAAAACAAGGAAGGAAATAATCTTCTTCCAAAAAAAAAAATATGCTTAAAGTAGATGTTCTTTTGATACAACTTTTAGCATCCTCGCAATAGATATGTTCCTCTAACACATTCATTGCTGGAATATGTTTTTATCATCTCAATCTCTCTGTGAATTCTAAGCAAAAACTGTCTGTGGGTGTTACAATAATGCCGTCTGAGTCACAGCATAATTCTCCAGATGCTGGAAAAGGACAGAGTTTTACTGACAAATATTTACCTATTTAAAGAAGCCAACAAAAGTACATAGTATTTAATCATCTCAATTTTATCACTTATCTGAGATGGTTTAATGTACTGATTCCCAGCCTAGAAAGCATTTAGAATTCCAACGCAGAAACCAGTCTCAAAAATCACATCCCATCTCTGTGATACAGGAGATACACTATGTAAATTTTACAGTGGCATCAGTCTTCCCGCTTTCACCAGTGTTCAAAGGTCTTCTAAGTCAACCCTGAAAAAAACAAAGAACAGGAAAAGGAGAAGATTTGAAAAGCAGAAATTAACATTCCTATTTTCAGGAAAATAATTCCTTATCTTTCATTTAAGGAAAACCCACACTTGCTAAGCTATGCCCGCTTTCCTGTACCTACTTACTTTTATCAGATTGAAAAAACCCAAACCCTAAGACATTATATACAAAGGAAATGGAAATATACTCAATGTATGTTAGCACAAGTTTTAAGGCCCCTTTTCATAAAATGAATACACTTCAACAGAACTTCAAGACAGCCGTTTTTAAACATTGGTAACAGCTTTTGTGTCTCTAACCATGCAGGGTAGGTTATTAACAACGCTTGATCCAGTCATTTACAAACATATCTTATGCCATGAATCTCTGGTGAGAGTTACCAACAACTGTTATTTGGAATAAATGACTCTGACTGGAACACCATCTGCAAGTCTGGTATTCACCCATCAGGATACCTATGGAATCATTAAAGCATGGGGGAGGACATGAAAAAAAATCTCTCATAATAAAAGATTTAAGAAGCTTAATTTCTGTCAGTTTACCTAAGAGAAAGTTAAGAGAGTGTTGGACTACAGTCTACTTATACCTGTATATGATAAGACTTCAGATCAATTGCTCAAAGAGACAAAGGCATTACGAAGTGCAATGCTGCGGAACTGAAGTTGGACAAATCTGAAACAGAGGACGTCATAGATTTTTCTTTTACAATAAGGTTATTTAATCCTCAGAAGCTTACACTGGGAGGTGGTCAATTCCTTATCACTTGAAAATCTTTAAATCAGTTGTATACGTTTAAAAATACGATGGAAGTTATAGACTGGATACAGAGATTATTAGGTAGGTTCTTATGCAGTTATGAGGTTAAGCCAGGGTCAGGTTGTTGATATTTAAATATGTGTCCTATTTTTAAGTGTTCATTTGCATATAACTGAGCTGGGGCAGAAACTGTCAGTGAACCTTGTAGTCCTCTTCATGTGTAGAAAACATAGCTTGTCATATACATGTGATTTATCAGGCTGAATGCAAACCCATTCTGCTTCCCTGATGCACCTATCACCTGACAGAGCTTGCAGTGAGCAGGTGGGAGCTTCAGTGACTGGAAACATGCTGCCAGCAGCAGAAAGCTCTAGACTTTTTTTTTTGTACCTGTTCAATCCAGCATGATGCAAAGTGATTTTTACGTAAAAAACCAGTTCAATGTCCTTTCTCATACTTTTGCCTGGGAGACAGAGCATGGTTTATACTGGGAGATGTCCCACTTTTTAGTGTCTCTTAGAAGAGGCAGTTTTTATTTTTGTCACGTTGTGTACACTTTAGAAAATTTGGACAGACTCCGCTAGATATGGCTTTTTAGATATTTAAATCTTTCTGAAGTGTCTTTTTCATCCTTCCTGAGTATGTAACCATATAGCTTGCTCTACCTCAAGGTGAGGATTAACAGAGGGAGTTTTCATTATTTCTACCTCATTTACTCTTGTGCTCTTTTCACTCTGTGTGTCACCAACACAACTTGCCCTCACCGCTGATGTCCTTCTCCAATTCCATAATATCACAAACCAAATGTAAAATGTAAAATGACCCAAACTTTGACTGTGCTTTGGGAAAAGAAGTGGTGGCAACCCAACAACGCAGGAGGAGGGAAGCAGGCTATTAAGATAGCAGAGGGTGGGGCTGCATCCCATTTTTCTGTCCAGGAGACCTTGGATGAAAACTTGGGGAATGCATACACCCTACTGCAGTGGGTGCATCAGAATTTATGTAGGCTGGATTTCCACAGCATTTTTTCCACAGCAAGAGGCTCCAGGTCCTCTTTTGTCACCAAATGCAAAGCAGAAGGAAAATGATAGACAGTAGCCATTATAATGGGAGAGGGGACAATTCCTCTTCCCAGCCAAAGCTCTGTAGCACACGTTACCCCTCCTGCTCTTGGTGGCCTGGTGGAGGGACCGTGCTCCAGACATGGATGCCTTGCCTGCCTAACCTGCTCCCCACAGAGCAGCATCTCTCCCTGCTGTAACCTCAGTGACTGCAGCTTGCACTATCAGACAGTATTAATGTGTCACATATTAATGCACTAACCTCTACAGGGTTAAAGATAATAGGTTAAAACAGCAAGTACCTATCCTTTACAGAACAGATCTTAGCAGATTAATCAGTTCATGGCATACGGTTTTACAGAGATTCAGTAGCTGAACAGAAGTGTGATAATCAGTATATTAAAAATTTACAGGAAAGATTTTTTTTGGGTGACCAATAATCCCAAATCAGAAAACTTGATATGCATCTTTCCACACCTGCTCTTTATCCTAAGCAGTGCTGCTTCCCTTTTGTCTGCAGAGAAGAGACAGATTCAAACCACCCAGCTTCAGACTGTCTGCTTCATGACACCACACTTTTTTCAGACAATATTCCATACTCTCCGAGACTGGGATTTCTTTATCCTGTTTCTTACCATTTGGGATTCAAATACGTGGCCAGTACAAGAAAAACAACAAAAACAACAAAGAGACTATTCACTCACCTGATCCAGTCCGACATGATAAAATTTTAATTCAGCCCTTGCTATGTTTCAGTCAGTAATAAAAAGATAACAGAAAAGAACACAGCTCACTGGGCGGTATGTAATGTAAAAATACATCAGTAGCATATGACAATGTACAGAAGCAAACCCTTGAGAGAAACACCAGTAACTCATTCTTGCCATAACAGAACAATGTTTCAAATCCATTTACTTTATATCCATGCAACTTGTTATCGTTGACTATTGCAAGGTTCTGAAGACTGTCAGTTGTTGACAAAAAATACATTGTGGATTCAGTTAAACAGACTAGGGGGATTTAAAAGATATAACCAGAACATTTTGAAATACTTCCTTTTATTAACAGTTTGGAGTTGATTTAGTAAATGGGGAGATAGAATATTAATCAAACAGCACTGAAAAATATAAGATGACCTTAATAAAAACAGGTAGGTGACATTATAAATTAGTTTAATTAGCAGAAATTTAATATTAGCTGATTCAGACAACTTACTGTGCTGACCATTCAAGCTTATTTTACTAATGGAGATGGAATATAAAAAAAAAAATGCACTACAGCAAAATAAGTTAGTATGATTTCATAATTTTCTCCAGACCCCGTTAGCAAATTGCAAATCTTCAAATGAAATTCCATTTTGCATTCACACAACAGCATTCAAACAGCACAGAAGCTTTGAGATTATCAGTGACCTACTTGCATAACGCAAATTCTGTAAAAATACACAGGGTCTGTAGTGAGTAAAACCAAGGACTTGATTTTTTTTTTTTTGTTGGGACAGGTAGGGAATCGGAGAACAGAGAGCTACATTTTTCATGCTTATAATTGCAAACATGCATTATTAAATCACCTCATTATACCAAGTAAAGCTTCTAAAACTTTGTAAATCAAACACCCCAATGATTTTGCTCTACAGCTCAAGGCTCACTCTGGGCGCCAAACTTGCAGCCACCTCAGTGTATACCAAGTTGTAAGAAACAACTTGTCAACCACAGTTGACAGCATGGTTTCTGTGTAATTTCCAAGCAAATGTATGGGAGCAAGTCACACACTGCATGCATGAAATTATGATACTGAAATCAGTAAATGAGGCACTAATGGATGCCTCATGTTTTTAAGACTAGAAGTTATTCATAAAATGATTCGTATTTCTTTTGTCTTTTTCTCTTAAAAGGGTAGTTAATTGATATGGTTTGAAAGCTTACATTTGCATTATTTCTCATGGTCTAAGCAGCCTTCAGGTTTTATAGAATTCAATTAAATCTGAAATTTTCAGACCTCTTCTCACTTGTTTTCTTCTTTTAAATAGATGAAACAAAAATTAAGGCAGTATCAAATGTAAAATTAACATTGGCATTCTTGCTTTCTTGGTTTTTATCATGCTTCTCATCCAAGGACCATAAGCATCTTTTCTGGCTTTTGGACCACATAGGTCCTGTTTCGCACCTGAGAATTTCAGTATCTTGAAGCCTTCTAGTCATTCTCCTTGCAGCTGCCGCTCAGGGACAGTCACAACTGTACCATCCACATTCACAAGCAGAGCGTTGTTTGCTAGCATAATGTATACACATCCTTGAGAGCGTTCGCAGCCCAACTGACATGGATGATGACAAGTTCCCAGAAATGTCTGACAACATCAGAATTGTCAGGGAGAGTTTTGGAGAACAGAATGAAGGTCTGGCCTGCCTTGGTTACTGTGCTGCTCTGTACTACCCTGCAGCAACCTTTAGGCTCAAAACAAGACAAAACTTTGAAAGTGTTGTAATTTAACGTTAAATAAAACTCCAGAACTCCATGACTACAATGTTCGGAGTTCCTCCAAGGAATCATGAAGCTGTGGTTGTTGTTTATTTGTTTCTTCAAATAATACCATTTAAAAAATTTGATAAGCATAGAGGTCTTTGTTTTCGCTCTTTCATTTTAGCATATAATGTAGAAAAGGACCAAAAGTTAAAATTTCTAATCAATTAAAGCATGACTATAATTATGGTTAAAAGGAACAGAAGAAAATGAATCTTATTGAAGCTGAATCTTAATCTGTCCTGTTGGTATTTGACAACATGTTATTCATCTTCGTATTTTATGAAAGTTTGGGCTTCAGAAGCTGTGGCTTTTCATGTAGTGCAGGCTGAAACTTCACAGAGGCACTTAAATCAAGAAACAAAAATGGCAGACCAATAAGCAAGCTGAGGTAACGTTTCAGAGAAGTGTACAGCATGCGAACATTAAAATTTATCTGCTGCATGAAAAGGCATAGCTTATAAATAAAGCCAATCTTAACTCAAAATCCTTGCTGCACTTTTATTCTAATAAAATAATCTATATTTGTTCCAAAACAAAGTAATTTTAGCTGTTTTCATTCAACATTAAACTAAATGAAAAATCGTTAGTAATTTTTACTGAGAAGACAAGAGAATAGTTTCTTGATAAACATTGACCTACTCCACAGTGCCGTATAGAAAAATTATTAACTAGAAAACTAGTTTATTTGCAACATAATTGCCAAAACCTGATCATTCTTCCATCACCTCCTACCTCTTTCTGCATTAGTCTATCAGAAATAATGCAGCACACCTATTTATTCAGGGACCTGTTCCTGCTAAAAACTAATTTCCTCACCTTACTTCTGAAAAAATGCCAGCAAAAGGGAGGGGTCTGGGAACATTGAGAGGGGACAGGGGACATGACACGTCAGGGAGAAGAGTGCACCATCTCTGAAGGACCAAGACTGAAATGCCATGATACTGCACATGGTATTGAAGTGAGGCAACAAAAAGTTCAAGAAAACAGCAGGAATTATAAGCTTGAAGAAGGCCATACAAGAAAACACACTTGGTGTATTTAAAAGCAAAGGAAAAGCCAAAGACTGAGGAGATTCACACTTCATTGCCCAAAAAGCCACGTGAACTGGTTTGGCCAAAGAAGAACACTGTCCAAAGAAATCAGTTCACCTTTAAGGAAAGAGAATACAGCCCTGTACTTCGATACTTCAAGCTTTTTGCTTGTTTTCATGTCCTTAGGAATCCTTGTTCCTACTGGCGTTAGGACAGTTGCCTCATCAGTCTGCTCCAGCATCCTTGCAGAATCCCAGGTGGCAGACCCAGACCATCACAGTAACCATGGGGATGTAAGGTACAAGAGACAGTACATGAGGTCGTACCCAGAAGTATGGGAACTGGGAGATTTTGTCCTAGTGGGCAAAAAGAGGAAGCCTGCCATCAAAGCAAATGCAGCTAGTGCCACCACAAATAGTACACTATACAGCTAGCCCTTTGCAACTGTTCCACCTCTATGTTGTGATGAAACATGATGATTGCTTTGTATTTAAGACTTGCAGCAATAGCAAAAAATCAGGAAAATTTACTTATTTAGCCATAGTAATTGTATTGTACCAGGAAAGGGATGAGAGATCCCATAAACCCACAAGACTATGTGACCTGTGTACCACATCGAAAAAAGTTATACCACAGAACAGAAGAATTGAGTTATATGAATTTATGCCCGTACTTATAACTCAAGTAACTACTCACAGCTGATCTGTGGAAATTCCGTCCTTGCCACTTTCCTTTCAGTTTGGATGCCTATAGGAGAATACAGCAAAATATGCTGTTATTCCCTTTTGTTTTATTTTATTGACATATCATACCCTCTGTGAAAAACTTTTCTGTTTTAATGTTTAATAGTTGTAAATTATTTATGTACGCCTTTTTTTCATATGTGTCGCCTAAGGATAAAACTCAGGGTTATTATTGCTGGTACTGGGAGAAGCAGTCCTTTGGGTATGATCTTTGTTTTCACTCTCTCCAAAACCCTTTAGCTCACCGACTACAATGATGCTGCGTGCGAAGAATGTACCTGTCAATCATCTAGGGATTTAAATCTACCAAACCCTGCTAGACATGCAACTAAGAAAATATTTCTTCACTCTCACAAATTTTAAAATAACCTTGCAGCTCCTTTTTGGAGAAGAGAACATGAATACAGAGATATCCAGAAGAGTAAAGGTAAAGAAAAAAAGAGGAATTCAGCGTTAAAAGGCAAACACTGCAGTGGGGTTAACCTATTCCACAAATTTCTCATTTATGAGCATGCATGTGAGAATATAAGACTAAAGAGAAGGCTATTTATAGTGCTGAGAGTGCTCAGGGCTCCAAGATTTCATTTTCAGCTGAATGGGTGCGTGGTATCAGTTAATATCCAGGGGATATAAACACTGAACAATCCATTTTGAGGGAACTGAGCCCTATATTAGAAAAATTCAAACAACATTTATAGGAACACAGTTCTACAAGGGCACAGAATTTTACTATGGTTAAAAAAAGGAAAAATAATAGAAAATTATCTCAGGTAACCATCTTTATCCTCATGTATATTAGATTAATTAGTATTTTTGCAATCTTTTGGGAAAAGCTGATAATAGTAGCTGCATTGCTTATGCAAACAGTATCGAAATATGCAAAACGGACATAACCAGATTATATATTAAACTTCAGCTAAATGATTAACCTGAGGCTATCTCTAGAAAACAGAAAACCTCATTAAGAGCATTGACTTTACACTAGAAAAAAATGGACAAAACTTCTTATTTCTCTTTTATAATGTGTGGGAATAGGACATACAGAAAATTAATCTTAACATCACCTTAAATCTTCATTTTTCTCTCATTTGGAATTGATTTTGAATCAAGGAAAGTTCTTTGACAGAACCTGTTTTCCAAAAGGACAAGCAGTTTACTGTTTAAATAAAATAAACCAAATCTTCCCATGAGCTAGAACTCAACAGAATTCTAAGTTCATTATGTAGCAATATCCCTTTTCCTGAAGAAAAATATGAAAGAATAGCTGTACTGGATTAATTCTGTGGCTTAACAGAACAAACATATTATCAGGGAATATTCACAGAAGCTCGTCAGGCTTGTTTACTTATGCTTTGCCTTTAGTTGGAAGTGCAGAAAAATTAGGAGATAGTATTTTACTCAGTTATGAATTTTTGTGCATGTGTTAAGTTTTGTAAAGAGTAATGATTTTGCTTGCTGAATACTGATCTTTTTAAAAGCAATAGCAAAAAAATCAGGAAAATTTCTTCATTGTACTTCAAAAAGTACAAAATCAGTATTTTGAAAGTGTCATTTCTCTGAAGATTTGAGTGAAGAACTCAGCATATCAAGACAGATTATTGAAACTTGAAATGACCGTAAGATCGGCCTTCAAAAATCAAACTTACTGTCCTACTCCCTTACATCTATTATTTTATCTTTATAAATTTTCTTCATTTGTCCCTCACCCAAAAAAAGATGAAATATAGAGGAGTAAATACATCACACCATGATCTGAAAGAGCTGGAAAAAAAAAATCAGCATGAAAAAAAATGTGTGACACAGTGAACAATCAATGTGCTACCCAAACTTGCATCAACAGTGTGCCACAACTACTTGCAAAAATCAGTTCAAGTTCCAGTATCAATCCTGTGTTTCTGGAAAAAGTGTTGATCCCAACTCAGAACTTCCAAAACCCTTAAACAATAAAAGTACAAGACACAGCTTGATCCCCTTCATCTTCATACGCAGTCTCATAGACGTGCCCTAGGAATTTCATTTTAATTTTTGCAGGAGGAGATAGAATTTTTCACTTAGTTAGAACAGAAGGAAGGGTAAACTTACTTCAAAAAGTGTGCATAAAATAAGTAGTCTGATGAAATAATTCCGTGAGCTTCTGAGGTCGGCAGGTTTAAAATAGAGTGGTACAGTTGTGTATTCCAGCAAAAGAAAAATAATAAAAAAATAAAAGGAATCTTGTGCCTATGATAAGCTACCCCTTATTTCAATTTTCCATTTTCCTCAACTTAACTTTTAACTGGAAAATAAATTGGTTGTAAGCTTCTGGGGTGTTTTTTTTTTTTTTCTACTCACAGTTCTGCATTGATTTTACCCCTAACTAATACATAAAAAATTTTAGCTGGAGAGTGAATTATTTTTGGTTTGTCAAGCTAACAAGAATTGAAATCATGTTTTTCTTTCATTTTTGTGCAGTCTGCATATGCACATTCTTTTTTTAGAATGAGAGTGGTTTTTTTAGACAATCATGAAATGTTGATATTTCAGATTTTTTTTCATCTTGAACTGGGAAAAAATCCCAGACTACCTGCCCCCAAATCAAAGAAGGGGGTGGCAAAGATCTTTTCCCATCTAAACATGTTTCTTACGATGATTATGGGACCTAAGCATTTGCAACAGAGGATCAGTACGACTGCCATTATATTTACATATGTCTTTGGAAAATGTGGCTGCTTTGAAGGAAATGATAGGCAAAAAGACCATAAAAAAGAGAATTAGATCTAAATATGTTTGAGTTATTATGGGATGTAAGTGTTAGGAAGCTCTGTTCAATGCTGCTAATATTTTCGCCACCGTCTAGCAACAAAACAACAAAATAGGAGTTAAAAAGGCAATATGAAAAGTAACGATACTTCAGCAATTAAAGTTCTCAGATGTTAGAATATGCAAGTGTTTCTCAGCATAAACACAAGTTATGTGTTCTGATTTATAGCTGGATGACTTGGGACAAGTCTATTTGACTGTTTTTGCATAATTCAAGTACTATGTGGTTGTACTGTTCAACACACACATCAAGTAAACGTATAAACAGCAAAGATCAGCTTCCACTCTGAGTGAAAGACAGCTAAACCAAATATATGGTAGTTTATAATAAGATCATGTTTATCCATAACAAGCAAAACCAGCAAGGATCAATAGCTACATTATACTCAGACTTACAGGCAAGGAAAGAAACAGCAGACCCAGCGTCCACTGGAAGCTTTCTGAAGTTCACAGTATCAAAGCCTCCAAGCACTAGTCTAACTGTATGTAACGTTACTAACTTCAGCTGTATTCCAGGAAAACAAGCAATGTACAAATGACTACCAATAATTCCCTCACAACACAGCTTCTGACCTCTTCAGGCAACATTTCTGATCTACATCTCACTCTCTCTTACTGCCCAGCCTAGTATTCTTTATCATTTTTTCTAAGCAGGCTTGTTAGCTAGACTTGAGGCTACCTGCCCTGCCTGCCTGCCTGATTTGGTAATAAGGCTCAGCTGCCCTTTGTAAATGTACATCAGCTGCAGAGAGACTGATAAAATCTAACCATGCTTGTGAGGTGTGAGAGCTTCTCTTGAGTCCCTGGCTGTATCTGAGGACTTCATCCAGGCTGGAAAAGGAGAGCTTTCCTTCATGTTGAACATGGCCAGATTGACTTGGCAAATCCCGCAACACCTTTCACGTTTGCTCACCAGAAGGATACAACCAGCCCCCAATTCTTCAGGGGAACATTGGCACAGAAAAATACAGGATATGAAAACATTGTGGGCAGCTTTCAGCACTTTGGAGACTCCACCAAGTAGGTTTATGAGGAGTGATTCACAAGAATGTGACGTACAGGGTTTCTCAGCTCATCTGTAGGGTAGGTAGCTTGTACTCACAGTTAGGGGGTTTGTGTTTACATACAGAGTTTATACGTTCTCAGGGTATAGGGGCTTGCAATTTGGGTTGTTGGTTTTTTTAGTTCTAACTAGGCTCCTTGTTAGCAGACTTTGTCCCTGTGTCAGGAAGGCGAGGCTGATGCCGTCCCAGAGCACATCACAGTTTTGATCCTTTTGTACAGATCAGAGGACTCACCTGAATGCAATACAACACCACCTTCCCATAAAAATAAAAATATAAAAAAACACAACACAAAAAAAAGTCTGTGGAGAAGGGAGATGGTATGCACATCTGAGGTGAGCTCAGAATGTAGCTGGGATGGACTAGGAAGAGGTTCCAAATCTCACAGATTGGGACAGACGTGCATGCAGTGACCTGCTGATTTTAACATGCATATTGGTCACAGAGACAGGCTAAAGGGAAGTTCCCTTTCATTCAGACAGAGTATTAGTCATGCTTTCAAGTACTGTATGACTGCTGAATACTCCTTGAATCCATCATTCCCAGAGATGGAGGCCAAACGCCATGAAGGCCTGTTCTCTCCTCTGCCGGAGAGGAGCTCTGAACAGGAATCTTAATACAGCCAAGAGGAGACAGTCCACTCCGTCAAAAAAGAAAAAAATTTATATTTAATCCAGTGGCAGGCCTAAAGGTAGTCAATGGCTACCCATACCTGAATTTCCAATTGCTTCAGAATTGTTGGTGTCTTAGGAAACTAAAATTCTGAGAAAAAACCACGAACACCTTCACCACTTAGAATCCAGATCCTGGGAACCACATATATGACTATGCGCTGAAAGACTCAAGTGAGCTGATGAAGGATCAGGAGAACACAGCTGTGATACACTTTCTGCTTTTCAGGACTTGTTTACAAAATTAGTAAAGCATTCAACCACAAAATAAAAAGCCTGGATTCCATTCCCTGCTCAGCTAGAGTGAAATCGGAGCCTCATCTCCCAGTGGACACATTGATTTTCTTGTTTTCTGGCCTCTGGAACTTTATATTCTTCAACACCCGCTGCCGCAACCTCATCACGTAGAAAGGAAACTAGTTTCTATCTTGATGCTCTCATAGTGGCCTTAAGATGTAAATTTATGGTTCCTTAGCCTGAGGAGGGACAGGAATCTAGATCACCTACATCTATTTGATAAGATAGAGGGCATATTGATCCTCATTATTTTAAAAAGAAAATAATTTACCTTTAGTAAGGCCTGTACACTAGATGTGTTTAAAGCATACCTACTTTATCAGGCTTGCAAAGATCTAAAGCGCTGCTGCTGCAAAGCAAACTTGATGGTGAAACCACCCGAGGCAGACGAAGAAGTGCCCATCTGTAAATGCTTGTAGAGATGGCTATCTGTTAGTTTGGCACCTGGGCATTTAAAATTTGCCGTATACTGACGTAAAAAATCATAAACCTTTCTTTAAGCTGGTCCAGATTTGTCTTTTTACTCAACTGTTTCTAGTCTGGCACCTCAGATTTTTGTCAAAGACAAACATACATTGAACAGGTCAATGCTTTGTTTAACCATCATAAGATTATTTTACACTACTCCAGTTTTGCCAATGAAGCAGTAAAAAGGCAGATTTTCTGTACACTCTGATTTAGAAGCTTACTGGAATTGTGTATAAAATCCAGTGACAATTGTTTCAAATGTGCAGAAATAAACAGAGTTAAAATGCTTTAGAAAATTCTACTGTTTCTTAGGGAATAATCTGCATAAAAAGAAGAAATTAGAATATGAAAAAAGCATTCATCATGGAATTACTAGCCAACTAAATCAGATTAGAGGCAGTGATAAGAAGAGGTGGGTAGTCTTTGGAAGTCATTTACTGATAGTCTTTTATTTTTCTCAGTTTCGTGACAACTAAGACATCTAATGAAAAGGAAAAGACTCTCAGTCTTTGGGCATTGGGATTCTGATGGAAGGATGTTTTTATTTGAAAAGTAATGGCAGAAGCATCTGTCAATAGTGTAAGAAATCATACATGTGAAATTGAAGAAGAGTTCAAGACATAATGAATTTGTGATTAATATTACAAATTGTATTACAAAAGTAACTCCAGCTTTGATGAAAGTTGAGGCCACAGTCCGAATTAAGAACTTGTACCTTCCAGTGTTTTATTCCTTCTGAAATAATTCACTAGCTGACATCAGGGAGAGCATCTTTGGTGATCTAGTACATATTCTGCCACTGACAAGTTAGCTGTCTCCGTAGCCCTCAGTCACCTGGAAAAGTGGACTTTCATGTGGAAGTTACATGAGTACATAAAATTCGTAAATAATGTAAGGTTCTTGCATAAAAAAACCCCTCTGTAAATGCAAAAATAATTTCATTTTTTGTAATGGCCATCTCCTTTCTAGCTTTCCTTTGCTCAAAAGAGGGAAAAGTGGAGAATCTTCCCATAGATCAAATTTTATCAGGCTTCCTCAAGGCTGTCCAGTTTTTACCAGCTGAAGATTTCAGTGGTCTCACTGTCAGGTCCAGAGTCTCTAAGTAACAGTTTACTGTTACTGTAACAAGCGACTATTATACTACTATAATAAGTTATTTTCATAGTTAAAGAGGATCTCAAAGCCAAGTGACGCAGACTGTCTTGCTTACAAACTGCTTGGTTCTGTCTCTACAGAAGCTGTGTCTTGGAAACGGCTAGCTGGAACAGTCCATAATAGACATGAAGGAATAAGTTCAAATATAAGAGCTGTGGATGGTCAGGGATCCAGGTCTTGAGTTCTGTCTTGACAGTGTTTGTTAGCAGTGCCCAGAGTTTTGACCAGTGTGACATTCAGCACAATACCAAACTTGAAAGTGCCAACCTTGTAGCAAAATTCAGCCTCTGGAGTATGGTAGGACCTAAACCCAATCAAAGGCCTAAAGTTAGGTAACTTGACACTTGATTTTCAAGTATCTGACATCTTCAGTAGAACCCACATCTTCCTACCTAAGCAGCTCTTCACAGGAGCATAAATTCAGGATGATGACAGGGCACGGTAATTCGGACAGTTTTCTTTCATCTACCCAAAGGTTCAGTATTCTGGTTTGTCCTACTGGGCCTCTAATGAGGAAACGTCACTGGTTTTACGCCTGACATTATCCACATATTGCATCTGTAGGCAGTATGAGAAGTATAGAAATAGACAGAGTGTGGCTACAGCCATTACCAGGTGTCTGTACATCTCAGTTAGGTCCTTGATGCACAGTACTAAGGGTTCTTTGGAGCTCAAACTGCCCTTTCTCCCCCACACACAATGTTTTGAAGCTTGCTCAAAGCCTAAATACGAGACAAATTTAAGCTTGAGCACAGGAGGCTAAAAAATGGAGTAGTCATAGCAACAGAGTATGAAAAGAATTGAAGTATGGTTTCTTGGCGGGTCAAGGCCACAGGAATCATATCTGACACTATCCTCCTACCTCTTTTCTTGAGCCCTTGTGCTTGTGTGGCCTGACAATGAATTGATTCAGGGACCTGACGTGGCTTAAAACTTACACTTTTGCCAGGCTACTTTTTGACTGGTCATTCACAAATTCAGATGGCAAGAATCCCGAGGATGCTCTTCTTTCTCACTGTCATGACTAAAAAAAGACTGTAACACTTCTCTGTAAGGTACACGCAGTCTCTGGACAAAAAGGTCTGTTATTGCATCCAACTTTTTTGAAAGCTAATTTTGAGGTAACAGACCTAGGAAAATGAAAGGACCAGTTTTGATATCTGAAGGTAAATTGTTAAAATACCAATATATGGAACACTATGAAGCTAATTAACTTTTACAGCCAATATATAGCCAATTAACTTTTTCACATTTACCATATGTTTATCTTCCTGCAGGGAGTATTTCCAGGAGGAAATCATAATGGGAGATAGTTCTGCCTTTTATATGGGAATAAGATCTGTTGACGATAGCTACAAATTTTTACATAGCTCATGGTAGCTTCAAAAGAGGGTGCTGTTGAAATCTGAGAAGTGAAATGTAGGAATTCAGCAATTAACTTCATGGTTTCATGATGTTCATTTCCATAACTGGTTAACTTTAAATGGTCCTTTGTCTTTTTCCTGACAGCAATCCAAAGCAGTCAGTAGCAGCAACACTCAAAAAAGAACAGGACATCAATTCAGACATGACAGTAGCTGGAAAAATTATTGTCACACAGTGGTACAGTGTGTCTCCAAGGTCCCTGACTGCTCCTTTTAGGAATAACCATATATTACTGTCTGTAATACAGTAAATGCACAGTTCCAGGTCAAGTCTTAGCCTCTGTTACTGCAGTGAAGGCCTTTGCTCAAGCTTTTATCTGAGAAATTGTCCCCTAAAATCTTGGTAAACATCTGCTCTTGTAAACAAATTGTAGTAAATTTTCCGTTCTAGACTATAGTGATAGTACTGGCTGGTGCTGTTACAGCCTTCCTCTCTTAACTGTCACCAGGGAGAAACATTACAGTCCTCTTGCAAACATCTGAAACCTATTACATGCAGACAAACTTGGCTGGAATTTCAAAATGCTATCTTGAAATTATAAAGCTAAAATACATAAATGAATACATTGACCAACTCCAAAGTCTGCAATTGCTTTTGAGTTGTTTGGTAGTGTAGCTCCCCAGTTCATTTTGCAGTCCTCGTCTTTTTCCGAAAGAATTGTTAAAGCACACTGAAGACTTTTTTGCAGCTGTGGTTGCAAAAGGTGGTCCTCCAATGGCGATTGTAGGGATCAGGAATGATGAATGCCCTAACTCTTGGCCAGACATGCAATTGGAAGATGCTGGACTCCTGGGCCCCACAGCAGGGTTGTAGCCTACGTGACTGGGTCACTGGTGTGACAGTGCTCAGATGAGGGAAAAGCACTGTTGTCCTTTGCCAGCCAAATAAGCCCTTGCTGATCTAACAACAATAGTGGAAGGAGAGATGGTTTCTTGGGTGTTCAGGCAGTTAAGTTCTCAGATCAGAGGAAATGCAATGAAAGGAACTAATGAGGAGGAATTAACTACTGCTGTGGTGAATTGGTTGTTGTTTATCACTGTCCAGAGTTGAATAGTCAGCCCATAATTAAATAAGACTTGCCAGAAAAGGTGCAGCAGTGTTTACACACTGGGCTGATTTTATTATATTTTTTCAATTTATTCCAATACAATTGCTTATACATTTATTTGATTAACAATTACATTTATCCTGCAGGAGCAGTGGTAGAATATTTATTGGGAGAACTGAGGAGAAGAATATGAAGGATTATTTTAGTTACGTCTGGCTTAGTCTTTGATCCTAGAATTGAATTTTGTTATTTAAAATGTTATTTGAAGTATCTGACATGGTTTTTAATATAAGTATATAAATAACTATTAAAAGACTAATTTTACAATTATCATTGTTTTAGACATGAAATATTCTGATTTCAACACTGTAATCTGACAGTGAAAGCAGAATATCTAACATGAATAAGATGACAGGAAAAAAATATTTTTGTTTAATGCTAGATACTTCCCTTGAATAGCTGTGGGAAATACACTTCTTGTTGGTCAAACTACCATACCTCCTCCCTTTTCTTTTTGAAACATGAAAACTCTGCCAGTCTTTCTAATGTCAAACACTTAATTTTTGTCATATGAAAGTATTGGTTCCATTTTCAAGTTATGGAGCCCTTTTTGGTTTTAATGAATATAAATATCCAAAGGAAACAATATATTAAAAAGTTTAATTTAAAAATATCAGAGAAATGTTTTTCATTTTGAGGACAGAACAACTCATTCTTGAAATACAGATTTTAATATTTTTATTAAAACTCTTCACTAAATTTGTAATTTATTTTGATTACTCCAAAATGTCACTTCTACTGAATTAAATACTTTGGAAAACATGTCATCTAGCACTGACAATGATCATATCTTAACACAATAATCCATTAGTTCTGCAAAGTTCTTTTTAATTCATTTTTACCTCTGTTATTGACAATCTTCTCTGAATATCTAATTTTGGAAAAATAAATTCTCAGTCCTAAGTGTTTACATCTGAATACCTTGAAACACCTGATGATGGAGGAGAATATATCTGTATCACCTAGGAGGTACTCCAAGCACACTATTGGATAAGATTAAAATTAAAAATTATCTTGATAAAAGGGATAAATAATCTGGAAAAGATCCTCAATCTGAACAGGTTGCAATTCTCCAAACACAAATGGAAAGGTCTGCCCCACTTCACAAAGATAAGAATGATAGGCTTGATAGCATTGTGCAAAAAAGTATCCAGATGAAAGCTTAACAACAGTGCTTAATGTCATGCAATTGCAAAAAATGTAATTATCATTATTATCAACATATATAAATAGGAACAGTCTATCAAAGGCACGAGATGTACCCCTTTCTGCTCTTTTTGGCAGAGTTCCTTCTTGCATGGTCTTGGCTGAAATGCTTTCACCCGCAATGTAGGGTAGAGAAACACCAGGTAGAGTGTCCAGAAGGTTGCAGTTGTAATGTTCCTGTAATGAAATGCTCTTGTAATGCAATGAAAACGTGGTAAGGTACAATTGTGAATGCTAGATGTGAAGAAAACATTCTCCTTGTTTGTTATACACAGACTATAAGGAGTTTAATTTCAGAAAGGGAAGATTTATTTTATATATTATGAAACTTTAAACATTCAGGAGACTAAAGAATTTCCATTCTGGAAATTTCAAAGGACATATGTTGGTCAGGAATTACAGGTAGAGTTTATAGAAACTACCATTTATTATCATGAAAATCAAGAATAAAACCTGAAATATTTCCAGTTATTTGTAACTGGATTTATTACCACACTTTTCTTCTGTGAATATCTTTTCAAAGGCAGCACATTAATCACATTAACAAAAAGCAGGCATTTAAAACTGCCTTGAGACACACTGAGAATAATTTTTGACATTTCAGTATGCGGTTACCCTTTTGTTCCATAACATTTACAATAAACTTATGGTTTTGTCCTCCAGTTCTGTACATACAGTCACATAAAAGCCAATTAATTTGTTAATTATGCATTTGTTGTACATGTTTTTTAATTAATCTTCAAAATAAAATAGTAAAGAAATTTAATGTCTGCAATAAGGATGTTTGCAAATTAGAACTGGAGCCATCAGAGAGCAACTGTCTATATGACAGTCTTTTTTTCAATTTTCCAAGCTGATTTTAATGTCTGTGTTAGAATACAAGCTATTCAACTGCGAAAAGTGCTTGTGAGAGAACTAAATTAGTCAGTTATCCTAAATTTTCTGAAATGAACTGAATGAGTACGAAGCAGTCATGGATGTTAAGGCCTAGACAGCAACTACAACCCTGGAGTTCCAAGTTCAGGAGTTGACTGCTGTTCACTTGCCATATAACTTGGTGCAAATATTTATTTCTTTGTATACTTTTTCCATGAAGAGACTAAACTCTCTTGCGGTTCTCTGCCGTGGCAATTTGTTTGGCTCAAAAGTTCTTGATGGCTGTTGTCTCAAATACCAAAGTGAGACTTTGCACTAATAAAGCAAAATTAAAAGCATATATTATATTTTTCTACTCGTGTTTCATTGAAAAATAATATTTTGCAAAAGATAGGAATATAGCTGGCAGACGAGTAGTCATGTCATTTTGATTGATGTAATCTCCAGTCTTTGTGCACAAAATTGTCTGCTCCACAGAAAGCACAACAAGTGAAGATACATTTTAATTATACATTTAGCAAGTGTCTGCATACATGCTGTCAATGTGCCATTAATGGACACTTGGTTTCCTGGAACGATTCTTCCATTTCTCTTTTAGATGACATCCAACCCTGGGCATTCAATTGCATCAACAGCTTTGGTTCTGGAAGCCTTATTCCTGTATTTATTTATTTCAAACCATCTAATGATGAAACATCTTAATTGCTTGCAGCCTTTCTCACTATTTTGCTTTAGTAACTATTTGAGAAAACTGATCACTGAATAAATGTTTGTTATTAATAATAACAAAATACACTGAGAAAGTGCATCTTTGTTTTCTATTGTGTGGAAGATATGCACGAGACAGGTAGAACTTTATTTAGGAAAACAAATGGCTAACGACTTTGGAATGAAATGCGTTTTTCGCATTAGCACTTGGCTTGACAAAACTAAGAGGTTTGGCGTGTTGTTGTACATCCTGTTTTCTTCAACCCCCAACATTATAACCTTTGAAGATTCTGAGTACAGCCACTCTTTTTTACATTTGTTTCTCAAATTCTTCCATCAACATGTCACACTCTTCATATGACTTCTGCTTACAATACTCCTCAAAAACTAAAGCCTTGGTGTTATATTACCCTCTATTGACTCCATCACAAAGGTCTTGCAGATTAGTTGGGACAGTAGAGAGGAGTCATTGAAAAAGGATAGAGGTACATACCTTTTGCACTCAGATTTTGCTGATTTTTTTGTTTTACTGTGGTAAATATGTTTTAAACCCACGCATATTATATTTATCAATTTAAATTAAAGACTAATGAGCCTAGATGTAGTATATCTAATCCTTTTTTCATCTTGCTTTCCCTCTTTTAAATTTTAACATGTCATTCTTATTCATTAGCTTGATCACTATTTCTGTGCTATGACTTTATAGCAGTTCACTAGTTAAAGACTTTATCAGAATTATTTCTTCATATTAAACTTATTTTGATGTAATTTCAATGTGGTAATTTATAGGTGTGTTACTATTAAAATAGTGGTGCGAATAGTATAAACAATTTTATCCCAAATGTGTGGAATTCAGTTTTTTTCATGTAAAAGCAACATGTCTATGTTTGTTTTACGACAGGTAGTGCATCACAGGAGCTAAAATCTTTGTATTTGGCTGTTACTCAGCTCTGTTTTCTTCTAAACTCTCTTGCCCTGATTTTACTTTATTTTTATTATTCATTTTTGAATTGGTTGTATTTCAAAAATAATTAACTGCTGGTTTGAAAGCTAGACAATGTTAAGAAACAAACAGAAATCTCCTAAAAAGTTTAGTTTGAGTCATCCAAATTTATTAATGGATGGCTATTCAAAAAAGCACAATATGCAGTTGAGTGAATGTATATAACCCTTTCAAAGACAAGTAGCTTATAGTTGAGCTAAGAATGGGCAGTCAAATAAGGGACTCGGAGAAGCAGGCAATACGATCAAGCTGAGCACAAGGAGAATAATCTTTGTAAGAGCATTTTGAATGGATAATTTGATATTGCAATTTTCAAGGCAAAATATTAATTCAATTAAAGTGAGAGATGAAAAAAATGAAATCAAGCTGTTTACTTGTTTTCTTTTGCAGTGGATAGGAAAGGTTTTAACTTAGAAACGTTATACATAAGAAATCTGTAAGCCATCAAGTCAGTCATAATGTATTAGCTATAGTTGACACTATATCCACTTCTCTTGCAAAAGTTGTGTCAGAGATTTCCAGTAGTGCAGTTGCATTGCTTTCTGCTGCCTTTTTGTACATCTAGATTTCATATTTTTTTCCTGTCTTAAAACATTCCCTTTTGATCTTTCTGTTGGCCAGGTGACCTTCAAGGTTCATGGAACTGGCAGAGGTAGTTGGGCTGAAGTGGGAGCCGAAGAAGAAATGTAGGCAGGGACGGACCTTGGAGGCAGGACTGGAGCCATAATGGGCCGGTGCCAGGGCGCGCTACGCTGACTGCATGACAATTGCCTGGGAATCGTGCAGAATGCATATTCTCAAAATTTTCCTCGAGGTGAACCAGGGAAGTCATTTAAAAGCAGCCTGGGAAGAGATATGGCTTAGAGTAGAAATGAAGACTAAATCTGGTCCAGGGTGTGGATTAATGTGAGGCAGAATGTATTGCTTCAAGGCTGACTGGACTGTCCTGGGGATCAAATGCCAGTCAGGGCTGTAGTTAGGCAGCTGAAGCTACATCTACAATGCTCAAGAGAGAGATTAAAGATAAGTAAAGTCTGATTTATGTTTCAGTTAGGGACATGGTTATTTATAATACAACATTCTTGTTTGATGTTCCTGTCTACATTTAATTTTATTTCTGATAGTCATATCTCTTGTTGCTGTTATTCTTCCAAGCCTGGCTCATTTTTCCTTTCCTAGTCATATATAATATATTTTTGTGAGGTCCTGCTTACACATAAATATTTTCATTTCGTCAGTGTCCATTTTACTTAAAGGAACAGCTACGGAAATATTCTACAAAGGTAACAGTAAAGCACTATTACCTTTGAAAAATAGTTCTTGATATCATAAGAGGAAGTAGTTAAAATAATTCGTATCTAAAATATAGCTAACCATGCTAATTGACATCTTTTACTGTTTTAGCTATGATGGGAAAATTCCAAATTTATTTGGGTAGTTGATCAATGCCAGTTTAAGCTTATTGCAGAGAGAATTTCCTTTTCAAATAGAGTGTGAAGACAGATTGTGTTTTAATCGAATGATGCTAAGAGGAGAGTGCTATAGATCAAAAACTATTATTTCAGATGTAGTAGTCCTGCAGAAAAAAAGACTACGTTTATGGGGCAAGAAAGGAAAGATATAGAAATCAGTCTAAAAGGTAACCAGGCAACTTGCCTAAATAAATTATGAAAATAATGGGCTAGTTAAAATACTGGGAGTATATATACTATAGAATGCTTATGAAAGGGAGTGGTTCTTACTTGGTTGATAAATATTACCCTCAGCAGCATGAAGAGAATCAGTTCAGGAAAGCTGAATAATTCTGAAGGCAACATTTGCCTGTTTCACAGTTTGGATGTCTGAAAGTTAGGTTGCTAAGCTGGAAGCAGTCATGATAATTTTTTTTTTTGTGAAGATGGAAAGAAACAGACACCTTCAGATTAATCTGGCCCGTCTTAGGTATCTATGTTAGGGTGAGCTAAATTGTTCTTTGGAACTCTGTTTCTCCCTACCATCAAAAAAAATTGGTGATGACAGACTTAAATAACATTTTAGATGTCTCTAGTCAGGTGAGAATAATACCTTTCCTCCACATCTCCCACCCATATTCATAAAAAAAGACCTGTATGCACACCAGTCTCTTTCTTCGAAGTGCGACATTTTCCCTCACCAAGTACATGTCTGCTTTCGATTGTTCCAAAGCTGGTTGCACCACGAAAGCACAGAGGAGCAGAACTCTGAATGAAGAGCTTTAACAGGACTCAGAAGAAACAGCTTCTAGTTCTTCTGTAAACCAGAAGAAAGGAGTAGAACTTGAAAAAATAGATAAGTCATCTGTGAAAATGAGATAAGCTGAGCAGGTAAGAACTGTTATTTTAAAGGAATATAAAAAATAGAAATATTTATAAAATACATAACACAAAACTAGTATTGAGTTAGTTTGGAAAAAAGGTTTTTTTTCCCCCTCTCTGAAGGCTGTTTTTTTTTTAATGCAATTATTTTGTCTAACTTATTTTTAATTGTTATTATTATTGTTTTCTGTCATTTGTGGCTATGGAGGGAGCAGAAGGAAAGGGTCGTCAATAGATCAGTCAGCCAGACGATGATTATTAAGAGCTGATACGTCCTTGAAGACAGCTGCATAAGATGAAGGAGTTTTAACAGTGTTAGAGAATGTTGCTCTTACTAAGTTATCCCTTGGTTTGGTAAAATATGTGTAGCATATGCATCTGGATTTTTTTCACTTTCTTTTGGGTGTTTCACTTTGTAGAAAGGCTTGATTATGTTCTTCAGTTACAAAGAAAACTGTGTGATCCCATGAAGTCTTCTTTCCATCAGTGGAGGTTAAAATGACATGCACATTGCTAAATCCCAATAGGCTTTCGTACCAGTTGGACTGTGATGTTTCAGTGGTGTGCATTAGTCTGAAAGTTATGTGTCAGCCAGAGAGTTTAAATACATGAAAAAGTTCCCACAGGGTAAAAAGCTAATGAAAGAAGGATAAGATATCTTAAATTACTTTACCACAAGCTAAGAGTGTGTGTACAGGCAGCTAACACAGATCAGCTAAGGTGTGTGAGGCTGTTGCACCAGAACGGCTTGTTCTTTTGTAGAAGCCCTTGAATGCGCTTTGAAATCTACTGTATTTTGACATAGTAAGCATCTCAGGTTGTAAATGCATAGTTAATAGACTATTTCTCTGCTTACTTTTTACAGTTCAGTTTCCTCTGGCTGAACTACATTAAACTACTACATTTAAAAAAAAGAACAACCCACACTCATGATTGAGTTATGTTGATTTCACTTAAAGTTTTTAGCTGATTTATATTATTGATTTTATTTAGTATTAGATTACTAATGTGTATGTAGAATGATACATAGCAGTGATACAACATTAATTATTAATAATGAGTCAGGTTAGAAGAAGTTAATTTAATACTCTTTAGATGGTACACAACCCACTTTTTCAATTTATTCTTTCTTTAGTGCACAGCCTGGTAAAGTTCCATATACAAGTTGTATGTAGCAGGTCACCAGTGGTAGCATGAATTATTCCTTAACTCCAAGCTTGCTGCCTGAGCAAATTTTAGAGCTTTAGGACATGCCTTTCTCACACTGCTCTGATCCTGTTTGCTCAGTGACTGGAAGAGCCACTTGTGCCTTTTGTGCTGGCTGGCTGTGCTACACTTCATGTGAACATGTTTTGTGCCTGCCAGTTTTACCCTAATAGAGACTGAAGAGTCGTTTAGACTCCTACACTTGCACCACTGGACTGCAAGGTAGCTCAAGCAAGCCCATTTTCCCAAAGAGCAGCATGATGACATGTTCGTTTGTTTTAAATGCTCCAGACTTTCAGTCATGATTCTTTCAGTGTTATGAAAGGGAAGACAGGGCTGTCCTGTAAGTTATGGTCCTGCAGTCTGTACATACAGTCTACATATATGGTCTACACATACAGTCTGCACTGCCTCTCCTTCTCTTTCCATTAGGAGTGTCTGAAATAATGCAGGGTTGTGATGCAGCTCAACAGAACGATGTCTTAGTGCGAAACTAAGGGTGCCAGCTGCATGCCTTGGGGAAAAAATATGGGTCTTCACATGTGTTTGAGACTGCAAGATGTCCTTGGGTTTTGCTGGAGGAGGTGGGGAGCGGAGGAAAGCGATCCTGGTGTAGTCTTATCCTTATGCTCTTGGGAATTGACTATTTCCCTCATCCAGCTCAGGTTTAATCTTGGAAAAAGCTAGCAGGGGCAGATGAATAGTGAGCTAGTTGGGAAGTTAGAATTATGTGGTGTGATAATCAGGGGCCAGTGCTTGAGTTTGCTCCCTAGCCTTTTTGCTTTGCTATGTGGACAGCATGAGGTTCTTCTTTAGGACTTGGGAGAATATAGGTGGCCTCAATCAAGCTATTAACCTATTAACCATTTGTAAAGAGATCTGCAGACCTTTTAGGCCAACATATTGATTACTTGATAACTTTAGCATACACTTTCACACTACCACAGGGATTATTATGAGTCATCCCTCTGAGGGCGTGAGACATGATAAACAGGGAACGCTCAGCGGATTCAGTGCAGCAAACTGATACTGTCAATAACCTACCCCAAGCAACTGTTGCCACAGTTTCTCTACTATTTGGTAAAACTCTCCAATGTTTAGGCAAATGTCCTTCAAGGAGCTCAGGATCCTACTCCTCTGCCAGAGGACTACAAAGCCTGTCTCTTCTTCTTCCTCATTCCTTCTCTTCCTCATTCTTTTTCTTTCCCTCTCTTTCTCTTTGCCTCCGTGAGGTTTCTGGAGGACATTATTAACAACTCAGTTGCTTTGTTGAACGCTGAGAGATTTTCTCCAAATTGCCACACCTGCGAAGAAGCTGGAGCAAGCTGTTCTGTCCAGCTTCAGCTAGAATAGGTTATCATTAAAATTTGACTGGCATTGCCCTTTTCTAGTAAATACAACACTGACAGCCCATGGTGTATTACACTGTGTGCTCCCTTCTTCCTCTGTAAAACAGATGATTTTTAAACACCAGACGAACACACAGACCTTCAAAGGCAGATTCCCTTTGCAACACAGTGTATGTTGCCCTCATTATCCTCTCTGATATCACTTCACTGTGATACAGATATATATAAGACATTTAACTGCAGCAAAAAAATATTTCAGAATTTTGGTTATGAGTCATAGGTTACACCAATAAATTCCACAGACTTTGGGAACTCTCAGGAGAGACTGAGGTCAGCTGTAGTGCACAGCATTAGGAAAATGAATCACTCCCATCCTCCCATTTATCAAGGCTGATATCCATGACAGGCTGAAGGAGAACCAACAGTTGTAGAAGAATACTTAGCCCTGGAGTTAAAAGAGCATTCTGAATATTTGCTATCAATGCCTAAGCCTACCCAAAACTGCCCTTCCCTTGCTCTGTCTTTTGTCAAATACTGATGAAGCACCAGCTAGGTACTGTAGCAGTGTTTTCATGTAATATCAGCATTACAGACATACACTCTGTTTAGACTTGTGAGACTTTTTCAGTTAATCTCAGAATTACACATCTGAATTATTTCTGTAAATCTTAGAATTCCTAAGTGAGGGAGACTGGAACTTAAATGCTATAATGAAAGAAATTTTGGTTGGTCCTAGCCAGTGAAAACAGACCAAGTGATCAAATTCTCAAATGATTTACACTTGATCTTGACATGGGGTAGGATTATAGATACTGCTGCTCATTGAATGCAGCCTGAAATCTCTGTAAACATTCAACTTGTGGACAAGAGAATACCTTGTACCATTAAAGGGTGGAGTCATGCTATGTATGAACCTTAAAAAGAAATCCACAGAGCAGGAAATATATTTCAGATCTGAATTCCTAAGTCTTGTTGAAAGACAGCCTGTGTTGAATACTGTACAGTTGCAGGTGAATAAGCACCAGATGAATCATTAACAGATTCTTTGTTTCTTTTGATTTTGGGTTCCCCGATGCAGGTTAGGGGAATTTTCGTTGGGAGAAACAGGTCAAGAGTTATCATATGAAAAAAACACAATAGGCAAGCATGGCGTAATTATTATGTTACCAGTCACACAGTAGCCCTCCCTCAAAGGAGAATACACTGCAGTATTCATTTACAAGATCTTTTAACAGTCTTGTAGGATAAATGTCATTTTGATTTGGTCTGGTATCCTGTTTTGTTTTGAGATGATTCTTCTTTGCAGTTTAATTTTATTAACGTAGCAAGTTAGAGAATGATGTTCTGGATCCACATAGTGAATTATTCATTACATTTCAAATATTAAGTTGCCATCAAATGCTTTCTGATCTGCATTACATAAAGTCATGCTGAATCTGTAATGTCTGGACTGCCTGTGTAATGAAGAAGCTCTCAGGCAGTGTTCAATCAAAATGCACTTGAGAGAAAGCAGACACAGTGTTTTGATAAGCATCATGACTACCCCATAGTTTTGTTTTGTTTGGTTTTTTGTTTCCTAAGCAGGAGAAATCCTCAGAGATCTCCACATCTCTTCCTCTTAAAAGTGCCTGCTTAAGCACAAAAGTTTTTATTTTAAAGCTACTAGAATTGCATCATTTAGTGAGTTTCTAGGGCTGCTGTTACTGGTAAAGCAGTTAAAATAGGGTCTTACAGATCTTTAATTTCTGAGAAAAAGACCGTACTCTCATGATTGTATGTAAGAAATGTGATGCTGTGTTCAAAAATCAAAACACCTCTGCAACATGGCCTTAGCTTGCAGCCAGAAAGAGGCACTCTCTTCCAGTTCCTGTGTTCTCTTAGAAAATAAAAATGTACAAACCCAGAACTCATATGAATAAAACCTTATTGCTTGAACTTGTAGCAAATATGCTATCTTACTTTTTTTTCATTATTTGTTTTTGTGGTTTTGTGTTTTTTTGTGTTTTTTTGGGGGTTTTTTTTGTATTTTAATATCTGAGTGACCTGATCTCTGTTTCAGCATTTCAGATTCACGGGCACAAACAACAGAAGACAGGATTTGGATTGTTCAGATACATCTGATTTTTTTGTTTTGCTTCTTTGTCCTTGGAGATCTGTGAGAGAAATTGTGCTCAGAAGTAAAGCTGTGCTTCATGCTGTGCCTTTAGCTGTTTCCATGGCCGGTTTTATGCCCTTAAACGTTCAGAAACAATACCGTCCTTGTGATACGCTGTGATTCCCGGTCAGTCTTAATAGCTTTTAGGCTGTGATTCAGCGTTAAGTCACTAGGTGGCATGTGGCAGTGAAGGAGAAGGAAGTTGGGAAATTCTGGTGAGCGCAGCTGGCACTGGGCGCCTTGGAATAAACTCGTTCGTGTATTGCCATCTGCCTCTATTTTACTCATTTGTTGGACAACAGACCATAGTTTTCTATTGCTCAACGTGCTTTTTCTCATAAATGATACTAAAATGTGTTCAAATATCTAATTTTGGTTACTTTATGAAAAACCATTCTGTGTGCCTGATTCTTGTAGAAACTGAGTCTCTCCCTTCTCTCGCATCCTCTGCCTACTAAAAGCAGACATAGTGTGCTTCTTGGTAACAGCACAAGTAAAGTATACAGAAATAAAGGGATAAATCAGAGAGATGTTGGGAGCAGTGAGAAAGAGATGCCAGTATTCTACTGCACATATGGCCACATTATTCTGTGACTCTGGTATGATTATCACAGAATCACAGAATGGTAGGGGTTGGAAGGGACCTCTGGGGGTCATCTAGTCCAACCCTCCTGCCGAAGCAGGGTCACCTACAGCAGGCTGTAGAGGAACTTCTCC
>Ga0181612_106643_pt1 | contig 40893 bp, 48 predicted proteins | sample HoacroProtozoa21_FD_119630 | JGI IMG/M metagenome (GOLD analysis project Ga0181612, IMG submission 119630) | Hoatzin crop microbial communities from Cojedes, Venezuel. Combined Assembly of Gp0051906, Gp0051904, Gp0051908
TATTGGCAATGGCGTAAGAGGGGTGCCAAGACGGGGCTCGAAGATGGCGAGGCGAAGAAGGTGAAGGCTCGTAAATTGACTGGTCGCCAATGGCTTATGGTTGCTGCTGGGCTCGTTGTCGGCATTGCCGTGGCATATACAATTTTGTATTATGTGGATGCCGCCCGTTTAGACCCCTCGGAGATTGATAAGTCAAAGATTCTTCTTGATGCCACCGTTGTGATGCTGAATATTATGGGCCAAGTGCTTCTGTCTCTGGCCTTTACGGAGCAATGGTACATCTGGACGCTGGTCAATATTTTCTCCATCCTCCTTTGGACCAACCGCCTGATGAGTTCCGGAGCCAATAGCTACACCATCGTAATGGTCATAAAATACTGTTTCTATCTCATTAATTCCCTCAATGGCATTCGCATCTGGCTGAAACTCAGTAAAAGCGACGAGGTAGTCGTCTCTAATCAATAATATTTACTAAATTTGTATAATAAACGAACTAAAATATGAGGGTATTAAAATTTGGTGGCACATCCGTCGGAAGTCCGGAAAGTCTGAGGACGGTCAAAAGTGTGGTTGAAGGACGTCAGGAGCCGGTCATCGTGGTGGTGTCCGCATTTAGCGGCGTCACGGACGGACTCATTGAGACTGCACGTCTGGCGGAAAGCGGAGACGAATCTTTCAGAGACAAAATCGCGGCACTGAGGACAAGGCACTATGACATGTGCTCAGCCTTGGGCGTACAGGTCGAGATCGAAGACCTCCTTGAGAACCTCGAAAGAATATGCGAAGGCATATTTCTGCTCCATGTTCTGCCCACCAAAACCTTTGACGAAGTGCAAAGTTTCGGCGAAAGGTTATCCTCTCGAATCATAGCCAAATACCTTGGCGACGCCCGCCTTTTCGACTCTTTGCGTTTCATCAAAACCTTTGACAGAGAGGGCCATCACCTCGCTGATAACGCCCTTACCCTTAGTCTCATAAAGTCCGTCTTCGTAGAAAGCGAACTGCAGGGGCCTGTAGTGGTGCCTGGCTTCATCTCTACGGACAAGACGACGGGCGACATAACCAACCTCGGTAGAGGCGGATCGGACTACACCGCCAGCCTTATTGCGGCAGCCATAGACGCGGAATGTCTCGAAATATGGACAGATGTGGACGGCTTCATGACGGCGGACCCTAGAATCATCAAAACCTCCTACGTCATCGACGAAATGACCTACAGAGAGGCGACGGAGCTTTGCAATTTCGGCGCAAAGGTCATCTACCCGCCCACCCTCTATGCGGTCTGCTCAAAGGGCATCCCCGTCATAATCAAAAACACCTTCAACCCATCTGCCAAGGGCACTATCATCAAAGCGGAAAGCAAGGATGCGACCGAAAGACTCATCACCGGCATATCATCAATCGACGATATCAGCCTCATAACCCTCAGTGCCACATCTTTGGTCGGCATAGTCGGAGTTGATAGCAGAATATTCGCGGCTCTCGCAAAGGAAAACATCAGCGCCTTCTTGGTCAGCCAGTCGGCATCCGAGACCAGTATCTCCATCGGCGTCAGCAGAAAAGACGCGGAAAAATCGAGAGATGTGCTTGAGGAGGCGTTCGAGAGCGAGATTCGCAATGGATCCATATCTCCGATTCATGTGGAAAATGAACTTGCAGCGGTTGCGGTAGTGGGGGAGAATATGAAATATGTTTCGGGCATAGCCGGCAAGCTTTTCTCAACCCTTGGACGCAACAATATCAGCGTTCTGGCCTGCGCACAGGGATCATCGGAGTCCAACATCTCGTTCGTTGTGGACAGGGCCTACCTGCGCAAGACTTTGAATGTAATCCATGACAGTTTCTTCCTCTCGGAATATCAGGAGGTCAATCTATTCATTTGCGGTATAGGCACGGTTGGAGGCCAGCTTTTAGACCAAATCGCATCGCAAAAAGAAACGCTCCAGAAGGAGAGAAACCTTAAAATAAACGTCGTCGGCATAGCCAGAAGCACAAAAGGCATATTCGACCGTGGCGGCATAGACCTAAACAACTATAAAGAGGCCTTGGAGGCCGGCATAGACGTGACTCCGGCGAAAATAAAGGAGGAAGTTCTTGCCATGAATATATTTAATTCGATATTCGTGGATTGCACCGCCAATGATAAAATCGCAGGCATATATGAGGACCTTTTGAAGCATGGCGTATCGGTTGTTGCCGCCAACAAGATTGCAGCATCTTCGGACTATGACACCTATGTTCGCTTAAAAGAGACTGCAAGGGATAAGGGCGTTAAGTTCTTATTTGAGACCAATGTAGGCGCTGGCCTGCCTATTATCAATACCATCAATGCTCTGCGCAATAGCGGAGACAAGATTTTGGGCTTGGAAGCGGTGCTTAGCGGCACTCTGAACTTTATTTTCAATACCTTGTCGGAGGAAGTTCCATTCAGCGAAACCGTGCGTTTGTCTAAGGAAAAAGGCTTCTCGGAGCCGGATCCCCGCATCGACCTTTCGGGCAAGGATGTCATCAGAAAACTCGTCATTCTTTCCAGAGAATCGGGCTACAAAGTCAATCAGGAGGATGTTGAGGCCAATCTTTTCATCCCCGCTGACTTCTTTGAATGTAGCTTGGATGAGTTCTGGAAGAAACTCCCATCGCTGGATGCCGATTTCGAGGCACGCCGCAAGGAACTTGAGAAGAAAAATGAACGCTGGAGATTCGTGGCTCGCATGGATAGAGGCAAATGCTCCGTCGGTTTGGAAACCATCGGAAATACTCATTCATTCTATTCCCTAGATGGTTCCAACAATATAATCAGACTCACCACGGAACGCTATAATCAGCATCCTATGCTTATCCAGGGCTATGGCGCAGGAGCTGAAGTGACCGCCGCCGGCGTTTTCGCAGACATCATGAGCGTCGCTAATGTGTAGTGTTTTCGTTGGCTTTCATGGCTTTCCGACAATTTCGATAGGTCGCGAATTGTAAAAAACCAAAAAAATCATTACCTTTGTAGCGAAAATATGGTATTATGGCTGAAAGTGCGAAAAAAATACTCTTTGTGAACTCCGAGATATATCCTTATCTTCCGGAGACTCATATTTCGCATATTGGTCGTTACCTTCCTCAGGGGATACAGGAGCGTAAAAGGGAGATCCGTTCATTCATGCCTCGTTATGGTTGCATAAATGAGCGTAAGAACCAGCTTCATGAGGTCATTCGTTTGTCCGGTATGAATATCATTCTAGGGGATGTGGACAGGCCTTTGGTCATCAAAGTGGCTTCCATTTCTTCAGCTAGAATTCAGGTATATTTCATCGATAACGAGGACTATTTCAAACGCAAACAGACTTTTGCCGATGATAATGGCGTTTTCTTCGCTGACAATGGCGAGAGGGCTATTTTCTTTGCGCGTGGAGTCATGGAGACCGTCAAGAAGCTTCGCTGGGCGCCGGACATCATTCATTGCCATGGATGGATTTCCCAGATTGTGCCTCTTTATCTCAAAAAAGCATATAAGGATGACCCTATATTCTCTTCCAGCAAGGTAGTTTTGTCTCTTTACGATGATACTCCGAAGGAGAGTTTCAGCGAGAATATGGCTTCGCTGGCTCAGTTCGGCAATATCAAGGCGGAGGACGTGGAGCTACTGAAGGACCCCACTGGCATAAATCTTGCGAAACTTGCTGCGCATTATAGCGACGGGATTATCTTGGGCAGTGAAAATGTGGACGAGAGTCTTGTTGAGTACTGCAAAGGTCTTTCTCTGCCCGTTCTGGATTACAGCGCTGAGGCTATGGAGGACGGGAGTTGGCTAGATGAATATAACGGTTTTTATGATCAGATTTAGAAGATGAATTTACGATTAACAGGCGCAGTTTGCCTTGCCGGCATCCTGTGCTTTTATTCTTGTGTAAATGTGAATAATGAGGTTGGACAGAATTATCTGGCCACCGATCAGCAATATACAGTCTATACGGCCGATGCTCCTTTGGAGGAGGTTGATGTTGATGTTCCCGATGGTTTGACCGGCTATAGCCTTTATCGCTTTGCGGTTGGTGCCGTGAGGGATGACAAATTCGGTCTTTCGACTCGTTCCGCGGCTTTTACTCTTGTCCCAGTGACCGATTCCGTTGATTTTGGTAATGCCGGTACGGCTAAGTATGAGAGCTTCGTGTTCATGGCTCCACTGGATACCGTTTCTTGCGCTGACCCGTCTCAGGCCGACATTCTTCAGTCTATTTATGTGTATGAGCTTGAGGAGCCGCTGGATTATTCCGCAGCTACTCCTGAGGTAAAATATTCCAAGAATCGTATCACCAAGGGTGTGCCGATTTTCGATGGTAAATCTGATTTGACTTTTGAGTTTACTGAGGAGTTCGGTAAGAAGTACATGAATATTCTTCAGTCCGATTTGGATACAATTACTACCTATCAGTCTAAGTTCCCTGGCATCATTATTACTTCCGGTGAACCTGTTGATGAGGGTGGTCGTTTCAATATTTTCAAGCTTCCTATCGATATCTATAATAATGTGGCCTATGGTGGCTATGCTCAGCTAAGTTTTACCGCTGATTATGGCACTCGCACCGATGTGGATACTTCCATCGTGTTCTATTATGGCCCTATGAATATTTATGATGATATTGATGAGCAGACTTCGACAAGTTCGTCCGATTATCCTCAGATTGCTTATACTTTAAGTACTCATGAGTCGACCGAGTCCGTGACTGAGACGATTGATGGCGAGGAGATTTTCTATATGGAGGGTGGTAATGGTATCAAGCCGGTTGTCAGGGCTTCGACTTTGAGAGAACAAATGATTGCCATGATTGCTCCGTATACGACCGATTTGAGCCGTGTTGCGATCAATAAGGCGACTCTTGTGATGCCGTTCCGTTTCCCTGATGATTATACGGATATGGATGTTTATCCGGTGATTTTGAGTCCGACTTGCCGTATTGAGTATTCTTCAGGTACAGTTACTTTCGCGGGTCTTACCGATGCTAGTGTAAGTACGGAGAATCAGGGTGACGTGAATAGGAGTCTATGCGTCTACAAGCCGGATATTACGCATCATGCGCAGGAGATTTTGAATCTTACCGATTTGTCGAATATCTCCAATTATGACGTTTGGTTCTTGCCGATGGCCGAATTTGAGACTTCAGTGAGCACCACTTCGTCTTCCAGCAGCGAGTATAGTGATTATTTGAGGCAGATGATGTACTCAAGCTATTATAGCAGCATGTATAGTGGATATAGCGGTTATAGCGGCTACAGTGGCTACAACTACTATAATTATCTCTCAATGTTGTCTATGCTGTCTTCTTCTACAGCCACCGCCGAAACACAAGAGTTGATGGACCCTTACCGCTACTATTGCCCCGCCTTCTACGCCGTCGGCAATTCCGACACCTATCCCCAACTCTCCATCACCTTCTCGATTCGTAACGAATAGCGCGCTAGGCCTGGTCGAGCGCTTGGGCGAGGTCGGCGATGAGGTCGGAGGCGTCTTCGAGGCCGCAGGAGAAGCGGACGAGGTCGGGACGGATGCCGCAAGCCTTGAGCTCCTCGTCATTCATCTGGCGATGAGTAGCGCTTGCGGGATGCAGGCAGCAAGTGCGAGCGTCTGCCACATGAGTTTCGATGGCAGCGAGCTTGAGACTCTTCATCATGCGCTCGGCAGCAGGACGTCCACCGGCTACGCCAAAACTTACCACGCCGCAAGATCCATTCGGCAAATACTTTTTGGCAAGTTCATGATATTTGTCGCCCTCAAGGTCGCAATAATCCACATAGCTCACCTTAGGATGGCTCTTCAAGAACTTGGCAACTGCCAATCCATTCTCGCAATGGCGTTTCATCCTTACATGCAAACTCTCCAAGCCAAGATTCAGCAAATAGGCGTTCTGAGGCGACTGAATTGAACCAAAATCCCTCATCAGCTGCGCTGTAGCCTTGGTAATATATGCTCCTCCGAGACCGAATTTCTCGGTGTAGGTGATTCCGTGGTAGCTCTCATCGGGGGTGCAGAGGCCAGGGAATTTATCGGCATAGGCAGTCCAATCGAAATGGCCGCTATCAACTATGCAACCTCCCACGCCGCTGCCATGACCATCCATATATTTAGTGGTAGAATGGGTGACAATGTCGGCTCCCCATTCAAACGGGCGACAATTTACCGGCGTAGCGAAGGTGTTGTCCACGATCAGCGGAACTCCATGTTCATGGGCTACCTTAGCGAATTTTTCGATATCAAGAACCGTGAGCGCCGGATTGGCAATGGTCTCTCCGAAAAGAGCTTTGGTATTGGGACGGAAAGCCGCCGCGAGTTCCTCTTCTGAGCAATCGGGATTGACAAAAGTGAAGTCAATACCCATCCTCTTCATTGTCACGGCAAATAAATTATAGGTACCGCCGTAAATGGAAGAAGATGCCACCACATGGTCTCCGCAAGATGCTATATTGAATACGGAATAGAATGAAGCGGCCTGACCGGAAGAGGTCAACATGGCTGCCGTACCTCCCTCCAGAGCGCAAATCTTCGCCGCTACATGGTCATTCGTGGGATTCTGCAAACGAGTATAGAAATAACCCTCCGCCTCAAGGTCAAAGAGTTTGCCCATGTCTTCGGATGTGGCATATTTGAATGTGGTACTTTGGATGATGGGAATCTGTCTAGGTTCTCCATTTCCAGGCGTATAACCGGCCTGAACGCATTTGGTATTGATCTTCATATATTAAGTGTCGTTTTATTTCAACTAGACCGCAAAATTAAATATTTGCTATGAAATTTTGCCACGAAATGCTCCAAAAAAGCATCTTATGTTAGATTTTATTCGCATTTTTTGGAAAATTGTATAAATTTGCGGTTTACAAGGATTATGTAAAACGATACAACCACAGGAAATTTTAACAAAATTTATAAATCCTACATATCAACAAACAAATGAAAAGCACAATGTTAACTAAGACTATGCTTCGAGTTTTGGGCGCCGCAGCGTTCATCGCGGGAGTATCAGTCGGGTGCTCCGAAGTTGAAATCTACAACACAGGTGCCCCCAGCGACCTTGAGTCTAGAATAGATTCAATCGCCAATGCTAATGTTAAGCCGAGCACAGGTGATACTACCTACGTCACCCTCGCTACCACATTCATCGGTGCTGAGGATGGAAGTAGTGCTTGGTGGGGAGAACATTCCGATTATTTCGAAGTTCCGGTTGGTAAGAAACTCGTCATGGAGTTCTACAACTATGGTACGCAGGCAAATAACTGGAATAACTGGAACCTCGCAGTCGTTAACTCCGCAGCTAGTTCTACGAGCGAAAATTCCAACTATGCCGAGTATTTCGTAATCCGTTCCGATGTTTATGGTTGGGGTGGAAGTCTCGGTACTTACGATGGTGCCATGTTGAAGAGCAACTATGGCGACACCGACGAGGATGGCAACATTATTCTTGACTTGGATGGCGACGGCGACTATTGGAATGATTTCCGTTCCGAGATGTATGGCGCCTACGTTACTTTGGAGATTGACCACTCTTCTACCGGTTATGTTTATGTGACCGCTACCGAGGAGACCAAAAGCGACTTGACTCTCGTCGAGACTTACGAGCAGGAGTGCACCGCTTCAGAGAGCGTTTACGCATTCATCGTTACCGATGCCAGCTGGTTCAAGATGGTTCAGGCTTATCTCGTTCCTTCAGAGGTTACCGTTCTTGAGGACTATGATCCCGTCAGCATCACCGCTTCAGGTTATCCTACCTCTATCGAGGTTGGTAATGAGGATGTAGTTGGAAATGCCGTATTCAATGTTACTTTCGCCGATGGTTCTTCAGCGGTTGCTGACACCGCAGACGTTACCATTAGCGTTGATGAGGCTTACCTTACAACCCCTGGTACCTACACCGTTGTTTATTCTTATAGCAAGACCAAACTTGGTGAATATGGCAATTCAGTCAATGGTTATTATGAGATTGAAGTTACCAACCCTGTTGTAAGCATTAGCGCTGAAGCTACCGCTTATCTTATCGGTGGTGCTAAATATTTGACTTTGTCTCCTGCCAACATTAAGGCTACCGCAGTTTACGCCGATAATTCAGAGGCTGCTCTTAAGACCTCTCAGTTCACCGTTGCGTTCACCGATGATAAGGTCGTTTACGAAGGTGTAGCTGGCACTTATGAGGATGCCTTCACAGTTACTTACACAACTGCTTCTGGCGAAGAGCTTACAGCTACCGGTGATCTCGTAATTGCAGCCAGCAGCCAGGATGCTCAGACCGAAATGGTAGGTGCTACCGACTTTACCAATGGTTGGTGGTCTACCTTCAGCCGCGACTGGAATGTTGATCCTTACACAAGCCAGACCGTAAGTATGAAGGTTGGTTCCGATAACCTCGGTAACTGGCATAGCCCATGTACGATTGCTCGCAAAGCTGATTACACAGAGTATGCGGTAGTTCGTATGGATAACTTTGGTTGGGGTGGTACCGGTTACGATAGCGCCGTTCTTGAGAGCAACTGGAATTGGGATACCTTCATGACATCAATTGATGGTTCTGAGGTTGCTGTTACTGTTGCTAATGCCGGTGATGGTACCTTGAGTATACGTTACTATGTGATTTACTCTTCAGGTGAAACCCACTACCAGTACTATGACAACATCGCGGTTGACGCTGATGATGTTACCTTCGCATTTGTAACAGAAGAGTCTTATCTCGTTTTCGACTAAACTAACAAGAGACGTTATGAATAATAGATTTGCAACAATGATAGTATGCGGTCTGCTAGCAGCGGCTCCGGCAGTCATGGCGGCTGACGTTCAGTCCACTTCTCTGGATCAGCAGTCCGATAAAATAACCGTCACCGGTAAGATAGTTGATGACGCAGGTCAGCCTATTCCTTTCGCCGGTGTAGTTCTTAAAGGTACTTCTACAGGTACTACCGCTGACTTGGATGGTAATTTCTCTATCTCAGTACCCGCTGACGCCGTTCTTCAGGTTATTTCAGTAGGTTATGAGACCACCGATATCCCCGTTGCCGGTCGTGCAGACTTGGGTACAGTTCAGATCGCTACCGAGAACACTCTCCTTGATCAGGTTGTAGTTATCGGTTACGGTACTCAGCGTAAAGTTGACCTCACCGGTTCTGTAGCCGTTGTAGACGCAGAAGCGATGAAGAAAGTATCCAACAGTAACATTTCTACCATGCTCGAGGGTAAGGTTGCCGGTGTGCAGATTACCTCCGATGGTCAGCCTGGTGCAGACCCTGTTGTCCGCATCCGTGGTTTGAGCAGCTTCGGTAGCACCGCGCCTCTCTATGTAATTGATGGTGTGCCTATGGGTACTTCAATCCGTGACTTCTCTCCTAACGATATCGAGACCATCCAGGTTCTCAAGGATGCCGCCGCAGCCGCTATCTATGGTTCTCGTGCAGCAAACGGTGTCGTTATCATTACCACCAAGAGCGGTAAGAAAGAGCAGCCCATGAGAATTGACTACTCAGGTTACTTCGGTATGGATAAAATCAAGAAGAATGTCTACAAAGTCATGAACTCTTCTCAGTACATCGACTATGTAAACATGGCCTTCAAGAACAGTGGCATGGACGTTCCTAACGGATATGACACTACTACCGAGGAATATTCCAAATATATCGCAGGTGTAGATACCGATTGGTTTGACGCTATGTTCAAAACCGGTATTCGTCAGAACCACAACGTGAACCTTTCAGGTGGTGGCGCCAACAATACCTACAACGTAGCTCTCGACTACTTCGATCAGAAAGGTACCATGGTTGGTGCTGGTCCTGACTACAAACGTTACACCGCTCGTGTTAACAATACCATGGACGTTAAGTTCTTGAAACTCCGCACCGGTATCGTTTACTCACACAGCAAGCAGAATAGCATGTCTTTGAGTAATGCAAGTGAGTATGTACAGGGTCTTTATGGTACTCAGTATCCTGTGATGGCTTCAGCGCTTCTCATGCCTCCTACCATCAAGGATTATGATAGCAGCACTTGGGTACTTGATGACGTGCTTTCAGCCGCCTCAACCTACTCATACGACTCTTGGGGCTATGGTACATACTACGATGCCGCTCATGGTGATATCCGTATGACCAACCCTTTGCTTACCAATAGCTTGATTGAAAGAAAGAGCACCGTTGACCGTATGGTTGCTACCGGTTCCGCTATCGTGGACATTCTTGATATGTTCCGCAGCGCTAATGAGAACCACAAGTTCACCTACACCCTCAACCTCTCTTACAGTAGAACTCTTTGCAAGGACTTCACTTTCGTTCCTTCATTCATCCAGAGTACTACCAACTACTTGGCTAAGAGCAACGAGTACCTCACCGAGGGTTACCGTACTTATAGCGATGGCCTCGTTGAGAACTACCTCACTTATGATGGCAAGTTCGGTCTGCATCACCTCAATGTAGTCGCGGGTCAGACCTTCGAGCGTGAGTACTACCACACCCTTACCGGTACCGGTACTAGCTTCCCTGAGCCTTATTATCTCCAGGTTGGCAACGCCGAGAACAGAGATGCTTTCAGCTACGAGAGCGAGCACGTTCTTGCTTCTTACATCGGTCGTGTAAACTACGATTACGATAGCAAATACCTCTTCCAGGCTACTGTACGTCGTGATGGTTCTTCTCGTCTTTCTTCCGAGGACCGTTGGGATTGGTTCCCTTCATTCTCCGCAGGTTGGCGTATCGATAAGGAGAACTTCTTCAGCAGCGCTGTAGATCCTACCACTGTTAACCTCTTGAAACTCCGTGCCAGCTATGGTGTGCTCGGTAACGAGAACATCGGTGAGTACCAGTACATGGACGTTATGTCCCGCGGTAACTACACCTATAGCTTCGGTGGTAACAAGGTGACCGGTTCAGCTATTTCCAACTATGTAAATACTGCTATCCGTTGGGAGAAGAAGAAAACTTTCGACGTAGGTCTCGACCTCGGTATGTTCAACAACCAGTTGGAGTTCACAATTGATTACTACAACTCTAAGTCTGAGGACCTTCTTTACAGTGTAGCAGTTCCCGCTGAGGCCGGTGCTACCAATGAGAGCGTTACAATGAATGCCGCTACAATGCGCAACACCGGTATCGAGCTTTCAGCAGCTTACCACAACTACAATAACGAATTCAAGTATGACATCTCCGGTAACCTTACCTTCCCTAAGAACCGCGTTCTTTCTCTTGGTATGACCGATGAGGGACGTACTGATGGTTATTGCCGTACAGAAGTAGGTAAGGAAGTTGGTCAGTTCTACGGCTATGTTTACGAGGGTATCTACCAGTCTTGGGATGAAATCAATAGCCATGTAAATGACAATGGTGTTGTTATCACCCAGGATGGCGCTCAGCCCGGTGACGTGGCTTACGCCGATGTAAATAACGATGGCGTTATCTCCGACGAAGACCGTACCTTCATCGGTAGCGGTATGCCTAAGGTTAACTTCGGTCTCAGCTTCCGTTTCGAGTACAAGAACTTCGACCTCTCCATCGCCACCTTCGGTGCAGCTGGTTTCAAGGTTCTTGACTTTGTTGACATGGCTCTCCGCAGCTCTTACGGTATCACCAACAAGAGCACTGAGTTGATGAACGCTTGGACAGCTGAGAATCCTAGCACAACCGTTCCTGCGGTTTACTACAAGGCTTCCGGTTCAATCACCAACGACCTCTTCAGCTCACGCTACCTCCAGAACGGTGCATATTGGAAGATTTCCAACATCGAGCTTGGTTACAACTTCCCTGATAAGATCTTCGATGGTTATCTGAGCAATGTTCGTGTTTACGTTTCCGCACAGAACGTACTCACCCTCTCTAAGTACAGAGGATACAACATCGACTTCGCCCCTGGTACCTTTACCCCTGGCTACAACTACTGCTCTTATCCTACTCCTATGTCATTCATGGTTGGAGCACGTCTTTCATTCTAGATGTTGAACCCGAAATAACGTAAGAATTATGAGAAAAATTAATATATTTCTGGCAGCGGCCGCGGTTATATTTGGTTTGGCATCCTGCTCAAAGCAGCTAGAGGTGACCAACCCTAACAGCCAGACGACCTACGACTTCGGTAACACCGAGTCTGACCTGCAAGAGGCAATTATCGCCTGCTACAACAGAATTCGTCTCGAGGGTACTTTCGCTCGTGTGGGCTATACCATGGACGCCGTTCGCGGTGACGAGGTATGGAACTCATCTCAGCAGTGGTATCTCGGATATGATAACCTCAATATCGCTAGTACCGACGAAATCGGTAACCAGTGGATATGGCGAGACTGCTATCATGTAGTCAATCGTTGCAACTATGTCCTCAAGAAAGTTGAGACCGCGGACCTTTCTTCTACGGCATACAACCAGCTTAAAGGACAGGCTCTGTTCCTCAGAGCTCTCGCTTACTACACTCTCGCTACCTATCAGCAGAATGTACCTCTCTTCACTGATTACTCACAGTATTCAGACCTCCAGACTCTCTATCAGACCAACTATCAGGATGGTGATGCCGGTGCATACACCCAGCAGGATAGGGTATTCGACCAGATCGATGCCGACTTGGTAGAGGCTATGGACCTTCTTCCTTCCCGCAATGAGGGTGGCGAATGGGCAAAAGGTCGTGCTACTTGCGGTGCAGCCGCCGGTTACTATGCACGTTCTCTTATGTTCCGTCACAAATATTCTGAGGCTCTCACCGTTTTGAAAGCCATCATGGCAGGTACATATGGCACTTATGGCCTTATGGATGACTATGGCGACAACTTCAAAGAGGGCGATAGCGAGAACAATAAGGAAAGCCTCTTCGAGGTTCAGTTCCTTGACTTTGGTATGGGCGGAACCGATGAGGAGTGGACTCCTGTAAACATCAGCTCAAACGCTACTCAGGGCCACGCCGTAGAGAGCAACTATGCTTCTCAGGAGCTCGGTAGCTGGGGTGACCTCGCAGTTTCTCCTTGGCTCTACAACTTGTACAAAGCTGAGAAATGTACCGATGGTCGTCTTGATCCTCGTCTGTATTGGACTGCCGCTTCTTACGAGGCTGAGTACGATACCTACAATGGAGTTAAGACAGCAGCTTATCCTAGCGGAGACCCTCGTTGCAACGTGATGTACATGGTAGAGGTAGACCATACTCCTCTTTCCAACACCACTCAGGGAGGTATTCCTATCGCTAAGTTCACCAACTGCCGCAACAACCTCTATTCCACCATTACAACCGGTCTTCACTGCGGTATCAACCTTCGTTTGATGCGTTACAGCGACGTTCTTCTCAGAGCCGCTGAGTGCGTTAACGAAATTGATGGACCTACCTCAGAGGCTATCGGCTACATCAACCAGGTACGTAATCGTGTCGGTCTTGCTAGCCTTTCAGCATCTGACTTTAGCTCCAAAGATGAGCTCTTCGAGTGGATTGCCAATGTTGAGCGTCCGAAGGAGTTTGGTTGCGAGAATGGTCGTGGTATCGACCTCATTCGTTGGGGATTCTACTATGATAGCGATCGTCTCAACCAGCTCAAGCTTCACGGAGCCTACATGCGTAACGGAACTGCCAGCACCGATTTGCTGACTCTCTACACCTGCGATGATTCATCTTACAACTATTTCACCTCAGGTCATGAGTATTTCCCTATCGCACAGGGCACTCTCGACGATAACCCGAACCTCGTTGGTAACTCGGCTAACACCAGCACCGACAATGGTACTTGGTTCAAAGGTCAGTGGACGGTTCACCCCGTTGTAGACCTCGACCTTGACGGTTACATTTACTAGCAAATTGCACGATTGAAATAATTTGCATAACTTTGTGGGGATGGAGCGATTTTGCTCCGTCCCCTTTTAATTAATGACTATGACACGTTCAAAACTTTTAATCATGTTTACGGGAATCGCCATGGCGGCTCTCGTGGCCTCTTGTAGCGATCCTTCAACAGGAACCGGCATCAAGACTAAAGAGAATACCGGAGGAAGCTCTTCCGGCGGGTCTTCTTCAGGCGGTACTACGACCGAAATCACTACCACTTATTCCGTGCCTGATTATGCTGACGATTACTCTTCCATCTCAGGATGGTCTAATCATAGCAAATGGAATCTGGCTAACGTGCATGACCCTTCTATAGCCTACTACGATGGCTATTATTATATGTTCAATACTGATGCTTCTTACGGAAATGAGCATCTCAAGGCCACAACCGGCAAGCATTTCCCTGGCAAACGTTCCAAGGATTTGGTGAATTGGGAATATATCCCTGGCCCCATGAACGAAGCTCCGTCTTGGGTTGCTGACTCACTTAATGCCATAAGAGGAAGGATGAATCTTGATCCCCTCGATGAGGGCAGCATTGAATATGGTTATTGGGCTCCCGTTGTCAGAAATGTTGGCAACAAGCTCCGCATGTATTATTGCATTGTTATCAACAACTGCATTAAGACAGGAAGCACCTCTTACGATGGTAGCTGGGGCGAAAGAGCCTTCATTGGTATGTGCGAAAGCACCGATCCCGCCAATGGCGTTTGGGAGGACAAGGGCTATGTAGTTTGCTCTTCCAGTGACAAAGGTCGTGACGGATGGACCAGAAGCAGCTCAAGCGACTGGGACGCATATTTCTACTACAATGCCATCGACCCTACCTATATCGTGGCTAATGGCAAACATTACCTCATCTATGGTTCATGGCATAGCGGTTTCGCTCTTCTCGAACTCGATGCCACCACCGGCAAGCCGGTCAATGACCTTGGCGACCCGTGGGCTGATTCAGTTGATGATTTGACTTCTCGCTATGGCGTGCGCGTAGGTGCTCGAAATACTAGCCGTTGGCAGGGTAGTGAGGCTCCTGAGATTATTTACAAAGATGGTTACTACTATCTTTTCATGGCATACGATGCCCTTGATGTGCCTTACAACACTCGTGTAGTACGTTCAGAAAGCATCGAAGGACCCTACAAGGATATCACTGGTCGCAACTTTACAAATGCTCGTGGCGACTGCTATCCTATTGTAACCCATCCATATAAATTTAGTTTACATTCAGGTTGGGTAGGAATCTCTCACTGCTGCATCTTCCAGGAGAACGGCACAGGTGATTGGTTCTATTGCTCACAGGCTCGTCTCCCAGCAAATACTGGAGGTAACGCATATTCCAACGCAATCATGATGGGACATGTACGCAGAATCGTTTGGTGCCCTTCTTCCGCATTTGATTCCGACGACCTTTGGCCTATAGCTCTTCCTGAGCGCTATGCCAATGTTCCTGAATATGGCGCAATCACCAAGGATTCCCTCGTAGGTACTTGGGAGCACATAAACCTCAAATACGATTATGGCAATCAGGATGTCTCATCTGAGTTGGTTATTAAATCAGACGGCACCATGAGTGGCGCGCTTAACGGAACTTGGAGCTACAATGCTACCAATAAGTGGCTGACCTTCACGGATGCAACCGCAGGAGATGTTGTTGTATGCGTAGAGAGAGAAGCCGATTGGGAGTCCAATCCTCGCTGCGTGACCTTGGTTTATGCAGGTACCAGCGAAACCTTGAACGCGACCTGGTGGGGTAAAAAGGTTGAATAAAATAAATAATGTCGCATACCGAGAATAAAATAATCCGGAGGAGACTCCGCAGCTCTTATTTCTCAACCATAATCAGCATTTCTTTGGTGCTGCTTTTGGTCGGTATAGCGGCATTGTTGCTTGTCAATACCCAAAGCGTATCGGACTATTTCAAAGAAAATATGGAAATTTCGGTGCTGTTCAAGCCCGAAGTGACTGAGGATGAAGCCCAAATCTACCAAGCTAGCATAGATTCGCTGGATTTCATCCGCAGCACCGAATTTATTTCCAAAGTTAAGGGACAGCAGGAGATGGCCCAGATGCTCGGAGAAGACTTTCTGAGTGTTTTCGAGGCGTCGCCGATTCCGGTTTCGGTCAATGTAAAACTGAATGCCGATTATGTGTCTTCCGATAGTCTCAAGGTGATAGAAAAACGCATTATGCAGTCGCCTCTGGTGGATGAGGTGGTCTATCAGCAATCTCTGGTGGAGACTTTGAATACCAATCTCAAGAAGATTTCTCTGGTGATGCTGGTTTTCATCCTTTTGCTGTTATTCATTTCATGCGTGCTTATCAGCAACACCATGCGCCTGAGCGTCTACGACAAGAGATTTTCGATTCATACCATGAAACTGGTCGGTGCCACCAAGGGCTTTATTCGTGGGCCTTTCGTGGCTAGATCCGTATTCTTGGGACTGTTCGCGGGCTTTATCGCCATTTTGATGCTGCTCGGTATCCTGTATTATTTGAGACTGAAATTCCCCGAATTGTTCGGTATATTTAGACTTGATTTGCTTTTGCTCGTGATGGCCATTGTGCTGGTTGCAGGCGTCCTCATATGCGTTGTGAGCACGTTCTTCGTGGTCAATAGATTGGCGTCATTGAGCAAAGATGAATTATACTATTAGGCCCTTGCGGCTAGACTATAAGCGTCATGCCCGACTCCGATCGGGCATCTCACATAATTGAAAGTTATGAAAGGAAAAGACAACGAGAAAATGCCCATGACTCGTCAAGGAGTTAAATGGATGATAATTGGCCTTCTGGTCATGGTAGCAGGCTATATTCTCATGATTGGAGGAGGTAGCAGCGATCCGAATACGTTCAACTACGCCATGTTTGATTTCAGGCGTTTGGTTGCCGCTCCTCTGGTGATTATCTGTGGTGTGGTGATCGAGATTGTGGCCATTATGGGTGTTTTCAAAAAGAAAAAGGGAGAGTAAGTTATGGAATGGTGGCAGGCTATTTTGCTGGGTATTGTCCAAGGTTTGACCGAATTTCTGCCCGTTAGCAGCAGCGGACATTTGATGATTGCCAGAGAACTTCTCGGCGTTGAGACCGAAGGCTTTTTGGATTTCACCGTGACCGTCCACTTCGCTACCGTTTTGAGTACTCTGGTGGTGTTCTGGGGCGCTATTTGGACTCTTCTGAAAGGTCTTTTCAAGTTTAAATACAATGACGAGACTGACTATATCGCCAAACTCGTGGTATCTATGATTCCGGTGGCGATTGTCGGTTTCTGTTTTAAAGACGTGGTGGAAGGTCTGTTCGGCGATAGTCTTAAAATCGTGGGTATTTGCCTTCTGATAACCGCCGCGCTACTTTTCCTTTCCGACCATTTCTCGTTTTTCACCGGAAGCAAGAAGCAAGGTGATGCCGCCGGCATTTCGCCTTATCGCAATGGCATATCCTTCTGGCAGGCATTCGTGGTAGGTCTCGGACAGGCTTGTGCCGTGGCTCCTGGCCTTTCTCGAAGCGGTACCACCATCGCTACTGGCCTTATTTGCGGCGTCAAGAGGGATGTGATGGCTCAATTCTCTTTCTTGATGGTGCTTGTGCCCATCGTTGGCGAGCAACTTCTTGATTTGCTCAAGGTCGCTACCGGCGAAGCTACATTCGGTGGGGGAGTGGGTGCTACCGCTCTTATTCTGGGCTTCATTTCCGCCTTTATTTTTGGATGGCTGGCCTGCAAGCTGATGATTGCTCTCGTGAAGAAGGCTAAGCTCAGCTGGTTCGCCCTCTACTGCTTTGTAGTAGCGATTCTCATCTTCATATTCGCATAATGGATCGTCGCTTCACCTACTTCGTCTCGGATGTGCATCTCGGCTTGGACCTTAATGATAAGGATGGACGAGAGGCTAGGTTCGTGAAGTTCCTGCAAAGCATCCCCAAGGACGAAACAGAGGCGCTATACATGCTTGGCGACATTTGGGACTTTTGGTACGAATACCGTGACGTTGTCCCGAAGGGCTATGTTCGAGTCTTGGCGGCACTGATGGACCTCGTGGACGCAGGCGTCAAGGTCTATTTCTTCGAAGGCAACCATGACATATGGACCTATAAATACTTCGAAGAACTCGGAATGAAAAAGCTCCAGCAGCCATATGTGGTCGAAATCGGAGACAAAACCTTCTGTATTGGCCATGGCGACGGCCTCGGCAAAGGCATGCGAAAATACAAATTCATGAAATGGATATTCACCAATAAGGTGATTCAAGCCCTATTCAGCACTCTCCATCCATGGATAGCCTTCCGTCTGGGCAATGGCTGGTCGAAGAGCAAACGCAAGCATCGCGACAAAAAGCAATTCCATTATGTATTCAAAGGGGAGTCCGAGCCGCTATATCAATATGCCCTCCAGATGTCCTCAGATAAGCATATTGACTATTTCATCTTTGGCCATTACCATAGCAAGGTAGACCTCACTCTCCCTACGGGATCGAGGCTCATGATTATGGATTCGTGGATACATTGTTCGCCTTATGTGCGCTTCGACCGAATCTTGTCGAATAATGACTTCTTCTTGTTCGAGGGCGGAGGAGTAGTCTGATAGTTGCCTTTTTCGTCCTTGGCGTAAGGATATTTTCCGAATATGGAATAATATAGTTGAGGGAATTCTCCCTTATTCCATTTCTCAACCAACTTTTCGGTCGCTCTGTCGGCCCCTTCCGGATCGTATTCCCTCTTGAGGTCGCCTCCGAAAAGCTTCGCTATGCCCTGCCAGAAGCCGGCAGCTGCGCCATTCTTATAGTCATGGATGATTTCGTATGGCGTATAGCCCGTCTCCCTTCCTATAAGTATAATAAGGAGTTTGCCCTGTGAAACCGTCATGTCTCTGATGACAGGCTCGTATTTCTCGAAAATCTCCTTTTGGATGGAGTTGATATATTTGTTTTTCTGATGTTTGCGGTTGTGCTTGCCGTCTCCAAGAGTGCTGTCAACCCTTTCCACCGTTTTGCGGGCCTCCAGAGCGTATGGATAGGCTTTGCTGAAATTATGCACTAGCTTGTAGTACTTCTTCCATTCCTTTTGCGACATCTTGCCGTTGGCGAAGACGTAAGAAGGCGTGAGCACGTCCACATAAACCGTGTCTCCGTTAATGACTTTGTAGTGCATGAATTTCCCATTTTTCGGCATTCTGTAGACTATCTTGGAGTCGGAATTGACGCTTTGCGCCGCCGCGGGTAAAACCGCCAGTAGCGAAAGGGCCAGAGCCAAGAAATATGAGAGTTTAGTCTTCATGCCGTATCGGGTTGAGATTGCAAAGGTAATGAAAATATTTTCACCCCATTTTTAGGCATCCGAGGTGGGATAAATTTCAGAGAATGTGCCACCTGTCAAAACTGAATGTCGAAAAGTGAAGAAAAAATTTTTAGCAAAATGGCTTATTTCGCTGAAATTCAATATTTTGACTTTAAAAAACCGTTGTCGAAAAGTTTGAAAATTTTTTCAAAAAATGTTTTGTTTCCAAATAAATTTACTAACTTTGCAGTCCCTAAAATGTCCCGATAATTAGTTAAGTGGTTGAAAATCAGGCGTTTAAGGAAATTTGATATAATTTATAAGTAAAGTATACAGCAATGTTACAACCAAAGAAAACCAAGTACAGAAGATCCCAGAAAGGGCGCATGAAAGGAAACGCCCAGAGAGGAAATCAGCTCGCTTTCGGATCTTTCGGCCTCAAGACTCTTGAGAACTGCTGGCTTACCGCTCAGCAGATCGAGGCCGCTCGTCAGGCAATTTCACGTTGTATGAATCGTGAAGGTCAGATATGGATCAGGGTATTCCCCGACAAGCCTATCACCAAGAAGCCTCTTTCAACCCGTATGGGTAAAGGTAAGGGTGATGTTGAAGGTTATGTATGCCCTATTACTCCGGGCCGTATCCTTTTCGAGGCTGAGGGTGTTTCCCTCGATATCGCGAAAGAGGCTATGCGTCTCGCGTCTCACAAACTTCCCGTTGCGACCAAGTTCGTCGTTCGTAGGGATTATGTAGAATAATTAAAACGGCAAGAAAGATATGAAAATCCAAGAAGTACGCGAAATGTCCATAGCAGATTTGCAGGACCGCATTGCAGTGGAAAAGGCGAACCTTGATACCATGAAGATCAATCACGCCGTTTCTCCATTGGAGAATACCTCCGAATTCAAGAAAAAAAGACAGGACATCGCCCGTATGATGACCATCCTGGCTGAAAAAGAGAAACAACAGAGCTAAAGGAAGACATTATGGAAAGAAATCTTCGTAAAGAAAGAATTGGTGTAGTCGTTAGCAACAAGATGGACAAGACCATCGTTGTCGCTGTTGAAGCGAAAGAGATGCACCCATTGTACGGCAAGTTCGTCAAGAGAACCCACAAATTCGTCGCTCAGGATGAGAAGAACGAGTGCAGCGAAGGTGATACCGTTCGCATCATGGAAACTCGCCCTCTGAGCAAGACCAAAAGGTGGAGATTAGTTGAAATCGTAGAAAAGGTTAAATAAAATGATACAGCAGGAAACACGTTTACAGGTGGCTGACAACAGCGGTGCGAAGGAAGTTCTTTGCATCCGTGTTCTGGGAGGAACCCACCACCGTTATGCTACGGTAGGCGACAAGATCGTCGTAGCTGTCAAGAGCGCTATCCCTGGAGGTGACGCGAAAAAAGGCTCCGTCTCCAAGGCGGTTGTCGTTCGTACTAAGAAAGAAATTCGTAGAGCTGACGGATCTTATATCCGTTTCGATGATAATGCGTGCGTACTTCTCAACAATGCTGGTGAGATTCGCGGTACCCGTATTTTCGGCCCCGTAGCAAGGGAGCTTCGCGAGAATTATATGAAGGTTGTTTCACTAGCACCGGAGGTCCTTTAAAATTTAGAAGTCATGAAAAAATTGCATATTAAAAAAGGCGACACCGTGTATGTAAACGCCGGTAATAATAAGGGTGCTCAGGGTAAGGTCCTTGAAGTTCTCAAAGACAAAGATCGCGTCATCGTTGAAGGCGTGAACATGGTCAGCAAGCACACCAAACCCAACGCTAAGAACCCTCAGGGCGGTATCATTAAGGCTGAGGCTGGAATTCATGTTTCCAATGTTCAGCTCATTGATCCCAAGACCTCAAAACCCACCCGCGTAGGTTACAAATTCGTGGATGGCAAGAAGGTACGTTATTCTAAGAAATCAGGAGAGGAGATCTAGTTATGGCAAAGAAGAAAACTGAGAAAGTTGAAGTAATGGCCCTCCCTAAGGGATATGTGCCTACTCTCAAAAAAGTATACAAAGAGGAAATCGTTCCTGCTCTTATGAAGCAGTTCTCTTATAGCACCGTGATGCAGGTTCCTAAGCTCGTTAAGATCACCATCAATGAGGGTGTCGGCGATGCTACCGCTGATCGTAAACTCGTAGAAGAGGCCGCTGAGGAGCTCTCAATCATCGCCGGACAGAAGGCAGTGATTACAAACTCTACCAAGGACGTATCTAACTTCAAACTCCGTAAGGGTATGCCTATCGGAACTAAAGTTACTCTCCGTGACGTGAAGATGTACGAGTTCTTGGAGAAACTTATCCGTGTATCTCTCCCTCGTATCCGTGACTTCAATGGTATTTCAGAGAAGCTTGACGGTCGTGGAAACTACACCCTCGGACTCAAGGAGCAGATTATCTTCCCTGAGATCGATATGGATAAGAACCCTAAGATCCACGGAATGGAAATCACTTTCGTAACAACAGCGAATACCGATGAGGAAGCTTACGCTCTTCTCAAGGAATTCGGTCTGCCTTTCAAGAAACACAATAACTAAAAAGCAAAAGCATGGCAAAAGAATCAATGAAAGCCCGCGAGGTTAAACGCGCGAAATTAGTTGCCAAGTACGCTGAGAAGAGGAAAGCTCTTAAAGAGGCCGGTGATTGGGCCGCTCTTGACAAGCTCCCTAAGAACTCTTCTCCTTGTCGTCTCCACAACCGCTGCTCTCTTACAGGTCGTCCGAAAGGATATATGAGAGCTTTCGGTCTGAGCCGTATTCAGTTCAGAGAGATGGCATCCAACGGACTTATCCCGGGTGTTAAGAAGGCAAGTTGGTAGAAAATCAAGGTTCCCTGGGCCTCAAATTGAGGCGCGGGGACCTGTTTCATATTATTTTTATTAACAATCGGATATCGGGCGCCAGAATGACGCCGGTCCTTAAAAAAGACAGAAAAAAATGACTGATCCAATTGCAGATTATCTGACAAGGATTCGCAATGCTTACCGCGCAGGTAAGAAGGTCGTTGAGATCCCTTCTTCAAAGATGAAGTTGGCGATCACTGAGATCCTTTGCGACAAGGGTTACATTCTTTCCTACAAGGTAGTGGAAGGCAAACCCTACAACACCATCAAAATTGCTCTAAAGTACCATCCTCAGACCAAGGTACCCGCAATCAAGGGTATCGACCGCGTTTCACGCCCTGGTCTGCGTAAGTACGTTCCCGTAGATGAGCTTCCTCGCGTTCTCAACGGACTCGGAATAGCTGTTATCTCTACAAGTAAGGGCGTCATCACTGACAAAGAGGCTAAGACTCTCAATGTAGGTGGTGAGGTTATATGCTATGTTTATTAATCTTAAAATTCAGAATAAATGTCACGAATAGGAAAATTGCCTGTAAACCTTCCGGCCAACGTGAGTGTTGAAATTCTCGATGGCAACGTAGTTAAGGTTAAAGGACCTCTCGGAGAGCTCAGCCAGAAGGTTGATCCCGATATTAAAGTGTCCGTAGAGGGAAATGAGCTCAAATTTGAGCGCCCTTCAGATCTTCCCCGTCATCGCTCAATGCACGGACTTTACCGCGCACTTGTGCACAATATGGTAGTAGGTGTTTCTGAGGGTTTTGAGACAAGACAGGAACTCGTTGGAACAGGTTACCGTGTAGACGTACAGGGTCAGCTTTTGACCTTCGCTCTCGGTTACTCTCACGACATCCAGCTTATGCTTCCCGCTGAGATTAAAGCTGAGGCTGCTCAGGTAAAGAAAGGTGAGAACCCCGTTCTCATTCTCCGCAGCGCTGATAAACAGCTTCTCGGTCAGGTAGCGGCTAAGATTCGTTCATTCCGTAAACCTGAACCTTACAAGGGTAAAGGTATTAAATTCGTTGGTGAGCAGCTTCGTCGTAAGGCTGGTAAGACGGCTTCCGCTAAATAATAGGAGGAATAGACTATGGCATTGAGTAAAATAGCAAGAAGAAAGAGGGTACACTATCGTATCCGTAAGCATGTGAATGGCACAGCCGAGCGTCCTCGTCTCGTTGTTTTCAGAAGCAACAAGCAGATCTACGCTCAGGTTGTAGACGATGATAAGGCTCAGACTCTCGTCGCAGCCGCTTCCAATGACAAGGCTCTCGCCGCTGATTGCAAAGGCAAAGCTGGTATCGAGGCCGCAGCCATCGTAGGAAAGGCTATCGCAGAGCGCGCTATAGCTAAAGGTATTACCGAAGTGTCTTTCGACCGTGGAGGTTACCTCTATCATGGCAGAGTTAAAAGTTTGGCAGACGCCGCTCGTGAAGGCGGCCTTAAATTCTAAGGACTATGGCAAATACAAACGTTAAAAGAGTAAAGACATCTGATCTTGAGCTTAAAGACAGATTGGTAGCCATCAACAGGGTAACCAAGGTTACCAAGGGTGGTCGTCACTTCCGTTTCGCGGCTATTGTCGTTGTCGGTGACGAAAATGGCGTAGTAGGCTATGGTCTCGGCAAGGCTAATGAGGTAACAGCCGCTATCCAGAAAGGTATTGAGGATGCGAAGAAGAATCTCGTAAAGGTTCCTGTTATCAACAAGACCATTCCCCACGAGCAGACCGCACACTTCGGTGGCGCACAGGTATTCATGAAACCTGCAGCCCCTGGTACCGGTGTTAAGGCTGGTGGTGCTATGCGTGCCGTTTTCGAGTCCGTAGGTATTCAGAACGTCCTCGCTAAGAGTAAGGGATCATCCAACCCTCACAACCTTGTGAAGGCTACCGTTGAGGCTCTTACCCAGATGAGAGACGCTTACACCGTTGCCGGACTTCGCGGTATCCCTATGAGTAAAGTATTTAATGGATAGGAGGAAACGATATGGCAAAATATAGAATTACCCAGGTTATCAGCAAGAATGGTGAGACCAAGAGGCAGAAAGCTAATCTCGCTTCCCTCGGTATCCATAAGATGAACCAGACAGTCGAGGTTGAAAAGAATCCTGTTACCACAGGCATGCTTGAGAAAGTTCGTCACCTCGTTAAAGTTGAAGAAATTTAATTAAGGAGGGTACAGGTATGAAACTAGAAAATCTTAAGCCTGCAAAAGGTTCAACCCACAAGTCTAAGAGAATCGGTCGTGGTGAAGGATCCGGTAAAGGTGGCACTTCAACCCGTGGTACCAAAGGTGCACAGGCACGCGCTGGTTATTCTCACAAAATCGGTTTTGAAGGTGGTCAGATGCCTCTTCAGAGACGAGTACCTAAATTCGGTTTCAAGAATCCCACGAGAGTGGAGTTTAAGGCTGTCAATGTAGCTGACCTCCAGAAACTCTCTGAGAAGCTCGGCACCAACGTTATCACTCTTGATACCATCGTTGACGCTGGTCTCGCTTCTCCTAAGGAGCTTGTAAAGGTTCTCGGTAACGGTGAACTCACCGCTAAACTCGAAGTATCAGCAGACGCATTCTCCAAGACCGCCGTCAGCAAAATTGAGGCTGCCGGAGGTAAGGCTGTAATAGTTGAAGAATAATGAAGAAGTTTTTTCAGACAATAAAGAATATCTTCAAGATTGAAGAGTTGAAGACGAGACTTATTTATACGTTTCTTCTGATACTCGTGTACCGTTTCGGCTGCTACGTCGTACTTCCTGGTATTGACGCTTCTGCATTGTCGAAACTCCAGAGCAGTGCTCAGGAAGGTCTTGTAGGCCTCCTGAACATGTTCTCCGGAGGTGCTTTCGGTAACGCTTCAATCTTCGCATTGGGTGTGATGCCGTACATCTCGGCATCCATCGTGGTCCAGCTTCTCGGTATGTTCGTTCCTTACTTCAGGAAACTCCAGATGGAAGGAGAGAGCGGCCGTAGAAAGATGAACCAGATCACCCGCTACCTGACCGTAGCCATCTTGGCTATCCAGTGCCCTACCTACATGGCTCAGGTGCACAACCAGGTGCCTGCGTCAGCTTTTGTAGCGGTTAATCAACTCGGATGGAGCAACTTCTCCTACAACCTCGTCTGCACACTTGTCCTTATGGCAGGTTCAATGTTCGTGATGTGGCTTGGTGAGCGCATTACCGACCGTGGTATCGGAAATGGTATTTCCCTTATCATTATGATTGGTATCGTGGCTCGTCTTCCTTTCGCTCTTGCAGCTGAGATTGGTGAGAAACTCACCGCTACCAATGGTGGTCTTCTCATCCTCGTTGTCGAGTTGGTTATCCTATTCCTCGTATTCGTTGCCGCTATCGCTCTTGTTCAGGGTGTCAGGAGAGTTCCTGTACAGTATGCCAAGAGAGTTGTAGGCAATCGTCAGTACGGTGGTGTTCGCCAGTATATTCCGTTGAAGATTAATGCGGCAGGTGTTATGCCTATCATCTTCGCTCAGGCGTTGATGCTCTTCCCGCTTCTCTTCTCCCGTTGGGATGCTACCCGTGGCCTCGCTGCTACTCTCGGTAACTATACGGGATTCTGGTACAACTTTATCTTCTTCATCCTCGTCGTTATCTTCACATACTTCTACACCGCGGTTACGGTTAACCCTACCATGATGGCTGAAGATATGAAGAAGAACGGTGGATTTATCCCTGGAGTTAAACCCGGAAAGAAGACTGTTGAGTATCTTGATTCAATCATGTCCAAAGTGACACTTCCTGGATCAATATTCCTCGGCCTTATCGCCATCCTTCCTGCTGGCGCTATGCTTCTGGGAGTCAACAACCAGTTCGCAAGCTTCTACGGTGGTACTTCACTGTTGATTCTTGTGGGTGTAGTTCTTGACACTCTCCAGCAGATTGAGACCTACCTGCTTATGCGTCACTATGATGGTCTTATGAAGACCGGACGCCTTTCAGGTCGCTCAGGTATGTAATTTTGTATAATTTCAGGTCAGATGGTCAAGCCGAAAACAGAAGAGGAGATCGAACTCCTGAGGATTAACGGAGAGATAACGAGTAAAGCGTTAGCGGAAGTCGGCAAAGTGGTCGCCCCAGGTGTGACAACTAAAGAGTTGAATAGGGTGGCTGAGACTTTTATCCGTGACAATGGAGCCGTTCCGAATTTTCTGAATTATGAAGGCTATCCGGCAGCTATCTGCGCCTCTGTAAACGATGTAGTAGTTCACGGTTTTCCGTCGGATTACGTTCTCAAGGAAGGAGACATAGTTTCCATTGACCTCGGGACATTGTACAAAGGATATAATGGTGATTCAGCTTATACCTTCCCAGTAGGGGAGGTAGACGCTGAGACCAGAAAACTTCTGGACGTCACCAAAGAATCTCTTTACAGAGGAATCGCGCAGGCTGTCGCTGGGAACAGGATCGGAGACATAGGACACGCGGTACAATCGTATGCCGAATCCTTCGGCTTCGGAGTTGTTAGAGAGCTCGAAGGACACGGAATCGGACGCGAGATGCACATGGACCCAGGTGTTCCGAATTATGGACGCCAAGGACATGGATCGAAGCTTATTGATGGAATGACGATTTGCATTGAACCGATGATCACGGCTGGAAGTCGTGGAGTTTACCTCGCCAGAAATGGTTGGGCAGTTCACACTTCAGATCATAAAAATGCGGCTCATTTCGAACTTACGGTTGTTGTCCGTCACGGTAAAGCTGAACAGCTATCGACCTTTGATTATATTGAGAAGGACCCAAGTATTAAATTTTAAAGTGATATTTCGCTATGTCCAAGCAAACAGCAATCGAGCAGGACGGAGTAGTTGTTGAGACTCTCCCGAACGCTATGTTCAAAGTGGAGTTGGAGAACGGTCACGTCATCTTGGCTCATATTTCAGGCAAGATGAGACAGAACTTCATCCACATTCTTCTGGGTGACAAAGTCAAAGTTGAAATGTCACCATATGATTTAACCAAGGGAAGAATTTCCTTCAGATACAAATAAATTTTTTCAGCATTATGAAAGTTAAAACATCCATCAAAAAGCGCAGCGACGATTGCAAAATCGTTAGACGTAAAGGTCGTCTCTATGTGATTTGCAAGAAGAACCCTAAGTTCAAGATGCGCCAGGGATAATATCGTGCGCCTTGTGCGCTCGGTTATAACAGGTAAAACAAATAAAAGTATAGATAGATTATGGCAAGAATAGCCGGTGTTGACTTACCCAACAACAAACGCGGAGAGATAGGTTTGACCTATATCTACGGAATTGGCCGCTCCTCAGCAAGGAAAATCCTTGAGGAATGCGGTATTGACTACAACACGAAGGTCAATGAATGGGACGACGACCAGATTGCGAAAATTCGTAGCAAAATCAACGAAGAGTACAAGATCGAGGGCGAGCTCCGTTCAACTGTCCAGATGAACATCAAACGATTGATGGATATCGGCTGCTACAGAGGTGTCCGTCATCGTCTCGGTCTGCCTGTACGTGGTCAGAGCACTAAGAACAATGCTCGTACCCGTAAAGGTAAGAAGAAGACTGTTGCAAACAAGAAGAAGGCAACTAAATAATCGATGAATTATGGCAAAGAAAACAACATCTGCAAAAAAGAGAGTTGTCAAGGTTGAGGCGGCTGGTCAGGCCCATATTTCATCAACCTTCAACAACGTTATCGTTTCCCTCACCAACAATGTTGGCCAGGTTATCAGCTGGTCTTCAGCGGGAAAATGCGGTTTCAGAGGATCTAAGAAGAACACTCCTTACGCTGCCCAGATGGCTGCTGAGGATGCTGCAAAGACAGCCTTTGACGCAGGTCTCCGCAAGGTGAAATGCTATGTAAAAGGCCCGGGCGCAGGACGTGAGTCCGCAATCAGGACTATCAATAATGCAGGTATCGAGGTAACCGAGATTATCGACGTTACTCCTATGCCTCACAATGGGTGCAGACCGAAAGGCCGTCGTAAAGTTTAACTCTTAAAGATTCAATTACTATGGCAAGATATACTGGTCCTACCACCAAAATCGCCCGTAAGTTCGGCGAGCCTATTTATGGCGCAGACAAGAATTTTGAAAAGAGAAATTATCCTCCAGGACAGCACGGTGCAATGCGTAAACGTGCAAAGAAGGCTACTGACTACGGTCTTCAGCTCAAGGAGAAACAGAAGGTAAAATACATGTACGGAGTTCTGGAGCGTCAGTTCCGCAACACCTACGAGAAGGCTTCCCGTATGGAAGGTCAGAAAGGTGAGAACCTCGTTATGCTTCTCGAGTCTAGACTCGACAACATCGTTTACCGTCTCGGTATCGCTCCTACCAGGGCTGCTGCTCGTCAGCTTGTTCTCCACCACCACATCACCCTTAACGGTGAGATTTGCAACATCCCTTCATGCCAGGTTAAGCAGGGCGACGTTGTAGCGGTAAGAGAGAGATCAAAGAGCCTTGAGGTTATCCAGAACAGTGTTGCTTCAGCTCCCAAGTATTCTTGGTTGGAGTTTGACGCTAGCACTCTCACCGGAAAGCTTCTCAATGTTCCCGCAAGAGAGGAAATTCCTGAGACAATTAATGAGCAGCTTATAGTTGACCTCTACTCCAAATAATAAAATCACCTAATAAAGAAGAATAATATGGCAATTTTAGCATTTCAGAAACCGGATAAGGTAATAATGCTCGAAAGCACTGATACCGTCGGTCGTTTCGAGTTCAGGCCCCTTGAGCCTGGATATGGCCAGACGATAGGCAATGCTCTACGCCGAATCCTTTTGGCTTCTCTGGAAGGTTTTGCTATCAGTTCGATAAAGATCACCGGTGTTGATCAGGAGTTCGCTACTATCCCTGGTGTTATCGAAGGTATGCAGGACATCATTCTCAACCTCAAGCAGGTTCGTCTCAAGAGGATGGTTGAGTCTGTGGATACCGAGACAGCAAATATCGTTGTAAGCGGTAAACATGAGTTCACCGCGGAGGATATCTCAAAAGGATTGTCTTCTTTCAAGGTGCTGAATCCACAGCTGCATATTTGTTCTCTCGAGCCTTCAGTGAAGCTTGAGATGACCATCACCATCACCAAGGGCCGCGGTTTCGTTCCCGCCGAGGAAGAGAGAGATGAGAATGCTCCTATCGGAACTATTCCTGTAGACGCAATCTACACTCCTATCCGCAAGGTGAACTGGACCGTTGATAACTGGCGTGTTGAGCAGAAGACCGACTACGAGAAGTTGAATCTCGAAATCGTTACCGATGGCTCCATCACTCCTAACGCTGCCCTCCAGGATGCAGCTAATATCCTCATCTACCACTTCAAACTCTTCACAGACGACAAGAAGTTGACTCTGGAGAGCACTGTCGAGTCCGACACCAAGGAGCTTGATGAGGAATCACTCCGCATGAGACATCTGCTTCTCACCAGACTTTCAGACGTTGGTTTGTCCGTAAGGGCTTACAACTGCTTGAAGGCCGCGGATATCGATACCTTCGCTGACCTTGTTTCTTACTCTAGAAGCGAACTTATGAAGTTCCGCAACTTCGGTAGGAAGTCTCTCAACGAGATTGATATCCTCATCGAGAAGATGAAGCTTTCATTCGGAATGGATGTCAGGAAATATAATATTGAACCCAAGAAAAAAGTTACCCTTTAAAAATGAGACACAATAAAGCAGTAAATCATCTTGGACGCCAGAGCGGTCATCGCAAGGCTATGCTTGCTAACATGGCTTCCTCATTGATTCTCAACAAGAGGATCAATACCACGGTTGCCAAGGCTAAAGCACTCAAGTCATATCTTGAGCCGCTCGTAACTAAGTCCAAGGAGGATACGACACATTCCCGTAGGGTTGTGTTCAGCTATCTCAAAGATAAATATGCAGTTTCTGAACTTTTCCGCACCATCGCACCTAAGGTTGCTGATCGTCCAGGCGGTTATCTCCGTGTGCTTCACACCGGTTTCCGTCAGGGTGATGGTTCCGAGATGGCTCTTGTTGAGTTTGTAGACTTCAACGAGGCTGCTCTCGCATCAGCTCCTAAGAAAGAGGCTAAGAAGACCACTCGTCGTAGCCGTGCGAAGAAGGCTGAGGAGGCTCCTAAGGCTGCCGAGGCTAAGGCTGAGGAAGTTGCTGAGAAGCCCGCTGAGGAAGCTCCCAAGGCAGAGTAATTGCAACTCGCATAGCAAAAGAGCCGGAAGCATTTCGCTTCCGGTTTTTTTATATATCTTTGCGCAAAAATTTAGAAGATATGATAAAGGCTATAGTTTTCGATGTTGGAGGAGTCTTGGTGAATCTCGACCAAGCGGCATGTATAAAGGCTTTTGACGGGATTGGCTATCCTCAAATCCGTGAGGTGCTGGATCCATGGCATCAGAAAGGCTTTTATTCCGATTTGGAAGAGGGAAAGATTAGTCCTGATGAGTTCCGTGCCATTATTTTGAAAGATGCTTCTCCTGATGCCAAGCCGGAGGATGTTGATAATTGCATGGGCGCTTTGCTGACCGGAGTTGAACCATATAAGGCCGACGTTTTGAATGATTTGTCGAAGAAATATGACCTTTATCTCCTCACGAATAATAACCCCATTTCCATGAAAAGGTGCCACGATGCGCTGGAGGAAGTCGGGATAGATTGGCGTCATGTCTTCAAAGATGAATTTATTTCATGTTATATGAAGATGCTGAAGCCCTCCGCTGAGATTTTCAATGAGGCCGTAAGGCGTATCGGTCTGCCTGCCGATGAGATAATGTTTATCGATGATTCCCAAAGCAATGTCGATGGAGCCGCCGCCGTTGGCATCCGAGCCGTCTTCTATTCTCCCGAAGACGACCTCGGCGAGGTGGTTGAAGCTAATTTGTAATAAAAAAGGGTGACTTTTCAGTCGCCTTTTATTTTTGCGCGACCGCTTGTAGACGAGATTTTGAACTGATATGAACTGGTTAATTTAGGGTAAAAGTCTATCTTTGTATTAATTAATGGATATTGATATGGTTATCCCCGAAGTAAAGTATCTCCTTGAAGAAGTTCAGAAGGTCTATGGACATAGAGTTAGTACGAGTAGCGATTTTGAATTGCTATCCATAGCTATAGAGTTTTCGATAGGGGATTCCGTGTCATCTTCCACTCTGAAGCGTCTGTGGGGCTATGTCCATTCTTCTCCCAAACCGAGAATTGCGACTCTGGATACTCTTTCAAAGTATGTTGGCAAGAATGATTTTCGCAGTTTTTGCGAATGGTTGAAAAGTACCGAGGTTTTTGAGTCCACGTTTTTTACTGCCATTTGCGCTTGCTCTTCCAGTCTGACTGCTGGCGATAGTGTTGTGATTGGCTGGAATCCGAATAGGCAGGTGACGATGGAATATCTGGGCGACAATAAGTTCAAAGTCGTTGATTCCGTGAATTCAAAGTTGCTGGTTGGCGATGAATTTGTCGTTTCTGAGTTCATTCTGGGCTATCCGCTCTATATCTCCGGCATTCTGCGTGACGGCGAAATGACCATGCCCTTCCTCGCCGGCAAAAAAGATGGCCTCACCATGATTTCCATCAATGGGCATCTATTGGGGAGTAAGTAATTCTATTCAAACATATCTGTGGCTTGGCGGAAGATTTCGTCAAGGGCGGTGATGGTGGCCTCTTTGTCCTTTTCTGGTTCGGAGTTTTTGGGTTGCTCGACCTTTTCTTCGGTGGTTTTTGTCTCCTTAGTTTTCTTGACAGAAGATTTTTGAGCCTTATCGGGGCTTGCGACCTCTGTGCTGGTTTCGGGTTCCGGTGTAACTGCCGGAGTTGGTTCCGCTTCTTGAATGCTTTCCGCGGGGGTTATTTCTTCCGCTGAGGGAATTTCGGGAGTCTCTCTAAGAAGATAGTATGCGGCAAAAGATAGCGCTACGGCCAAAATTATGGCAAATAACACGATTCTCCATTTTGAAGAATGGTTTATCGCTTCTTTGACTTCTTCCATCGACTGGAATCTCTGTGATGGATCTTCTTTGCAGCATTTTCTAATCACCTTGCCGAATGATGGGGCGATGTCTTTGATTACCACTCCAAGAGAATAAATATCGGATCTATAATCCACAGGACCATTATGCAGAAGCTCAGGGGCGCAATAATACTGGGTGCCGGCAGGAGCCTTCAGCACAGAATGGGCATCGGTATCCGAGAGACCGAAATCTATCAATTTTACATTTTTGCCATTGTAGGTTATAAGTATATTCGAAGGCTTAAGGTCCCTATGAATTACCTGTTTGGAGTGCATATAGCCCAGGGCATCGCAAAGCTGTTCGATGATTTTATTGGCAAGGGCTTTATCGATGCTTCCAGTTTTCATCATATTCTCAAGGGAGCAACCATCCACCCATTCCATTTCTATGCAGTTTCCGATGTCTGGAAGGCTTGTGAAGGAGTAGAATTCACAAATGTTGTTATGGCTTAACGAGTAGCCGATTTCGAATTCTTTGCGTAGCAGACGCTCGTATATTGGATTGCCGCGATATGCCTTTTTTAAGGCTTTGAATACCCTGAAACGTCCATCTCTGTCGCCACGATATAACTCCGAATAGCCATGTTCCGAAGAAAATAGCGGTTCAAGTTCGAGAGTCTTGCCTTCTTCTTGAAAAGATGGCGATGTGAAAAAATCCGATGAATCTTCCATTTCAATTTGCAGCTAAAAACGTAGCCTATTTGAGATGACGAATTCAAAGATAAGGAATTATTGTTAATTTTGTGCAATCATGAAAATTCATTGGCTTCATATAGTCCTCGTTTCGCTGGCTCTTTTGGTTCTGGCTGGTGGCAATGTTGCCATGGCTGGAGAGAGGTCTTATCGTGTTGTTGAGGCTGTTTGTGATGACAATCCATATGATATTGCGTTGGATAAATATGAAGCGATATGCGATGAATGTATAAGGTTGCGGCAAAAGATGCTTGCTGGCGAGGCCGTGCCGGAGAATGCGATTTCGTCATTGGTTTCTGAATTGGCGGCTCTAAGGAAGGTTCTGTCGGGCGCTGAAGGCGATATGTCGCTTGCACAGAGGGAGAGATTTAACCGCATCAGGCGCCATTATAACGAGGCTATGGGAATATCCGAAGTCGAAGAAGAAAACGTGACTGACAGCGTTGCGGTTGAAGTCCATGCCCCTGCTGATACGGCGAAAACGACTGTTGTTGAATTGACGAAGGTTGAGCGAAAACCGATGTCAATCATGGCTCTTGCGGTTGCCGAAGTTTATCCTGAATTTTCTGCCGGAGCTATGGGCGCTATCACTCGCGGTCGTTTCGGAGGCTATCTCAAGTTTAGAAGTAATTTCAATAAGGTGGCGTCTTCTTACGAGGCCTTAAGCGATGGCACTTCCGGTAGTAGCTATCTTTGGACTACCGGTCAGAAAAAGTCTTCGGTATTAAATATCAGCGCAGGTGCTATGGCAAATTTTGGCCATTTCTATCCCTATGTCGGTGTTGGCTATGGACTCCGGAAAGTTTATTGGGAGGACAATGAGGGCCTATGGGCAGAGATAACAGATCTTAGTCATAAAGGCCTCTGCATTGATGCCGGTACCGTATTTTCTTATGAGATGCTAGCCCTCTCTGCTGGCGTTACTCTCATTCCATCCGGCTATGCCGCTTTTGAAATTGGCTTGGGCGTTAGGTTTTAGGGATACATTTTCCTAAATCCCTAATTTTTATGTAAGTTTGCCATCCCAAATTGAATGATGTATGAACGAAAAGAATGTATCCCCAAAAGCGATTTTGCTTCTTTATTGCCCTGACAGGCCTGGAATTATCTCTGAAATCACAAGATTCATAACGGATAATCGAGGAAATATCGTTTATCTGGACCAATATGTTGACACCGTAGATAGCATGTTCTTCATGCGTCTGGAGTGGGAATTGGATGGCTTCAGCGTGCCTAGAGAAAAGATTGGCGAATATTTTGAGACCTTGTATGCGGATCGCTATGACATCAAATTCTCCCTCTATTTCAGCGACGAGCGTCCTAGAATGGCCATCATGGTAAGTAAAATGAGCCATTGCTTGTACGACCTTCTGGCTCGTTACAAGGCCGGAGAATGGAATGTTGATGTGGACTGCATCGTCAGCAATCATGATGACCTCAGCTATATTGGCGAACAATTTGGGATTCCATTTTTTGTTCGTCCGGTTCCAAAGGACGCTGAGGGCAAGGCAGCTGCGGATAAGGAGTTGACCGAACTTTTGAAGAGCAGGGGCGTCACATTCGTGGTCCTCGCCAGATATATGCAGATGATTGGAGATGAGATGATAAAGGCATATCCCCATCATATCATCAATATACATCATTCATTCTTGCCTGCATTTGTCGGCGCCAAGCCCTATCATCAGGCATGGCAGAGGGGCGTAAAAATCATCGGAGCGACCAGCCACTATGTCACCGCGGAACTTGACGCGGGCCCTATAATCGAGCAGGATGTCACCCGCATTTCCCATAAAGATACGCCGGATAGCCTTGTTCTCAAGGGCAAGGATTTGGAGAAAATTGTGCTTTCCAGAGCCGTTACGAAGCATATTGAGCGCAAAATTCTCACCTTTGGTGGCAAAACTATAATATTCTCATAGATGAAAAGAATTCTTACCATATTGGCTCTCGCTTGCGTTATGTGCTCTTGCTCCAACAAGGGCAAAGTTCTCCATGTCTATTCCGTGTTTGTGCCGGAAGAGGAGGCTGTTTTGCGCACATATTGTGAGGAATTTTCGGCTGATGAACTTAAGAGTCGTAAGTTCCGTAAGCTTGCCCAGGACATGATTACCACCGTAACAGATCCGTCTCAGGATGGCGTTGGAATCGCTGCTCCACAGGTGGGTGTAAGCAAGAGACTCATCGTTGTGTGCCGTTTGGATAAGGAAGGAGAGCCTTTTGAGGCATATGCTAATCCTCAAATTGATTCTTGCTTTGGTGGCATCGAGGTAGGTCCGGAGGGTTGCCTTTCAATCCCTGGCTACAGAGGCAATGTGCCTAGGTCAAAAAGCATTGTGCTTACCTACACTGATATTGAGACTGGTCTGCCTGTCACCGAGGTTGTGGATGATTACACCGCTCGTATCTTTCAGCATGAGATAGACCACACAAACGGCATCCTCTATACCGATCGTACCGAGGATGTTTTTCCCGATGAAGAGGCTTCTGAAGAGAAATAGAGTTAGTTTTTCTTATAGTATACACTAGTTGCATCTGGTATGGATAGGTCATAATTTTGGCCTCTTACTAGATGCAATTCTGTTAATGTATCCATCGGATTGAGTTTCACCGTGTATAGAGAAGTGTTGGATGTTAAATCCAATGATGTTATGAGATTGCCGTAAGCCGTTAAGGATGTGAGGGCAGTGTTGGCGCTTAAATCTAATTCAGTCAGTTGATTATCTGCGCAAAATAGAGTGACCAAATTAGTTAAGTTGCTTACATCTAAGCTGGCTAGTTCGTTGCTATCAAGTAGCAGAGTCTCTATCTTGGTATTTTCCGTCAAATCTATTGCGTTCAGAGAATTATGACTTAAGTCCAAGTACGATAATTCCTGATTTTTTGAAAGGTCGATTGATGTAATTTCGTTGTAAGACAAATCTAAATATTCCAGCTTCTGATTCCATGAAAGGTCGATCTTGGTGAGATGCCCAATGGTGCCATCTCCGCTGCACCGTAGCGAAGTCAAATTGCTGAAATATTCTACTCCGTTGAGGGAATTTATCTCCGTGCTTTCGATATCTATTTTTTTGATATTCCAAGCTTCATCCTTCGAAAGCTGGCCGTCGTTATTGGCATCGAAATGCCTCAAAAGATAACTCTCGAAGTTGGCGTCTGAGATTTTTATTACATCTGGAATCGTGAGGGTATCCGGCACTACGGGCTTCTCTTCTTCCGTTCGGAACGAGACTATTCCTGAAGTGATTTCTGATCGGCCATTGCTTATGAAAACTTTGTATAGATAGTTGGTCGCCGGAGTGAGTCCGTTAATCTCCGAAGTAAAAGATATTGAGTTCGAAAAATCGCCTCCCAGTATATCTGAAGTCTCTTTTTCGCTATTCCAGATGCCTCCTTTTTGCCTCGTCATTTGCGATTCTTCCGTTCCCCAATATACTCCATATTCCTTAATCTGATCCCTTCCCGAAAGCACGCAAACTATGTTGATTCTATCCGTCCCGACCTCCGCTACGGTACTCTCAATGGATGGCGTCAAATACTCTTCCGGCCCCACCACCCTTCCGCAGGCAGAAACCAAAAACATCATCGCCAAAACCCAGTATTTCTTTAAGAATCTCATAATACCAAAACTATACTTCCGTAAGAAGAAACAACATATAGAAAGGTAGAGTAAGAATATTGTCGTTCCGCCCTACATTATAATTTCCAATTTTAATGGCTTTAGAAATATGATAATGTTCGGGGTGTTTAAGGACAGTCTTAAGCGATTTCGAATTACCTGTTGTCGCTTTACATTCCAAGGGGATACATTCTCCTTTGTACCTAATTAGAAAGTCGAGTTCTATACCTCCTTCCTTTTTGTAATAATAGAGTTTTCTCCCCATTTTACAAAGTATGTCAGCAGCAAGATTTTCATAGATAGCTCCCTTATATGTCAATAAATTTCCTTGAACAATGCTCCATGCCGTTCCTTCTTCCAACATGCTTACAAGAAGGCCTATATCTGTCATATAGACTTTGAATGTATCTTGTATTTTATTTCCATCCAGAGGGAGTTCTGTAGTGCTAGTGTTATAGCAACGATGAATAATCCCTGCATCTTCTATCCATTGCAATGAATTCTCATATTCATTTGCTCTTGCTCCCTTACGAATAGAAGAATATTGGAACTTCTTATTTTCTTTGGCTAATTGTGAAGGTATGGATTCGAAGCATTCTCGAATTCTTGCCTTATCTTTTTGTGGCGCATATTTAATCATGTCGTCCTTATATGCGCTAACTATGTCCCGTTGTTCTTCTTGAACATCATTCATATTATTACTATTAAGAAAAATGGAGACCACCTTCGGCATACCGCCTACGACTATATAGTAAAGAAGCAATTTTACCATTCTATTGTGTATGGCCTCATTTACAGGCGTCTCGTCTTTAAGGCATTTCTTTAAATAATCTATATGAATTTGTTCTACTCCGTTTGCCCATAGCCATTCTTCAAAATCCATCGGATACATTGTCACGACTTGCTCAAATCCAACAGGTACAGAAGCCTCGTCCTCTTCTTTTTGCTCTTCTTTTGTTTTGTAGCCGCTCACGCCCAAAAGAGAACCGGTGCAAATGATATCATATCTCCCATCTAGTTTAAAGAATTTCAATGAGGCCCTTGCTCTAGGACAGTCTTGGATTTCATCCAAAATTATACAAGTATTCCCTTCTTCAAATTTACTTCCTGGGATTCCCATAGAAATATTCAATGTAATGGTGTCCGTGTCAAGAGATCCCGCAAAGAATGATTTATATTCGGGATGCTCATGGAAATCCATATACACGATATTTTTATAGTTCTTAGCAGCAAAATTTTTTACCGAACTAGTTTTGCCGCATTGCCTACAACCCTTAATTATCAAGGGTTTCCTATCATGCTTTTTCTTCCAGTTAAGAAGGGTGTCTTCAATCTTTCTTGTATACATCTGATTATCAGTTATTTTGCTTTGTGTCTTACATTTTTTGGGGCGACTTTTTGCACTTATATCACACTTTTTGGGGCGACTTTTGGGTGCAAATTTACATTTTTTGGGGCGACTTTTCAATAGAATCTCACACTTTTCGTGAAAAAATCAGAAAAACTTAAACTATACTTCAAGAAAATTTCAAATTTTCTGAAAGTATACTTTAAGATTTTTCAAAAATGCGGACTTGATAACCACGGCGAAATTCAAATCTCCTCTTCCGCCATGCCACTGATATGTTTGAATAGAAAATATACGATAATTTTAGAACGGAAGTTCGGGCCCGTAATAAGTGGTCTGGTCTTCATTAAGAACGCGGACATCCTTATCAACAAACAATTTCGCCTGCTTGTTGAGGCGTTCCAAATATTCCTGCTTTTTATCGGGGTTTTCTATTTCCTGTTTCCTCGCTTTACTCATATCAAGGAACTTTTGTTCCATATCTATGCCCAGAAAGCGACGATCTAGCAGGTTGGCAGCAATGCCAGTAGTACTAGATCCGGTAAATGGATCTAAAATCCATGCGCCAGGCTTGGTTGAGGCTAGAATTGTTCTAGCAACAACGCATAGAGGCTTTTGAGTTGGATGCTTACCGCAACTTTTTTCCCATGGAGCAATAGCTGGAAGTCGCCAAACATCTCTCATTTGAGTGCCACCATTGAGTTCCTTCATTAACTCATAATTAAAATAGTGAGCCACCTTTTGTTCCTTTCGAGCCCATAAAATATATTCAGCCGAATAGGTAAAGTAGCGGCAAGAAAGGTTTGGCGGAGGCGCAGTCTTCTCCCAAGTAATACAATTCAGTGTCTTAAATCCGAGTTCTGTTAGGCATCTTGCAATTGAGAATATATTATGATAAGTGCCACTAACCCAAATAGTGCCATCGCTCTTAAGTTTATCACGACATGCTGCAAGCCATTCTTTGTCAAATTTATAATCCTCTTCAAATCCCTTTGACTTATCCCAATCCCCTTTATTCACAGACACAACTTTGCCGCTCTGTATACTGATTCCTCCATTTGAAAGGTGATATGGAGGGTCCGCAAAAATCATATCGAACTTAAAATCGAAGGAATTTAGAAGTTCGATGCAATTACCTTTTAAGAGGGTAAAATTTTTATCCTCGCTTTTATAGTATGCAGTTGGCATTATTTGAAGATTTTAGTGATTATTCCTGACTCTAGATCATTGATGTTGTATAAATCCTCAAGAACTTCAAATGTCTCTAGAAGATTGTTTTTGGCACTATTCCAGCCTTTACCATCGGTAAACCACACGAACTTGAATGTGTCTAGATTCTTTGTCTCTAAGGCTAATGTTTTGTAACTTCTTGCGGTCTCATTGAGTTTGGATCCTTGACTAGCGTAAAAGTTGGTTTCAATCCCATATACGAGATCTTTTCCTTTCACCACGAAATCAAATCTCTTTTCTGCCTTTCCCTGATTGGATATGTTGGAAAGGTCAATACCCCAGCGTTTTTCTATCTCAGAGATATACATTTCCTTGAAATAAGTGGAATCCTTCTGAAATCCAGCAGCCTGAAGGTATCTCTCAACAACGTTCTCCATTAAGTCACCGCCTCTGTTTTTCCTTCCGTTGGAATCAAGACCGGTTTCTACTCCAGTTACATAATCCTGAAGTTTGCTTACGATGTGATTTTCAAACAAGTCAAAAAGTCCAGTTTCCCTCATGAAGTAGACATACTGATCTAGGGAATAATTAGGTTTGTTGAAGTTGTATACAAATGTGCCTTTGTCATCTGTAGCTGAAATCTCCAACTCCCTCTTTGCTATGAGAATAGGGATACATTTCAAGACCTCTGGGTATTTGGACACTAGAGATTTGAAATCTTCCTCAATGTTCTTGGAACCTATCAGGACATCCAACATTGCCAATTCGACCTTTATTGATTCAACATTATTGAATACTTTGTCGAAATTAGTGTAGTATTTATAATCTGCGATTGTGTCTCTGAAGCCACTTAGCCATTTATTAAAGTCTCTCATAATTAGGCATTTATAATATTAGAAATCATAATTTCAGATATGGCTCCCCTGCCTTCAGGTCTAGAGTTGACCATTCTCGAGGCAGAGACTCTCTTTATAGAGAAATTGTTGTAAAGTTTATCGAAAAAAGTCTCGTTAGGATTTACACTAGACGGGTCTGAATTGCTGGCAATAAAATATGCTCCCTTTTGGCCTAAAGACTCGTAAAACTCTTTAAGTTTTATTTGGTCTAGGTCTGAAAATCCTTCTTTAGTATATGACGTAAATGCAGACGTCTCTGTTATAGGCTTATAGGGCGGATCGCAATAATAAAGAGTGTTTTCACCTGCATATTTCAGCGTCTGAGAGTAGTCTCCGCACAGAATCTCCACATTCTGGAGCAACTTGGAAACAGCAATGAGGTTAGACTCATCGCATATCTTTGGATTGGCATATTTTCCATGAGGGACATTGAATTCGCCCTTGGAATTTACCCTATATAGCCCATTGAAACAAGTTCGATTAAGGAAGATAAACAATGCTGCCGTTGTAACATCGTCTATATTCTTGCTGTTGAATAGAGTGCGCTTCGCAAGATAATAGTTCTTTCTATCTTCGGCAGGCAGTGGAATATATTCAGACTGGATTTGCTTCAATTTAAGAATCAAGTCATCTACCTGATTTCGGATAACCTTATATGTACAGATGAGTTCAGGATTGATGTCATTTATGACGGCTTTTGTAATATTTGGATAGTTCTGAAGTATCCAAAATAGAACAGCACCGCCGCCTACAAATGGCTCCACATACACAACACCCTCCATCTTGGAAAAATCTTTGGGCAGCGCCCTCTGAATCTCATCCAAGAGTTGCGTCTTTCCTCCAACCCATTTCACGAAGGGTCTGGCTATTTCCACGCGCTCATTCTTCATGAAACAAAGTTAAGAAAAATTATCGCAATATCTATCAATTCTAAGAAATGACATTTTAGAGACATACATGGACTAAAACGAGCCAAGCCAAAAATCTTCAAGAAAAAATCCGCGTTCCATAGGATATCTCCACGAAAATAGGCATATTTGCTAAACGGAATTTAGGCCGTGGATGTGATATGCGGAAGTCGCTTGTAATATTGGCTTTGTGTGCTATCTTGCTGGCGGGCTGCGGAGGTGTGGAACCTCAGCGGCAGCAGGAGAAGGTGTCGCCAGTTGATACGACGGGAAGTAGCCAAAAAATAGACTCGACTTCATCCAAGAAGGATTCCACGGTCGCCGGAGGCGGAATAGTCATCGGAATAGGCGAGTGGGGAGAGGATGATGAAGATTATGGAGGCGAAATGGAGTGA
>Ga0181612_126343_pt1 | contig 40876 bp, 23 predicted proteins | sample HoacroProtozoa21_FD_119630 | JGI IMG/M metagenome (GOLD analysis project Ga0181612, IMG submission 119630) | Hoatzin crop microbial communities from Cojedes, Venezuel. Combined Assembly of Gp0051906, Gp0051904, Gp0051908
CTACTTTTTTCGAGTGCAAAGGTAACAAAAAAGCGCGATTTTCCTGCATCGAGTGCAAAAAAATCGCGGTTCTATGGGTTAACGTGCGCCTACGGTTGCGGCTGCAGCATCTGTTGCTCGGCCTCCTTACGAGCCTTCTCAGCAGCTTTCTCTGCCTCTTTCTGAGCCTTCTTCTCGGCTTTCTCGGCTGCTTTCTCGGCGTCTTTCTGGGCTTTCTTCTCTGCTTTCTTAGCCTTCTTCTCGGCGTCTTTCTTTGCCTTCTTCTCCTTCTTCTTTGCCTCCTTCTTGGCTTTCTTCTCGGCCTTCTTCTGGGCTAATTCGGCTTCCTTCTTCTCGCAGACGGGACAGAGTGAGCGTCCGCCGCCTATCTCGCCTACCTTGCCTTGCGTGGCTTCGCCCTCAACCTTCTTGAGGTTCTTGCAGTTCTTGTAGAGGTGATAGTTGGAGCCATCGGCTGCCTTCACGAACACTTTTGTCTTGTTGCTCTTTTGTGCCTGAGCGGTCTGCACGTTCACAAAGCTGCAAATCAGCGCCATTGCGAACAGGATAAATAGATTTCTTTTCATGTTTTCTGCGCTTTAATGGTTTATTCTTGCGATTGTCGCCCCTGGCCTTCGCCGTGGGCAGACGGGGGTGTCGCCGTGGTTGGGTGTGGTTTAGGTTGAATCAGAGTGCGATTTAGGCTGAATCAGCGTGTGGTTTAGGCTGAATCACGAATTCGGCATCATCGGCGCCGAAGATTTCTCCCGCAGGACGGAAAAATTGTTTCCACCTCTTTAATGGATTATTTCCACCGTGTTAACAATTTGTTTCCACCTCTTTAATGGACTGTTTCCACCGTGTTGTCGCGACGGCACTGCCGCGATTAGGTTTGCCGACGGTCGGCGAAGGGTTTTATTCCCACTGCCGCACGATGTCTCGCTCTCGATTTCCCTTTTCGACCACCTCGAAAGTACATCTGACAGGACTCGAACCTGCACAGCCGAAGCCACCAGATCCTAAGTCTGGCGCGTCTACCAATTCCGCCACAGATGCAGTTTTCGGGTGCAAAGATACAAAATAATAGTATTAACCAATCACCTTATTAAGATTTTTTTGTAACTTTGCCACGAAAATGAAGCGATTGACTCTCTTTTTCATCATCGTGGCCGCCATTTTTGGCTGTCGTGGAAGGGCCGACGAACGACCGATGCGCTCGGCCTACTACTGGCGCACTGCGTTCAGTCTCGACTCGGCACAGCTGCGATTCATCGCCGAGCACGACATACGGCGCATCTACCTGCGCTACTTCGACGTGGTGCTGGAGAGCGACGGACAGACGGTGCCGCGAGCCACGCTCCGCCTGCTCTCGCAGATGCCAACAGGAGTGGAGACTGTGCCCACGGTGTTCGTGGAAAACGAGTGCTTGCGCGGCGACGTGGAGGCTCTGGCGCGACGCATCGTTGGCCGCGTGGCGCAGATGAGCGAGACCAACGACATCGGCGGCGTAAGGGAGATGCAGATAGACTGCGACTGGACGGAGCGGACGCGGGCGGCGTTCCACCGCTTTCTCGCCGAGGCGCGACGGGCGGCAAAAGAGCGCGGCATGGGGCTCAGCACCACCATCCGCCTCCACCAGCTGAGCGAGCAGCCACCGCCTGCCGACCGCGGCGTGCTGATGATGTACAACACGGGCGACTTCACGCGGGCCAACGGGCGAAACCCAGTGCTCGACATGCGCGACGCCGGCCCCTACTTGAAGCATCTCGCCGACTATCGGCTGCCGCTCTCTACGGCCTATCCCGTCTATCGTTGGCGGCTCATCTATCGTGGCGGGCATTTCCTGTCGGTGTATCGCGACGACGACACGTGGGCAATGGTGCCGGGCGACTCGCTTGCCGACTGCGAAGTGCCACTGCAGACCATTCTTGATGCCAAGCAAGCAATAGACGACCGACTGCCGTCGGCAAACAACGAAATCATAATATTCGACCTTAGCAACGACAACATAAACAGACTGACACGACATGAATATGAGACGATTTTTACTCGTTAGCATCGCAATGCTCACCGTGGCTACGCCAAAGGCCAGTGGTTGCAGTGGCGAAGAGAGGCACAACTACTATATGTTCAACACGATGCCAAAGGGCGCTATGGCCTATGGCGACGACGACCTGCTGCCCTACTGGGAGAGTTATACGGGCGTGAAGTGGACCGACGAGGTGGGAGCGCAGACGGAGACGTGGAGCGCGTGGGACTACTACTTCGGCGACGACATGAAGCGACTGCGCGAGTGCGCACAACGAAAAGGCGACGCAGAGATGGGCAGCTATCTCCACCGTCTGGGCAAACAGCAACGGGCGCTCGCCATCTCCACCGAGAGTTGGGACTATCCCACAAAGGAGCAGTTGGCAGAGCAATCGGCCATCTACGACCAGCTGCTCGGCGTGTGCAAGGCATACAAGGGCAGTAGGCTGGCCGAGCAATACGCGCTCATGCAGATGCGCATACAGATGGCGAAAGGGCTCTACGCCGACAACATCAGCCTCTGGCAGCAAAAGGCAAGCCGCTTCGCCGACGGACCACTGAAGAAGCGCATGCGAAACATCTACGCCAACGCACTGTACAAGACGGGAAAGAGCGACGAGGCAATAGAGATTTACAGTGAGCAGGGCGACTGGGAAAGCCTGTGCACCGTGCTTCGCGGCTGCGCCAACTATCAGAGCATCAGTCGTATTCTGAACGAGAAACCCAACTCGCCAGCCCATCTCTTCCTGCTGCAACAGTTTGTCAACAGCGCCCAAGAGACGATAGACTGCCAATACGACCGCGACGACGTGGAATACACTCAGATGAAATACATCGACGCCGAGCAGGTGAGACAGCTGACGCTGCTGGCCGACGACGTGGTGGCCAAGCGACGCGCCGACGACCTATGCCTCTGGAAATCGGCGGCGGCAGCACTTCGCTACCTCTCTGGAGAGCAAGACCAAGCCGAGAGCGACATCGACGAAGCCATAGCGCTCAGCGGCTCCGACCGCTCGAAAGACAACGCCCGATGCATACGCCTGCTGATAAAGACGCGCCGACCACTGACGAGCAAGGCTCTGACCGACTACGCCGCACAGGAGTTGCGATGGCTGAGCACCACCACAAACGGGCGAGACTATCACTACCGAATGCTCGACCGAACAGTCTATCAGAACATCATTCCCGCCTACATTCAGTCGGGCAGAGGCGAGATGGCCGCAGCCGTGCAGCTCTGGATGCAGCAGACGAGGGCCGAGAAGTGGGGATACGAAGCCGACGACGACGAAGCCAACCCACTGTACTACGGCGACAACCCACTGACAACCATGGGCGCCGACTATGCCGTCAGATACGGGAAACTACTGTCCGGCCAGCCTGCCAACGCCATGGAACAGCTTGTGAAAGAGCAGACAAAGGCGATGCCGGCAGGATACATGGACGACCTGATAGGCACGCGAATGATGGCCGAGGGTCGTTATGCCGAAGCCGAGCCGTATCTGGAGCGCGTGCCCATCGCGCTGCTCAACAGACAGGCCATAGCTGTCTATGCAGCAAACCGACGCTACGACATCGACCCGTGGATGATGCATCAGACGGTGTTCCCCTATCGCGAGACCACAAACCGCACGGTGAAGGCCAACCAGAAGCTGGACTTCTGCCGCGAGATGCGCACTCTCTTGGGCCAGCTACGACTGCAGGCAGGCGACGCTCGCGCCGAGACAGCCTACACCGCGGCAAGTCGCATGGCGCAAGCATCGTGCTACGGCGACTGTTGGTATCTGACGCACTACGGTCAAAGCGTAGCCGACAGTGCCGTGGCAGGCGAGAAAGACCTGTGCGCCACCGCCATCGGACTGCTCAACGAGGCGCGCGCCTCCTCCAGCGTAGAGCTGCAGCGAAAGGCTCTCTTCGGCATCGCCTTCCTCACGATGCAGCGCGAACAAAGCTACTACAGGTGGTCGGCAGACTGGGATGCCCCCGAATATGCGTGGATGATGAACTCTGCGGCTGCAAGGCAAGCCTACTCGGAGCTATCACGCTTCAACCGCAGCAACCCAACTCGGCAGCGATACGTCTCGACCTGCAACGTGCTGCGGCTCTACGAGAAACGCCGATAGGAAGTGCTCTTTCCGCCAATGCCATACGGCTCGACGCAGGCAGTCCGATTTCGCTCCCTATATAATAAAAGAGGTATAAGGAGAAAACCAAGTCGAGCCATCGCGCTCTTTTTACGTAAAAAAGGCGTAAATGTTCGGATGTTTCGATAAAAAGTTGTAATTTTGCAGCCGATAACGTAAAATATCTCAAACAGATGAAAGTAGCAATTGTAGGCGCAAGCGGCGCTGTGGGCCAGGAGTTTCTTAGAATCCTCGACGAGCGGGACTTTCCTCTCGACGAACTCGTTCTCTTTGGCAGCCCGCGTTCCGCCGGCACACATTACACATTCAAAGGAAAAGAACTGGAGGTGAAACTGCTCCAGCACAACGACGACTTCAAAGACATAGACATAGCCTTCACCTCGGCTGGCGCGGGAACGTCGAAGGAGTTCGCCGACACCATCACCAAACATGGCGCGGTGATGATAGACAATTCCAGCGCATTCCGCATGGACGACGACGTGCCCCTCGTGGTGCCAGAGTGCAACGCAAGCGACGCTCTGCAACGACCCAGAGGCATCATCGCCAACCCAAACTGCACTACTATCATGATGGTTGTGGTGCTTCAGCCCCTTGAGCAACTGAGCCACATACGGCGCATACGCGTTTCGAGCTACCAAAGCGCAAGTGGCGCCGGCGCTGCTGCCATGAAGGAACTGGAGCAGGAGTATAAGGAGATAGTGGAGGGAAAACCTGTTACCGTAAGCAAGTTCCCACACCAACTGGCCTACAACGTGATTCCGCAGATAGACGTCTTCCAGCCCAACGGCTACACCAAGGAGGAGATGAAGATGTTCAACGAGACACGAAAGATAATGCACAGCGACGTGAAGTGCTCGGCCACCTGCGTCCGCGTATCGTCGCTACGCAGCCACAGCGAAAGCGTATGGATAGAGACCGAGCGACCGCTCAGCGTCGAAGAGGCACAGCAAGCCATAGCCAACGCCGAGGGCGTAACACTGCAAGACGACCCGCAAAACTTGGTTTACCCGATGCCGCTTGAGACTGCCGGCAAAGACAACGTCTTCGTGGGGCGTGTGCGCAAAGACCTGAGCGACGAGAATGGACTGACCTTCTGGCTCTCTGGCGACCAGATACGCAAGGGCGCCGCACTAAACGCAGTGCAAATAGCCGAATATCTCATTAAGATTGGCAACATAAAATAGTGGTGGAAGCAAAGCCTCACCGCCGCGCTAACGTCTCGGCAGCAGGCAATCCACAACAAAAACAAGCGGAGCGTCCGACGAACAGTCAAGACGCTCTGCTTTCTTTTTCGCCCCAAACAAACGCACCCTCCTGCGTCAAAGGAAAGATCTCCTTATAGCAATAATATGTTTTTCTTATAACAAAAAAGATATGTTCTTATATCAAAAAGAACATATCCTTACGTCAAAGAAAAGGAGACTGCGCCACGCTTGTCGGCACAGTCTCCCTGTCGTGATAGGAATATCGAGATTATTCCCAGTTATCCTTGGCGTCCTCCTCGTCGTTTACCGTTCCCTTTTCGCGACTGAGAATCTCTTTGGCTCCTGAAGCGTTGTATTGCATGAGTTGCTCCTCTATGGTGAACGTCTCCAACTGCGGGCGCATATACTTTTTCTTATCCATATTCTTGGGCGTTTTATTAGTCTATAACAATTTTCTTTCCGTCTTTGATGTATATTCCCTTCGGCAGACCGTCGGCATTGGTTCCACGGACACGACCGTTAAGGTCGTAGATGGTTCCCTTCTCCTTGCCCTCGGTCTGGCGGATGCCAGTGGTAACGTCGTCGCTACCGTTGAGCAGGAACGACCTTGCGCCGGCTGCTTCATCTTTCTTCAGATACATGAACGCCTTATGAGCGGGCATGGTGAACGGTGCACCCGTACTATTATCCCAATAGAAGCCCACGCTACCCGCCTCGCGCTTCGAGTTGCGGGAGAGCTTGTAGAAATAGTAGCCGTCGGTGGTGCCGTCGTCGGTGGCAGTCTCCTTCTCCTTGTCGTATCCGCGCAGGATATTACCCGTGAGGTCCGCAGAGTTGGTCTCCGAAGTAACGTTGAACGTATAAGTCTTCGACTGCTCTGTATCGCCGTCGTAGAGCATCACTGCCGTGCCAGCCGGGATGATGCCCGTTACCTCCTTCTTCGTCAGCGTATGCTCAGTGGTGTTCGCCGCCGTAACGATGTAGGCTGTTACTCCTTCAGGAATCTCCAGATTATAGTTCCCGTAGTAGAGCGATGCCCATCCCGTGGTGCCGATAGTTACGTCGATAGGTTCTGTTTCTGCGAAGAAGATGTGGGCATACGGGTATTCATCGTTCAGGTCGGTGAAACCTACCAAATCCACTTGCGAGATAGAGGGCGTGCCTGTAAAGTCCTCTTTGTTTTTGTCCTGCACATACACGCTGTAGCCTTCGTTAGGCTTGGCAGTAGCGGTTTCGCAATAGAGGGCATATACACCGTCGGTCGTTGACTTCACCGTTACGTCCGCTGTGCCGCTAATGGCAAGCGTGCCTTTTGAACCGCCCGAACCTCCGCCGATGGCACTGGCACTTTTGCCACCTGTGGCCTTCACCGTGCCACCAGTGATGTTCACCGTGCCGCCAGAACCATCTGCGCCGCCGCCGATGCCAGCGGCACATTCGCCGCCAGTTGCCGTCACCGTGCCGCCTGAGATGGTCACCGCGCCGCCTGAAGCCTTGCTGCCTGTCACCGGGTCGTTAAAAAAGTTATATCCTCCGCCGATACCAGCGCCATTATTACCTCCATTTGCCGTCACTGTGCCACCAAAGATGTTCACAATGCCGCCAGAACCACAGAAACCACCGCCGATACCAGCAGCGCCGCCGTTGCCGCTGCCGCTGCTAACGCCTTTTATATAGCTACTTGCTATCACTGTGCCACCGATGATGTTCACCGTGCCGCATGAAGACCCTCTACCTCCGCCGATGCCTGCTTGACTATCACCGCCCGTTGCCGTCAATCTGCCCGTTCCAGCGATGTCTTGGGTGGTATTTCCCGTGGTGATGGTGAGCGTGCCGCCATCGCGCACCTCAATGCCGCCTAACGAGGCATCGAGCTTGACACCGTCCAACAGAATCAGTGTCACGTCGTTGGTGTTGACGTAGAGTCTCACTGTGCTCCATATCCAATCTTTCACCACCCATAAACCGCTATCAAGCTCTTTTGTTGATTTGGCACGGGCACGGTGGAGTAAATGGCATTGAGCATATTTCGTAGTGCCTTCTGCTGTGAGATAGTAACACATATAATCCCATTGGGCGTATAAGGTAATGTCAGCATCGGAATTTATCGTTTCGCCAACGGCATACGCTGTGCCAGTGCCGTCAGCACTTGTGTTCCAACCTCCGAAGGCATATCCGCCATCCCTCGTAAACAGGTTTTCCTGTACGATATAAGCATCAGCATCTCCTGTTGAAGAATACTCATCCCCCTCCCCATCGTTGGCATCGTAAGTAACCGTAATCTGTTTCGGAGAGAACGTAACCTTGCACCACGGGTTCGTACCTTCGCTAAGCGTCTTCGACTCGTCGGTCGTTTCATACGATGTCGCTGAATCGTAACTGCTGCCGCCATCCATTTTTAATGAGCCGTATTGGGGAGTAATCGTAGCGGTAAATTTGACTTCTTTGTCACCAATGCCGTAGTTGCCCCAAGTGTCAACCACGCATTGGTCGCCGGTAATTGTCAGCGTTCCGCCTACAGGACTCTCTCCATCACCGATGCCCGAAGCGTAGGTGGCACTATTCGAGGTGCTACAGTTATATGCACTCACGTTGGCAGAGCCACTTATCTTGATTTCGCCGCAACCGCCATTCTGTCCGCCGCCGATGCCCGAACCGTAGCCGCGATAGTTACCACTTATGCCTTTCACAGTGCCACCTGTGATGGTGATGTTCACCTTGCCGTTGCTACTGCTCCAGTCTTCGCCCATTCCGATGCCGGCGCCATAACCTTCCTCATCTGCCCCATTATGGCTACTGTAAGCTGTTACAGTACCACCGCTTATATTTATTTCGGTGTTGAATTTGCTCTCATAGGTTTGTCCCGTACCGATGCCGGCACCATAGGCTTTATAAGCTGAACTACTGTATGAGTGTACCGTTCCGCCTGTGATATTTATTGTTGCAGGACTCTTAGCATTCTCTCCCGTACCAATGCCTGCAGCAAAACTTTCATATTTGCCACCTGTGCAGTAAGCATCGGTATAGCCACCGTTGATGTTAATCGTTATCCCGCAACCACTGGTCTTATAACCGCTGCCGATTGCCGCTGCGCTCATGCTATTGACATCACTATATCCGCCCCATGCATGAACTTTGCCGCCGTTGATAGTGATGGTTCCACCATTACCATCATAGCCGCTACCCAGGTCGGCACCATAGATGCTACCAGAGCCGCCGTAGGTGCTATAAGCAAAAACAGTTCCACCATTTATTGTGATGCTTCCACATTCCTGACCTTCGCGCGAACCGATGCGAGCATTGTCTCCATCGTTGCCGCGGCCGTCTTTGGGTGTACCGTCATAAGCAACGTTGTAATCATCAGTCACCGTGAGTGTTCCCGATCCAGAGATAGTCTCGGATGTATTGCCCGCTGTAATCGTCAAGGAGTTATCTCCCTCCACAATGATACAGCCCTTTGCATTGAGTTCGCAGCCATCGAGAAGTATGAGATGCACGGAGCCGCTTACCAACATCTGGGCAGATACAGTGATATTGCCCAAAACGTAATAGTAACCAGCAGAGAGCGTGTAAGTGCTTCCTGCATCCTTGCCCTCAATGGCCGTGGCCTCGCACGACTTCACCGTGCCGTTAGCCTCATTGTAGTAAACGGTTTTCGTGTCGTCGGCCCATGCCATCTGCGGCAGAAGCATCAACACGAGCAGCAAGCACCTTGCTGCAAGACGGCCAAACGGCCGTGGCTTTAAGTAACGTTTGTTTCTCATTTTATCTCTTTGTATTCTTGTCTGTATATACGAAAAGCCTGCCCACGACCCTTCTATAGGGCGCAGACAGGCTTGTTGCTATGGCGTAATAAGTATATTAGAGCGCAGCGACCTCCCCCCCCGCAAGCACTTAGCTTACAGTGGGTTAGAGACGTGTTATCGTAGATTGCTGCTTGTCTCATATTGTCTCTGTTTCTTCAGCGGCGAGTTCTTCGGCTCTGGCGATGGTATCGCAGGAAGGCCGTGGCGGTTCGTCGATGCTATATTCTTATAGGGTTATCGGGGGCAAAGTTACTGCTTTTATGTGAAACTTGCAAGTTTTTTCGCCTTTTTCTGTGATTTGTGGTAATTTATGGGGTCGGATATGGAATGAAGACAGGTACACCTCTTTATTATTATGCACGTCGCAACGAGGGGGAGGTGGGGGTGCATACAGAGTGCCGAAACGCGTGATTGACAGAAGAGCACAAAAAGCCGCGCGACGGTCTGCTTTGTGGGCGAGGCTGTCGCGCGGATATTATGGGAGGGGATGACGGTTAGAAGCCGATGAGTCCCTTCCAAGAGAGATACCAGTTGTTGGTCTGAAGCAGGTCTTTCTTTATCTCGCTCTGCATCGTGGCCTTGTTGCTTTCTCCCCGACGGGCATAGATGCGGTTAGCCAAGTAGCTTGGGTCGTTGCGACGGAGAGCAACACGCATGAGGTCGTAGAAGCGGTGTCCCTCGAATGCTCCTTCGAGTGCGTCCTCGTCGATGATGAGGTCTTCCACTGCTTCGATTTGATATTTCAGGCGGGCTTCGGCGTTGAGGGTGGTGTCGTCGGGCATGGTGTAGTCTGTGTTATACTCTGCCCAACCTGAGCCACGCCCGTGGATGCCCAGCGTGTTGGTGTTCGTCGAGGCCGTGTTGGTGCGCAGCACGTAGCTTGTGGTAGGGAAGTCGAACGCACGTATGACGGTGGAGTCGGCTCCGTAGAAGGGTACCACTTTCTGCTCGATGACGTCGTTGTTTAGTCCTGTCTGCAGCACTTGGAAGGCCATGCGCGGATAGCCAGCGCGGTTGATGGCCTCGGCAAAGCGCAGATAGACATCGGCCTTGCGCAAGAGGTGGACGTTGCGTGTGGAGAACTTCGAGAGCACCTGCATATCGATGTTTCGCTTGTTGTAAGTGATGTTGGCCGTTTGCCAAACCGATGAGAGTCGGAGGTCGCCGTCGTTATAGTTGTCGAGTCCCTTCGGCACGATGATGGTGTCGCCAGTGGTGGTGTACTGGCAATAGGTCTGGCTTGCCGAGAGGTCGATGATCGACTGCGACGGGGCGAGCTGCACCTCGTAGTCGTTGTCGGACGTCGAGTTGAAGAGCGTCTTCAGTTCGCTGTAGTTTCCGTAGGCTGGGATAGAGTCGCCAGGGATCATGAAGATGGTCTCGCCATTGGTGGTGTAACTCTCCTCGGAGAACAGCATCTGATAGCTGGAGCCGTTTGAGCGGAGGTAGCGGGTAGCGTCGCGATCCCACGATGCACTTGTCGTGGTAGTCGGGTAGGCCGAGTTTGTTCCGTTTCGGGTGCTGATGTACTTATAGTAGTTTTGCGCCGAAGCGAGATAGTTGCCAGCCCAGAGGTTGAGGTCGCCGAGCAGCACGTAGATAGGATAGTAGAACAGTCGGGAGTCGCTGGAGCCTACGGTTCCATACTCTGGCATCTCTACGGTTTCCCAACCGGCAAGGTCTTTGATGAAGTATTCGCACACTTGCTGTATGTTGTACTTTGGATAGTCGGCCTCTGCAGCCTCCTTGGTGAGGATGGGCTCGGTGACGAATGGCACGCTGCCGTAGTTGAGCACGAGCTGGAGATAGGTCCATGCTCGGAAAGCCTTCACAGCGGCATATTCGCGCTGGAAGATTTTCTCGTTGCGGTTGTTCTTCAGTGTGGTGTCGGCGTTTGCGAGGAAATAGTTGCAGTTGTTGATGACTGCATAATAGTCCTTCGGTGCATTGTAGGCGTTGCTGTCGCTGACATTGAAGAGAGCGATGTCGCGGAGGTCGGACGTCGTGTTATCGTTGATGTCAACGAGGTCGGCCCTTACTTCTCCGAGCAACACTGTACGGTCTGCGAGGGCTTGCATCTTGTGCATGATGCCCGTGACAGAGTAGATGGTGTCTGTTGCGTTGTTTAGGTGGTCGCTGTCGGCGAATATGACGGAGTCTGACTTCTGGTCGAAGAAGTCTTCGCAGGACGTGAGTCCGCAGACGAGTGCAGCAGCACAGATGAATTGAAATATCTTGTTCATTGTCTTTTATCTTTATTAGAACGTTTGTTTTTTTAGTTCTTTAGTTTCCTTAGTTCTAAGTTCACTTAAAAACTTATAAACCTCAAAACTTACAAACTCAAAACTTATGTTAGAGATTGATTTTCACTCCTGCGAAGATGCTTCGGCTTTGCGGCAGCAGTCCGCGGTCGATGCCTTGAGAGAGCACGCTGTTAGACATTGAGAACTCTGGGTCGCTTCCGAGATACTTGGTGAGGGTGTAAAGGTTGTTGCCTTGTACCCAGAACTCAAGTCCCTGGATATACTGCGAGTTGAGCGGCAGACGATAGGAGAGCGTCACACTCTTGAGGCGGAGGTAGCTTCCGTCCTCTATCCATCGGTCGCTGAAGCGCGAGTTGCCCATGGGGTCTTGGAAGGTGATGCGCGGGACATCTGTCTGCTGACCTTCCACTTGCCAACGGCGTGTGAGGGCTGTGGTCTGGTTGATGAATCGCGAACCGCTCTCAAGCTGATAGCGCATATAGTTGAAGACGTCGTTTCCAAGCGAGTAGTTGAAGTTGACGTCGAGCTTGAAGCGCTTGTAGGCAACGGAGGTGTAGATGTTTCCGTAGATATCGGGGTTGGGGTCGCCAATGACGGTCATGTCTGCAGAACTGATTTGTCCGTCACCGTTGAGGTCGGCAAAGTGAACGTCGCCAGCCTCGAAGTAGTTGTGGGTTACGCCGTTGTCGTCGAGGATGTAGAGGCGTCCAGCGTCGTAGGTCTCCTGTGTGGTGGAGAATACTCCGAGAGTCTTATATCCGTAGAAGAGGTTGACGGGGTTGCCCACCGATGCGCGCACCGTGGCTCCATAGACGTCGTAGTCGATATATGTGGAGCCTTCAGGCAGCTCTGTTACCTTATTTACATAGTGTCCCATGGATGCTCCTACTTCCCACTGCCAGTTCTTGCGTGCGAGAATCTTGTAGTTTGCCGTAACGTCGAAGCCTTCGTTCTTCAGTTTGCCACCGTTGCCCCAGTTCTGGTCGAGTCCGGTGAGGAATCCGAGCGTCTGATAGGTGAGCAGGTGGTCGGTGTGGCTGAGGAAGTAGTTGAAGCGTACTCCGAGCTTGTTGCCGAAGAAGTTTCCGTCGAAGCCAACGTTGAAGCGCTTTGTTGTCTCCCACTGTATCTGGGTGTTGCCGATGTTGTCGAAGGTGAGTCCACTGACTGGCTGCGACGTTCCCTGCAGGAAGACGGTGGAACGGAAGTAGCTGCGTGCGGCATAGTAGTCGATGTCGTCGTTACCAGATATGTCGTATCCAGCGGTGAGGCGCAGATAGTCGATGCCTGGCACGTCGGCCATCCACTTCTCGTTGGTCATCACCCACGATGCCTGGATGCTTGGGAAGAGTCCCCAACGTGCGCCGAAGAGCTTCACTCCCTGCTCGGCATCGAGTCCGAAGCGCGAGCTGCCTTCCATAGTGAGGTTGGCGCGGAGATAGTAGCGGCTGAGATAGTTGTAGTCGGCCTGTGCGTACCATGCGAGAGAGTTCCACTTGTCGTTGGTTCCCGAAGTCTGGGCATTGAGCAGCGAGCTGCTGATGAACGGTGTTTTGTCGTTACCAGTGTTGTAGCCGAGCTGGGTGTTGATGGTGTAGGTCTCCCAGTTGATGCGTGCTCCTCCCATGAGGTGGATGAAGTGGGCTCCGTAGTGGTTGTTCCAGTCGATACGTGTGTCGCTCTGCACGCTGTTCTGCTTAGAGAAGAGCGAGCGAACCTCGTTTTCGCGGGTTGCTCCTACAGACGATACGTAGTAATTAGGCACACCATTGATTGGCAGATAATACTTCTCGTTGGTGTTGACGAGATTATAGCTGAAGTGCTCCTGAACGAAGAGGTTTGGCGTAATCTGATACTTTGGACGCACGGCGATGTTCAGGTAGGAATTCTCGAAGCGGTTCTTGTTTTCTGCCTCTCCATACTCGTTAATAGCGAGTGGGTTTGCCAACTTGTAGTTATAGTTGGAGTAGTTTGCCAACGCCTCGTCGAGATAGTCTTCGTCGTTGACGTCGAGGTGGTTGGTGTTGATGTTACCATTGGCAAATGTGTAGGGGCTGAGGAACGGGCTCTTAGCATAGCCGAGGAACGATACGCTTGTTGGCGTTCCTTCGTCGTAACCGCTGGGTGCACCGTCGTCACGCAGGTTTCGCGTCTGGTTGGTGAATGAGACGTCGAAGCGTGTGCTTAACTTCTTCGAGAGCTCGATGTCGGTGTTGAATCGGATGTTCAGTCGGTTCATCGAGTTATACTTCAGAGTGCTCTTCTGGTTGGTGTAGCCGAGCGAGAGGTTGTAGTTGGCCACGGCATCGCCACCTTCTACGTTGATGCCGTAGTTCTGCTGGAAGGCGGTGCGATAGAGCTGGTCGTTCCAGTTGGTGTTGTTGCCGTGATATTTGTTCCAGTAGTATTCGTTGTTGAGGAACTTGAACGACGAAAGCGACGTGGATGTTGACTTGAGCATTTCGGAGGCGTAGCTACGGTATTGGTCTTCGTCCATCATGTCGATGAACTTAGGTTCGAGCGTCACTCCTGCCGAGAGGCTGGCGGTGATTCGCGTTGCCATACTCTTGTTGCGTCGGGTGTTGATAAGTATCACTCCGTTGGCGCCCTTGGCTCCGTAGAGTGCCGTTCCGTTGCGCATCACCTCCACTCGGTCGATGTCGAGCGGGTTGATGTTGGAGAGGATGTCGTTATAGAATCCGTCGTGCAGCACCTCACGCGAGAACTGCTGATCAACGATTACTCCGTCGATTACGATGAGCGGCTGTGCGTTGGCGTTGAGTGAGTTGATGCCGTTGACGAGCATATATCCTCCGACGCCTGGTGTGCCGCTACGCATGGTGGTGCGCACGTCGGCACCGAGCTGTTTCTGTATCTCTTCCTCGATGGTAACTGCGTTGGTATAGCCGAATCCCGTGGCCTCGGCTCCGCGATAGTCGCTGCGGAGGGTGTTGGGATAGAGGCGTATCTCTGGCAGCATCCCGTTCTCGGTGAGGCCTACGCGAGCCTCGTTATAGTCGGGTGCGGTCACTTGGAGTGCCGATGCGAAGAGTGGCACGCTAATCTCGAAACGTCCGTCTTCCTCGGTCAGAGTGGAGTATCCGTTCACCTCGTGGGTTTTCACCATGGCACCAGCCACGGGTTCGCCCGTTGCGGCGGCGACCACTCGTCCCTTGATTGTCCGTGTAGGCACGTTTTTCTGCACCCTCACTTCTCTTTTCTCTGCGGTGGGCTCTTCGAGTTGCTCTTCGTCGCCGTCGTACTCATCCTGAGCCCAGGCGGGAGTTGTGGCGAAGCAGAAGAGCGCCAGCCCTGCAAGCAATATATTGATGTGTCTCATTGACTTTGAACTTTTAACATTTGTATTTTAAACTTTGTTGTCAATTGTCAGTCTATAGATTGCCAATTGTCAATATGATTACTCCTCGTGGGGCTTGAAGATGATGCAGTCTATTCGCATGGTCTTCTGATACTCGGAGGTCTCCTTCGACAGCACGTAGCTGACAATACGCAGATAGCACTGCGGCTCGTCGAGGCCGTAGGAGCAGGTGGGAATCTCGATGGCACTTCCCACGAGCACGGTGTCAACGACGTCGGCCTTCGTGTAGAAGTAGTTGCCTCCGTCTTCAGCCTTGAGCGCCTGCGTGGTTACGTTTCCATTCTGACGGTTGTATCCGAGAGTGAAGCGCACCTTGCACGGCTTACGGCTATCGGCTGTGGCGAGCGTATCGTAGGCTATTGCCGGAGCGAACACCACATAGATGTCGTAAGGTGTATTCGACAGCACGTTAGGTATATCGTAAGTTACCTCAGGATGGGCTGCCGTGGTAGCTGGCTCGATTACTGCGAAACTGTTGCTCGACACTTTGCCATAGAATGGGTTATTGGTAGGCACGGTACGCACCACGAGCGGCTCGTTGGCGTTGGCTATTTCCTTCTGGTAGCGCGTAGCCTCGCCTTCCACCTTGATTTGGCGGAGGAAGGTGTTATGCGGGTCGATGTTCCAGTTGGTAGCCACCTTCAGTATGCCGTTGCTACACGTATCGTCTTTGGTTCCATTGAACACTCCGCCCTCAGCGAACGGTTTGAGATACTTATAGTATTCCCAATTCATCTTCGACCAGTTGGTAGAGTTGGCAGAGTCATTAAGCGAAGCCTGCGTGTTCATCGAGAACACCGTTCCCTTGAGTATCGAGAGGGCAGTGTTCACGCGGATTAGCGAGTCGCGCTTCGAGGTGTTGTTGTCGTAGTTGTAGTATTGCTCATACTGGGTATAGAGATTGCTCCAAACATCGTTTGTCGGGGACACCATCCAATAGGTAGAGTCCTCGCGGTCGATGTATCCCAATATGTCGAGCATACGGTTGGTCAGGTTGGTTACAGAGTCGAGATAGACGGTCTTACCATCAACAATTTCTCCTGCGACGCTCTGGCTCTCGTCGAACTCATAGACGTTGTAGTCGTAGAGGAAGTTATAGACGCTGTCGATGCCTTCCGTGGCTGCCAACTGCTCGAAGATGTTGTTGTTGTAGGGCACGAGACTATTCACTGTGTAGAGTAGTCCGTTGCTGTAGAGAGCGTTCGTGGAGGAGAAAGCAGCTCCTCCGATGGAAGTTCCGTTGAGCGGCTCATATTTCCCGTTCATCATCGTGATGGAGTCGTTGGTGTAGGATGAAACCGACGTGTTGTAGAGCGCGATGTGGTTCTTAATGAACGTCTTGAGCGTATAGTTGTCGTCGTCTTTCAATCCTTTGTCCTTATTCTGGGTGTACAGGTCTATGTATTTCTGCGCCTCCGATGCCGAGAGAGCGTCGTTGGTGGGCGCAAAGACGGTGAACACCTGACTGCCATCGAGAATCTCGTCGTAGCCCGTAGCCTTCAACACCGAAGCGAAGTTGGTCAGGTTGGAGTTTCGCGAGATGGCGCTCCAGAGGGTGCTACCGCTTCCCGAACTTGCGGCCTCGTAGTGGTCGTCCCAGGAGTCGGAACATCCGACGGTGCCCAGAGCGACAACCATTGCCATCGCTCCGAGCCGTATTTTTTGATAATATCTTTTGCAATTCATAATCATTATATATATGTTTGTTCGTTTATCGTTCTCGCGTCTTGCGGATATAAGTCTTTGTACTTATAATCTTGTGAACTAAAGAACTCAAAAACTTAAACTCTTACAGATAGTCTTCTGCTGTTCCCTCGTCGGAGACGCCATAGACGCTCTTCGGCACAAGTTCCAGATAGTCGAGCATGAACTCCTTCTTCTGCGATGCCTTCGAGACGTCTCGGAAGCGCAGATAGTAGTACTGCCCAGCATTCAGATAGACGGTGCAAAGCACTTGGCGGAATGTACGAGGCTGGTCGTAGAACAACTCCGAACTGCGTGAGCCAGTACCTGCTGACGTGTAGTGGTAAGCTCCCTTTGCGCCGCGGTAGAGTCCCTTGTTCTTCAGAGTCTTCTGGTCTTCCACCATATCCTCATCTGTCATCTCCGACGATGTAGCCCAGCTCGTTCCGAGAACCTTCTGGTTGTCGAGGAAGACGGTCATGTCGATAGGAATACCCTGCGGTTTCATGTTTTCAGGATCTTCACCATAGTACACTTGCACGATACCGCGGTTGACGGTGGCGCAGAAGCCGAGACGTATCTGATAGGTTCCAGATGATGGAACTGGCGGAATGCGGAACGTGAGGTCGTAGTCGCCGAGGATGTTCAGCTCGTCGCCTTCGTATGACCAGTAGTAGTCGTGAGGACGGCGGTAGATGAAGTATCCGTTGGAGTTGTTAATTACTCCGTCGAGATATCCTTCGGGGAAGTAGTAGTTGCGTCCGTACTTTGCAGTCTCATCGTAGGCTGGGTCTTGATAGTGGTAATCACCGTTCTGACGGATACCGTTGGACATCAGCTCAGGGAAGATGGTAGAGAGGTCCATACGGATACGACGGTTGAAGGTGTAGTCGCGAGTCTGCTCATCGAAAGCAATGATGTCGTCGATGTAGAAGTAGAGTCCGTTCAAACCTTGCTGATCGTATTCTGCTTCTACCGTCTGCTGTATCATAGCACCCTCGATGCGGTTGTTGTCGTCAACTCGACGGTTGATGTATCTCTGTCCGCGGGTTCCTGCTCCTACATATTTATATACGGTGAGCTTCTGAATGTTCATCATGGTGTAGGGCAGCATCGTCTCATACCAATCTTCCGGGTTCATTGCCGTGGTGAGGATAGTGATGTCGTCGTGCGGCGTCAGATAGTTCCATCCTTGGCAGTTGCGGTTGAGAATGTGGTAAGCGATGAAGCGGTTGAGCGGGTTGCGGCGGTCTGTCAGGTTGCTAAAGCTGTGATAGTCTGCCGACGCGTCCTCCGGATAGATTGGGTCGTAGAGCTCGCAAGCCTTGTTGTAGAGCTGTTCGAGTGTCTCAATCTTGTATTTGTTCTTCAGAATGGAGTCGGTCTCCACGAACACGGTGTAGCCATAGAGTCGCTGGTCGGGCACGGTGGCTGTCTCCTGGTTGCCGTCCGACTCATAGGAGTAGCGCTCGTATCCGCTTGGATCGTAGCTCTCATCCTTATATCTGAGCAGCGAGTCACGCAGTCCAGTTGCACTTAATGCCGAGCAGAAGAGCGAAATCTTCGGGTTTTTCTCCATGATATCGGGCACGGTAGAGTTAGAGCTCTGCAGCACCTCTGTTACAGGCTGCATTACACCGTTCTCCACTGAGTCGTCTTGCAGGGCAAAGATAACGTAAGCCGTCTTGTTTACATATACCACGCCATTATCGTTGGCGTCGGTGCCGTGGCTTATCTCCAAATAGCGGCGGTTCATATTTGGCGTTGAGAGCACACCGTCGCTCATCTCCGACGTGGTGTACATGTTATCCACCAAGTGGGTCTTGGCGATGGTGTCGCAATCTGCATCGCTCAATTGGTCAACGCTGCTTAGCCCTTTATTACTCAAATATTTGTTCACTGCATCGTTGGTCGGTGCGAAGCAGGTGTAAGAGCCGTATGCAGCCAAGAGGTCCATCAGTCCTGCACGCTCCACAATCTGTGCGTACATGCTGAAATTCTCGTTAGTCTGCAGATATTCGCTCATCATCTGCCCAGTGAACGTATAATAGCTGTCGCCCGTCGGATCGTCGGTGCAACTGAAAGTCAGCGTGGCTGCGGCCACGAGCAGCAGTGCTTTCTTATATACGCTTTTTAGTATCATATCTTATCCTCCTTTTTAATAGTTAATGTCGTATGAGTTGTTGTCGCCGCTACCAAATGCGGAGTTCTGCACGAGGTTGGAGTTCACCTTCAGTTCGTCCTCGTGATATGGCCAATAGATGGCATCCATCTTGCCGAGCTTACTACGCACAACAGTTGCATTGTCAACACCTTTGAGTGTACAGTGCTCTACGAGGTAGGTAGTGTTGCCGTCGCGACGTGAGCGGCGAACGAGGTCGTACCAACGCTTACCCTCGAACATGAGTTCACGTTCGCGCTCGTCGAACACAAGGTTCTGCATCAGCTCCTTCGAGCGATAGTTGCGGAAGGCCAGTGTGTCGGTCTGGTTCTTCTGTCCGTAGGAACGTTTGTTCACTGCGTTGCAGATGTAGAGTGCGCTGCGCAGATAGTTCTCGTCGGTTTCGGAGAGCGTAGCTGTGGAGTCACTCGTTGAGACGAGTTGCGTCAGTGCCTCGGCCTTCATGAGCATTACATCGGTCAAACGGTAGATAATCCAGTTTGCGTGACAATACTTCTCTGGATAAGAGTACGCGTAGGTTGACGATGGTTCGGTCTCGCTGAAGTCAACAGAAGTACCGCACACATACTTTGTGATGGCCTGTGCTTGAGTCATATTCTCGTAGGCACGAGTGTCATACTTGTTGTGGAACACCTTGTACTGTGCCTCGCTTACGTCTTTTGTAACGTACTCGGAAGCCTTGAAAAAGGCTGAATTGCCCATATTGGTAGCATTGCCGTAGCGATAGCTGAGCGAAGAGTTGGCGAGCATGGTGTTGTCGTCCATATAGGTCAGCTCGAAGATGCTCTCACTGCTGTTTCCAGAGAAGAAAATGCTGTTTGCAGCCGAGCCATACCTATTGTTGCCCGATGTCGCCTCGTCGCTGATGAGCGGGAAACCATTGATGAGCTTGTCAACCATGCCAGAGCTGATGCCACCGTACTTGTCGGAGTTCTCCTCGTACTTGTCCTTAAAGCTGTTGATTACGAGGTCGGCATACTTAACCGCATTCTCGTAGTCGCCTTTCCAGAGATACATATCGCAGAGCATAGCGTGAATAGCGTCCTGAGTGATACGGCCAGTCTGATAGTAGGTCTTGTTCTCAGGATAGGTCTTCACGGCGTTATTCTGTACACTCTCAAGGTCGGCGATAAGCGCGTTGAGCACGTCCTCGAACGAAGATGCTGGCAAAGCCATCGTCTGCGTATCGTCGGTGTAAGCCTCGGTGGTGTAAGGCACGTCGCGGAAGGTACGAATGAGATAGAAGTAGCAAAGGTCGCGCAGTGCCGATGCTTCGGCTATGGTTGCGAGCACTTCACTCTGGGTGTAGTTCGGGTCTTTCTCTGCCACCTGCGGTGCACGAGCAATAATGAGGTTGCACTTGTTGATGACGTAATAGAAATCAACCCATGTGAGGTATCCGTTGCTGGCAGTGATGTTCTCCTTGAGAATGTTGCCAAGCGAGGAGTCATCGTTTATCTGCGGGCCGGCGGAGATGTTCTCGCTGCGAGCCTCGCCCCAAACGAGCATACGGTCGATGACCGCCTGCGACTGCAACGACGAATAGCAACCTGCAATCATGTTGTCCACGTCGCTCTCCTCGTTCCAGAAGTTGTCTTCAACTATTTCGTTGATAGGCTCAAGGTCTAGGAAGTCGGAGCAGGCGGTGAGCCCTCCAGCCATGGCGAGCAGTCCGGCTGCCACGGTGAGCGAGCCCTTTACCTTATTATATATATAAGATGTCTGTTTCATAATTCTTTTCCCTTTCTTGATTAGAAGTCAACAGTAACACCCAGCGTGTAAGAACGGGCTCTCGGAGTCTGTCCCCCGTCGAGTGCCAGTCCGTAAGTGTTGTAGCTAACCTCAGGATCCACGCCAGAGTACTTGGTGAGGATGAAGAGGTTATTTGCGCTCAGGTAGAAGTGAAGACCGCTCAGGCCGATCTTCTTAGCCACTTTCTGCTTCAGGGCGTAAGAAAGCTGCACGTAGTTAAGGCGGATATAGCTACCGTCCTCAACAAAGCGGTCGCTCACGAGCGAGTTATAGTTGGTGGTGCTGCCGTACATAGCGCGAGGTATCGACGTAACGTCGCCTTCCTTACGCCAACGCCAGTTCACTGCCTGCGACTGGTTGTAGTTGGTCACCATAGCCTCGTTGTCCAGGCGGGCGAGGTTCAGGATGTCGTTGCCGTAGCGGTAGGTGAACTGCGTATTCAGCTTCCACTGGTCGTAGTGGAGGGTGAATCCGAAACCACCATTGAACTTAGGCAGCGACGAGCCGAGATAGACAATATCGAGAGCGTCGATGTTACCATCGTGGTTTACGTCCTCGTATATAGCGTCGCCACCTTTGAACTTGTAATCCTTACCCGAACCTGTGTTCGAGTAGTTGTACATCATCTGCAACGGTGTACCGTCTTGGTCTCTAATCACTTCGCCATCCTCGTTAAGAGCTACAGGAGCAGTATGTCCATCAGCGAGGAACTGCCTCTGCTCTTCTCTGCTGAGATTGCAGAACGTGTCGTAGTTATATTCGTAAACTCCCTTGTAGCGGAATCCGTAGAGGGCACCGAATGGGTTGTCCACCTGTACGCGCTGCAAGTAGGTGCGGTTTGCGTAGTCGAACTCGGTGTTGAGAGTCTCAAGCACCGTAGCGTCCATCTCCACAATGTTGTTCTTGTTGTTTCCGAGGGTTGCGTTGACATCCATCCAGAACTTGCCCTTCTTCACCAGCTTGTTGGTGTTCAGGTTGAGCTCCCATCCTTGGTTGTCGAGAGTACCTACGTTCTTGTAGGCCAGACTCGAATAGCCAGTGCTCGACGGGATGCGCACGCCCTGCATAAGCATATCGGTGGTACGAGTGCCATAGACCTCTATTGCCAGCGTGATGCGGTCGTCGAACAAACCGATGTCAGAACCGATGTTCCACTGTTTTTTCTTCTGCCAACGCAGGTCGGTCAGTTTGATGTTAGAGGGCTGCATAGCACTCATGTCGAGATACTTCGACGATGTGCCGTACTTGCTCTCGTAGAGGTAGTCGCTCGAAGGCTGTCCACCGACGATACCCCAGCTGGGACGCAATGAAAGCATCGAGAGCCAAGAACGTGTGCTCTTCATGAATGGTTCGTCGCTAATGTTCCAACGAGCCGAGACACTTGGGAAGTTACCCCAACGACGGTTCGGGCCAAACTTAGTGGTTCCATCGCGACGGATGGTGAAGTCGAACATATAGCGACCCTTGTACGCATAGTGCAGCGAGAGCAGGAAGTAGAGCGAACGCCACTGCGAGAAGCCGCTCGACATTCCGCTGATAAGACCGCCAGCGTTAGGCGACTCTATGCCACCCGATGCAAGGCCGTAGCCCGTAGTATTCTGATAGTTACTGTTGCCCGTTCCGAGGTCCATACGAGCCATGGCCATCAGGCTGTGGTCTTCGTTGTTGAAGTGAGGAATGAGGGTCAGCGTTTGGCGAGTGTTGAAGCCCACGCTCTTCGAGCTTGCGGTGTAAGCGTTGTTCACGCCGTCGTGCCACGATACGGTCTTCAGTTCACTGGGATAGAACTGGTCAACATAGTCGTTGAAGATGTCCATGTTCACGCGTCCGTTCCAACGCAAGCGCCACGAGTCGTCGTCGAGGCCGAGCAGGTTGTACTCAATCTCGAACTGCGGCTGAATGCTGTAGGTGCGCTCGTTGTTCTTAGCAAGGTTTGCCGAAGCAACAGGGTTTACGAGCGACTTCTGGTTGTCGTTGAACACCGACGATGCCGACTGCAACATCTCGTAGTAGGTGCTTGTCGGGTTACCGTTAGCATCCTCCTCGTAGATTGCCATGTTTGGCATCTTCTTATATGCTATCGAAAGCAAGTTGTCGTAGTTCTTCTGGTTGTTGGTATAGGTCAGCGAGAAGTCTGTCGAAATCTTGATACGGTCGCTGACGTAGTAGTCCAAAGCCACGCGGGTGGAGAAGCGGTCGAGCTTCTGCTTTATCACCGAACCAGTCTCACGGTCGTAACCGCCTGCTATACGGAACGTGGCTTTCTCGCCACCACCCGTAACGCTGATGTAGTGGTTCTGACGAAGACCCCACTGCGTAACAGCGTCGCGCCAGTCGGTGTTGTTGTTGTATTGCTGATACTCCGAGAACGTCGGGTCGTAGTTAATCTCGTTGATGTCGCTGGCAGCGTCGAGCTGTTTCGGGTTGAAGTAGCTCTCCTTCAGCAGCATGGTGTAGTCGTCGCCATTAAGCAAATCCACGCCCTTTGGCTGATAAGTACCAGTCAGACGTAGTGAATAGCTCACGCGTGGTTTGCCACGGGTACCACGTTTGGTGGTGATTTCGATTACACCGTTCGAGCCTTGCGAACCCCAGATGGCGGTAGCGGCAGCGTCCTTGAGCACCGAAATCTCCTTGATGTCCTCAGGGTTGATGTTCAAGAGTTGTGCGAACTGCTCGTCGTTGGCGGAGTTCATGTCGAACGAACTGAGGTCAACGCTCTGCACGTTGCCGTTGACAACGATAAGCGGGTTGGCATCCACAGCTGTAGAGATGGAGCTCTGTCCACGGAGACGCATCGTAGTACCAGAACCGAGGTTACCACTGTTTGCAATAATGTCGAGACCTGCGATACGTCCTTGCAGTGCCTCGTCGATAGAGGTAACACCGAGTCCTTCAAACTCTTTCGTCGATATGGTCTGCATGGCAGCCGATACCTCGCGTTGAGGAATGGCGAGGCCAGAGCCACCAGCTTTCTTCTTTGCAGTCACCGTAACCTCCTTGATGGTGGTCTTCGACGACATATTCACTTTGTAAACCGACTTGTTGATTGGCAGGAACACCGTTTCGTTTCCGATGTAGCTGATGCGCAGACGGTCCTTCGGGTTCTTAATCTTCATCGAGAAGTTACCGTTGATGTCGGTTACGGCGGCCTCGATGATACGGTTGTTACCGTCAACCTCGCATACCGACGCGCCCATCAGAGGACCGAAGTTGTCGCTCACCGTTCCGCTCACGCTCTTTATCTGAGCCTGCGCAACCACTGCGAGCAGCAGCATCGCCATCGACAGCAACGTCCGTCGGATAATATTTTCGTTTCTCATATTTCTTTCCTATTTGAGTTTTTAGTCTTCAAGACAGTATGGGAAAGAACCCCACACCGCTTTCGACTTTCAACTTTCTTCTTTCAACTTTCAACTCCTCATTCGCTCTTAGGTTCCCAATCCATTACGGGTAGCTGGTTAGCATCGTAGAACAGGCATCCGTCGATTTGATGAACCACGGCGGTTGACGACTGATAGATAATAGCCGACGTGCCAGTGCCACTGAACCAGTATTCGCGAACCATGTCGTTGTAAAGACCCTTTTGCGAGGTAAGCACCTTGCGGGTGTTACCCACGTAGTCGGTCACGCTGAGAGTGCCGTCGCCGCCAACAACGTTAAGGTTGTAGAACTTGGCGTTGGCGGTGTTCATCTTTGCTGTCTCGTATGAGGCGGAGATGTCAGAGTTGTCGGCATCCACGTAAACGGCGTTGTCCATGATGTGATAGCGCACGAAGTTGTAGATGCGGTCCTTGATGGCGGTCTTCATAGAGTCGGCTTTCGTCTTGTCGCCGCCCCAAGCCTCGGCTGTCTGCTCGTCGAAGTCGCTCCAATAAGGTAGGCGTCCCTCGGAGTGCAACTGCTCGATGGCCGAGTTGGTGGGCACCCAAACGGTGTAGTTGAAGCCGTCGAAGAGGCGAACGTTATTATCAACGCACGTGTATTTCTTGTCCTTCTTCGATATCATCAATGCTGCGTCGGCATCGTCGGCGTCGCCACCGAGTATCAAGTCATAGAAGAGAGAGAACTCCTGATGGTCGCGCAGAGTCTGATAGACACTCTTGCGGGTGGTCATAGGCACTTCGCTATCAACCACGTATGCCTTACCATTGTCTTCCTTATAAATAGTGGTAACGTTGATGGGTTCGTTGGTTTCGTTCTGCCACGAGCCATAGACTTGTATGTTGCTGCCCGAACCAGTTACGCGAACGGTGCCGCCGCCCTTGGTCTGATAATACTCGTGTCCATCCTCGATGTCGCCGATGACAATGATGTTGTCGAGCAGGTCGTTCAGACGGTTGAGCACTGGGTCGGAGTTCTTACCTGCAGCAGAGTTTGCAAACAGCACGGTAGAGTCGGAGCTAACCTTCGTCTTAGAGTCTATATTATAATCGTACACGCGCGCGGCGAGCTTCTGTTGTGTCTCGTCGTAGTAGAACTCCCACAGTTTTCCAACGGTCTCGCCGTAGCTTGCCGGGTCGAGATAAGTCAGCATCGCGTTGTTTGTCGGCAGGATAAAGCTATAGTAGGAGTCCATAGAGTTCAAGTATGCGTCGAACTCAAGAGCCTCGATAGCCTTATAGATCACGTTCATAGTCTTCTCGTGAATCAGTGCTGGGAAGCTGACCGACTTATAGGCAGCAGGGCCATACACGGTGTTGGTCAAATATACCACACCGTTGCAGCCCATGAAACAACTGTCTATCGACTCCTTGGTTACGCCCATAGACACCTTGGCGTCGTTGAGAATCTGAGAGAACTTCGAGGGCACGTGCTCAGCGAACGACGATATCATGTTCACGTTGATGAGCTTCTTCAGCACGCTGTTTGGCACCTTGTCCCACGAGCCGTACTCGTCTTGCAGTGGCTTGCCACCGTCGTTCCACCATGCTTCCAGTGCTGCATTGGTGGGCACGAGCATAGCGGCGCAATCCTCTTGCATCGTGGTGTTCGAGTTCACGTAGTACTGATTCCATCCTGGGTCGAAGGTGAGATAATCACCTATATTGTTACCGTCGGGATCGGTGGTGAGGGCTGCACCTCCAACTCCCCACTCCGAGAAGTAGCGCAGCACGAACACCGAGTCTTCGTTTGAATAGAGTCGGTTGTAGTTCTTCGTTACATTGTCGTCATAGAATGGAGCGGCGTAGCGGTCGATGAGCTTTGCCCACTGGCTCATATTAGCGTGCTTGTGGATAATCTCGGCCATGTTGTCGGCAGCCGAAATCACTCCGTCCACCTTGTGGATATATCCGTTCTTGCAGGTGATGTCGGCCTCGGAAATCCTGATGCCGTCAACCCATGAGTCTGACGTAGTTTTAGACACGCCGTTGGTAAGAATCCTCAAGTCCTCGTCGGTAATCTTGTTTTGCGTCATATAGGCCGGAAGGAAGTGAATCATAGGCGTCGTCGTAGCGTCCTTTACAATCACTATTCCGTTGGTCTTGTTGCGATGCTTGTCCCAATAGCTTGTCGAAGGCATATCGGCAGGCATCAGTCGTGGCACCGAGTCGTAGATAGAAACGGCAGAGGCACGCCTCATGCATCGTCCCTTGAGCGGTTCGGTGGCGCTTCCCGTTGCACTGATGTTGGAAAGCAACTCCAACAGATAGGCGTTGTTCACCATCTGGTTATTCAAAAGCAGCTTCTTCTGTGCTTCTGATAGGTCTTCATACTTGCTCACTCCCCAGTTGTTCGACTTGAACCACGCGGCGTAAGCGTCGTCGTTGGCTGCGAAGAGGGTCTTCGATCCTGTTTGGCTAAGCACGCTGGTGTAGTCCAGGTCGTCGATTAGCTTCAGCGTCGTGGTGTAGTTGCCCTCCTCCTGCAGTCGCTCGTAGATCGAGTTGCCGAGCCATTCTGGTTGACCCGTCAGCAAATCGTCGCTACACGACTGCAAGCCTCCAGCACCCACAAGCACGATGCCTGCGGCGAAAGCCATCTTCGCTGCACTGTCTTTCAAGCGCGGGATGCGCCTGCGAAACAAATTGCAATTCATTATGTTACGTTTTTTAAAGTTATAGTTCGTAGGTTAAAAGGGGTAAGAAACCCCCAAAAATCGACGTCTAATAATTAGTATACCGTGTGCAAAGGTAAGCATTTAAATTCTTTTCACCAAAATTATTTCAAAAGAAATTAACGACTATCAAGAAAAACGTGTATTTTTAACATTTCAAACGAACAGCGTGGACAAACCCTTTTGTAACCGTTTTTTAGCCTCATCGCCACAGGAATTAAAAACTTTTTCCATCATCGACAAACGTAGTTATAGTGATGTCTTCCAGACAAAAGGGTGATAATAAATCGGAGAAACAGTGATGATAATCCGACATCACGGTGATGATGTCGGGAGACTTTCACCGTGTTGAGGGGTGAAGTAGGTTAAGTTAGGGGATGATTTAGGCTGAATTGGGGTGTGATTTAGGCTGAAGCAGGAATTTGGGAGCGTGGCGGGAGTGGGGAGGAATGAGGGATGTTGCGTTTGATTAAGAGCGTGGGAGATTTGAGGAATTGTAAAAGATTATACAAGCGAGCGCTGTGGCGCGGGCGAGGCGAGGCGGCGCTTTAGGTGATGATAGAGCCACCATATTGCGGGGAAAAGGAAGAGGTCGGCGGCAACCCACGCCACCGGGTCGCCGTAGCACACTCCGAGCCATCCCCAGGCAGGCACGACCCAGATGCTGACTGCGCAACGGGCAATCATCTCCATCACGCCTGAAAGCATCGAGAAATTGCTGTAGCCAAGTCCTTGTATGGAGTAGCGTAGCACGACAAGCATACCGAGCGCAGGATAGAAATAGTTGGCAATTCGCATGAACTGCCCTGCACGGGCGATGATGCCAGTCTGGTAGGGCTCAAGAAAGAGCAGCATCATCTGGTCGGCGAATGGGTATATAACGACGAAGGTGAAGAGGAAATAGACCATCGTTATCTTGGTGGCCGATACGAGGCCTTGCTTTATCCTGTCGAGGCGTCGCGCCCCGATGTTCTGTCCGCAGTAGGTGGCCATGGCTACGCCTATGTTCTCGAAGACGGTTGTAAAGAGGTATTTTACACGGATGGCGGCGGTGAAGGCAGCCACGCACGACGTTCCGAGTGCGTTGTTAGCGCTCTGGAGCATGATGCTTCCTATGGCAGTGATGCTGAACTGCAAGCCCATGGGCAGGCCATTGTTGAGCAGGGTCAGCGCCAGTTTCCGCCTATAGCGTCGCTCGTCTCCCTGTGGCACAAGCATTCGCATCCTCTTTTTTATGTAGAAGAAGCATAGTGCCGCCGAGAGTGCCTGCGCGAGCATGGTGGCAATGCCCACTCCGGCCACTCCGAAGCCGAGCAGTATTACGAGCAGCACGTCGAGGAGGATATTAGCGACGGAGGAGAAAATGAGGAAATAGAACGGTTGCTTGGAGTCGCCCAGAGCTCGGATGAAGCCCGACAACAGGTTGTAAGCCACGGTGAACGGTATGGCTGCGAACTGGAGGAAAAGGAAGGTGTAAGCCTCTGGCATTATGGTGTCTGGGGTGTTCACCATGCGCAGGATGGGTCGGGTGAGGGCGCAGCACCCGACGGTGAGCACTATGGCGATGACTGCTGCCAGTCGGAGTGCCACGGCCACATAGCGGCGCATCTGCACAAAGTCCTTGGCCCCAAACGATTGCGCCACTGGTATGGCGAATCCCGAACAGGCTCCGTTGCAAAATCCCATGATGAGAAACATGATTGACGACGATGCTCCGACGCCGGCGAGTGCGTTGACGCTGACGAATCGTCCCACGATGGCTGCGTCTATCACTAAGTACATCTGTTGCAGCACATAGCCGGCGATGAGTGGCAATGCGAAGGTGAGTATGCTTCGCGTGGGCGAACCCACGGTCATATCATGTATAGCGGGCATTTTCTTCTCACTTAATCTTCATTTGGCGTAAGCCTGTCCTCGGTCATTCGCTCCATGTATTGCTGGATGATGGCCTTTAGTTCTTGTTCCATATCATGCTGAAGGGGCAACTGTCCCACGAGGTTGTTCTGCATGAGCGAGTCGTCCAGCGAATAGAGGGCACGCGCCTGCTTTCCGTCGAATTGCAGCAGATAGCCGTTCTTCACGTATTGATATGTGCCGTTGAGATAGTTGACGGCATAGGTCTGTTCGGGCGGCGTGTTCAGCAGGTCGCACCCGAAAGCGAGGAAGGGCTCGTCGTAGCCAACCATTCCGAGGAGCGTGGGCAGAATGTCGGTCTGCTGTGCGATGGCATCTATTACTATGGGAGCGTTGGTGCTCGAAGGGTCGTAGATGATGACGGGCGCGCAGAAACCTCCGATGTCGGTCTGGTAGTATTCGTGGTCGGAAAGGTTGGTGTGGTCGCTCGTTATGACGAAGATGGTGTTTTTGAACCACGGTTGCTTGCTGGCGGTCTCGAAGAAGCGTCCTATGGCGTGGTCGGTGTAGCGTATGCACTTGTGTATTGGGAGTCCCTCGTCAGGATAGACAGACTGATACTCGCGGGGGACGACGAAAGGGTGGTGCGACGATGCTGTGAAGACGGCAGTTACGAAGGGCTCTTTCATCTCGCCCATCTTCGCGCAATAGTATTGCAGGAATGGCTCGTCCCAAATAGCCCATGTGCCGTCGAAATCGCTCTCGCCTCCGAACCGTTTGTCTGCTGAGTAGTCCTCGCGACCGTAGTAGGCTTGGAAACCGATGCTGCGAGCGAAGGCTTGGAACCCCATGCTTCCGCGCTGCGCACCGTGGAAGAAGGCCGACGAATAGCCCTTTCGACCGAGTAGCGAAGCTATGCCCTCCACCTTGTTCATCGAGGCGGGAGTGAGCACGAACGGCTCTACGAACATCGGGATTCCACTGAGAATGCTCGGCATTGCGTCGATGCTCTTCCGTCCGTTGCAGAATGAGCGTCGGAAGGTGATGCTGTGGCCTATGATGGAATCGACGCATGGCGTGTATCCCTTGTATCCTGTGGGATTGAGTGCACCGATGTATTCGCGCCCGAAACTCTCGACGATTAGTATGACGATGTTGCGTCGCGAAAGAGAGTCTCCACTGGCGGAATGTATAGGCGAATAGGCTTTTTCGAGCTCATCATCGCTTGCGAAATAGGCAGGTACCTCGAAAACGGTCTTTCCGATGGTGCGTATTACGGAGAAGGGAGTGTTGAGCACGAGTGCAGCGTCGGTGGGTCGAGCGGCATATTGCAGTGCATTGCTGACGGTGATAGGACGGACGGCAGTGGTGAAACCGCCCCTCATCCCGGCGATGCACAGTGGAACAACCACCAACAAACCAACGACTTGCGAGGCATAATAGCGCGACAGTCGCTTTGGACTACGGGGCATCAAGTAGAGTTTCCAGAGCAGGAAAGCGACGACCAACGCCAACAGGACGAAATACCAATGGCGGAGAATCTCTACGCCGAAGATGCTTGCGAGATTGTCTTCGGAGGCAAACTCGCTGAACACGGTGGCTGTGGTTCGGCGCATGGTGAAGCGAAAATAGACGGAGTCAGCGAGGTTGGCGGCAAGCATGAGCGTGTTGACAACCACGAAGAGCGCGCGCAGAAACTGGTGGAACCCGCGACGCTCCTTCAGATGCAGGGGGAGGAGCAACAGCACTATCCACAGTGCGTTGGTGTAGATAATGGCGGAAGTGTCGAACAGCAACCCTCCTCGGAAAATCTCCGCAAGGTTGCCGCCGGCGAACGTTTCCCAGTTTTCAAGAAGGTAGGCGCAGCGTGCGACGAAATAGGTGGCGTAGGCCAACAGCAGACCGACGGCGAGCGTCATCAGATTGTTCCTTCTCATCTTTTCTTAATGTCTATTATCCTTTTTTCGAGCTGCAAAGGTACACATTTACATTCAATTACGTTCAAATATTTGCCTAAAAAGGATAAAAAAGCCACTTTCCTTGAGGAAAAGCAAACGGCAATGCGGCGGGAGAGCCTTTCAACGCTCGTCGCTGAGCTCTCGGAGGGCACGGCAACTCTCTTGCAACACTGCTTGCCCCAGACGAACAAGACGGTCGGACTGGCTGGACGTGGTGAAAGTGAGGCGGTCGGCATCGAGGTCGTAGTGTACGAATCCCGTGGTATCTACGACGGAGAATCCGCCTGTGTAGCAGTGGAATGCGGCGTGGTTAGTGTAGTCTGTGCTCAAGATGTCGCGACTGTATGCAAAGTCGTCGTGGGGCAGACCGAGCTGCGCGAGCAGAGTTGCGGCGAGGTCGCTTTGGTTGCATATCGTTGGTATTCTCATTGGCCGGGCTACCGCTCCCCCAACCCACACCATCGGTATGAGGTTTCGCTGCGGATGGGTCTCGGAAAGAGCGCCGAAGTTGATGGCGTGGTCGGGCAAGAGAATCACGAGTGTATTCGCCCAGAGCGGCTTACTGCGCAGGTCGCTGACGAAACGGCCTATGCATTCGTCGAGATAGGCAAACGAGCGGAGCTTCGACTTATCGTCGTCGGATAGTCCATTGCCTGCTTGTCGGAGCAGCTCCTGATGGTATTGGTCGGGCTCTGGCACGTCCCACGGCTCGTGGCTGCTCAGCGTTGTGAACCCGATGAGAAAGCGCCCGCTCTGGCCGTCTATCATCGTGGCGAGTCGGCTGAAGGCGATGTCGTCGCGCACTCCCCAGTTGGCGGAACTGCGCTCGGCTGCGGTGAAGTCGTCTTGGCTCACCAATCGCTGCCACCCCGTAGCGAGGAGATAGCTGCGCTGATTGGTGAAGTTTATGTCGCCGCCGTATAGATAGCTTGTGGCCCACCCATTATTAAATAAGGTACGCGCGAGGGAAGGCAGCTTTGCCGTCAGGCGTGGCATCTTCATCACCGAGGTGCGGGGAAAGGCAGGGTATCCGCTCAGCGTGCATACGGTTCCACGGTCGGTTCGCCAAGAGTTGGCGTAAGTGCTGTCGAACGACACGCCTTCCTCTTTCAAGCTACGGAGGCAGGGCATCACTTCGGCGAACTCTTCTCCGGCGCTCTCCATTAGGATTATCACTATGTTTGGCGTGGTGGTAGTGAGCAACTGCGGTCGAAGCGAGTCGGAAGGCTCGCCCTGTTTGTGCTTAGGGAAGCAGGTGGCAGCTATCTGCGCAGCCTCGGAGTCGGACATGAAATGGTAGGTGGGCAGTTGGTTGGCCGACTTTTCAAAGGAAGAGAGAAAGCTGAAGAGAGGGTTTACTGCGGCGTGATTGAGGAACTGGTTTTGCGAGAAGTAAGCCTGTCCGACGTTGGTGGTTGATTCGCCGATTCCGCCTCGGATGCCTATCACCACTATGGGAATGGCACAGAGCGAGAGCAGCGTTCCGACGAGCCTACGGCAGGGCTTCACGTCGCGCGGCACTATCCGACAGAAGAGCCACGCGAGGAGCGTCCACACTGCCACTATGACAAGAGCGCCCACAAACAGCTCCTTCGTCGAGATGCTTTGGGTGATGCCACTGGGCTCGCTCAGGTATTGCAGTGCCGAGGCATCGAGCTTGAAGCCCCAAAAGGGGTATAGCGAGGCATCGGAGACAATGGCGAGGGTGAGTGCAAGCGCGAGCACCACGCCATAGCCCTGCAGCACTCGGCGCAACGGCCTCCAGCGACGCCACCATACGGAGACCATGACGACGAGCAACGGCAACAGCAGGCAGTAGAGCGCCGTAGAGAGGTCGAGCGACAGTCCGTGGGCCACCACTTGCCCGAACTCCCGTAGCGACATCGCGCCGCAATGGAGGGAGAAAGCCGCCTTTCCCACGATGAAAACCATCACGGTCAGCAGGTAGTGCAGGGCAAGATAGAGCGTCCGTCGCATTAGGCTCTACCTCTTCACCTTCTTTCCACCGACCACATAGACGCCGCGCGGCAGGGTGCTCACGGCACTGCTCAGCGATGTGCCCGAAGGCATACGGCGGAGGAGTCGTCCGTCGGTGGTGTAAACATAGACCGGTGCACGGTCGTTCACCTTGACAACACGTATGACAGTGTAGGAGCTGCTCACGTCGTTGACAGGATATTTCGTGGCGGTGCCTCGTGCATCGACCTCGAAGAATGCCGACTGATTGTAGCCGTAGCTGCTGCTTCCCACATCGACGGTCTGGCAGCTGCTCGCCGTTGCCGACGTGCCTTGACTGAAGACGAAGCTGACAAAGTCGTCGGCGCTATTGATACGGTATGTGTTGTAGAACCATTTCTTACCGTCGATGGTAGTGGTCTGCTCCACCCTCTTTCCGGGCCACGACGTGCCGTGGCTACCATCGCCGCCCCAAGAGTGATAGTTCACGTAGGATGCGTCGCTCCATCCCGCCTTGTCGATGTTCACATAGATTGTTATGTCGTAAGGCTCGAACGGCGCTTCTTCGGAGGCAGTGTATTGGCGGGTGATGATGCTTCCCGCGGCGACAGTACCACCCACGAGCAGGCCTACTTTGAGTGTGGTTGTCTCGGTGATGTTGATTGTCGAGCCGCTATCGACGATGGTTCCATTAGTGGCGGTCGGCGTAGAACCGTCGGTGGTATATACGAGTCGTGCGCCGTCGGTGGCCGATATTGCGGTGAGAGCCACCTCGAATGGCGAGGAGAATTCACAGTCGGCAACGCTGGCCCACGCCGTCTCGGTGTCGCGTGAGAGATAGTAGCGATAGTGGTTGCCCGACAAGAGCAGCACGAATCCGTCGGGCACGGAAGCACTGGCTGCAGATGTGCCCACGGCGACAAACAGCCGGTGTCCCGACGCTCCGGTGGTGGTCGCAGTATAGAGGGACGACGACTTCGAGCCTACTGCGTAAGTGCTCGTATTGCTGATGGCAGCCAGCTTTCTCGCCATAATCATGTTCTTGATGTCGGCTTTGCAGTCTATCCAATGCTTGAGGAAGACGCAAGGCGTGCCCGGCATGGCCAGCATGAAAGCGTTGGCGGCAAGTGTGTCTTTCTTGATGGGGTCTTGCTGCGACGTGGCACTGCGATACTCCGTATCGTGGTTTTCAACGAAAGTTACGGCGTAGCGACGGTAGTTCGGGTCGCTCATGAGCGAACTGTTTGCGAGGGCAGCCCAGTTTCCGTTCACTGCATCGCGCACGGTGTAACGGAAGGGGAAGTCGAAGGCTGCCGACTGCCGATTTCCGTCGCTCACGCATCGCGATATCCACGCTTTCACCACGGAAGCGTTTCCGTCCCAGTATTCTCCGACGGAATATTGGGCGCCGGCGTAGGCATTGTAGTCGGCAACGTGGGTTGCGCTGAACCCTTTCACCATGTCGTAACGGAAGCCGGCATATCCAAGATATTCGATGAGATACTTACAGTACGCGCGAACGTTCTCTTGCACATTAGCGCTCTTATGGTCGAGGTCGCGCATTCCGCTCCAGTCTTCTCCCTCGTCGCTGTTCGAGCTTAGGGAATAGCCGTTCTGGTCGGCCCACGATTTTGTTGCGCCTCCATCGTCGTTGGAGCATATATCCGTCGATAGCATCTGATACGTCTTACCGTCGTAGGGATTCACCTCCGACGGGAAATCCACCCAGTTGCTAACGTTGCCGCGATGATTGACCACCACGTCGGCTATGACTCCCGTCCCCCGTTCCTTTAGTGCCGCTATCATAGATTTTAGCTGCTCCTCTGTGCCAAACGTGCTCGTCTGGTCGTAGTAGTAGAGCGGATTGTAGCCCATGCTTGTCTCCGTGGTAGCGCGCCCGCTCTGTGGCACCCATACGAGGGAAAAGAACTTCGACAGTTCTTCGGCCTGGCTCTCAATGCGCTTCCACGCCGTCTGCTGGTAGGAATCCCAATAGAATCCCTGCAACATCACTCCCTGATAGTCGGCGGGCCAACCTTGTGCCTTCGCCGTAGAAATGGCTGCCGACGCAATGAGCAGCGCGATGAGTCTCAATGTCTTCATATCTCGTAGTTCTATAGTCTTTATTAAGATTTTCGATAGTCTTTCGCCTGCGAAGTTACAACTTTTCCCTCACACCTCGCTCGCTATTTGCCCCTCGCGCGATAAAAAAGAAATGCAATCGTTTGCACGAGGCCGAGTTTTCGGGGATTTTGATGCTCGTTTTCGTGGCAGACGAAACCGCCCACTTCGGCAGCTTTAGTATTGTTTCAAGGAAATAAGATGCTATTTCGGCGACGAATTGTTTTTACAATGACCATGCCCCTAAGACCCGACCACGGAAGGAGCCAACTCCCACCACCGTGCGAGCCGGCTTCCACCACCGTGCGTGTCGGCTTCTTCCTCGGTGGGAGTCAGCTTCTTCCACGGTCGGAATTTTGCCCTACTTAGATGGTTGAAAATCAGCAGTATGGAAATCGCAAATTTCCATTTCCATGGGTAAAAACGGCTTCAAGGGCGGACTTCAGCTTTTATTACATTTCCTTCTCGCGTCCATTGCCCCGTCCTTTCGCTTACGCTATGGATTTTATTCTTTTTCTTTTCGTTGCCCAAATGTCGTTTCCGAGGAGAGAAGCGCAAATTCTCAAAGCGTTATCGCCGTGCCACTGCCGCCGAAGCCTCACTTTTCCCCCGTTTTGTTTGTTTTTTCCGCAGAAAAACCTTATCTTTGCAAGCGGAACATAGTGAGAAACGATATGACAACAATGCAACTGAACGCGCAAATTCAGGAAAGCCTCGCCCTGATAAAGGACGACGAGCCGATGCTGCGACGCGTGGCCAACTACCTGAAGCGCATCACGAAAAAGAAGGAGGACCCCACGCTGATGACCGAAGAAGAGTTCTTCGCACGGGTGGACAAGGCTCTGGCTCAGCACGAACGAGGAGAAGGCGTCGTGCTTAACAGCCACGAAGAAATAGACCAGTTCTTTAATCAATTGAGGGTAGATGCGTTACAAAATTGAGTACGAACGACAAGCGAAGGAGGATATGCTTAGGCTTGCAAAGAGCGAGCCAAAGGCTTTGAAGAAACTTCAGCAACTTATCCACGAGCTTGCCGACCACCCTACTACGGGCACAGGACATCCTCATCAGCTCTCTGGCAATCGCGTCGGTCAGTGGTCACGGTCGATAACCAAGAAGCACCGATTGGTCTATCTTATAAAGGAGACTGAAGTTATTGTGCTCGTGCTTACTGCCTACGGGCACTACGACGACAAATAAAGACAATAGAGAAACGATATGAAGCGGGAGGAAACCGAATACATCAGCAATGATGAGATGCTCGACGGAACAGACCAGGGATTGCGAGAAGTAAGGCTCGCCATGGACGGCAAGGGTGAAAACAAAACAGTAAGAGCATTCCTCGATGAACTATAACTCGTAGGATAAAAGTTGTTGTAGCGCCGCAAGACAATATAGCCACGGCGAGCGACTGACAGAATTTTTTCAATACTTTCTTGCTTATATCGCAATTTTTCACTATCTTTGCAAGCGAAAGACACCTAAAACGCGCGAATGGACGAGGAGAAAATAGATAACGAACAACAGGAGGAACAGGCGAGGCCAAAGAACAGATTCGACGCCTCTGCGGTGAAGCACCTCGGAGGAATGTATCAGAACTGGTTCCTGGATTACGCAAGCTACGTAATCCTTGAACGAGCCGTGCCCCATATCGAGGACGGACTGAAGCCCGTGCAGCGACGAATATTGCACTCGATGAAGCGCATGGACGACGGTCGCTACAACAAGGTTGCCAACATCGTGGGTCATACGATGCAGTTCCATCCACATGGCGACGCTTCCATAGGCGACGCACTGGTGCAGTTGGGACAAAAAGGACTGCTCATCGACACACAAGGCAACTGGGGAAACATACTCACAGGAGACGAGGCAGCTGCGCCAAGGTACATCGAAGCGAGACTCTCAAGATTTGCGATCGATACAGTATTCAACCCTAAGACGACCGACTGGCAACTATCGTACGACGGACGAAACAAGGAACCAATCACGCTGCCCGTCAAGTTTCCGTTGTTGCTTGCACAGGGGGCGGAGGGCATAGCCGTGGGCTTGTCGTCGAAGATTCTCCCCCACAACTTCAACGAAATATGCGACGCGGCAATCAGCTATCTGCGCGACGAGCCGTTCACGCTCTACCCTGACTTCCCCACGGGAGGGAGCATCGACGTGAGCAAATATAACGACGGTCAGCGTGGCGGCCAGCTGAAGGTGCGCGCCCGAATAGAGAAGCTCGACCAGAAGACGCTCGTGATTCGCGAACTGCCCTTCGGAAAGACTGCCGACACGCTGAAGGAGTCGATTCTGAAGGCGGTGGAAAAAGGGAAAATCAAGGTGCGTCGCGTTGACGACATGACATCGGCGCAAGTGGAGATTCAGGTGCATCTTGCCCCTGGCGTGTCAAGCGACAAGACCATCGACGCACTGTACGCCTTCTCAGACTGCGAGATAAGCATATCGCCCAACTGCTGTGTCATCAAGGACGACAAGCCGCAGTTCCTCACCATCAGCGACGTGCTGCGCTACAGCACCGACCACACCAAGGAGCTGCTGCGGCGCGAGTTGGAGATACGCAAGGGCGAACTGCTTGAACAGCTGCACTATGCCTCGCTCGAACGAATATTCATCGAGGAGCGAATCTATAAGGGAAAGCCGTTTGAGGAGGCTAAGTCGAAAGATGCCGCATGCGAGTACATCGACGAACGGCTGACCCCATTCTATCCACAGATGGTGCGTGAGGTGACAAAGGAAGACATACTCCGTCTGTTAGAAATCAGGATGGAAAGAATCATCCGCTATAATAAGGACAAAGCCGACGAGTTCATCGCAAGGACAAAAGAGGAGATAGAACAGGTTGAGTTCAAGCTGGCGCATCTCACCCAAGTTGCGATAGAATGGTTTACCACCATAAAGGAAAAATACGGCAAAGACCATCCGCGACTGACCGAAATAAGGAACTTCGACACCATCGAGGCGACGAAAGTGGTGGAGGCCAACCAGAAGCTCTTCATCAATCGCGCGGAGGGATTCATAGGAACGGCGCTGAAGAAAGACGAGTACGTCTGCAATTGTTCCGACATAGACGACATCATCCTCTTTTACAAGGACGGAAAATACAAGGTGGTCCGCGTTGCGGACAAGATATTCGTCGGGAAGAACGTGCTGTGGCTCGGCGTATATAAGAAGAACGACAAGCGCACGATTTACAACGTGGTATATCGCGACGGAAAAGGCGGCTACTGTTTCATCAAGCGCTTCAACGTTACGGCCATGACGCGAGACAAGGAGTACGACCTGACTCAGGGCACGCCTGGCTCGAAGATTCTCTATTTCACCGCCAACCCCAACGGGGAGGCCGAGGTAATCAAGATAACACTCGACCCGTCGGCCAAGCGTAAGAAGATATTCTACGACAAGGACTTCTCCGAAATCATGATAAAGGGAAGGGCAAGCAAGGGCAACTTGCTAACCAAGTTTCCAGTGCACCGCATAGGACTGAAGAGCCACGGCCACTCCACGCTCGGCGGACGGAAGGTTTGGTTCGACCCCGACGTCAACCGCATCAACTACGATGAGCATGGCGAACTACTTGGGGAGTTCTTCGACGACGACCAGATACTTGTGGTGTTGAAGGGCGGAGAATACTACCTAACTAACTTCGACGCTAACAACCACTACGAGGATACGATACTTCGCATAGAGAAGTACGACGCCAATAAAGTGTGGACGGCTGTGTTGCTCGACGCCGACAACGACGGCTACCCATACGTGAAGCGCTTCCTAATGGACGCCACGAAAAAGAAGCAAAACCTGCTTGGAGAGAACGACAACAGCCGACTGCTGCTGCTCACCGACACGGTGTATCCGCGGCTGCTCGTCCACTTCTGCGGTCCCGACACGGGGAAGCCCGACATGGAAATCGACGCCGAACAATTCATCTCCGTAAAGGGATATAAGGCCAAAGGCAAGCGCATAGAGAAAGCCCACGTGGAGGAAGTGGAAGAGCTTGAGCCTCTGAGATTCCCCGAACCAGAGGAGAGCGACGAGCCCGACGAGGCAGAAGAACTCGGCGACGAGGAAGAGAGCCCCACCGAAGCACCGTCGGAGGACCCAGAAGAGGATGGAAACAGCACCGACCAACCCTCCCCGCACCCCGACGAGACAGGCCAATTCTCGCTCTTTGACTTTGAATAGACAGCCTCGCGACCACCATCAATCACACTCCACACAGCAATCCCACCAACAGAGCAAAGATGTTCCATAGACTCGCAACCACCGCCATTGCCGCGCTCCTCCTCACTGCGCCCGCCGCAGCACAGGAGCAGACCGACAGCACCATCAGCCCGCACATCGTCTCGTCGGCAACTATGGTGGGCATCGGACCAGCAAACATACTCGACACTTACATCTCGCAAGAAAAGTTCAGCGGCACAGGAGCCACCCTGACACACCAGACCGAATGGGAACGCACGGGCAAGAAATGGCGCACCGTAGCCTGGCACCAAGCAAACATAGCATCGGCGAGAGACCGAGGAAAGAGCGCACGCGAGCTGGCCGCCGACTATCAGCTCTACGTCGGACGACTGAAATGGTGGAACATCAACGGCAATCTCCGGCTCGGCTACGCGCGGTCGCTCTACGGACTCATCGGCTTCCTCTACAACACCTCCAACACTAACAACCCGGCCCAAGCGCGGCTCATGGGACGAAACGTCAACACTGGACTCGCAGAGTGGCGCTTTACGCTTTGGGGCGCACCACTGAAGCTCAACTGTCAAATCGACCTTCCGATGTTCGGACTTATGTTCTCGCCAAACTATGGACAGTCCTATTATGAAATCTTCAACCGAGGAAACTACGACCACAACATCTGCATAGTCAGCTTTTGGCGCATGCCTTCGTTAAGAAGCCAACTATCGCTCGACATCCCAATCACGGGCAAAACAACACTCACCGTCGGCTATCTCGGAGAGTTTCAACAGACGAAGGTTAACAACTTGAACGCCCATTATTATAACCATCGCATTATGATAGGTTTCAAGAAGCGCGTAAGAATCATAAACTACCGACCATGAGAAAACTACTCGCACTACTACTAATGCTGCCGATGCTCACCTGCTGCATCGACGAAGAAACCTACGACGACACGCCACAGGGAAACCTGCTCGCACTATGGACCCTGCTCGACGAACACTACTGCTTCTTCGACGAAAAAGGCATCGACTGGGACTCCGTATATAATATATATAAGGTACGCGTGAACGACAAGATGAGTGAAGACCAACTCTTTCAGGTGATGGCAGACATGCTCTCCACCCTGAAAGACGGACACGTCAACCTTTACTACTCCGGCGACATAGCGAGAAACTGGAGCTGGCAGGAGAACTATCCCACCAACTTCAGCGACTCGCTCTACAAGCGATACATGGGCACAGACTACAAGATAAGCGCAGGTCTGCGATACCGCGTGCTTGATGACAACGTCGGATACGTGTATTGTTCCTCTTTCTCCAACAGTTTCGGAGCCGGCAACCTCGACGACATATTCTACGCACTGTCCTTCTGCCGAGGCCTCATCATCGACGTCAGAGGGAACTCCGGAGGAATGATAACATCGGCAGAGACACTCGCAGCACGATTCACCAACGAAGAGACACACGTCGGCTATATGCGCCACAAGACCGGACCAGGGCACGCCGACTTCTCCTCCCTCGAAGAGCAGCGCATCAAGCCCTCCAGCGGCCTGCGATGGCAGAAGAAGGTAGTGGTGCTCACCAACAGAAGCGTCTATAGCGCCGCTAATGAGTTCGTGAAATATATGAAGCAGATGCCTAACGTCGTCGTCGTGGGCGACCAGACCGGCGGCGGGGCGGGAATGCCCTACAGCAACTCGCTCCCCAACGGATGGAACGTGCGCTTCTCTGCCTGCCCTATGTACGACGTCGAAAAACAGACGACCGAATTCGGCATTGCCCCTGACTACAGCGTCAATCTCACCGACTCCGACTTCGCCCGTGGCAGGGACACAATCATAGAATTCGCCCGCGGTCTCTTTTAAGTTCATCAAGTTTATCAAGTTATAAGGTTTATCAAGAAGTGAAGGAGCTTATTAAGTAACAAGTTCCAAGGTCAACCAAGAAGTGAAGGAGCTTATTAAGTAACAAGTTCCAAGGTTTATCAAGAAGCGAAGGAGCTTATTAAGTAACAAGTTCCAAGGCCAATCAAGAAGTGAAGGAGCTTATTAAGTAACAAGTTCCAAGGCCAATCAAGAAGTGAAGGAGCATACTAAGTCGCAAGTAAAAAAGTAAAGAAAAGCGAAAAGCACCTCTGAAGCACTTTTTACGCCTTATAGCAGGAAATCGAGATTTCTATACTGTTGACAATCAGCCGCTTCGGTAGATCAAAATACGCACCACCGTAGAAGCCGACTCGCACCACCGTAGAAGGAAACTCGCACCACCGTGCGAGTCGGCTTCTACGGTGGTGCGTATTTGCTTCTTCCGTGGACGGCACATA
>Ga0181612_163648_pt1 | contig 40846 bp, 37 predicted proteins | sample HoacroProtozoa21_FD_119630 | JGI IMG/M metagenome (GOLD analysis project Ga0181612, IMG submission 119630) | Hoatzin crop microbial communities from Cojedes, Venezuel. Combined Assembly of Gp0051906, Gp0051904, Gp0051908
AACGCGTACTTCATCGAAATGATTTTTTCAAGGTTCGGGAAATCCGCGAACCTCAAATTAATCGACACTGATTTCAAAGAACTCGTATTATTCGGCGTCAGGGACGCCTGTTGATGTCTAAAAAATTAACGAACTATTGTTAATTAAAACTCTTTCCCTTTGAAAAGGAAGAATGAACCACAAAGAATTCAACAAAGGTTTACAAAAAAACTAGATATCCTATACTACACTGTATCTACAGAAATAATATGTAATGATTTGAATCTCAAAGAGCTTTTTTAAAAAGGCATCAGTCGATGCAACTTTATGAAGCAAATGTGATAATCTACTTGTATAAAACTTTTCTCCTAAAACTTTTTCCTTTCTCCGGTCTATTTATATCGTTGAAAATCAGATATATTCATCTGTAAAGAAGATGATTTAGCACATTTTTTTGCTAAGACTTTTCCCCTTTGAAAGGGAAAGAATAAAAGGCGAATGAAGGGTGATGAAACAAATCAAATGCCGGGCTACACACACATTTATGCAGCCCGGCATCGTTCTTTCTCAGACTCATATTCTACATCGGATTTTCTAGACCGATTCCCTGGTGATGACAGCGCCAAGAGCCCTTAGCCTCTCGTCAATGTTCTCGTATCCGCGGTCTATCTGTTCGATATTGTCAATCTCGGATGTGCCCTTTGCGCTCATCGCCGCGAGCAGCAGTGCGATACCGGCCCTGATATCGGGGCTCGTCATCCGTCCGGCCCTGAGGGTGAACTTGTGGTCGTGGCCTATCACAACCGCCCTGTGGGGGTCGCATAGGATGATCTGGGCCCCCATGTCTATGAGCTTGTCCGTGAAGAACAGCCTGCTTTCAAACATCTTCTGATGGATCAGCACGCTTCCTTTGCACTGGGTTGCCACGACCAGCATTACGCTGAGAAGGTCAGGGGTCAGTCCCGGCCATGGCGCGTCTGCGATGGTCATTATCGAACCGTCTATGAATGACTCGATTTCATAGGAATCCTGGCGGGGGACGAAGATGTCGTCATCCCTCTGTTCGAGTTTCACGCCGAGCCTTCTGAAGGCTTCGGGGATGATGCCGAGGTTCCTGTATGATACGTCCTTTATGAGGAGGTCGCTCTGGGTTATCGCCGCCATTCCGATGAAGGAGCCAACCTCGATCATGTCGGGCAGGATCCTGTGGCTGGCTCCGTGGAGCTGGCCCACTCCGTGTACGGTGACAAGGTTGGAGCCCACTCCTTCGATGTTCGCTCCCATCGAGTTGAGAAGGCGGCAGAGCTGCTGGAGATAAGGCTCGCACGCTGCATTATATATAATGGTATCTCCCTTTGCCATTGATGCCGCCATTATGATGTTGGCGGTTCCGGTTACGGAGGCTTCGTCAAGGAGCATGTACACTCCCTTCAGGCCCTTTGGCGCGGTAAGATGGTACGCCCTCTTGGGCTTGTCATATTCGTAGGTGGCACCTAGGCGCACGAAACCTTCTATGTGGGTGTCAACCCTGCGCCTTCCGATCTTGTCTCCGCCTGGTTTGGGGAAGTATGCCTGTCCGAATCGTGCCAGCAGCGGACCGGTTATCATGACAGATCCCCTTAGCGAAGCGCATTTCTTCACGAATTCCTCGCTTTCCACATATGTGGTGTCGATGCTGTCGGCCTGGAACGTGTACTCGCCTCGGGCGTGCCTTTCGACCTTGACTCCCATTCCGATGAGAAGGTCTATGAGGTTCTTTATGTCGAGGATTTCGGGAACATTGCTTATGCGTACCGGCTTGTCAGTGAGAAGCGTTGCGCTAAGGATCTGCAGGGCTTCGTTCTTGGCTCCCTGCGGGATAATCTCGCCATGGAGGGCGTGGCCTCCTTCGATTATGAATTTTGCCATGATCTGGTTTAGGTTTTTAGGGTATTTATGTGGCTTTTTTCTTTTCTATACGTGTTCAACCTCAGGGTGAAGCGTGATTCCGAATCTCTCTTTCACAGTGCCGATCACCTTGTTCTCGAGAGCGATGACATCCTCGGGGGTGGCCTTTCCCGTATCGTTTACGATGACAAGCGGCTGGGTGGGGTATACCATAGCTCCGCCTTCTTTCTCTCCCTTTAGGCCGCAGCGGTCTATCATCCATGCCGCCGGAATCTTCACCATGTCGCCCGGGAGAATGAAGTGCGGAGGCTCCACTCCTTCCGCGTCCTTTATTGAAAGGTACTTGTCCATCGGCACTACGGGGTTCTTGAAGAAGGATCCGGCGCTGCCTTTCTCTGAAGGATCTGGAAGCTTCTTCCTCCTTATCGAGACTACCGCGCTTCTGACGATGGATGGTGTCAGCTTGTCAAGGTCCTCTCCTTCAAGGCTTGAGCGGATGTTGCCATAGTCAAGGCGGGGGGAGTACTCCCTTGCAAGGACGAATACCACGCTTGTCACTATGAACCTTCCCTTCTCCCTTTTGAAACGCGAGTCCCTGTAGCCGTAGCCGCAGTCCTCGCACCTTAGCGTAACAGGGGAGAGGGTATCCCTTTCCAGGCAATGGACCTCCCTTATGACGTCCTTCGCTTCCACTCCGTACGCACCTATGTTCTGAACGGCGGCGGCCCCTACCTCCCCTGGAATGAGGGAAAGGTTCTCAAGGCCCCACAGACCCCTGGAGCAGGCGTCTTCAGAAAGTGAGTCGAAGTTCTCGCCGGCTCCTGCGTGGCATAGGACCTCTCCGTTCTCACCGAAGGAATATTCCCTGAACCTTATGGCGCTATGGAGCACTGTTCCTGGAAAATCGCCTGTGAAAAGAAGGTTGCTGCCTCCTCCGATATGGAGGACCGGCTGGGGAAGAGAGTCCCAGTCGATGGACTGGAGCTCGGCCTGGGAGCCGTATTCGATGTAGAGGGCGCACCTGACCTTCATGCCGAAGGTGTTATGGGATGAAAGGTCGTAGTCCTTGATTCTTATCATAGAACAAATTTCGCAAAAATGAACACAAAAAGCAATAGCCAAGTAATCAAAAAGGTATTTTTATGGAAAAGGATTTCTTGCAGGCCGGGCCCTTTCTTTTGTGGCGTAGATTGCCTATCTTCGTAGGTGGAAGGCATGTGCTCCCAAAAGCACTTGCGGTGCCCTCCGGTTGTTATGCGAACAAATTCTATGAAGAGAATATTTTTCAGGACCGCCCTTGCGCTTGCCATGATGGCGGTCTCAGCCTTTTCATCTTTCGGGAAGACTCCCGTGGAGAAGACCCTCTCCCGTCTCATGAACCCCAAGTCGCGCTATGTGCTTGTCGCGGCTCACAGGGGAGACTGGAGGCAGTGGCCGGAAAACTCTCTTCCGGCCATAGAGTCGGCGATACGCATGGGGGCCGACATAGTCGAGATCGACATCTGGATGACAAAGGACAGCGTCCTTGTGCTGTGCCATGACAGGAAGGTCGACAGGACGACTACGGGAAAGGGGGAGATATCGTCCCTCACCCTCTCTGAAATCCGCTCCCTTCGCCTGAAGACAGGGCATGACATTGCAACAGACCTTGTGATGCCGACACTAAGGGAGGCCCTTCTCCTTTGCAAGGACAGGATCATCGTGAACATTGACAAGGGATTCGACTACTACGACAAGGTCCTTGAACTGGGACGGGAGCTTGGTATGACCAGGCAGATTCTTCTTAAAGGCGGAAGGCCGGCCTGTGAGGTGGATTCGCTTTTTGCTGCCCATAGTGAGAATACTCTGTATCTGCCCGTCGTGGGGGTAGGTTCCGAAAAGGGAAGGGCGATACTTGATGGCTATCTGTCTTCAAAGAGGCGTATAGCCTATGAGATATGCTGGGGAAAAGATGACCAGGCGGTCGCCGAAGAAGCCTGCCGAAAGGTGATTGCCTCCGGGTCGAAGGTGTATGTGAATTCCCTGTGGCCCAGCCTTAACGGAGGATACTGCGATGATGCTGCGACAAAGGACCCTGACCGGATATACGGAAAGCTCCTTGACATGGGAGCCACAATCATCCAATCCGACAGGCCGGAGGACCTTATCCGATACCTTCATTCAAAGAGAAGGCACTCAAGAGTCGGGAAATGATCCTATGCATGTGATGCAATTGTGATATAAGAACACGGAAGTTTATGAAAAACAGGATATTCAACATAAGGGTGGCCCTGTTCGTGGACTACATGGTCCTTGCGGCCATCCACCTGTACGCAGTGTCGAAGGGGTATGTTACCCTGGCCCACTGGACAAAGCCTTTCCTCATGCCGATGCTTGGACTATACTGCCTTTCGGTGATATTCCAAAGGCAGGGGAATCGCTACCTAGCCCTGCTTCTTTCCATCGCTCTTCTGTTCCATACGGCAGGGGATATACTTCTGATGTTCGGCTCCGATGTGCTGTTCCTCGTAGGTATGGGATGTTTCATGGCCGGGAACTTCCTCTATCTTTTTGCGATACTCAAGGGTGGGGCGGTGGAGAGACTGCCAGTCTGGACCGGGGTAATCTATGCTGTCAGTGTCTGCGTGGCGGCATGGCTGGTAATGTCAAGGTTCGCCGACAAGGTAGGGATACTGCACTTTGTCTATGCGGCGATACTCCTTTCGGTGCCGATGGCAGGATTCGTCGGGATATTCAATCCTTTTTCAGAAATGCCGAAGAAGGGGAGCGCGGCTATTGCCGGAGGAGGACTTTGCTTCGTCCTTTCGGATTACATGATTGCAATGGGAAAGTTCGGAGGGCTTTCGCTACCGGACGGAGGCCTTTGGATAATGATATTCTACATAGTGGCCCAGTCCCTTATCTGCAAGGGAATTACCATGGCGGCCGTTCCGCATGAAGATGAAGTGTAGCGTAAGAGACAGGCTACCTTTTCAGGATCGGGTCTGAACAGTACTTCGCCCTCAGGCAGTCCTTGCACCTGAATCCCGCCCATACCCCGTCGAAATGCTCGATGGCCTTCTCGACAAGGGCGGGATCGTCAGTCAGTATTCCCGCCTCGAAATTGCGGGTGTTCTTTCCTTTCCCGCCTATGCCGGCTCCGGTAAGGTTCGCAGACCCTATGTAGGCCACCTTTGAATCGAATATGATGATCTTGAAGTGCACCCTTGGGCACAGTGCCCTTTCTAGACCTGTGAAAAGAGCAGGATATTTGTCGAAGTCCTCCCTGAATGCCGGACCGGGCTCCTTGGCGTGGATGAGCCTTACCTCCCTTCCTTTCTTTATGAGGTCGGAAAGAATTCCAAGGAACGGCCTGTCGTCAACATAGAGGTCCTTTATGTCGGCAGTGCCGATCCAGAGGGACTTCTTTACGCCGGGCACTCTTGAAATGACTTCCTTGAAGTGGTCTGTATCTGCGATGTAATGGATCATGGTATGGCAAAGTTACGAAGTTTGCCTGTCAAAAATTGACCCATGCCGGGCTTTGGATGAAAATTTTGAAAATCAGATGGGCTATAGGGAAATGACGCAGAAACTAACTACCTTTGCCATGCATATGGATGCAAGCTAGCTGATGGGAAATGCCGAGGGAAATATGAAGATTGCGAAGAACACTGTCATAGTGTACTTCAGGATTTTCGTGACCATAATAGTAGGGCTTGTCTGTGCCAGGATCGTGCTCAATACCCTTGGGTTTGACGACTACGGCCTGTACAATGTGGTCGGGAGCACGGTCGCGATGTTCGGATTCATCTCGGCGGCTCTTATTGGGACGACTCAGCGATTCATAAACTATGAGATGGGAAAACCTGGCGGAGACCTTTGCCGGATATTCAACATCTGCAATGTGCTTCATATCCTATGCGCCATAGTCCTTTTCATTCTGATAGAGATACTGGGAACCATATACATAAACAATTATCTCAATGTGATTCCCGGAAAGGAATCCGATGCGATGTTTGTGTTCCAGGTAAGTACCATAGTCGCATGTGTTGGGGTGATGAACGTTCCTTACCAGAGCCTTTTTGTCGCTTATGAGAAATTCTCAGCTGTTGCAATCATAGACATATCATTATATCTGTTGAAACTTGCCCTTGTGCTGGGCATGCTCCTTTTCAAGGGCAACCTACTTAGGATCTATGCAGTGTTCATGAGCGTGAGTACATTCCTGTCTTTCGCCATATATCATATACTGTGCAAGCGCTACTGGCCGGATGTCGTCAGATGGAAACCGGTGCGAAAGGCTTCGGAATATCGTGAAGTAATGTCTTTCGGAGGGTACAATATCCTTGCGTCCATCTCTGGGGTCGCCAGGTCACAGGGTAGCCCCATTCTTGTAAACTATTTTTTCGGAACTACTGCAAATGCTGCGTACGGGGTTGGCAACAGCCTGTTTTCCTACATACAGAAGATCGTATCCAACTTTGACTATGCTGCCGCTCCGAGGATTACATCGGATATAAGTGCAGGCAATAAGGATTCATCAGTAAAACTTGCCAGGACTGTGTGCAGAATGAGTGTCCTTGTCATGCTGATATTGTTTTTCACACTGTATGTGGAGCTGGAGTTCCTGCTCAGGCTTTGGCTGGGAGACTTGCCTGATGGTGCCGTAACTTTCTGCAGGTGGATGATGGTAATTGGTATCGTATCGTCGACTTCTGGTGGTGTAGGGCAGTTTATTTCGGGATATGGAAAGGTGAAATGGTTCATGATTGTAAGCTCCTTCCTGTTTGTGATGGCACTTCCGATAGGCTATTTCATATATAAGGCTGGTGGCCCTCCTGTTTCTGTCCTTGTTGTGTATGTCATTGTTGACATTATTGTGAGACTGGTGCACTTTGTTTTGTTAAGGAAGATAGCCGGAATAGATTCATTGGAATTTATCAAGGGTGCCTATACGCGTCCTGCACTTGTCGCACTGATTCTTTTGACGATTACATTCCTATATGGTAAGCTTGGGATAGCTACTGCTATAGGCCGGCTATGTGGCGTGGCTGTAATGCTGATGCTGTCTTGTGCGGTTGTATTCCTTGTCGGGCTGAGAAAAGAAGAGAAGCAGCGTGTGCTGGAGATTATATCGGCAAAGATGCGTGGTAAAAGGCATGATGCAAATTGATGGCCATGCTCTTCAGAAAACATTTGCCTGGATGGGGAGTGCGATAAGGATTGAACTACTCAACCTTGTCAGGTAGATGTCTTCGTCCATCCCTTACGCCTCGGAGTATTGCGCAGACTTTGCGAATAGGTTCTTTTTCCGCTATCAGGATTCTTGGAATCCTTCTTCGTAGCATTCTGCGATATCTTTTCTTTAGTTCTCTTGTGTCAGGGTATCTGTCAATTATGATCCTGTGGTTCTTGAAGATGCCATACAGCCTTTCCGGTCCATAGTTCATGACCCCTATGTTCCATTTCAGAAATTTTACATGCTGGACATTGCCGAATTTCTGGTGAAGGAAGCAGTCGCTGACAATGTATGCATTAATTCCGGCAGCCCTGCATTTGTATACGAAGTCGGTATCTACAGCATCAAGGAAGAAGTCTTCGCTCCATCCCCCCACCTTTTCTAGTACATCAACCGGAATGAGCATGCCAGATGTTATCATCATCTCTGTCGGTACGAATGATCCTTCAAACGAAAGCTCTTCCCATGCGGAAGGACCGTATATTCCGTATGGCGCATCTGGAGATGAGATTTTATCGATATATGTTTGGAATCCTTCCCACACGGAGTCCTGGTCCATTGTCAGAAGGTGTGTGAATCCACCCTCCTTCGCTTTTCTCCATGCGAAGTTCAGAGGCTTTGGCAGTCCCTTATTGACTCCTTCCCCGCAGAACTCGATCTTTGCAGGGTCGAATCCTTCTGCAATCACCTTTTCGTCTACAGGGCTGTTCCTCCAGATCAGGACTTTCTGAACATATGGATAGAATGCGGATATGTTCTTCCGAAGCAGGTCCACTTCGGGATTGTATGCAACTATGACCGATAATATGTTCATCATCTACAGTTTTCTTGTCGCCTTGATTTCTTTTCCCATCGAGAGCATCTTGCCAAAGAGAGCGAAGGGTTTCAGGGAAAGGTATTTGATGCTTTTTACTATGGTGAACATAAAAACGTTGATCCACTGAAGTATCAGGCTCTTGCACGGGTTGCATAGCCTGACAATGGAACCCATGTAGTAATTGCGAAGAATTAGCCTGTCATTGTCCTCGACTCTCTGCCCCCTGTCGTGGATGGCTTTTGCAGATGGAACTATCACGGTCCTGTATCCCTTTGCCTTCATCCTGTGGCACAGGTTGTCGTCCTGTCCGTAAAGAGGAAATATTTCGGCGAATGTGCCCACGTTGCGAAGTGCACTTACCGGAATAAGCCAGTGTGCGGCCATAACCCTCTGGACTTCTACAAGATCGCCTACTTCCTTGCCTGAAGCATAGAGCTTTGAAAAGTTGCAGTCAAGAGTCACTCCATCGCCCTGGTACTGCATGGGACTGAGTATTCCGCAGTCAGGATGATCTGACGATGCCTTCAGAAGAATATCCAGCGTGTCTTCCATAATCCATGCATCCTGGTTCAGAAGGTACACGTAGTCGTATCCGTTTTCCAGGGCATATGCGAATCCTTCGTTGTTTCCCTTGGTGAATCCGGCATTCTCCTCGCTTTCTTTAAGCACTACTTCAGGATAGTGCTCCCTTATGTACGCTGCCGTACCATCGGAGGAAGCGTTGTCATATATGAACGCGTCTTTTCCGCTGATACTGCCAAGGCACCGGTCCACCCACTTCATTGCATTGAAGGTCACTATGATAAAAAGTACTTTCATCTTGGTACCTCCTTGTAATATCGCAGGAATACTTCCTTGCTGGATTTCCTTGTGAATATGGAATGCATGACGTTTCGTGCAGTTGTGTACATGATGGATGCCTTGCTCTTTGGATCGCTCCTGTCGTGGAACTTCCATTTTATGGAGCGAAGGGCTTCCACGAACCATATGAAGCATCCCATGAGGAAGTATTTGATGTTGCTTCCTCCGCTGTAGAATTGAAGGGCGCCTCTTACACGGGTCGGCTTTATCGCGGTTTCCATGGGGCCTGCCGTGGCTCCAGCAAGGTGCGTTATAGAGATATTGTCGTCGCTCCACACCGTGTATCCCATGTCGTTCAGCTTATGGCCAAGCGCTATGTCCTCCGGAGTGAAGGTGAACCGTTCGTCAAACCAGCCGGCTTCTTTGAAAGCCGATGTCCTTATCATGAAGCAAGCACCATTCAGGGTATATGTCCTGAACAGCCCAGAGCCCATTGTCCACTTTGTAGGCTTGGTTTCATCTACAAGGTGAAGATAGTGCTTAAGGTACTTAAGTGCAGTCCAGGGACCTCTGCCGGATGTCTGCACCGTTCCGTCCTTGAGGAGAATCTTGGGACTTACTGCGGCCGCCTTGCCATCCAGGCGGGAGAAATCATCCAGGAGGCCGTCTATCACTGGAGCGGTGAAAAGCGTGTCATCGTTAAGTATTAAGACGTACTCGCCGCGGACTTCAGGAAGAGCAAGATTGTTGTTCTCCGCAAACCCTCTCAGTTCGTTGCTCTCGATAATCCTTACCTGAGGCCAGTCGATTTTCAGGGCGAGCAGATTCGGCTTTGAGAACATGTACGCCACTACGATTATCTCATATGTGCATGCCGTGTTGTCGCAAATGCTCCTAAGGCACGGATAGAGGATATCCGGGCGATTCATGCATATTATTACGATGCTTACCTTAGGCATACTCTCTTTTACATGTCTTTCATGCTCAATCCGATGAAGCGGATATCCCATCCGTTGTGATGGGAAACTATTCTCGCGGCTTTCTCCTTTAATTTGTCAAGGTGGATTTTGTCCGGATTCCTTTTGCTTTCTCCAATCACAATCGTTTTTTCCGAATCGTTTACCGCAACCAAGTCAATTTCATTTTTCATTCCGCTTTCCCAATAGTTGGTGACTATATTCCATTTCCCGCTTTCGCTGAATGACTGCCTGAAGTATTTTTCAAGAACGAATCCTGAGTATGTGGAATAGTCGGCAATTACCTTGTTGCGGACATATTCAAGGTTGGAAATCTCCACGGCGCTATGGTATTTGTAGATGAAGCGGAACCAGAAATTGAGGAAGTTGTCATTAAGGACGAACTGGACATTTTTGCTTTTGTCTCCGGCCATATACGGCCTGGCCTTTTTTACGATATCGTAGTCGTTGTCGAGCCTTTCCAGATATCCACCCGCATCGAATCCGCATTCCGCTGAAATCTCGCCCCTCGTGGTTTTTCCTCCGGCTAGGGAAGTCAGGACGGAGAAGTAATTGCCATAGTCTTTCCCGAATTCATCCACCAGCAGTTCATTCCCCTCGTCCAGGAAATATGACCCCGGTGAAATTACGCTTGATATCATCTTTTCCTTGGTGAAAGCATCCCTCATTACCAAGAGCTCGACATACTTGGCGACACCTCCCGTAATCATATAGAAAGTAAGCAGGTCTTCATTGGTGTATTCTGGGTTGTAGTCGGAAAGAATTGCTTTTAGTATGGAAATGCCGAAGGGCCTTATCTGGAATTTGGCTGTCTTCCTGCCATATAGGGGTTCGTCCTTGTCTTCGAATATCTTTTTCATCTTGACGTAACTCGAACCGCATATCACAAGATTCAGGCGACTCTCTTCCTTGTTCTCGTCCCAGATGTTCTGCATATCTGCGAATATGGATTCGTTGATATACCTGAAATTCTGGAATTCGTCCAATACAAGGGTGAAATTCTTCCTTTTGCTGATATTCATTATGGCGCGGAACAGCCTTGGGAAGGAGGAAAAATCGCCAAGATCTTCACCAAGGACTTCATATAGAATCTCCGAATAGTCCTGGCACAGCATCCTCTCGCTTTTTTTCCCGACGAAGAAGTATACGAATGGAATTCTCCTGAAAGCTTCCTTTACAAGAGTCGTCTTTCCCACTCGCCGCCTTCCGGTGATTATTGTCATTTGGGCGTACCTTCCGGAAATGTCCTCAATTTCTTTCAGTGCGGCCAGCTCCTGTTCCCTGTCGTAGAATTTCATGGCTTTTTTTATTCTGATTGAAACCCCGGTTTCTGAAACGGCTGTTTCAATTCATTGCAAATATGAGAATAATATTCCGTTTCTCAAAAAGATTCCAGAGCGTTCCTTTGGGCGCGAGGCTTATATGTCGACCTGCAGAGAGCGTGGAAGATTGTCTCAGATCCAGCATTGGGAATGACTGGCATATGTGGAAATTGGAAAGGGACTGGATGAAAAAAGGTAAGGACATCGAAGAATAGGGGACTACTCATCATCTTCCTCTACCGGCATGTTCGCAGAATATTTCCTCCACTTTTCAAGGAGCGCTTCCATGTCGGATGGCAGGACGGAGTCAAACTGCATCCACTCTCCTAACGATGGGTGCACAAACCCTAGCGTCTTTGCATGCAGGGCCTGCCTTTGACATAGGGCGAAGCAGTTTCGTATGAACTGCTTGTACTTGGAGTAGATGGTGCCTTTGCGGATTTCAGCGCCGCCGTACCTTTCGTCATTGAATAGGGGGTGCCCGATGTATGTCATGTGCACCCTTATCTGATGGGTCCTTCCGGTTTCAAGCTTGCACTCGACCACGGTCACGAACCCGAATCTCTCCAGCACCTTGTAGTGTGTGACGGCTGGCTTTCCCTTTTCTCCGGTCGGATCGACACGGAACTTGAGCCTGTCGCCGGGGTCCCTCGCTATGTTTCCTTCGATTGTCCCTTCGTCTTCCTTGAGATTGCCCCACACCACGGCTACATAGCGCCTGTCTATGGAGTGGTCGAAGAACTGCTTTGCCAGTTTAAGCTGCGCTCCTTCGTTCTTTGCTACGACAAGGAGCCCGCTGGTGTCCATGTCAATCCTGTGGACAAGTACTCCCATCCTTTCATCTTCAGTGTCCCTGAGTCCAAGGTGGAACGCCAGGGCGTTGAGAAGTGTGTGGGTGTAGTGCCCGTTTCCCGGATGGACAACCATTCCGGCCGGCTTGTTCACGACAAGCACATCATCATCCTCGTAGACGATGTCAAGGGGTATGTCTTCAGGCTGGATGTCCACATGCCTTTTCTCGTATGGCATCATGAACTTTATGATGTCTCCGGGCTTTACAAGGATGTTGGCCTTTGCAGGGGCGTCGTTTATGAAAACGTATCCGCTCTTTATCGCATTCTGGATACGGCTCCTTGACGTATTCTCTAGGTGTGACGCCATGAAGCGGTCGATTCGTACGGGCTCCTGCCCGGGATCGACGCTGAGGCGGAAATGTTCGAATGACGGGGTCGCTTCCTGGGATGAATCCTCATCTCCGGGCAGGATGTCGTCCGGAGTGAAGATGTCTTCTTCGGAAAGGGGACGGCTACTTTTTGATTTCACCATCGGACAGTTCCAGTGATATTTCCTTTCCCATCAGGATAGGCTTGTTCTTCTCATCCTTTTTGGGCGGTTCGGGGCTCTGCTTCACTACGACGGCGTCCAGTGAATCAGCGTATGTCTTTATTTTCTTGTCGAACTTGACATCCCCTATGTTGAGAGAGTTGTCAAGGATGACATCCACGGCCCTCTTGTATTTCATGCCGACAACATCAGGGATGTAGGTCTGGTTGTTATCCGGATTGAGGCCGACTACAAGGTCGATTTTGCTGCCGCTCTCGATTGCCTTCCCAGGAGAAATCTCCCTGTTGTGCAGAAGCTGGCGCATGACGTTGTTAGTTGCTATGTCACTGACGTATATGAGCTTTCCAAGCTGGAGGCCCCTGGAGTTTAGCTCTGCCTTAGCCTGCCTCATGGACAGACCTACGAGGTTCGGCATATGGACCTTCTTTGGCTGTACGGAGTTTATGACAAGGCGGATCCTGCGGTTTTTCTTGACCTTGGAGCCGGGCTTAGGGCTCTGCGAGAACACAAGGCCCCTTCCCATCCTTTTCATGTAGACGGAGTCTGTCACCATGACGCGGAGCCCCAGGGTTCCTGCGTTGTACTTTGCCTCTCGGACGTTCATGTTCGTGAAGTCGGGTACTTCAACCTCCTTTCCGTGGTTGGTGACACCCTTGAGGAAGAACAGGGTACCGAAAATCAGTGCGGCAAAGAATACCCCCGCCCATACTATGTTCTTGACAAGCCAGCCGAAAAAGGAAACGTTTTCCTTTTCCTTCCCCTTGTCCTTGCTGTCATTCCCGGTCTTGACTTTCTTCTTTTCCTCTTCCATATCCGTGTGTTTCTTTTTTCTATATGATTCTTACAATGCCCTTTACAAGGAGCACTATTCCAAATATCAGTATTACGATTCCTGCGATGCGGCTGCCCCACAGGATCTTTTTCGTATCAAGGCGTCCGCGCAGCTTCTTCAGGAAGTACGTCAGCACGAACCACCATGTCGCACTTCCAAGGCATATGGCCATGAGCACTAGGAAAATCTCCGGTCCGTGGTTCTCCACCCTTATCTTGAAAAGGGTCATGAGTCCGAACATCACTATGATGGCTGTCGGATTTGAGAATCCCATGGCTGCAGCCTGAAGCATTCCCTTCAGGGGAGTGGTGCTTTCCTGCTCTGGCTTCAGTTTCTTGAAAGGGTCGGTGAAAGCTATCCCGATACCGATCATGGCAAGTACGCCTCCCCCTATGAAGTATATTGCGACCTCGTGAGTCTCAAGGAACTTCTGTGCATATGAAAGGGCGAATATGGCGAGGGTGGCACAGGCGGTATCTACAATAGTTCCGCCCAGACCGGTCGCAAACGCATCCTTCCTTCCCCTTGTCAGAGACTTCTGAAGCACCAGCACCAGCACGGGGCCTATAGGCATGGCGGCACAGATTCCCACAAGGAAGCCCTTTATGATGTCAACAATCATTTTCTGAGGTCATAGTACACAAATTACAAAGATACAATAAATTTCAGATTTGCAGTTTTATGGCGAGCGGGGACGTATTCCGTAGTCTGAAAAAAGTAGGTTGGATGGACTCCGTAGAAGGGCCTGTATTGGGGATTTTCTCGATAAGTGGGCGAAAACGGGGCCAGAAAAGTGCATTTTCGCCCAGTTATAATTGATGACATGAAATTCATAAAATAGCGTAGAGCGCATCAGAATGAAGAATGCGACGGTCTGCTCTGAGAAATATGCTGTCTGCGTTCATATTTTAGATGTTATTTTTTGAATAGCTGAAATGCCTTCCAGGGCCTTGTATTGGGTGGCATAGTCGATAAGTGGGCGAAAACGGGGTGAAAAAAGTATATTTTCGCCCAGTTATCCGGTTTCGCTTTACGCTCGGTACATAATGCTACATAGAAGGCAGTCCCCGTATGCTTGCAAAAGGGTTTCTTCTTCTGTAAAAGGCTCGCAAACTCAGTTTTTTTGCGTAAGTTTGTATCTTGTGAAAACGTTCAGGAGAAACATGCTTGTCCTCTCGGTACTGTCGGCAGTCCTTCTGTCGATACCGTACCTTGTGCCTCACTGCGGGTGGGTGGCTCTTTTCGCCCTTGTCCCTCTTCTGTGCATGGAGCGGATAGCAACCGATGAGGGCGTGAAAAGGGTGTGGATGTACCATTATGGCACATTCGTACTATGGAATGCCTTCACGACATTCTGGGTATGCAACGCAACGATAGGCGGAGGTATTTTCGCAATTCTTGCGAACGCCCTTCAGATGTCTCTGATATTCGGGATATTCCGTCTTTCAAAGAAGGTTTTCAAGGGAGCCCTTCCTTATCTTTTCCTGATGTTCCTGTGGATAGCATGGGAGAGGTACTACCTCACTTCGGCGCAGATTTCATGGCCGTGGCTTGTCCTTGGAAACTCCCTGGCACGCACGGTTTCGCTGGCTCAGTGGTACGAGTATCTCGGAACCCTTGGCGGCAGCCTGTGGATATGGGGAAGCAACCTCTCGATATTCGGCTTGATGTGCGCCCTCTCGGATGGGCGGTGGAACTCCTGGAACACGAAGGCCCAGGGTGCAGCCATCTTCGGGACGGCGTTTCTGATAGTGGCCCCCATGGTACTTTCCGTATGCATGTACAGGGGATACAAGGAAACGGACGAACCCCTTGACGTAGTCGTCCTTCAGCCCAATATCGATCCCTACCACAAGTTCCAGGCTCTGTCACAGAATCAGCAGAACGCCATTCTTGAAGGACAGGTCCGCGAGGCTCTAAAAGGCAGGGGAGACTCATCTTCGGCTGTTCTGCTGCTCGCCCCGGAGACTTTCACAAACGATGTGCTGACCGAAGACGTACAGGGTGGCAGGACCTTCAGGCGGTTTGTAGGAATGCTGAAGGACTATCCTGGGGCGAACCTTCTTTTCGGCGCCTCGTCATGGACTCACACCATATCTGACAAGGCTCCGTCTCCTCTTGCTAGAAATGCCGGCGAAGGCCTGTGGAGGGAGTCCCATAATTCCGCGATAATGACGGATTCGTCCGGAAGGTACGCTATATTCCACAAGAGCAAGCTTGTAGTCGGTGTGGAAATGACACCCTACCCGAAGTTCTTCACGAAGATAGACGACATGCTGGGCGGAGTAATGGGAAGGTGCATCGGGCAGAAAGAGATCTCCCTTCTTGACGTCAAGGCTCCGGATGGAACGACTGTTCCCCTTGGGTGTGCAATATGCTACGAGTCTGTCTATGGAGAGTACTGCACAGGATATGTAAGGAAAGGGGCAAGGGCCCTTGCCATAATAACAAACGACGCATGGTGGGGGAACACCCCGGGCTATAGGCAGCATCTCTCATACGCCAGTCTTCGTGCTATCGAGACAAGGCGCGATATCGCCCGTAGCGCGAATACCGGCATTTCCGCCTTCATAAACCAGAGAGGCGACATCACAAGCGAGACCTCATGGTGGGAGATGGCAACCCTCAGGGGAAAGGTCAATCTCTCCGATGGCGAGACATTCTTTGTCCGTAGCGGAGACATAGTCGGAAGGGTTTCATCCATGCTGGCGGTGCTTCTTCTGCTGTCCATGCTCGTAAGGTTCATAACAGGAGGCTCCAGGAAAAAGGCATGACGGACAGGGAAAGGATACTTTTCAACAGGGCCGAACTGCTGCTCGGCAAGGATGCCATGCAGAAGCTTTCATCGTCGAAGGTGATACTTTTCGGCCTTGGCGGAGTGGGAGGCTGGTGTGCCGAGTCTCTTGCAAGGACCGGTGTCGGGAACATTACCCTGGTGGATGCCGACACGGTGTGCCCTACCAACATCAACCGCCAGGTGATGGCAACGGTTCCCGCCATAGGGACCCCCAAGGTGGAAGCCATGAAGGAAAGGCTTCTTTCAATAAATCCCGAAGCCCATATCGATACGATACAGAGGGTGTACGGGTTCGATACTGCGGACTCCTTCGACCTTGACTCGTACGATGTTGTCGTGGATGCGATAGACTCGCTTACTCCAAAGGCGCTTCTGATACTGAGGGCATGCGACTCATCTGCCACTCTGTTCTCTTCCATGGGAGCGGCCCTGAAGAAGGATCCGACAAGGGTGAAGACCGCCGAATTCTGGGCTGTGAACGGCTGTCCTCTTGCGGCCGCCCTTCGAAAGAAGTTCAGAAGAAGGCAGGAGTTTCCTTCAAGGAAGTTCAGGTGCGTCTACAGCGACGAGCTTCTGGATGGAAAGAGCGACGAGGTCTTTGACGACGGTTCGATGTCCTATACGAAAAAGGTCGTGAACGGAACGCACGTCAACGCAGTGGCAACCTTCGGATTCGTCCTTGGAGGATTGGTTGAGGACTTCCTCATGAATAGATGACACAAAACGAAAAACACAAAATATGAAAGGAGTTTATGTATTTCTGGCCAATGGTTTCGAGGAGACCGAGGCTCTTTCCTCTGTCGATATCCTGAGAAGGGGCGGAGTAGACGTCAAGACTGTATCCATCCACAATGACAAATACGTCACAGGAGCCCACAAGGTCCCGGTTGTCGCAGACTGGACCTGGGGTGAGTTCCACTCCCGCGTAGTCATTGACGGGGCTGATGGCGGCGATGCCATGATATTCCCTGGAGGAATGCCCGGAACAAAGAACCTGGCTCAGAAGGAGGAGCTCATGTCAATGGCAAAGCTCCACTGGATGGAAGGCGGAATAATCGCAGCCATATGCGCTGCTCCCGGCCTTGTGGTATCCCAGCTGCCAGCGATAAAGGGTAGGAAGGTTACCTGCTATGATGGTTTCCAGGACGCTCTCATCGCCCAGGGTGCCGAGTATGTGAACGTGCCGGCTGTCGCTGACGGAAACCTTGTGACCGGAAGGGGACCCGGATGCGCAATAGCTTTCGCTCTCGAAGTTCTCGCTCTCCTGCAGGGAGACGAGGTGGCGGAGAATGTCCGTGCAGGACTTCTTATCTGATAGTGGGAATTGTTTGTAAACCAAATAGAAAAGGGTCGCTAAGAAAATCTAGGCGGCCCTTTTTCAGGTTGAGGTAAGAGGGTTCGAACCTCTACTGAGGGAACCAAAATCCCTAGTGCTACCATTACACCATACCTCAAGACGGACTGCAAAGATAGTCAAACTTTCGGTTTATTTTGACATCCGGTAAAATTTAGCTCCGAGAAAATCCCATATTCCTATCGGAGTTTCCCTTTTGTTGTCAGCGTGTGAGATAGAGCTTGAAAAGCGGATCCGAAATGCTGTAGGAATCGTCCTCCCGTTTCAGTATGTCCTTCTGGATGAGTTTTTTCGCTGCTGCCTGAACTGCGCTGGCTGACTTCAGGGAGTGTTTCCTTACAAAGCCGGAGGATGTGATTCCCCTTGCCGAACATTCCTTTGCAATGGCGGATAGGAGTCCCTGTTGGGATGAGTTCATAGATGAAATCTCTACCTTGAAGAGCGACGAGTTTTCTTCAACATATCTTTCGATAAGCTTGTGTACGAGTTCATTCGTGCATATTTCTCCCGGGGGTGTCTCGCTGAAGGCATCATGGAATACCCTCTGCATGTACAGGGTTACGGCCTCCATCTTTTCGTAGACCGTGGCAATGGCGTCATTCTCGACATCCTTCCCGCCTTTTTTAAAAAGCGTACGTACAAACTTTCCATATGTCGTCAGCGGAATGGGTGACAGCTCGAGTATTGTAGCGCTTCTGTAAAAAGGTTTTGCCGCTGATGCGAACATTTCGCCAAGTAAGGTTTTCCGACTGCCGCAGAAGATAAAACTAGCATGCTAGACTTCTGTATATGAGTTCGTAGTATGGCCTCTGTATTTTTCTCTGGATACTCGCATATTTGCTGGAATTCGTCAACCAGGACGATGCATCTTTTCTGTGCATTTTCAAGGTAGCTGGAAATTTTCCCCAAGCGTGTATTCTGGATAATGGATGTCACCAATTTTAACTTCGAGGGAAGGAAAAGCACTGACTGGATCGTATTTAAGCCCGGCTGAAAGAGACTTTATAGTCGAGAAGAAAAGTTTCAGAAGTTTATCGCTTCTCTTCGCCATCTGTTTGTATACTGCTTCCCCGAATAGAAGGACGAACTGATCCATGGAGGATGTCTGTAGAATATCGAAGTCTATGCAAATGAAATTTCTGGCAACTTCTTTATTTTCAAAGCAGTGGTGCACGAGTTCGGTCTTTCCCATTCTTCTTTGGGACATGAGAACAACATTCTCGTGATTTTTCATACATCCTAATAGGCGTGTTGTTTCATTTCTCGGTCGCAAAACAAATCGGATGGAACCCGACCGGCGAAGATAAACGGATTTTCCATAGGGCAAAGGCAATTATTTATTTTGGATTATTCAAATCAAATTATTTAGAACGAATTATTCAGATTAAATAATTCATTCCGAATAATCTTCTACTCACTGAAACTCAAGTACTTGTCCTTCACTATACCGTTCCTGTCCAGAAGCGTTATGTACGGTAGGGAAGACAGGTCGAAAGCTTCAAGCAGCTTTTCAGCCTCCTGGGGATGGTCCTTCGAGAGCTTCTCCATGTCAAGGAGCAGGAACTTTGTCGAGCGGGCTTCGCGCCTAACCGCCCTGTCCTTGGAATGCGCTGCCCCGATGTATGCGGAGATACCTGCCATCTCAGCCTCGCATGAAGTGCAGTGGGGATCGTATATCACTATGAATGTGTTTCTGCAGCGTATGCCGTCAAGGCGGAAAAGGCCTTCTTTCTCACCCTTCCAGTTCCGAAGAGTCCCGTGCACCTGAATGGGCGCTACCTTTGTCCCTACGGGAGACTTTGAAAGAAGTGTCTTCTGAAGACGGGCCATTTCAACAACCTTCAATGTGTCGTCCCTTGTCCTCCATATCCCGGGCTTGGAAAGGATAAGGCTGTCGATTACGAACAAGGCTCCTTCCTTGTATGCCTTCCCTCCTTTTGATGTGAGGTAGTACAGAAGGTCTCCGCTCATCTGCCGGTAGACGTTCGATATTCCGGCAGACCTTTTTACAATACCCCTTGCGACGTGTTTGACGTCTTCACCCTGAAGGGAAGGAATTTCTCCGAACACCTTGTCGTAGAATGCCTTGCTCTCGGGAGTGCCGTATTCAAGGGAGTCATCCCCGAAAAGGGAGTCAAGTATTGTCCTTAGCTCGGAAGTCCCTATTCCCCTTGCCACTATCTTTCCCCTGGTGTCCACAAGGAACATCCTCGGAGTCTGGAGAACGCCGTACTTTCTCTGGAAGTCGGAGTCGAGCGCAGGGTCCCAGTAGTGGCGGACCTCAGTTACGGATGTCCTTATGCCAAGGGTGCCTTCCCTGTAGGAGTCCCACTCGTCCCTGTTGTCACCGGTATCGACAAGGATTGCCTCCACGGGGTATTCCTTCTTTGAAAGAAGGTCCCTTAGCATTGGGCTTTCGACCTTGCACTTTGAGCAGTCGGGGGAGTAGAAGTACAGGATGCGGTAGCGCTCCGATTCGCTGGCGTGACCCTCGCCGTCGTTTCCGAGGGCTTCGACAGTTTTGCCTTCAGGAGTCTTGAGTGCAAGCGAAGGGGCCATGCAGCCGATCAGCGACTGGCGGTTGAAATCGGCATATATCCCAGCGTTAAGAAGCTCTATCTCATCTGCGAATTTAGTCTTCCCTTCAGAGAACCATTTGTCGTACAAATGGATGACGACCGCCTCGTCGCCCATGATGTGGGATTCCATGAAGTGGGCGTACAGACGCCTTGCGACATAGTCCCTGACTTCTCCGCTCTGGCATGAGGATAGGATGTAGTCGCACTCCTGGGATTTGACGTCCGTGCTCTGGGCCTGAAGGACGGAGAAGTATTCCTCGAGCTTGCCGTCCAGCTTCACCCTGGTAAGCGAATCCAGCCCCTGCGAACGGCAGGGGAGGCAGACCAGGAGGATGCCAAGAGCCAGGGAAAGCGCCCTACGCATTGTGCTCGGGGAGGACGACTCCTTCGGGAAGGAAAGCCGAAGTGTCTCCGCTATGCTTTATGATATCCCTTACGGCGGAGGAGGATATGTGTGCGAACTCCTGCGCGGTAGGGATTATGATGGTCTCCACCTCGGGCTCTATTCGCCTGTTCATGTCGGCGATGGCCCTTTCGTTCTCGAAGTCCAGCATGTTGCGCACACCCCTTACCATATGTTTGATTCCGAGGGCGCGGCAGGTGTCGATCGTAAGGTTGTCGTACTTTATGACGCTCACGCCCTTCATTCCCTTTGTGGCCTGCCTTATGATATCCATTCTCTGGTCCATGGAGAAGAAGCCTCTCTTGTCCTGGTTGATACCGACGGCTACCACCACTTCGTCAAACATGGTGAGGGCCCTTTTGAGGATGTTGAGGTGACCTGCTGTGAAGGGATCGAAAGATCCCGGGAACAATGCCTTTCTTTTCATTTTATTTCTGTGTCTTTTTGAGACTATATCTGCCAGTTTATTGGTGTCTTTCCGCTCTGGATGAGGTAGTCGTTGGCCTTGGAGAAGTGACGGCATCCGAAGAATGCCCCCCGGGCCAGCGGGGAAGGATGCGCGGCTTCCAGCACCAGGTGGCGTGAAGAGTCGATAAGCTCCCTCTTGCTCCTGGCGTAGTTGCCCCAGAGCATGAATACGATGCCGGACGAGTTCTCTGAAAGGTACCTTATCACCGCGTCGGTGAACTCCTGCCATCCGAGGCTATGGTGCGATGCCGCCTGCCCCGCCTTTACGGTAAGGATGGAGTTTAGAAGGAGAACTCCCTGGCGGGCCCAGCCCTCGAGGTTCGGCCTGCCGCTCATCCTCACTCCGGTATCGGATTCTATTTCCTTGAATATGTTTATCAGCGATGGGGGAGCGGGGACACCGTCGGGAACGGAAAAAGACAGACCCATGGCCTGCCCTTCCCCGTGGTAGGGGTCCTGTCCCAGTATCACGACCTTCACACTCCCGACCGGAGTGAGCTCGAATGCCTTGAAAATCTGCCTTCCAGGAGGATATATCCTGACCCCCTGGCTTTTCTGGCGGTGAAGTTCAGCCACCAGAGAGTCGAAATATGGCTTCCGGAACTCATCCGCAAGGGCCTTTCTCCAGGACTCCTCTATGGATACTTTCTCAGGATCCATCACTTTGAGAATATGTAGTCGATGACCTGGTCTATAGTATCTACGTATACGAAGTCAAGCCCCTTGACGTAGATGTCCTTGATGTCCTCGATATCCTTCCTGTTTTCCTGGGATATCACGATGGTATGCACACCGGCCCTCTTTGCGGCCAGGATCTTCTCCTTTATGCCGCCAACCGGAAGCACCCTTCCGCGAAGTGTCATCTCTCCTGTCATTGCAACGCCCGGCCGTATGCTCTCGCCCCTCAGGGCGGATACCATCGAGCTTACGAGGGTGATACCTGCAGAAGGACCGTCCTTTGGGGTCGCCCCTTCTGGTATGTGCACGTGGATGTCCTTTGATGCGAATCCCTTGGGGTCCATCTCCGCCAGCTCGGGGTGGGCCTTTATGTACTGGTAGGCGATTGTCGCGGACTCCTTCATCACGTTGCCCATGTTGCCGGTCATGGTGAGGACACCCTTTCCTTCGCTCACGCTGCTCTCCACAAAGAGGATCTCTCCTCCCATGCTGGTCCACGCAAGGCCGGTCACGACGCCCGGAAGCTCGTTGCCCTGCTGCTTGTCATGGAATGCGGTCGGCAGTCCTAAGTACTCCTTAAGGTGCTCTGGTTTTATGGTTGCGGGTTTTTCCTGCTCGAGTGCTATCTTCTTTGCAGTCACCCTGGCAATCTTCGCTATCTGCTTTTCAAGGCCCCTGACACCGGACTCGTGCGTGTACTCGTCGATTATCTTCTCAAGTGCAGGACGTCCTATCTTCAGGGCTCCCTTCGGTATGCCATGCTCCTTGAGCTGCTTTGGAAGCAGGAACTTCTGCGCAATCTCTATCTTCTCCTCGGCGAGATATCCCGTAACGTTGATGAGTTCCATCCTGTCCAGAAGCGCGGGCTGGATGGGTGATACGCTGTTGGCTGTCGTTATGAACATGACGCTTGAGAGGTCGTAGTCCAGGTCGAGGTAGTTGTCATGGAAGGTGGAGTTCTGCTCGGGGTCGAGCGCCTCGAGAAGGGCCGACGAAGGGTCGCCCTTGAAGTCGCTGCCAAGCTTGTCAATCTCGTCTAGCACGACAACGGGGTTCGAGGTTCCCGCCTTCGCGATTCCCGAGAGGATCCTTCCGGGAAGGGCGCCAACGTATGTCTTGCGGTGCCCCCTTATCTCGGCCTCGTCGTGCATTCCGCCAAGGGATATGCGCACGTATTTTCTTCCAAGGGCCCTTGCTATGGACTTTCCGAGGGATGTCTTTCCGACTCCCGGAGGGCCGTATAGGCAGAGGATGGGGGATTTCATGTCGCCCTTGAGCTTCAGGACGGCAAGGTACTCTATTATCCTCTCCTTCACGCTCTCAAGGCCGAAGTGGTCTTCGTCCAGGACCTTCTGCGCATTGGACAGGTCCATGTTGTCCTGCGAGCGCTCCTCCCATGGAAGGTCAAGCATGAACTGGAGATAGTTGAACTGTATGCTGTATTCGGGTGAGGAAGGGTTGAACCGCTCGAGCTTCACCACTTCCTTGTCGAAGGTATCGGCGATTTCCTTGCTCCACTTCTTCGTGGTGGCCTTCTCCTTCAGTTTCTTGATGTCGCCGTCCTCGTCCATTCCGAGCTCCTCCTGGATTGTGCGGAGCTGGCTGTTGAGGTAGAACTCCCTCTGCTGCTGGTCCATTCCCTCCTTCACCTTCGAGTTTATCTCCTGCTTGAGCTGGAGCATCTCGTATTCCTTGTTCAGGAGCTGCAGAAGACCCATCGCCCTTTCCGCGATATCGCCTTTTTCCAGCAGCGCGGCCTTTGCGGTGAAGTCCTCCACAGGGAGCGAAGTCGCGCAGAAGTTCGTCATGAACTCCAGGCTTTTTATGGAACGGATGGCTTCCGCTGCGTCCTTTGGCGCAAGCGGTGAAGTCTGCATGAAAGGCAGCGCCCTCTCCTTAATGGAGTCAAGAAGCGGGACGATATCCTTCCTTTCGGGGTCGGGGGATATGTCCTCCAGGTATGTCACATGGGCTGAAATGTACGGGTTCAGCTGCACGAGGTACTCAAGGCGTATCCTCCTGAGCCCCTGGAGCAGGACGGTGAATGTCCCGTCAGGAAGCTCGAATGACTTCATTACCTTGGCTGCCACTCCGTACTGGTACATGTCGCCGATAGCGGATGGATCGTCTATGCGGGGGTCCACCTGCGGTACCGCACCAACAAAGGAACCCTTCTCGTAAGCCTCGGAGAGCAGTTTCTTGGATTTCTCCCTCCCCACGGCGATGGGGTAGATGATTCCCGGGAATATGGCAACGTTCCTCAGCGGCAGTATGGGAAGATTGTCAGGCAGGCTGCTTTCTTCGATGTCAACCTTGAATTCCTGCTCAATCACCGGGATGATGCTCATTTCTACGTTCCTTGTAGATGATTTTATGTTGTCTTTCTTCATATGGTCCTTTTTGTATTCTCCTTTTTCTGTCAAAATGGCAGTACTTCCTCACTCCGCCTTGGCAGATGCGGGCAACAGTAGCATATAGTCAATCTCTGTGCCAATGACCGGTGCGGGCGCCAAAAAGGGCGTCCAAAGCCGGTTGCATAAATATACATAGATGCAAGAATGCCCTGCAAGCCACTAAAAAAGCGAAAAATAAGATACTTAGATTTGTTTTGTGGAAAAATATGTCTATTTTTGCACACCAATTTGGCAAATGAACTTTAATATTATATAACATTATGACAAAGGCAGAGATTGTAAACGAGATCGCAAAGACAACTGGTTGCGAGAAAACCGTAGTGCAGAACGTTGTTGAGTCCTTCATGGATAACGTAAAGGATTCACTTGTGAAGGGAGAGCCTGTGTACCTCCGCGGATTTGGTAGCTTCATCATCAAGCACCGTGCTTCAAAGGCCGCAAGGAACATAACCAAGAACACCACACTGACCATCCCCGCTCACGACATCCCCGCATTCAAGCCCGCAAAGGTCTTCATCGGTGCCGTGAAGGACAGCAAGAAGAAATAATTTTAAAAGGAAGGATGACCGGGAGCCTTCCCAAGGAAGGTTTCCGGCCTTCTTTTCACCAATTAATATTAATTAAAAGCGTTGAACAATGCCTAGCGGAAAGAAAAGAAAGAGACATAAGATGGCAACGCACAAACGTAAGAAACGTTTGCGCAAGAACAGACACAAGAAGAAATAGTCCTTTTCAAGGACAGGAACTTCTGTCTGCCATTTTAGCAGCAGCTGAAAGGAAGGGCCGGCAGGCCCTTTTTCCATGTATCAAAGGGGGAAGGTCGTATCCCTTCCCGCCGTCCAACATTTAATTTGCCTGATGGAGTCTGAAAAGGAATCCCAGAAAGACCTTATCATTGATGCAAGGTCTAGCGAAGTTCACATAGCACTGTTGGAAGACCACAGGCTGATGGAACTTAACAAGGAGTCCAGCACAGGCCGCAGCTTCACTGTCGGGGACGTGTACCTCGGCAAGGTAAAGAAAGTGATGCCTGCCCTGAATGCCGCCTTTGTGGATATCGGCGACGAGAAGGAGGCTTTTGTCCACTATCTGGACCTAGGACTGTATTTCACGGCCTTCGACGAGTTCGTCAAGAAGACCAATCCATCTGCAAACCCCCAGAGGGTATACTCCAGCATAAAGCTCGGCCCGATCCTGGAAAAGGAGGGGAGGATCGAGAACGTGCTGACACAGGGGCAGATGGTCATAGTCCAGATCGTGAAGGAGCCCATCTCCACAAAGGGATCGCGACTGACAGCCGAAATTTCATTGGCAGGACGGAACATTGTACTCCTCCCCTTCGCAGAGAAGGTGAGCGTATCCCAGAAGATCTCTTCAAAGGAAGAGAAGAAGAGACTTGAAACCCTGATGAGGAGCATACTCCCCAAGAACTACGGCGCAATAGTGCGCACCGCGGCGGAAGGCAAGAATGCCGCCGTCCTGGTGGCCGAAGTGCAGGCGCTGATAGGAAAGTGGGAAGGCTCCTGGAGCAAGCTCTCGAAATCCAAGGGTGTGCAGCAGCTCTTTACGGAGTATAGCAAGACCACTACGATCCTCCGCGACCTTCTTAACGATTCGTTCACGAACATCTATGTGAACGATGAGCGGGAATACGAGGACATAAAGAAATATGTGTCCCTCATTTCGCCACAGCAGGAGAAGATCGTGCACCTGTACCAGGGGAAAGTGCCCATATTCGACCATTTCGACATAACGAGGCAGATAAAGAGTTCCTTTGGAAAGGTGGTTCCCCTTAGGCAGGGGGCATACCTGGTAATCGAGACGACAGAGGCGCTTAACGTCGTGGACGTGAACAGCGGTATCCGCGCCAAGAACAAGGAGCAGGAGACCAACACGTACGATGTGAATCGGCTCGCTGCGGAAGAAATAGCGAGGCAGCTGCGCCTTAGGGACATGGGCGGAATCGTTATCGTGGACTTCATAGACATGGATCTCCCCGAACACCGCCAGGAGCTGTACAAGTACATGCAGTCCCTAATGGAGCAGGACAGGGCGAAGCACAACATACTTCCCCTGACAAAGTTCGGGCTTATGCAGATAACCCGCCAGAGGGTGCGGCCCGTAACGGAGATCAACACCGCGGAAGTGTGTCCCGTATGCCACGGCACGGGAAAGATCGCTCCCAGCCTCGTAATCGATGAACAGATAGAAAGGAGACTATCCTACTATGTCCAGGAGCAGGGGAACAGGAATCTTGAACTGAAGGTCAGCCCCATTCTGGGTGCCTACCTCTCAAGGGGACTGCTCAGCTCATACCTTATAAGGTGGAAGAGAAAGTACAAGTGCAAGATCAAGCTCACGGAAGTGAGCGACTTCACAGTCCTGCAGAATGAATTCTACAATGAGAAAGGGGACAAGCTTGACAGCTAGCCCCCTTTTTTGTATCCTATGCCCTGGAAGTCCTACCTTCTCTGCGCCATGTTGATGTAGTAGAAGAGGGTTATCAGCGAGCTTATCGCCGCAAGGACGTATGTGTAGGCGGCCCATTTGAGGGCGTCGATAGCCATGGGCTTTGTCTGGGTGTCGGCTATCCCCGAGTTCTCAAGCCATTGGATCGCCCTCTTGCTCGCGTTCACCTCCACGGGGAGGGTAACGATGCTGAATATGGTTGTAAGGGCGAAGAGCCCGATCCCTATCCACAGAAGGCTGGGGAAGACGTTTATGAATATGATGCCTGCCAGGATCACCCATTGCACTGTGTTTGATGCGAAGCTTACGACCGGAACCATGGCGGTACGCAGCCTTAGCGGGGCGTACCCCTCCTCATGCTGGATTACGTGTCCGCACTCGTGCGCTGCCACTGCCGCTGCGGCGATGCTCGAGAGGTTGTAGACATCGTAGCTGAGGTTGACGGTCTTCGTCTGGGGATTGTAGTGGTCGGTGAGCTGACCCTTTATGCAGGTCACCTTCACGTCGTTGATACCGTTGTCACGAAGCATCTTCTCTGCCACCTGCGCACCTGTCAGGCCGGCGGAGTTGTTGATTTTCGAGTATTTGCTGAACCTGCTCTGCAGGGTCGTCTGCACGATGATGGAGGCAATCATTATGATGCCCAGTAGCATCCAGATCATATTCTTTTGTTTTTAGTTGTTGTTGTCAATGTTCCGGGGGCGTTCCCCTTTGCATGCTCTCTTCGCAAAAAGCGTTCCTGTCTCAGCGATGGGGGCCTTGCGGGCAAAATGTCAGAAGTTGTCGAAGTTGAATTTCGTGAATATCATCTCGCCTGCCATCTCCCGGTGGATCATCTGCTGGAGCTTCTCGTTTACCGGAGTGGGGACTCCGTACTTCTTTCCGTACTGCACCACTACGCCGTTTATGTAGTCCACTTCGCTCTTTCCGCCCCTTTTGACGTCGGTCTGCATGGATGAGTGCGGCTTGCGATGGTTTGTCAGTATCCTTGGCATCGAGAGTATGGCCCACCATTTCTTGATGAATGTGCGGTAGTGGAAGCACTTTACTATATCGATTCCCTGTACGGGGTCGAAGTCGGCTCCTGATGCCCATCCCACCCTCATGCACTCGTTTGCGGCTTCGAGCAGTATGCCGCGGACTTTCCACGAGCCTTCGAATACATGGCTGAAGGTTCCTCCGTTAATGGTGTTCATTGCGCCAAGGGAGCAGCACACGAGGAGCCTAGACCATCGGGCGCTCCTGAGGTTGTCCTCGTAGTGGACGACTCCGGCCTTTCCGAGGAGGTTCCTTACGTTCATCAGCTGTCCTGAGGATATCCCTGGCATCCTTCCCACATGGAGGGTGAGGAAGCGGTTGTCGGAGGTGATCTCCGCAATGTCCGGCCCTATCTGGCTGGCTCCCCACTCCACGGCGCATCCCATCGCCCTGTTGGAGCCGACGACCTCGCTTATGTACTTCTCCGGGAATCCGTCCTGCAGGGTCACTATCACCCCGTCTTCCTTAAGCTTGGGAGCTATGAAGGGGACGGCCTCCTCGTTGTCGTAGGCCTTCGTGGTGAGGATTACTATGTCGTAGCCCTGGCCCATCTGCTCCGGGGAAAGGATGTTCACTTTCGGGACCGTTATCTGCCTTGTCCCGGTTATGCGGATGCCGTTCGCCATCATGGCCGCGACCTTGACCGGGTCCTTCTCTATGAGCTCCACGTCGACTCCGCTATCGGTCAGAAGTCCGCCTATGACCTTTCCGAGGGCTCCTATGCCGACTACCGCGGTCTTCAGCTTCGGTGCTTTCGAGTCCATTTCATAGAGGGCCGGCTGGGTGAATTTTTCTGCCATGGTAAGTGTGTGTTTTGCTGTCTATCTGAAAAGTCTGATGTTGTCCTTTGATACGCTTAGCCTCCCCTCCATCTCACGGGTGAGGATGTCCACTATCCTTTCGTTGACTGGCGTGGGGATGCCGTTCTCCCTTCCGAGGGTGACTATGTTTCCGTTTATGTCGTCAACCTCGCACCTCTGTCCGCGGAGGATGTCCTGGAGCATGGATGAGCGTGTATGGCGATGGTTCCGCATAAGGGAAGGCAGCCTCATTATTGCAAGGCGCTTTGATATGGGACCGCGGTAGTAGAAGCTCTTCACCAGGTCCTTCCCCTGGATGGATTGGAACGTGACACCCAGGTGGTGCCCTATATCGAAGCATTCCTTCATACTCTCAAGGCAGATGGCCCTTACTTCTCCCGAACCTTCCGATACGCTGGAATACGTTCCTCCAAGCACTGCGTTGAGAGCTGTGAACGAGCAGTCTACGGCCATCTTTCCCCAGCGCGCTGAGCGGAGGTTGTCCTCGAAGTGGATTATTGAGCCTCTTCCCAGGATGTCCCTTGCCTTTTCCATCTGGGCGGCGGAGACTCCAGGCATCTTTCCAAGGTGCAGGGACAGGAATCCTGGTTCCGAAGTTATCTCTGTCCTGCCGGGGGCGATCTTCGTGGCACCCCATTCGACCGTGCAGCCCATTGTCCTCCGCGAGCCCGCAACGCTTGCGATGTATGCGTCCGGAAATCCGTCCTGAAGCGATATTATTACTCCGTCATCCTTTAGGAAGGGAAGCAGGAAAGGCACTGTGACACGGTTGTCGAATATCTTGGTGCAAAGAAGGATGATGTCGTAGGAACCCTGCATCTGGCTGGGATACAGGGCGCTGACATTGGGGATGTGCTCGCTTACGGTGCCGGTCAGATACAGCCCGTCCGTCTTCATCGCCTCGACATGGTGCGGGTTCTTGTCCACAAGGTCGACCTTGACTCCGCCCCTCAGAAGGAGTCCTCCTATGGCTGTGCCGAGAGATCCGGCGCCAACGACCGCCACCCGGGCGTCCTGATGCGCCAGGGGAGTATGGTTTGTCGTTCCGAAGGTTTTTGATGCCATTTGCAAGTTCGTGCCAATCATACAAATATAGCAAAGTGAATGGGGAGTTCACAACTTTTCCGGAAAAAATTTAACGTGCGCTCTGGGAGATTCTGCGCAATGCCACGAAAGAAGTCCTGCCGGGGGCGCCGGCACATTGCAAATTGGCGGTCCTGATGGAGAAAAAATCGGCATTATTTTTCACCGCTCTCCTTCAAAATATAGTATCTTTGCATTTCTTATTTCAAAGGAGATTTCGGAAAAGAAGATTTATTGGAATGGAATCAAGGGAATTCGTAAGATTGGAACTTAGCAGGAGCGCCTGCATAGAGAATTACAAATATTTCAGGTCATATCTCAAGGATACCACCAAGATGCTGGTCCTGGTGAAGGCCAACGCCTACGGACACGGAGCCGTGCAGTTCGCTACCCTTCTTCAGGAGATAGGAGTTGACTACCTCGCAGTGGCCCTTCCCAGTGAAGGCGCGGAGCTGCGAAGGGCGGGGGTGACCCTCCCAATACTGGTCCTTGAGGCCGGAGCGGCCGATTTCCGTGAAATAGTCGACAACCGTCTCGAGGCGGCGATAACAGACCTGGATACGCTGAAAAGGTTTGTCGCCGTCCTTTCCGAAAGGGGCGAGGAAGGCTACCCCGTGCATCTTGGGCTGGATACCGGAATGCACCGCCTGGGATTCATGCCTTCGCAGATAGAGCCGATGGAGAAGTTCCTCTCGAGCACCCCTCTTGTGAAGGTCGCAGGAATATACTCCCATCTTGCTGCCGCGGACGAGCCCGCCCATGACGAGTTTACGCGCTCCCAGGTTGCGCTTTTCAAGGAAATGGCCGACCATATAACGGAGTCTCTAGGATACAGGCCTATGTACCATATCCTCAACAGCGCCGGATGCGAAAGGTTCCCCGAGTACCAGTTTGACATGGTACGCCTCGGAATAGGAATCTATGGCGGAAGCTGCAAGAGCTGGATAAAGCTTCACCCTGTAGGGGCCCTGAAGTGCAAGATCCTACAGATAAAGCACCTCACTCCCGAGGATGGTACGGTAGGCTACGGAAGGTGGGGCAAGATTCCTCCCGAGGGAATGACCACTGCAACCATTCCCGTAGGCTACGCAGACGGTGTCGACAGACGGCTTGGAAGGGGCAGGGCCTCCTTCAGCATAAACGGAAAGAGGGTCCCTACCGTAGGGAACATCTGCATGGACATGTGCATGATAGACGTGACCGGAACAGGGGCGCAGCCGGGTGACACCGTCACGATCTTCGGCAACGACCCCACCGTGGACGAGCTTGCCTCCGTAATGGACACCATCCCTTACGAGATACTGGTAAGCCTGGCCCGAAGGATCACGAGGATGATTGTCGACTAGGACAGCTTGCAATATAAAAAGCGAAGGCATCTGGGTTCCAGGTGCCTTCGTCATATGGATACATGTGGGTGCAGCCAAAAGCTACTCCCACTCGATTGTTGCCGGCGGTTTGGATGATATGTCATAGACAACCCTGTTCACGTCCCTTACCTTGTTTATGATCTCGTCGCTGACGCCTGCCAGGAAATCGTACGGGAAGGGGAACCAGTCCGCCGTCATTCCGTCCGTGGAAGTCACTGCGCGAAGGGCTATCGTGCATCCGTAGGACCTCCCGTCGCCAAGGACGCCTACGCTTCTGACCGGAAGCAGAACGGCCCCGGCCTGCCATACGGCCTGGTACAGGTTGGAAGCCTTCCTGGTATGGTCGGATGCATCCTCGTATCCCATGGCGGAGCAGTCGTAGGCCTTCATCGCTCGGATGAATATGTCATCAGCGTCCCTAAGTGAAGAAAGCCTTTCGGGCGTTATCTCTCCTATGATCCTTATTGCAAGTGACGGCCCCGGGAAAGGATGCCTTCCAATCAGCTCCTCCTTTATTCCCAGGGAGCGGCCGACCCTTCTTACTTCGTCCTTGAAGAGCATCCTCAGAGGCTCCACTATCTTGAGGTGCATCTTCTCCGGAAGGCCTCCCACGTTGTGGTGTGACTTTATCTTGGCTGCGCCTCCGACTCCGGCCGACTCTATTACGTCGGGGTATATCGTTCCCTGGGCGAGGAATGTGGCTCCCTCGACACCGCGGGCGTATTTCTCGAAGGTCTCGACAAACACCCTTCCGATAGTCTTTCTCTTCTGCTCGGGGTCAGTGACTCCGGAAAGGGCGGAGAGGAAAGCATCACCCTCCCTTGCTCCTATTACGTTGAGCCCCATGTCCTTGTAGGATGAGAGAACATCCTCGAACTCGTTCTTTCTGAGAAGGCCGTTGTCCACGAATATGCAGGTTAGCCTGTCTCCTATAGCCTCGTTGAGGAGTACCGCGGCTACCGTAGAGTCTACTCCGCCGCTAAGGCCGAGGATGACCTTTTCACCTCCTATCTGCTCCCTGAGACTGTCTACTGTAGTATGTATGAAGGATGCCGGGGTCCAGTCTCCCTTGCAGCCGCATATTCCTATGGCGAAGTTCTTCAGCATGCGGCCTCCCTCCTTTGTGTGGAAGACTTCCGGATGGAACTGCACCCCGAAGGTGTCCTCGCCCTCTATCCTGAAAGCTGCGTTCTCGACATCATCTGTCGAGGCTATCACCCTGAACCCTTCGGGCAGGGATGAAATCGTATCACCGTGCGACATCCATACCCTGGTTGGCGAGGACACTCCCTCGAAAAGTGGGCATGAAGGATCCTTTATCGTAAGGGATGCCCTTCCGTACTCCTTTGCAAGCGTACTTTCGACGCTTCCTCCAAGTGTCTTTGCCATGTACTGGGCTCCGTAGCAGATTCCAAGCAGGGGAACCCTGCCCCTGTACAGCGAGATATCAGGATCCGGGGCTCCCGCCTCCGAAGTGGAGCATGGGCTTCCGGAAATTATGACTCCCTTTATGGACGGGTCCAGGGAGGGTGCTTTTGAGTAGGGGATGATTTCGCAGTAGACGCCAGTTTCGCGCAGACGGCGGCCGATGAGCTGAGTCACCTGCGAGCCGCAGTCAAGGATGATGATTTTCTCTTGCATGCTTGAGTCGGCCGGTTGATAGTCCGGTTGCAGGTACAAATTTAGCGAAAAGACTCCATCCCTCAAAGAAAACATCGGGGGATGTCGCGCGCGTGCGCTACATATATATATTATATCTGATATGTCGGGAAGGAGAAGCCCTACCAGGATACTATCCCGAAACGCGGGGTGAAGGAAGCGCGTGGCGCTGCGCCCCTGAAGTAGTCCTGCTCGTCCTCTATCCATCTGCGTGAGTGCCTGAACAGGGACGCCGTCTTTGCCGGAATGCTGTCGGTGAGGTCAACGAATTCTTCAGTGGAGGAATATTCTTCGTCAAGGAGCGGAACCATCGGGGGAAGGTAGTCTTCCGAGAATGTGTAGAATGAAGGGACGGGCATTTCGACAAGGGCGAGAGTGTCGCCGGGGTAGGCGGGAGCTGCGAGGGAGGCGTTTTCCGGAATGAGCCCCAGGCGGGAAGGAATTACCGTAGAGGCCACCATTATGAGGGCCACGAGTATTCCCGCTATGCTTTCCAGCTTGCCGAATTCTTTCATTTTCCTTGAGATTGTGGGATGCCTCCATCCTTAGTCCGACCGCAAAGATAGTCATAATCATCCGGATTGCAAGCCGAAAAATCGTGAACAGGCGGATTATTTTCTTCGCCTTTGAGTCCATGTCGGGCAGGGTCTGAAAAAATATTTCAAGTTACGGATTGAATTAAGTAAATTTGCAGGATTTTTCAGAAAGACAGAAGAGTATGGAAGTTAGAAACATCGCGATCATCGCCCATGTGGACCACGGAAAGACTACGCTCGTGGACAGGATGATCTATCAGGCCAACCTCGTACGCAAGCCTGAGAACCTCGGGGAGCTCATCCTCGACAGCAACGACCTCGAGAGGGAAAGGGGCATAACCATCCTTGCAAAGAACGTGTCCGTTACTTACAAGGGGGTGAAAATCAACATAATAGATACTCCGGGCCATAGCGACTTCGGAGGAGAGGTCGAGAGGGTGCTGAACATGGCGGACGGCGTGCTGCTGCTGGTGGACGCCTTCGAGGGCTGCATGCCCCAGACGCGTTTCGTCCTTTCAAAGGCGATCGAGATGGGCAAGAAGCCCATTGTCGTCATCAACAAGGTGGACAAGCCCAACTGCCGCCCGGACGAGGTCCAGGAGGAGGTTTTCGACCTTATGTTCAACCTTGGAGCGACCGAGGACCAGCTTGACTTCCGTACGATATTCGGCAGCGCGAAGCAGGGATGGATGGGGCTTGACTGGAAGAACCCCACATCGGATATCACCGCGCTACTGGATACCATTCTAGAGGTGATCCCGGCACCGGCCGTAGTGGAAGGGACGCCCCAGATGCTCATATCCTCGCTGGAGTATTCTCCCTATGTAGGAAGGATTGCCGTAGGGCGCATAACAAGGGGGACTCTCAAGAGCGGAATGCAGGTAAGCCTCTGCAAGAGATACGATATTATAGAGAAGTCGAAGATCAAGCAGCTCATGGTGTTCGACGGACTCGGAAAGAAGGAGGTCGACCAGGTGCAGTGCGGAGACATATGCGCCGTGGTGGGAATAGATGGATTCGAGATCGGCGACACCATTGCCGACTATCTTAACCCCGAGGCCCTTCCTCCCATCTCAATCGACGAGCCCACGATGAGCATGCTCTTTTCCATAAACACATCCCCCTTCTTCGGAAAGGATGGAAAGTACGTGACTTCGAGGCACCTGAAGGAGAGGCTTGACAGGGAGCTGGAGAAGAACCTGGCCCTCAGGGTGAAACCCGGTGTCAACGCTGATTCTTTTGTTGTTTACGGAAGGGGAGTGCTCCACCTTTCGGTACTTATCGAGACCATGAGAAGGGAAGGCTTCGAGCTACAGGTAGGACAGCCCAAGGTGCTTGACAAGACGATAAACGGGCAGAGGTGCGAGCCTATCGAGGAACTCTCCATCGAGGTTCCCGAGGAGTTTGTGGGAAGCGCCATAGAGCTCTCCACCAGGAGAAAGGGCGCTCTTCTGAGGATGGAGCCGAGGGGTGACCGTACGCTTCTGGAGTTCGAGATACCTACAAGGGGGCTCATGGGACTGAGGAGCAACCTTCTTACCGCCACCCAGGGCGAGGCTGTCATAGCTCACCGCTTCAAGGAGTACCAGCCCTTCAAGGGCGAGATTGCCAGGAGGAACAACGGCTCTCTGGTGTCCCTCGAGACAGGCGAGGCCATAGCATATTCTATGTTCAAGCTCCTTGACAGGGGAAGGTTCTTCATCGATCCGGGCGAGGAGATATACGGAGGCCAGGTCGTAGGGGAGCACACCAGGGAGAGGGACCTCAACATAAACATCTGCAAGACAAAGAAGCTCACTAACGTGCGTGCTGCCGGAAGCGATGAGAAGATAATACTTCCCCCTCCGGTGAAGTTCTCCCTCGAGGAGGCTCTCGAGTACATTCAGGACGATGAGGTGGTTGAAATCACTCCTCATCACATGAGAATCCGCAAAATTCTGCTGGATCCCCTTGACAGGAAGAGAAAATCTGGAGAAATTGATTGAGAATCCAAAAGTTTTTCCTAACTTTGCCCTCCCTAAAAAAATGCCGATGGCCCAATACGTCATACAACTTGGCGCACTTCCCCTTGGAAAGAGCAGCTACAGCTGGCATGTAGGGAAAGAGTTCTTTGAAGAGAATCCTGAAATTCTGGACGCAGACGTCGCCGTTGAGGCTGTCCTTGTGAAGTCCCGTACGTCTGTGAAAGTCGACTGCACGCTCAAGGGACATGTCACGGTCCCGTGCGACAGGTGCCTTGAACCGCTGACCATAGACGTGGACTCGGATGCGGCGCTTGACGTAAGGCAGGGTGAAGAGCCTGACGATGTTCCGGAAGACGAGAACGGAAGGGAGGTCCTGTTCACAGATGGTGAACTTGACATGGCGGTGGTAATCTACGACTACACCTGCCTGGCCGTCCCTCTGCAGCACACCCACAGGGAAGGGGAGTGCAACCCGGATGCGACAAAGTACCTGTCCGGTGACGATCCTTCCCCGGATGAAGAATCACCTGCGATGGATACTCCGTTCGCACAATTGAAGGATCTTTTCAAGGACAGGAACTGAGTAATTTAAAAAGTAGAATAAAATGGCACATCCTAAACACAAACTCTCCAAGCAGAGAAGGGACAAGAGGAGAACTCACGATTTCGCCGCCGTTCCCACGCTTGCGACATGTCCCAACTGCGGGGCTACAGTAATATACCACCGTGTATGCCCTGAGTGCGGTTACTACCGCGGTCGTCAGATAATCGAGAAGAGCGTTGAGTAAGCTCTCTTGAAATGGCCCTATAGTTCAACGGATAGAACGGAAGTTTCCTAAACTTTAGATAGAGGTTCGATTCCTCTTGGGGCTACTTGAAATCCCTCTGGAGTGCGCTCTGGGGGGATTTTCGTTTTTATTCATGTCCTTTTTGGCGAGTTGGCTGCGCTTCTGTGGAAATGATGTCTTCGGTTGGTTTTCTCTTGGATTTGGCATATCTTTGAAAAGGCCATTCCGGAAGCGCCATTTGTTTTTCCCTGACTTGGCTATATTAACATGAAAAAATCATTCTCCATATTTTCTTTAGTCATCCTTGTCATGGCTGCCATGTCATGCGGCGGTGGAAGGACGTTCCGCTTGCTTGAGGATATCGAGGGCTATATCGAGACAGACCCGGACAGCGCATTTCACGCAATCCGTAAAATCCCCGAAGAATCCCTTTCATCAAAAAGGGAGAAGGCTATGTACTCGCTTCTATATGCCATGGCTCTGGACAAGAGAGTCATCGACACCACGGATATAAGCATAATTGCCCCTGCCGTCGAATACTTTGGCCGCTCATCGGACAGGGAGCATCGCATGAAGACCATGTACTATGCCGGAAGAATCTACGAAAATGATGGAGATGTCAGCAATGCGATATCCTATTACAACATGGCTCTAAAGGACACTCTGGAAACCGACTACAGGTTCAAGGCTTTGATATTTTCAAGTCTCCGCAGCATTTACAATCTCAATTATGACAGTCCGGAGGAGCTAAGATTCGCTGAGCTCACCTATGATAATCTTAAAAAACAAGATAATGCGAAGGACTTGGCCTATGCCAGATACTATCTTGGTATGGCCTATCATAATGTTGAGGACTTCAGGAAGGCTGATTCCATTTTTAGCGAGGTGTATTCTGGCAGGGATTCAACAATCAGAATAGCTTACCAGGCAATGATAAAGCAGGCCGACAACGCCCTTTACATGAAGCCGCCACAATATGACAAGTCTGCCCGCCTTTATGAGTACGCCATGTCAAAGGGATGTTCCATGACTCCGAAAGACTATTACACGTACGCCTATGCGCTCATCCGGGTTGGGAGGATGCAGGAAGCGGACAAAATAGTGGCTCGCCTTGAAGATCTTGGTGCTTCGGATGGCAATACCGCATACTGGCGTTACAGGATTGCTGAGGCCAAGGGACAGACAGGAGATGCACTGGAGTTCCTTAAGGAATCTCTGGACCATTCAAACGATGTTGTTCGCAAACAGCTGGCACAGTCTGCTTCCAAGGCCCAGGGTGCATATTACAACCTTCTATCTGACAGGAACGAGGATAGGGTGAGGATATACCGCATGCGGATGCTGGTTATCGCAGTGTGTTCTGCAGTATTGATCTTTGCGCTATGGGTGCTGTATCGGATGAGGGCGAGGAAGGTGAAATCGGAGCGGGAGCGTTTGCTTGCCCTTGTGGATGAATCCGACAAGATGCTGAAGGATGTATCCGAAGGGTCGGAAAGGATGAGAGGTACTATTGAGAACATACGTAAAATGTATGTCACAATGTACCAGAGCAAGTTTAGGGAGATAGGAAAGTATGGCCAGGCTTTTTCATCCAGCGATACCAATAAGATGAGGGATAAGATGAATGCGGATTGGGAGAAGGAGATCAAGACCATACTAAAGGAAGTTGCAAGCGACACAGAAGGCCAGTCAAAGTTCGAGGGCAGGATAAACAAGGACCTTGATGGCGTGATTGGCAAGATCAGGGAAGATTTTCCATCTCTGTCAGAAGAGGACATAAGGTTCCTTACCTATGTCATAGCTGGTTTTGACAATACGTTTATAGCTGGCGTAATGGACCTGTCAAAGGAGAATGTCAGAGTGAAAAGGTCCCGTCTTCGCAGCCGTATTCTCGGCAGCGAGGGACGCAATGCGGATCTGTACAGGATCCTGCTCTAGAAAAGCGTTACAGGTTAGGGAAAAATATTATAAGTTGTTGGATATTAGAGAGATAATAGTCCAGCGCTATGTTTGTGCCCGATATCTTCACAATATGGCTAACTGACTGATATTTTGTCTGTTACAGAGATTAGAATTTTCTGCTTTGTAACGCTTGAAATATCGCGATTTTCGTTTTGTCTGATGGGCCTTTATATTTGTAAAAAAACAACATGAAAAAGCTTATTGCACTCATCATCCTCACCTTCACCCTTTCGGCCTGGGCCCTTTCGGCACAGACAGTCCAGCAGCCCGTCAACAGAGGGAGGGTAGAGGTTTCAATCAACCAGAATTTCCTGTACGGGAATACGCACAACCTCATGGGATTCGCAGCCGCACAGATAGGCTACAACTTCAGCGAGAACCTCAAGGCCTACCTCGACGCATCCTTTGGAAGGAGCCTTGTAGACGGAATACACAAGACACAGGTCTACTCACTTATGCTCGCGCACGAACACATGCTCTCCGACAAGGCAGGCATACAGTTCGGTGCAGGCCCTGCGCTCCTGAGGGACCTGCAGGACGACGGCTCATATAAGACAAAGCCGGCAGCCACCCTTGAAATCCAGCAGAGGCTCTACCTTTCCACAAAAAGCTTCGTGGGATTCAGCGCAAAGGCCTTCATTGGAAAGGAATGCACCCAGGGTTCCTTCATCGGAGTTTCGTGGGGTTCAAAATTCTAACCTGATAATGATAGAATAGGGCATCTCCGGACTCTGCCAGGGATGCCTTTTCCTATGCTATGGAAATCAAGCTTTTCCCGAAAAACATGGATGCACTCTCCTTCAAGGAAATGCTTCTTGAAGGCATATGTCAGGGCAAAGACGGCCTGCAATGGTCTTACGCTGCCATAGACGGCTCCGAAACCATATCCCCGATGCATGGCAGGAATAAAGCCATTGTACTGTTCATTGTGGATGCAAGCCAAAGCGATTGTGTCATTTTCAGCCCTGTAAGATACCATGGCAGCATTCGTCCCGACCTGAAGACAAGTTGCAAAAACGTAGGATGCCTCATTGAGATGCTCTGCCTTTCTTTCATTGATGACATCTCCAGCATCACTATTTCGGTTTAGGGCCTTCCGAAAAACTACATGGTATCGTCCACAAGGTCCTTCACCTTCCTTGCCGGGACTCCTACGACCACGCAATTGTCGGGAACATCCCTGGTAACCACGGCTCCCGCTCCGACAACGCAGTTATACAAATGTTTTGATAATAATACAGAACGTACAGGCCGGCGAAAACTAAGATAAAAGTGAGCGGGAACTTCCATTCTGTTGAAGGGCGGACACTTACGCAGTCATCGGGAGCGTCATACAGACGACGATAAAGGACAAGAAAAATCCGTTAGACGTGCTCTTGCTAGCCACACAGCTAGCATTGAAGTAGGCCACCACCCTATGTCGGGCGGACAGGAATAACTCCGGAAAATATTGCAGGACTACCGCAGAATCGCTAACTTAGCAGTAGAGGAACCTGAGTAGTTACTTTTTTTAGGCAATTATATACATGTTGACCGAAAACGTTGTAAATAGTTGAAAAGCACGATTTTGCCTACTTTTGAGTACTTATTATTCAAAGGCTTGCAAGTCAAAGCGTTACTAAAAATCTCGGTCAACTGGTATATAGGTCCCCATTTTATCCGGAAGTTGGGATAATGATGGTTATCCCAACTTTATGATTATCCCAACTTTTCATTCAAACGTATTGACCTACAATAGGTATAACTATAAAAAGTTGGGATAATATTATTGCTACTTCGATACCTTTCCCTTCAGATTCAGCAAGGTTATGATATCTGCATACTCGGGATCTCTCCATTTTTTAGGCATGCAGTTGACCGTCTCATCCGCCATTTTCTCCATAGCCTTTAGTTTGTCTTCGAAGGTGACGGTTTGATATATCATTGTGGACTGTATGCTGCTATGTCCCAATAGCTCCATGATTTCAGGGATGTTTACGCCATCCTCTCTCCAATGTGTGGCTCTTGAGTGGCGGAAGATGTGCGCATGCATATCCAGCGGGACATCCGGACACTTCTCATGCGCACTCTTCGCATACAGCCTCAACCTCTTGGCGAAGGCTTCCTGCGACAGTTTTGCCTTCATGTGGTGATACGGGGAGTAGAACAGAAGATCGTCTTTCCTACGCATCTTACCATGGAACGCAGCGATATACTTCTGCAGCAGCTCAACGAGACTGTCATCAATCGGTATAGTCCTTAACTTGTTCCCCTTACCAATGACACGTACGGAGTGCCTGCCCTCGAAAAGGGTGATGTCCCCGATCTTGGCGGAGAGCATCTCGTCCAGTCTCATCCCCGTCCAGTAAAGGAATGCCATCATGGTATAGTCCCTGAACCCGACCCTCTTGCTGCAGTCTGGTTCGCCAAGCAGCGCCCTTATCGCATCCCTGCTGATGCTCCTGACTTCACGAGAAGGCCCCTTCATGGGCTTGAGGAACCTGCGGGCGTCGTTCGCCAGGTGGGCCATCTCAGACCTTTCCCCTCCGAAGAACTCCAGCATGTTCTTTATGGCGGCTATCCTTGCGTTGCACGTGGAGGCCGTGTTGCCCTGCTCTTTCATCCATTTCTGCCATTCCCTCAGGCTTTTCACTGAGAAGCAGTCCGCACTGATCGTATAGCTGGTCACATTCTTCTCCTGCATGAGGAACGTGGCGAACCGTGCTAGGGATTCTTTGTAGGAGTTTATGGTGCTAGGGCTCTGCGACCCTATGAGCGGCAGGTGGGAGTGCGCCCATTTGTACATGAGTTCGCATATCTTTACTGATTCCTGCGCCTCGATCACCTTCTTCTTACTCTTCCCCATAGCATGTCTCGTCTTCTCCGTAGCGCAGCATCTCCGCGAAAGACGGGCCGCTCATCTCTACGATCTTGTCATGCAGCGCGGGGATGTAGTGGAAGTACTTGCAGGTCACGTCTAGGGAACTGTGCCCCATGGCCCTTGACAGGAACATCAGCCTTCCGTTCATTTCCGCCTCCTTCCCTGCCATTGAGAGTATGTTCACCGTGGCGAACCTGTGCCTGAAGTCGTAGGCCCTAGCCGGCTCCTGGCTGACCTTGCACCATATCCCGTCTTTGACAGTTTCGATCGAATAGGATACCCCTAACTCCCTCACCCCTCCCGTAGGCCAACCTCCACAGGCCCAGATACATCCCTGCACCGGCGGTGCAGGGATTTTTTTACAGGATAATTTGGAAGTTACAAATATTTTTGCTATTTTTGTAGTATCGTAGTTATCAAGCACTT
>Ga0181612_121720_pt1 | contig 40795 bp, 13 predicted proteins | sample HoacroProtozoa21_FD_119630 | JGI IMG/M metagenome (GOLD analysis project Ga0181612, IMG submission 119630) | Hoatzin crop microbial communities from Cojedes, Venezuel. Combined Assembly of Gp0051906, Gp0051904, Gp0051908
TATTATCTCTTAGTATTTTACCTCTTCAGAGCACAGACAATCTTTCTTATACAGTGGTTGGTAGCACAGGGGTTGGATCTGTAACTATAATATTATTATTATTTACCAATGCTGCTATGCCAGGCACACTGTAAAAACTACGCACTATTTTTCTCAGAGGACTAACACGGCTGAAAAAAACAATATGACTAAGACTGTTTTGGGAGTGCATTTATAAGACAGAACCACATGACAACTGCCTGCCTCTATGGCGTGACAGTGAGTTATCTATTATAATAGGCAAAACACATTATTAGCATGGCTATTTTACATATGAATAAAGTATTAGCTCTCAAAAAATCCTTTCCAGTAAACCCAGAGTTCAAAGTAAGCTTTAAACAAGGCCCTTTAAAAAGTTCAGTTTCTTATATTAGAAATATTAAGTGTTTTGTTTTGAATCCTATAGTAGTAAAGCATACTTCGCTGTGAATGAGGGCTCTTGGTTCTTAGTCATGCCTGCTACAAGGATAATTTTTCTACAGAATTAATGAGAAGGGTAGCTGAAGAGTAACTATAGAAATCAGTGCAAGAGCTAAGAAATTCTCATGATGGAAAAAAGTAACACTGGCTTTCTGGGAGTATATAAAAATAAACCACTGTCCTTTACTGAAGTCTTTAGTCTCACTGTACCACTGTAGCGAGAGCGTAAGTTTTGTTCTGCCTGCAGACACAGACGCCTCTGTACTGGGTTGGTTTCAGAGGCAGAAACGTCACGCTAATAAGCAGAGAGACTACACTGGGCATATATGTGCGCGCACACACACACCCACCCCCCCCTTCCAGTCTTGCCTTGGTAAGCAGGTATGTCTTGTGCCAAAAATCCATGGGATATGCAGGATGACAGCATTTCCCTCCCTTTTTAGTGGGATAACCAGCTCATTAAATCTTAACATGAAGGTTATTTTATTATGAAGTGACAAATCTAAAGATTTACTTCCCCATTCTTCACCTGCCTTCTCGCTTCTGCTTATTCCTTTGTATTTGTTAATGGGCTTTCTCTTGTTATATAATCCTGTCAAGAGCGTAAAAATATCTCTCAGGACTGCTCATTTGGTCTAAATCATTCAGTCTGTACTGGTGACACGAGAAGGTGTACACGCCACGGTTGATGCAGAGCAGGAGTTCTGTCCTATACTCCAGTAATTGTCACTGCATGATAGGAAAGTGTAAGATTTAATAAGGTCATAAAATAGAATGGCATGAGGTAGTGTGATAGGTATTTTTTTTCATTAACATTCAGAAAATCTGGATTCAGTGGGACAATAAATTACAGCAATTGAGCAGAAATGACCCATTTGATTATTCATCACTTTCCAGCAAACCAGTGAAAGCAGCAGGGCTGGAAGCACCTCTACCATCACAACAGCAAAAGTAAGTATTGTCAGTAGTGTTAAAACCATTATTCCCTATGCCAGCAAGCTGTCTCTGGTGATTTCTAGAACTAGAATCGTACTCTGAAGTAGTAAGAAAACTGAGTCTTTGCAACTAGTCTAGTTTTGAAGGTAATGAAAGTAGCAAAACCAAATATTTCTATAAAACATGATGTGCATCAGCTTTAAAGTGCTGAGTACTGACTACTGATTGTTGGGTTATTGCAAGTTTCCAATGCAGATGCCTAAATCAACACTCAGGTAAAATAAAAATAATTTAAAAAGAAAAATAAAGATATTTAATTGGATTTTTCCTTTCACCTGTTTCCAACTCAATAATACAGACCCCTCAAAGACTTCCACGTACCAGTGCTGGAAGCTGCAAGACAGGCGTTAAAAACTCTTAGCCAGAGTGGAAAAGAAGCTGAAGGACTGAAGACGAATGCACTGAAATTCCTAAGCATAGACACCTACATCTATTATTGTTCATTACTACCTTTCCTGCAAGCTCTTCAGCTTCCTCTGCTGACCACACTTGTCACGTTTATCCCAAGTCCTCTGTGTGTTTGCTCTGTGTGGTGTTGCCCAGGTCCCTTTCCCTGATTCTGGTACATTATAACTTCTATTGCAGCAGCTGGCATTTACATTGTACATAGACATGACGCTTGCATCCACATCCAAAAATCCAAAAGTGATGTAGAAAAGTAAGGGTAGAATAAGTCCAGGATCACTCTTGTGCCCCACTGCCTCATACTCACATTTTCATTTGCTTTCAACTCCAGCCATATGACGTTCTAAAGATTAAACCATATGAAAGCACTCAGCAGATACCTGATTCTCTCTTATTTGTTGTACTCTGCAAGAAGGAGCAAAACAGTTGCTCTTCTCCTCAAAGTGAAAAGGAGGAGATCCAACACACTACTGGTAAAAGCAGTTCAAACTACTCGATACTTTTGCTACAGATAGGTAGGAGATATGCTGCTCAACTCTGACAGTCCTTCGCTGTTGAAGAACTAAACCTTTAAAACTAAAGAAACCACTTCAGCTTCTCTGATATTTGAATGAGTTGAAGACAACATTTGAAAATTTATTATCAAATAAGACATCAGTCTACTTAGACACATTTCTCCTTTGTGCGTATTTCAGGGCTGTTACTTCTTCTGTCTTCATTATTGTTTTCACTATTTCTGAATAATATGGGCATAAAGATTGGGGTCTGTTGCTAAAAAAGTGACAACACCCACTACTGAAAGGAGTAGTAAAAAAGCAAACATTTTATATCATGCTTCTTGTAATGAAGTAAAAATATTAAAAGAAAATGATCGTTTGAATAAAATACGAATGGAAAAAATCATGACTCTATATAACAGCACATAAAGATAGATACACATTACATAATCTCTGTAACTCCCACAGAGGGAGGAGAAGAACGGTTTTATTCTGAAGTTACAGACCTGGGAATATGAATATCAAGTCATTTCTCAAATCTACACTTGGAATAGTCAGTTTTCTTGCAGTGTCTTGCCTTATCTATCTAAGACTATAATATTTCCCTAATGCAGACAGAGATGTCCTAGAAAGAGAAGCCCACTCCAAAACATGGCATTTTCATTCTCACCATCACACCGTTACTCCCCTCCTCCTGCTGTCTCTACTTCCTTGACCAGTCTGCTCTGATTTTACCTTTTCCCTAAAGCAAACTTCTTTTAAGAACTGCAGGTGCTCAGTCTTTTCTATTGACTGTGAATGCATCCAGAGCGGTAACACTCCCTTAAAACAAAGTAAAAACAAAAACCACTTTACACTTTTCCTCCAGCATTCCCTTCCCCACACAAACATTCTTCTCGTTAAAGCAGTCACAACTAGACTGCTGTTAACTCCCTTTATTTTATTCTATTGCGTTGTCAAAGCTATGTGCAGCTCCTGAAGCAACTCACAACTAGAAAGATAAAAACATACCTTAAAACCACACTCACTTTTCCCCCCTGTATGAAAATACAGCTTTCCCTAACACCACACGAGGCACATGTTACATCCCTTCCAAAAGCTCCGCATCCAAGTCTTGCCCCATGAGACACCCATCACTGAAAAATACATGAACAATTATTATCACTCTCGTGAGTAATGAGAGTTGCTGGGACGCACACGCCATTTGAAATAATCTGACTTTTTAAAGGTGCTAATTAGAAGCTGAGGTCTTTTGAGAAATGTCATACCATTTGAGGGCGATGAACAGTGTTGAAAGTAGGACCCTCAATTTCTTCATCCCTATTTCATATATATATATATATACACACAGAGATACATTTTCCCTCTCATTACGTCAAAACATTTGGTTTCGCTTCCTAGAAGCTTGCCCACGTCTAGCAATTATTTACTACTCATTATCACAATCTTCTTCTTATCACAGCCATCTACAAAACTGACAGATTCGGGGAACTGGGACTGAGTAGGAAAACAGCAACAGAGATCCTGCTTTTATGAAAACACCAATAATATTAAAATTCAAGGGAAGAAAAAGTACACTAAGCTTAGGCTTGATTTACAAACTTTTTGAGGAAGCAACAGTTGTTCTTTAAAGGATGTGTTATGATCAAACTACAGGGCAGTATAGTGGTGAAACCTCTGTACTTAACATTTATGGGGAAAAAGAGCTTAACAGTTTTGCTGCATACAAATTCAATTAAAATTTGACTTAGGGAAAGGCACTGTGATTTTTTTTCCTTGCATCTTGTCCTTCACTAATTACTTTTTCTTTTTAATACTCTCTGCCATCTAATACACTTGGAGAAAAATCTTTGCAAATAGCAGCCTCATTAAAACCCTGCAATACAGTTTACCGAGATTAGAGACGTGTACAAAAAAATAGATGCTGGTTTTTAAAAAGTGCATTTTCCCCTGATACTCCTTGAAGAATAAGTTACATGCTGTAATTTTTCTGAACGGGTGAAGAAAGCATTATAAAATATCCTAGACAACCATGCACCATTTTCATACGTGCTTCTTTTAATCCCACAGTACATGGTGCTATTATGCATGCAAAAAGGTAATGAGGCAGCCAAAGGTTATTACTAGGGACACTACTGGAATGATGAGGCGCTGCCAATGCAGAAGACTAACCTCAGGCCATTTGAAATTGAAATTTTTGGTTAAATTAATAACTCAGCATGAGACCAGACAGTAATGCTGTCTGTCCCCTGCAGGGCTGAAAATGTCCTTTGACATTAATAAAAAAAAAGGGAGGGGGTGTTACCTGTGAAGACACACAGAGAAGCAATCCTCTCAGCTGTGTTGGTGCCACAGAAATGGGGGAGGTGGGAAACAAACGGAGTAAGACAGTGCCCTTCCTCGACTACTTGACAAGCCAAGTGAATGCTCCTGCTGACTGTGGATAAGTTGCAAGAGGAAGCAAATAACTCCCTCCATCCTTCCCAATACTTTCAGGAAATTTTTTTGATCGCTAACAAGGGAAATTGCCTCATTATCCTTATTATTATTCATATCGGCACCAGAAATTTTCTGAGGTATCTTGCAAAGCATTTTAAAAAAAAGCCGTGCTCCCAGACCTGAAGAGTTTACAGTCTAATTTACACATGCAGCTCTAGGTCAGAGGCACAAACTGCATCTATGAAGATGGGTGAGGAAAGACAAAGATTAGAGTAGTAACATCACACCGTTAATTCGCGGTTTCTATGTGCAAAGCTAGGTGCAATGTTTGGCTGAACTGGTGATATCTAGACACCCAAGACAGACCTCTCTTCGTTGAAAGAGATGAAGAAGGTAAAGAGAATGTAGGGGGAAGAGAGAGGAGGAATATATTAATAAACAACATGCAGAAATCAAATAATATTGCAATATTAAGCTGGCAGCAATTCTAATAAGAGCTAAACTGAAACAGGTTTGCGGAAGGGAGGAAGGGAGGAAAACAAAGACAAGATTAAAATAACTCACAGCAAATGTCAGAAGACTGTGATACAGCTAAAGATCTCATCCACTGAAGCAAATGCAAGAAGCCAGGAGATAACTAGATGAGAAACTACTGCATGAGTGACAGGGAGTCACTGGGAGAAGGTATATTGCATCCTATTAATTTTCTTTTGGAAGAAATCTGTGGGCATATCTACCTTGTCTTGCATTGGTCAGACTGGTCCGAAAGTTGTGCATGGCCATGTCTGCACTAACACCCTATTTCTACTGCAACTGTCTCTTAGGTCTGTCTGGATTACACTAGCAAAAATCTGGTCTGTGGATATTTGGAGGTAACTTATCAGCTTGAGCCTCTGAGTCTTCATCATGGCAAAAGTAGGGGACACATTCTCCTTACAGACAGCAAACGGCTTGTTGCTTTACAGACACTGCTGCTGTTTGCGTATTTCTGTATTATGAAGCAGCCTTTTGCCTTCCGTAGTACAGTATCTGTGCACGGTCTCTGAAGTCTCACTTATTATTCTGTTAGACTTTAACGGTGTTCATAGGTTGTTTAGGATTAATGAGGCAAAAGTCCTCAATCAAGAAGCAATTTAAGAGCACATTGCTAATTCCACAGAGTTCTGTAAATGAACTAATTCAATACTAGTTGACCTTTTTATTTTGGTGGATGATTTGTGTCTGTATTCTCCCTGACCGGTGCCCTTAAGCAGTGACAATTTGGAAGGGCATTTCTGGCCCAGTGACTGAAATCAATCACATTACAAGCAAGATGAACACGCAAGTCAGGAGCAAAGACACTTTAAAAATGTACTGGCATGCAGCCCAGTGGTATGAGGATTATGGCAGTGTCTATCTGGGTAAGTAAGGAACACAGTCCCTTCAGATGGTCAGGACGAAAGGCAGAACAACCCAACTGATTCATTTTTAAGTCATAAGATGGTGTGTCAGGAATGTTCTGCAATGGTTCTTTCTTGCTTAGCGTTGAGAGTTACTGTCTCATTGTAGCAGCTGGCAGAAGCCGGCAGCACTCAGACGCTGGCCCTTCTCATTCTGCCTTGGGGCACAGCAATCCCAAGTGCATTAGACATGCACACTGTGGTGAAAACGGGCAGAGAGCTTACAGAACCTTATTTTGCTATTGGTACAGCATTACCACATGACGCTATCTGCAACTGGCTAGACCAGTGATCGTGATCCCTCATGTACCCCAAATCACCATTTTGCTATCATCAAAAGACAAAGAAAATATTAGCATTTATGTCAGGATGGTAGCAGTTGGTTGTTCTTCAGGTCATTACATTAACTACCGCAGTAAGGACAGAAGACTAGACAGACACTTGGAGACACACACTAACTAGAGCTTATGAGAAAATTGAAACAATTATCTTTTTAATAAAAATGAGATAAATACTTCATAGTAAAACTCTGCACTACAACTATGTACTACCATAAAAAAATAAAAGATAAAGCAAGTAATAATGCGAGTTACACTAAAATAATACTTAGATTCAGAGAAACCTTCTTGCTACTTTCTAGCCCTGCGAAGCTAGGCCAGATGTAAGGTATTGCTGAGTACTGACATCCCCAGCAGTATATGCACCCTCACACGAAGGTGAGCAGGACAGAAAAGAACACCACAAGCCCCAGAAAGAACTAATGTTAAGAAGCTTAGGGAAGCAATAGCTTTGTCTAATCCAAAATGGCTCTTTTATTCTCTGTGTTTCTCATGATAATTAAGATGAGATCTGCTGAAATAATGGCAATGAATAGCCGGCATTTATGTTAGTTTCCAAGAATACGAGGCGGATTATTGCTTTGTTCACATTTACTTTTTCTTACAACAGTGATGAGGTTGTGAATTAACACACACAATTAGGGCCTCTCCTTTCTTTATTCTTTTTTAAATATGACAAACCTTTACAAATACTCATTATTCTATTAGCAGAAGGTTGCTAATTTTACTCCAGATTAATGTATTCCTGTTGTGATGTAGATTGTGGTTTATAATGCAGTTTAGCTAGCTTTCTCCTTCCCTCCTTTATGACTGATTTCAATAGCCTTTGTGGATAACATTATTAAAGTAAGTAATAAACAGTACAACCTTGCAATTGAAGATATGCACTTCTCCCGACTGACAAACATTTATCATTACGTCTTCACCTCTCATTTAGCAACCAGAAAGCCAAAGATTAAATACAGGGTTCCATACTGTAGACCCAGCAGCTTTTCAAGCTTTGCACCAATGCAAAGCAGCTGCAAATAATGGCTGGCTGGTGTACAGGACACAGAGGAAAACCAGGAGAGTCCATCTACTAGTAAGGATTTTAAAATCTTACTAACGTGAACTGAAATTTACAGCGGCAGGGAGTCCAAAAACAGTTTCTGTCTTCTAGCTCCAGAAATAGGCATTATACAAACCAACCAACCTCTCAACAAAGTCTTAGCGAGCCATAACTGTCAAAGCACCAAGTGACTCCGCCCAATGAACAGTTCAGTCCCACTCTCGTGTGCTTTACACTAATGCGTTTTCAGCTCACATTTCTAACTCGTGGAACACATAACTGTGCTTCGTTCTTGTCAGCTTGCAAGTGGTAATTTGAGAAGCTATTGCAACTGCATGGCTTGCAACAGTCCTTCCTCGGAGCAAGATTAGATGGTATCTTCTGGCCCCCAGAGCGCATTATTAAGAGGGAGTGAAGGAAGTATAAAAAGTAGACAGAAACTCTTAAGAAATTCAAAGTGTAATCACATGTCACTTTTGTAGTGCAAAAGCTGCTCTGGAAATGCTAATTTTACATAAACTCAGTGGTAAAATAGAAAAGTAAAAATAATGTGTATCATGTTCACTCACAGATGAACAGATGAATCTTGGAAATGCTGGAATAAAAACACTACATGATAAAAGCAAGCTCACTTAAATAAAATTTTTTAGTTGCCAAGACAATTGCTCTGATCAATATTACTATAGTTTATACCTGGATCAAAGCCATGCTTCCCACAATGTTGCAAGAGAGGTACAATCAATTTGGCTGGTTGCAGTGCTGAATGGGAGAAAACAGGGAGGGCAACAGAGCTGCAGGGAGTGTCTGAGCAGGTGAAGATGTGTAGAGGGTAGCGGATGGGAGAAGAGAAAGTAGAGGAGGGGCTTCCTTAAAGTTAAAGGACAGGATTGAACTAGGAAAACAGAAAGCAAAAAGCTACAGCAACACTTTAAAGCAGTTAAAAAATAAAGCAGTGCCCTGCCTTGTGGAAGAGATGTGACCCTAAAGACAAAACACAGGGTTGCAACTTGCCTTTTTATATTACCCATCTTGTCAGTTCTCTCTATCTTCCCTTACAAATACCCTTAAATATGTGAGGTATACTGTTGATGTCCTTCCTTATAATAGAATCAGTAATATCTAAACACTGAAGTAAATTAACAGTACCATTTCATGTGATTGTCTAATAAAGAGGAAAAAACAACCTCGTACTTCAAGACATACCATCTACTGGATGAGTTGACAAAGGCATGAGATTGCGGTTTTTTGAAGTGACAAGCACTTTCCCAGGAATTTTACCCATACCTTAAATGTTAAATCAGACATAAAGTTCCATCACAGATGAAAGTTCATGCCCCAAAACAGCTGCAGTAGGCAATGCAAACACTCTGGCCGCCTGTCTGCTGTTAATGACTCTTAAGAACACAACTGGGGCAACTCTAGATGTAGACATATACAGTAGGTCTTGCTCAAACTCTCCTTCTTTCCCTGACCTCCAAGACTGGCACCCTGATGTCAGCCAGACCTATTAATTCCTACTCCCGGGGCAAGCAGGGAAAATTCTAGAGCTGAGAGATGGCTACTCTGACAGTCTAACATCTCAGATTAAATTGAACAGAATTTCACAGGAAAAGGAAGAGAACTCTGTGTAAAATGTCAAACAGGAAAACAGATTTTTCAGGAAGCTCAAAGCGAAGTGATCATAACACAGAATTATATTGGTTTTCTCAGTGGTTAAGTGTAGTTGACTTCTACGTATTTACTTGCCTTGTAAACATTTTCCAGTGTTTAAGCAGAAAACCTTATACAGTTTGCATTTAGTCTGTGAAACTCAGTAGACAAAAAAACATTTTTAAATTGAGAGGAGATTTTAAAGCTATTAACCATATTTTTCTTTCTTTTTACAAGACAAAACACATTTAATGTCATGCTTCGCAGCCTAAGTGATTGTGGACTGGAGTGGGAAGAATTGTTGCCCTGTCCCATTATGCACATTTACACAGCTGGACAAATCTGTAAGAGCCACGTGAAGAAAATTCACAGGACCTGGGACTCAAAACACATTATTTCTAATCCCAGTTCAGCTACAGAACATGTGAGTGACTTGAGCAACTTTATTCTAAAACAGGGAGCATTTTCCCACATCACAAATGTTTAACAAGCCAAGACACTCATTTTACCTCATGTCATAGATATATAAAAGAATAACTATACATCCCCTCCTTTTACACAAAGCTTAATTAGGTTAAATACATTTATTACTTCATAACTTTTCTGCTCATCCATCAAGCTAAAAAATACTAGAGAAAAGTTTAAATTACTAGTTTTTATTTACTTGCTCATAGTTAGGTTCTCTGGGAAGCCTTTATTAGGCTCAGTTTGAGAACAGCCTCTTGCAATACACAGTCACATCGGATTACTGCTCCTTGAAGACCTATGTAATGAAACGGACACATCTCCTTCTGCTTTCATTCTGTGTTCTTGCTGTAATTATACACATTGTCCGTTATGAAACCTTGTCATGTTGTCACAAGTGGCCTCTGTGCTGAACTTTGCCTTGTCAAGATAGCTTTATCATTCATAAATATTTCAATGAGAATGAAAGACTGCTTATGAAAGATTGATTTCTTACAGTTCACTGACCCTTCCTTCGAGGCCTTTTATTAAAATTAGAGTAAACCCATCCTAGAAATCTGAGCATTAATTGTTAATATTACAGGCTACTGAAACATAGAGTCCTCAAGGAAAAAAGATACATTGCTGGCTTAAAGTGATACATCACTGTAGAAATTAAAGGCAATCAACAGAGTTTAGATATGTTAATTTTCACGTTCAGAACCAAACTGAGGTCTTTAATGCACTTTAAATTAAATCACGTAGGTTGAGTGCTTTGGAGGCCTCTTGTCAAAATTTGGTTTGAAAAATTGAACAGCAACCAGTTAGATGTTTGGGTACCCAGGAGATTTGGCTGAGCCATCAGCTGCTGCTGCCTGCTGAGTTGTCCAGATACCTCTGTTAACCATACTGCTAGAAAACTGCATCTCTGCCTTTGAATCAGCCAGAGGCACAAGATTAGGAACTGGAAGCAGTGCAGGTAGATCCTCTTTAAGATTTGACTTTAACAGGTGTTTCTGTCCTTATCTGGTGCCTCATGTATTTCAGCATTTTAAGCAGCTGCAACTTGACCAAGGGAGCAAGGATTAAATTATTTCCAGAGGTAAATTTACTGTAGAGAGAAAATATGAAAAAAAAAAGGAAAAGAAAGGAAAAAGAAAGGCCAACAGGAGGCTGTCAAGTCTGTAAATGTCTCAGACCCAGGGTTCTGTCTTTCGAATTGCACTATGCATACAGGTGATGCTACGTAAATAACAAATCATTTAGCTGATCAAAAGCATTCAGACAGCAAAGGTCTCCCTCTTTTCTTCACATTAATAATATCTTGATAATATCTTGCCTCTGTTTCTCCAGGACATTTTCCTTTTCCAAGAAAACCTCTGCTATCATCCTAAGAATATGCACATACCTCACAGACAAGGCTTAGCAACATATTTACTTGTCTTCTTTTGGGCATATTTCTGATCTATTGGGACATATTTATGATCATCAACTGATCCCTCTTTTTATTTCATATCAGTAAACACAACTAGGAGCTTCACTAAAGGCATTCAGTGTTGTATTTGTAATTTGTGTGCCACATACAAGAAGGATATATAAACTAAAAATTAATCTGATATTACTCTGTTCCTAGACATCATATTTCATCATTACATGGGCAACTGCTAATTTACATAAAAATTCTATCAAGACCCTAAATCCAACTGATCAGTTAAATGTGATCCTTCGTTGTTAAGTGGAGTTAGAGAAAGGCAGGGACATCGGTACCAGTTCAGATGTCTTTTATTTACTTAAAGTCATACTTTAATGCAGTTCTGTCAAGAATGCACACCTGTCCTTGTACTTGGCCTTATCTGCTACAGATATGCCAGATGGCTTGACAGCCATTTGGGAAGCTTTGCATGCCAGCGTGCTCACCTGCAGAACTAAGGACAGCAGCGGTGAGAGTTTTCTGCCCACTTTCACCTTTAAAAACAACTGAGTGTCAAGCACCCGGTTCAAGACAGGATGCCAAGGAACTGGGGGAAAGAGCTTCCAAGTGCTTTGCACCTGGACCACAGGTGGTTTCTTGTCAACAAGTAGAAAAATTCACAAATCGAAGAATGGTGGGAGAGTAAATTTGCTTCTGCTCTAATTCCAATCTACCCTACAGCAGAAAAATCAAAATCTCTCCACACTGTATTTACGGTTGCCTTTTTTCATCTTCTCTCTCCCCAGCCTGTGTTCTACTTTTTTTCTTTTCTTTTTTTGTCTTTTTTTTCTTTTAAAGAGCAGTTGTTTCTCATTTAAGATTGCACAACTGGTCCTTTCAGAGAACAGTTTACGCTGCTGTAGGCCCCTGAAGGTCACAGTGAGATGGCTTCTGTATATAATAACATACCATTCCTTTCCAAAGAGCTCGAAAGCCATGGCCCAATTCTCCAACAAGCTCCACACAAGCAGCACTGCCTCCCTGTGTTGGGAGCAGGAAGAATGCTCGGTCTCAAGGTAAACTGCCACCCTCCGCATTTAATCTGAGTCCAAAACAACGCTGAGCTCAGGCAGAAGGGAAAACAAGCTTCTTGTACCCATTTCAATGGAGGGAGACAGGAATCAGAGATGTGACAGAGGACCAAAATGATGGTCTCCAAAGTCCTAATTCTTGTCTGTTTTCCTCCTCTTACCTACTTCTCTCTGAGGTATGGGACACAGTGAGAGCAACATTCATTGGCAAAGCTTTGCACACTAAGGACATGCAACACATCATTTATTAGGGACAGAAAAAAGGGTCTATTTTTTGTTGGCTGCTTTTAGCAGCTACTGAGCTCCTTGGAGCAGAGATGATCTTGGCCTCAAGACAATACTACCTTCTGCTCAGATTTTCCCTGCAGACAAAACATCATTAACACTCAAAAACTAAAGTGTGTCATATTCCTACAGGTATGTTTCCAATGGTTCATTCAAAACGGTTTAAAAAAAAAGTCAAAAAACCCAAAAAACTCCACACCAAACACTCTCAGCAATTAACCAAGGATGTTGGTGAAACACAGACCTTATAATACTCCGAATTTACTTGCAATACTCATGTTTAAGTTTTTGCCAGAAATAAAACTACATTCAACACATCAATAAAAACCCTCAGGTTTGGGGAGAGGGTTAAGCTGGATATTGTACTGAACCTGTCAGCTTTGACATTCTGAAATCTAGATGAATGCAAACAGACTAAACTCTTTGTTTGCTTTAAACTACACATTGTAACTTTTCAACCTGGACCAGAAGTTTCCTTTCAGGTGGATAAACAAACAGGGGCACTTTTCAGCTCTGAACTACTCATGTATAAAATTTCATTTCCAGAGGAACTGTGAAGCCCTGAGCTTTTATGATGAGAAGCAAATTGACACTTTAAAGTCCTGATTATGGTGAAGTTCTGATTTCACTGAGAGAGTATAAATAAATTGCACAGCCCAACATCATGGTACGTAGTTCATCTCAGGGGAAAAGACTGCACCATGAATATACATCCGTGTTGCACTCCAAGTCTGCAGTCTTCCTGGAGAGGAAGCTGGTCCCCAGATTACTGAACCCAAACACTGAGCAACCACAGTAAGAAATTTAGGACAAGTATTAACCCAACAAAACAACAATATGTTAGCACTGTTAATTGTCCTAGGGCCTTTTCTCACCATTTTCTTCTTAAGAAAGGCTTCAAGTAGCCTTTGTCTTTTTGCTGCACTACCCACAGAACACATTACTTAAATTACTACAGGGGCTTCTTCTGAATTCTGGGTACTGTTTATTAGCACAGGGGTGCGCATAGTTCACCGTCTGCTGGCATATTAACCACGCTTCCTATCTCACCCTATCGTAAGTACATCACAAATATCAGTTAATTGAACTTTGCTAACCTGGAAAGCAGGGCCACCAGATGAATGATCCAACAGTTAAAATGCTAATTTGAGACCTGGATAATCTGTTTTCATGTCCTTGCTCCCTCTTGTGTTGTGGTTGTTTTATTAACTCCTAAGCAAGTTACACAGCCTTTCATTAGCTCTGCAAAACAGAAGCATCACAGGGGAGCTTCCAAGGTAAATACTTTAAGTGATGCAAGGCATTCAGAGTTGCTCAGAGTAGGTCACAGCAAGGATCAGTTAAATATTTTAGACAGCTAGTTACTACATGTGCCTTTACAGACAGTAATCTCAAACAGGAAGATATTAAAATAATTTGCCGAAGGTCACATAGTAATAACCTGTTATAACTAGCAACAGAACCCCCTTCTCCTGAGTCCCATCCCTTTGCAAAAACAAATTAAAAAGCACACAATTCAGGGAGGGAAGTACAAATGCTTCTCTAGAAAAAAAAGAAAAAAAAATTCCACAAACCAAAAAATCAATACTTTTATGACAAAAAAATACACAGTATCTTACTTCTTACCATTTTTAGAAGGGTCTCTTAATTACATATTTTAGTTGCAAACTACAAAAGATATAGAAAAAAATCTGGCAAGTTCCATGGCTCTCAGCAAGTGCTGTTTCATCATTCCAATCCCAGTTAAAACGCTGCTGGCAAGACCTCTGGAATCAATGCACTCAGCATTTTCCAGTACTGCAATTAATTCAACTGAGTGAACTTCAAAAGGTATGTTAAATGGTAATGACTTGGGTCATTAACTTTAACAATGTCAGTGTGTTCGTGCCATCATATTTACCATAATTAGCGTGCATATTATTTAATAGTATGTTACACACAAAGAAAAGTCTTTCAATCTATAATCAACAGTACAATCATGAAAAATATCAGTGATTCAAAGTCAGACGCCTACCTGTATGCTTCTCCCCCCAGACACACGTAAAATAACTCTTCTAAACTGCATACTAGTCTGCCGCCCTTGGGAGGAGGTGAAAACAGAGCAGCGCTTTAGAAAACAGGCTACCCAGAAGTTAGAGGGTATTTTTAACAGAAATGACCAAAACTTGAGAAGTATTGTTTGAAGACAACTTCTCTATTGCAGAAGCAAACTATATAACCTGCAGAGTCACACTCTCTCCCGCGCCCCTTTCTTAGAACAGAGTACTTAGCATTAACTATCTTCACTGCAATAAGACTACAGGTAGTCAATCGTCTCTATTGTTAGAGCTTAACCTCTAAGGAACTACAGGATTTTACAAGTAGGAAAACTAAGTTTAGCTAAGGAAATAACCCTCACAATGGTATCTAATGAGTAGATCTTTTTTTTCTGACTTGGAGCAATTTCAAGAAGAAATACCACACTCAGGCTGAGCTACTAAGGCTAGCAGAATACATATCATAGGAGGAAGACAGGAAAAGAGTACTAAAGAACCCTGTAGTAGACAGCAGAGGTTACAGATTACCTTTCTTCTGGTAAGTTGATCTTGATACCTAGGTGAATATACTATGCACATTACTGTATGTGACTGATCCGGCCCCTAGAACCTGAGACATCAAGCCCCATCCCTTCTTGTATAAATGTCAACTATCCATGAGTTAAAAATGTTCTTTCAATCATAATTTGTCAGTGTTCTCACGTTCCAGCATCGCCCATTTGCCTGCCGGCATTCTCCAAATGCCACTGCTGCTCACAGCTCTTCCCTTCTCTTACTTTCTAAACTGTATGGTGGCTGAACACATGGAACAAACCTATGTGGGTGAAGGTTCAGAGTTATTTCCCTGCACAGGAAAGTGCTACAATGCTACAGGATGAGTACAACACCAAAAACATAACCCCCAGTGTTGTCATTAAGTGCCTGGATCTGAGGAAAGAATCATGTATACTGCAAAATAGCTTAAGCTGAGTCAACTACTCCAGCGGATCAACACGTTCCTTCCAGACACAGAACAGCTGGCAGAAGTGAGCTCGCTGCTGTCTTTGCCCACAGCATTCCACGCTTATCTTGTCAGCAGTGCAAGACTAACAAATTGCATCTGCTTATTTCTGCTGTTGTCTTTAAGGTGGCTGCAGACTATTGTTTAAACCTGAATTCTCTTCCCTCTGCAAGTACATTTGCACATCCATGCACACTTTGGGTCTGTATTTGCAAGCACCTTTGGCACTGTAAAACGTATTATGAATGACATGACAAATCAGACAGGATTCCCTCAAGTCACCTATGAAGACAACTAGCAACTATTGAGCAGATGTCATAGTTTCATAGTCTCAAAGTTTGCTGTATTTTCCTTTGTGGTTTTAAATGTATAAAGTTTATTTAAACTTGCTATTTTAACAAATTCATTCAGTGGTTATTAAAATCACTGCTTCTCCTACCAAATAGGAAAGCAGCTTCACTCAAAGACATGACTTTCAGCTCAAGTCCATAGGCTACATCGTAAATGGAAGAGAACAAGAATACGCTAATACACTTTTAATCTGTCATTGAGAAGGTTACATGTTAAGTGAACGCAGAAAGGACAGTGAAGGACTAGGAACGACGGAGAAATTTAGAATAACTTAAGTGGCACGTGCTAAACTCATCCTGGGGAAGATGGACTCAAGTCAAGTTAAAGAAAAGACAATAGACTCAAGACTGCATGAGAGCCTTGTTGCAGTGACTATCAATGAAGTGGACAGATCTGGTAAAAGAAAAAAAAAAAGCATCGAGACCCATTTTCCACAAATTAATTTACCACAAGCCACCAATCACCTATGACAGGTTATAGACATGAGCAAGTGGACAAGATTGTAGCTGGTGACTAACAGGTAAAATAATCCTACAAAGAGCCCCTGACCAAATTGTCTTTTTGCTCTGCATTCCTGTATGTTGCCCACTGATTAGCTTGTTTCACAGTCAAGAGGAAAAGCAACATAAAACTTGCTGAGGGCTTTTTTTTTCCTTTCCCAAAGTAACAAGTAGTTGACACCTATTTAAATATTCAACAGTGCAAGTGTTCTGCCATTTAGTCTCATCACGTTGTTACACTGTGGAAACACTGGCTCAGTTCACATCTTAGATTTCCCAGCAGAAGTAACACAAGTCTGGTGTGAACTGAGCATTTGTGATAAGCAAGCTTCCTCCTGCTGTTCACGAACTGAAACCTGAACACGGTCAGCAATGCACAGCCTCCTCATTTTTCCAAATGGCTGTTGCTTCCGTGCCTTTGCAGAGATCAAAAGCTTAATGCCAACACATTCGTTCTCTCTTTTCCTAAATTCTGCCCTGTACAGCTACTAAGAAAACCCTAAGAATACCCATTACGTTAGACTTGCAACCAAAAGTTGGACTGAGGTGCGGGGCAGAATGCAGGAGAGCTATTTTTAGCTATTCCAAATGCCAAGGAACAAAGAAGATCTCTGGGACCTAGAACAAGAAACAGGGGTCCTGTTTACAAACAAGTACAGGAAAGCACCATTTCTGCTCTTGGAAATGTTTATCACTTCAAGCCTCACCAGCAGCGATTGTTATTGCTGCATTAGGCTGACATCTGGCAGAGAGGTTGGGATAAAGGGGAAATGGAGAAGAGTCGAGTGAGAAGTTGCCAAGAAGATGTAATAAATTCATTTCTCTGACACAGCACCAAGCCTGTCATTAAATGTCAAGTGCTAGATTAACAGCTGTAGGGGACGAAATCTCTGTTTCAACCGCTAGGCTCTCAGCAATATATGCTAAAAATCCTCCCCTAGAAACACTGCCTCTAAACAGCAAAGGATTTTTGCTCTGGTTTCAGAATGGAGCTGGACTGACAGTGGACTTTTAGATAAACATACATTGCTGTTACCCAAAGCAAATACGCATAACAGAGCTGGAAACACCAGTTTGCATTTTGGCAAGTATGAGCCAAAACAATGCAGTATTGTCACCAGTACGTAACACACGAAACTAAGGAAAATCTAGCTTTAGATGCCAAATCAGGCATTCCTGATTTTATGAATTATCAAAATCTAAAGCCTGCCCCAAATCAGTCCTAGATCAATCCTTTTGGCCTTAAATTGGGAAAATTGTAAAAGAAAATTCACAGTTGACTGAGCCAACTAAAAGGCTAAAGGAGGTAGCACCTGGAAGTGAACACACACAGGATTTCCCCTGTATTTTAGAGATCCTATCTCCCCCCCCCCATTAAATTCACGTAAAAATTTTGCCCACTGTTCCACAGAGAGTCGGATGGGTCCCTTCTATCTTTGTTTCTTCCCTGTCCTTGTATTTTCTTCTAGGTGAAATGAATAAACAATCTAGGAACATGTTCAACATTGCAGAGTCTATCTTCCTATTCATAGTCCAGACACTGAGGCCAGCCTGAGGCAATGCTCCTGAACATGCAGCAAATGCCAAGTAAATTAACATGAACTTTTTCATTTTCTTTCTTCCTTAATTTTTCTTTTTTTCCAACAAGGTACTCCATTGAAATTCAACATACATTTTAGTGAAGCACTCCGATGCTGGGTGACCTTTGTGTGACATTTTCTTTGCATATGTGCACCAGGAGAGGCCAATTCACCCTTTAACAACTCCATAATATAGCACCATGGCCATGGCACAGAATGATAAAGACTGCTGTGATGAGTGCTAATTCTTGTGATATTGGAAGGCTCCTTAAATCAAAGCACTGGAACTGAGAAGTGAGGTGCATAACGACAAGGTTTATTGATCATTTGTTACTACACAAACATAATTCCACCCCAGAGAAGTCCACAAAGTCGCTGTATTTATGGTATAAAGACACCTACCAGTTGTCACCAAATAAAGGTAGCAACCATTTAGCAAAGATGACAAAAAGAGAAAGAAAGAGTCAACTTTATAGGCTGCTAACTTTGAATATTTAATATTTGTATTTATACCTTGCTATTCTACTTCCAAACTAGTCTCAAAGCTAACAAACAAGCAATTCCCCCTGCTGAAAACAGAAAGGAGGAGAAACACACAAGCAAAGGCGGCTGCTACAGCAAACCTCAGTATGCCCATCTATGAAACAGTAGAGATAATAATTAGAAGGAAGCCAGCTGCCAAAACTGTTATAAATCATAAATGGGCCACTATTTGGATAAATTCTGCAGGATTCTTCATTAAAAAAAAAAATTAGAAAAATAAACCTTTATAGCAAGGTCTTACAGTTTGTTTGGGGTTTTAAAAATATTTTTGTAAGTAGAATCATCTGCTTCAGAGACATTAAATCCATCTGTGGAAACTCTTGAACATTACCACATTGTGAACATCTGACCTTCAACACTGGGAAATAATGAAAAATTAATGGATCCAGATGTGCCCATCTTGCCAATGGACAGATGTTCATTTTACACACCATTTAGAAATCCCCAGTGCATTTGAATACGTGATGATAAAATTACTAAATAACAGGAACAAATAGAACAGTGCTTAGAAAGTGAAATCTGCACTTTTCCAATACGTGAAAATGCACAGACAGGCATGTGAAAGATCACTAAGAACACGTCACATACATGGCAGCAGCTTTAATTAAGGAATTTCTAATAGTGCAACTAGAAATTGCCACTATTAGGGACAGCCCTAATAACTTCATCCAAGTCATACCTAAATATTGCAGCATAAAAGAAGTGTCAATCCAGACAAACACCCTCAAAAATCACCCCTCCATTAAATATTTAACCAGCCTGAATCTGTTCCTCTGCTACTAACTAACATCTGTCTTTTATTCTCCTTTTGCTTCTGGAGCTCTTCTGTCTTCTTGAAGATTATTTTTTCTTCTATTATGCCTGTCCAACATGGCACTTACCCTTTAATGAGATACAGATAAAACCGTCCCTTGTCAGTCCGTGCTTGTCAAGCCTAGAAAGGGTTTTACTACATCATAAAACCACAAAATGTCCCACTATTTAAGAGATCTATCATTCTATCACTATGCCATCTAGGTTCTGCACACAGTTCTTTGCAATACAACAACAGATGCCTGAGCAGAAAAGCAATGGAAATAGCTGCTGTGTTGCACATTCATATGTGTTTTGGCATTTTACCTGAAATACTGAACGCTTATTCCTGGCAACAACTGCAGACAGCGATAGTTTACATTTGACTGTTGCTGTAGGGTCCGTCTCGAGACTGCACACCCTGCACAAGTTTCATGTGCCGGTCGGGTGGGGCCAACCCAACTATCCCCCGATTGCTACTTTGCCCCGGTCTCCCAACACCCTTCCATCTAGATCTGCAGCCACCACTAGCTCTCATCCTCATTGGGGAAGCTTTCAGTCTGCAAATGAGCATCTGTTTATGTAATACTGAACAATTTGTAACATTAGATTCTGAAAGCATTTTGCTAAGGAGCTTATTTATGCTCAGTGCTTTGATAATGACTGTGATGAACAAAATTCCAGGAGCAGATAGAAAAAATGGAAGTTGATGGTGTTTGAACATAATTTCAATGCTGACTGCACAAAACTGAACCTTTTCAGTAGCAATTCTGCCTTTGTTTCTTTGATTTTGCAAACAGTTGACAAAGGCAATTCTATTGACCAGGCAGATTTCATTAAAATATTGTATTAAAACATTCTATGGGGCTCTCAGTTACACCGTCCTTCAACTATAGGGTTCCTCTATCTCAGATAGTATAGATTCATCTTAGTAACTGAAATATAGACCAATTCCTTGCTGTATCTTGCTTACTACCCATCTTGTCTCTCATGTTGAATGGTTCAAAGTACTTCAAAGAAAGAAGGCACAAGCCAGTTCCCAAAAAATCTCTCAGCTGCTAGTGCAAAGGAATACACATACCAGACCACAAATAACACACAGAGGAAAGCTTCTTCTCAGTCCAACAGAGCCAACGACTGTCTTTCAGAGTAAAAGACAGGAGGAGCAACGTTGTCACTGAGCGGGAAATAAACAAATTCTGATTTCAGTGGTTTGAGAGGGATACTGCTAAGTCTCAGAGGTTTCATTTTCAGCTCTATGTGCAAGTTACAGAAGAAATGCCTTGTCTTGCTATATGTAATTTTCTTCCTTTGTAAAATGGAGTACATAATAAATATCTAAAAGCAAGGCCCAGACAAGGTCATGTGCTTACATTACTTCCATTATTGGTGCTACTGCCTTCAGATTTCAGATGCCCCTTTACATTAAAAAAAGCCACAGCAGCAGCAAATTAATTCCTTTCTGCCTGGTACCTTTTAAACTTTGAGAGTAATGCAGAGTGAAACTAAAAAAAGACTCCAGCCCCTTCTCATTAGGCAGTAACTTACATCTAATACTGTCCAGCTGTCTACAACAGCATAAGTTGTTGGGCAGTAAAGAATCTGATCCTACATTAAATACAAGTGGTTCTTCTGTACAAACAGTGCTGATACGCAAATTTTGGTGGTGGGAAGGGAGGGGATTAATAATTATTAACAACATCATCCTACAGAGCAAGCCTCCTGTTGATAGACCTGGGGGCAAGAATACAGAAAAACCCCTGTACAAGAACAAACAATTTAACAAGCTCCAGAAAAGCAGCCTTGTATTTTCTGGTCTTTCCATTTCCCTTCCTTATCACACATGAAACCTGCAGCTCTGCATGGCTGACCGGTGACTCTCTGTGGAAGCACCACCTTCACCTTGTCCACATTTCCGGCTGTACTCACTGCACTGTGTACACGTTCCATTCTGCCTAATACTTATAGCTCACAAAAAGTAACCATTTCCAGTAGACAAGTAAACAGGAGGAAAAGTACTCTTCCTTCCAAAAAACAGATCAGAATCTGGAGATCACTCACTAGCTGGCCTTGTTTACTAGAATGCCCTCCTCTTCTTCTTTTAAATCGCAGAGAAGGAAACTTCCAGATGTTGACAACAGCCCATAAAAGATGCAGAACTTCTACACCACGAGCCTCTTGTCTTCAGAGGTCACCAGTGTGTCCCTGATGGCCTCGTGGCTGCTGTTGCTCATTCCACACTGACACGAAGCACAGCTAGCTAGGATCACAGTACGTTACACCTGCCTTGTCCAAGGCCACACGTGTGGCTTGTGGCAGAGCGGGAACAGGCTGACGAGAGGCTACCTAGTGGCTTTTGTTAGAGTGGAACGGCAGACCCACTAAGACAGAAGAATAAGCAGTATGCCTGTGCTACGTTACCATACGGTAAGAGAACATACACACAGACAGCGGCCCAGTTTGCTGTCCTCACAGCCCTGAAACCGCTCACTCCCATGCAGCATACAATGCTACGCTTCTCAGTTAGCATTCATTAGGTCTTCAGTGGACATTAACTGCAAAGACTTACACAATTTATGGGGAATAACACAATGATTTATCAATCCCCAAAAGAAAAAAAAAGCCCAGTTTCTCAGCTGAGATTGGAAGGGAAAAAGAGGGAAGGAGCAAATCCTTCGAGCATAAACAGATTGCACTATTTATACACGGAAACGTATTCTGCATCTATAAACTTACCATGCCCAAGTACTTTAATTAATCGCAGTGGTTGCCATGGTAACCTTCCTAACTCAATTATAGATCTCCAAAGAGGTGCAGTGTATTTATGACAGAGAAGCAGGTAACTTTTGCTGAAATTGAAGTAGAGAGCAAGTATCACAAAAATAAAAACATTGTGCAGTCACTGTCAGAAGATACATGATGGATGCAATGGATTTTTACTTCATCACGTCTGAGCCCCAAGGTCCCTACCAACTTCAGTTATCCTATGATTCCACCCACTCTGTAGCCTGCTGAGGGGTGATACAACACGGGAGCATCATCAACAGATTTGTGCCAAAGTAACTGACTAAACAAAGCTGATTTCATTGCCCCCACCCTGAGCTGAGCAGAATAGCAACATGACAGGTGGAGAGGAAAAAGATTTTGGTGAGGGAACGGTAGCTTCCGACAGGACGAGTGAACTCATACGGCCTCCAGCTACTGGGGAACACAGCTTTCACAGGAGGCTGAACAGCATGACCTTAACAGGCAGAACTCAACTACTTGACCCTAAAGATAGCATCCTGCTCTATTACAGGTTTTCCCTCTGACGCCACAAAAATTACAGTCTTGGTTGTTAGTACCTCAGTTCGCCACCTGTAAAATCAGGACTGTACTTCCTGATTCCTGAACAACTTAAAAAGCCAAAAATTATTATCAGCTGCTCCAACTCAGAACGGACAAGGTCTGTTTTAAGGTTACTATCAGATTAATGATGCTAAAGACTGATGATTTATGGCCAGTTCTCTCTCAGGTACTACAGGAGTTACTATTCAGCTGCAGAGGCTGGGCACTAGAGAAGATCTAACTACTTTCCTGCATTGGATTAGACATACGGTCTGCATCACCATCAGTATTCTGCCTCCAGTAGCGATGTAGATGTTTCAAAAGTGAATGCAATGTTCCCCATTTGTGCCACAACACTGAATGATCAACAGAAAAGGAAAGACAGGAAAAAAAAGCAAGAAGAACAATAGCATTCCCTCTTAGCCTTATCACCTGAAATCTGAGGACTCATAACCTTTACAACTACTACGAAAAATCATCTTCCCATGTCAGCTGGGTTCTATTCTCCTCCACACCTGCGTTGCTCATATCTTCATTTCTCTGGCATCATTTTCAGGAATGGATTCACATGACAAGAGAGACACTACTTTTACAGCTCATGTGTCTGTCATCCATTGTCCTAGATGTGACTTTTAGTCACTGTGGCAAGATATTTTTTTGCCCCTCTACAGATCTTGTCACTTACATTAAGTGTCCTTTTCTCCCATTTTAGATGAAATGCCTTGATAGATATTTCTCAAGGTGTCTTTAGTGAGACACAGTGATATTTCTTACCCTCTCTGCCCCCATCCTTCAAGGTCACAAGGAGAGAATTCAGCTTGTTTCTTAAAGGTTAAATGGAAGTTCCGGAAGAGCAACTTGAACTTTGGAGAGCTAACGCAGGAAAAAAATCACAACCTTCAGAGAATACGGTATCATTATGGGAGAAGTAGTGAATATGAATGATAAACTAGCAGTTGGAGAAGCTGGACAGAAAATAGCAGCTCCTTTTCTGAACAAATTTTATCTGTCTTTACAAAGTAACTGCTACTTTTTCATACAGTTTTTTCAAGCCTGTCCTGCTCTGAAGAACATTGTAGCTTGCAGAGCAGGAAGTTGCCAGAGGCTTTTTATTTCAGCAAAGCCCCCCACCAGCTGCGACTGCGCTCCCTGAAGGCTATACAATGTTAACTCTTCAGAGATGGGTATTTTCCAGTCTGGCAGGCAAATAGATGCTTACTCAAAGTCAGAGCGTTCAGAGGTTGAACAAATTTTGCTCGCCGCTTCAACAGGCACTTTACATCATAAATTCCTGCTCAGCTTTCTACACCCGTATTACTCTCTCAGGGCTGAAATTAGCCCAACTCAAAGGATCTTTAAAAGGACTTAAAGGATACTTTAGGAAACATTCTTACTTTTTTTTTCATTCTGTATTTTTTTCTGTGCCCATCATTTTTAGCACTGGCCCTTCCAATTTACAAAGCTTATGACAGGTACCTGCATAAATCTATACGCTTTGCATACATATTGGAATTCAGACTAGGTGAAATAATCTCTGCTGGCCTTCAACTCATTCAACCAAACAACTGTTACAGCACACAGCTTAGCTGTGCAACACCTATACGTCAAACCTTTGCCAGAAAACCTGAATCTCAATCCAGACTCAGAAAATCAGAATCTCAGTCCGATGTATTGATCCTGTGTGCACTGTCATCACCGACAATAATCTGTCCATTTTGTATCCATGTCTGTTACCAGGAGCTTGCAGTATTTTGCAGTTTTGAAAACCACAGCGTATTAGAACTACCAGTGTTTAAATGGCTGCTGGGCAGCCACTCTTCGTTCTGGCACACCTGACCTGCAAAAGTGTCTGTTGTTCCAGATGAGTCTGGACTGTTTGGACCCACGTTCTCAGGGCACAAAACCTTGCAAGTGGAAACGACATGAAAAACTACTTTCATTTTGAGTCTCATAACTGAAAGTTTGTTTTCCCCAAGCACAAACAGCTAGTATTAGGTCACCCTGTTTCATGTTCTTCCACTTTCAGGAAATCCCATCTGTAGTCCCATTTTACGGCCAATGGATCTGCCACACTCATGCAAATGCCCTATCAAATGAGAGCCTGGAATGACAAGAATCACAAGCTTGTACTGTTACATCATTAAGAAAACTACAGGCTTTATAGAGTGAAATTGGCCAACCAGCTCTAAGTAATGCAGTATCATAAGTGGGCTACAGTAAATTTAGGCTGGGTTTACATACATCCAGAATTTTCTTTAGTCTATCAAGGCTCCATCTTTAAAAGTATATTTTTGCTCTTCAGCTTTTGTACTCATAGAATTCTGGTAATTGGACATGATTTTTATCTTGGCAGCATTTGTGGAAGCAGAGTCTGATAGGGAATTAATCCATGCCTCACTAGCATAGTGGCAGTCTCTGAGGGCCTGGATTATCAGGGTTAGTTTAGCAGCTAGCTCAGCTATAGCACATTATACATGACTGGACATCTCTAAGGGCCAGAAAGCACTGCTGAGGAATTCCAAAAACATCTTACTGGAAAACACAGCAAGAAGAAGGTATTCTGTATTCTTCACCACAGTATCGTTCAAGTAATTGAAGACATGGAGCTAACCTGTTATAGGTGTCAACGATGGTCTTCAGTTATTTTTGCAAGTTCTGGGATGACTACAGGTTTACAACTTCTATTAAATTACATGAGATATCTCCTTACCAGAAAATTGTTGACTGCATTAGAATCACCAATGGAAAGAGTTGTAGAGTCGGGACATTTCTATACACATTTTATATATATTTATATGTGTAAATATATGTATAAAAGAGATACTGGGTTAAAATATACAAGAAAATCATAGATCAGACAATTTCATTTCCAGTTCTCATTATTCAAGAGCAAAGAGATCAGTGGACCAGAAACACAGAAAACTTATAAGACCTAGGAAATGTTCTGTCATGCCATGTGCTATTTGCTGAGAAGCACTAATCAGATATCAAAATTCTGCACAGGATAAAAAAGCAAAATCAAACTACGCCGTATATGCACAATGAGAAAATTCTACCTTTGCACAGATTTAAGAAAAGAAAAATTTACCTTGCTTCAAGGCATAAATCAGCCTCTAATGGATTAGGATTTTTCCTGCAAGCAGGTCTTAATTAAAAAGTGCACAAAATCACTTTGCAACATAATTGTTAGTGGTAGCCACTATTGGAGAGTTTATTAAATTAAAATACTACCAGACTTGATAGTGCCATATGGCCACTCCCATGCCACTAAAGAAATCATTTTTACACATCCAGAATGTAAATTGATTACAGTAACTGGTTGCTATCCTGCCCAGAAAAAAAAAAAATCTGGACAAAACCTGCGTAACTACCCTCTACAGATATTCCCCATTGAAACTGGCATTCTTGGAACTAGCTAGAACTATGCAGTCTATAGAATTATACAAATAATAAGGAACGAAGCGATGCAGGAAACTCATAATGGTGTTAATTCTAGGGATTGGTTTAGAACCAAACCCAGATATTCACATGATTTAAGAGTGATCCTTGTCATTCAACACTATGGCTACGAATTTAACAAGAGACATACAAGCAGTGCACTGAGAAGCCTAAACACAAGCATTTCTGCTATTCACCGCTTATGTTTTCAGATTTCCTCTCTTCTGTTGCTCTGGTTCTTCTCCCAAGTGAGATCAGACGTGGAAAACAGCAGGCTGACTTTTAACATTGCTCTAACACTTCACCTGCTTCAAGTCCTTTACAAAACAGCTAATTAAACTTATTGTTCCTCCCAGTACAATACAGAAAGCACTATTCCTAGCACTGGAGATCCAGTTCTCCTCCTAACTGCATCCTGTACAGTACATTCTAACTGGTCACGCTATCTAAACCAGCACTGCTTCACCGAAGTGAAAGGAGCTTTGCCATTTTTCACCAGCTGAGGTCATGGCTATATTGGATCAAAGGTATTCCTTGGAAGTGTGCACAAAATGATTAGGACTATTACTATATGAAGCATTGAGCACCTTTCATATTTTACCAGGAAACCGGGAGAAGCAAATAAAGAGATACTGAGAATCCAGCTAATGCCATTAAAAAAAGGTCATATAGAAAGTTGAGATCACAGCCCATGTCAGGATTATCCCTCTTCCATCTCCGATTCAGTTCTGTTTTTTAAAAAAACAAAGGCTGTGGAAACTTGAAGCTTAATACTGGATGTAAAGGTAGAAGCTCATCTACATCAAGAACACGGCCTTTTATAGTATCAATTTTTGAATATAAACCTCTATGTGAACCTAACACATGATCCCACACTTTTATTTAGCAGAGAATTACATGCACAGAATCATCTGCAGAATTAAACAGGTTCTGTAAAGTGATTTTAAGCGAAGTCAGTAATAGTTATGCAAAAATTGTCTCAAACTCAGGTAAAACAAAAACAAAAAATGTGTTGCTAAGATCCTGTAACAAATGCTACTACCCGGAAGAGTATTTGCCCTGTATGATTTGACCTTATTACACACGAACAGTTCATCTATAATGCATTTCACTCAAGTTCTTCCTGTTCTAATGAATTAACTGCACTCTAGTGGACTGCCACTGAGAACTTGTTTGGCAAAATAGCTCCAATAAAAATCACATCAATAATAACACCTCAAAACCATTTAACAGTCGGGAAATGCTTAAACAATGATTTTCTTTCCCTTCTCTTGTCAGAAAGTCTTCAGAGGATACAAACGTTCCACAATAATCTTTTGCAAATTGAGTGCAAGCAATGCTTTTTTTAATAAAAGAATCAATAAATAAATAAGAAAAAATAGGCCAACAATGGGATGCAATTTCTTCTTCAGGCTTAGAACATGATGTCCTTACACCACTTAATTACTCCACCAGAGCAAATTATCTCTTAATGGCTGCTGACAACAGATGATATTTGCTTTACAAATTTTTTCACAACTTCTGAGAGGTACTCAGATTTCTTGACAGTAATGCTAAGCTGGTATTTAGATGACGCTATCTAAAATGATGGCACTGTCTAATTGTTTTCATGACATCACCCCGTGAGATTCAAATGTATTATTTATATTACTGGATGGGCAAACCGTTGTGCTAAGTGACATGAATACGTAACTGTGACGTTCCCCGTCGTAGGTAAACTGTAAAGAGCTCAAGTGGAGGAAGCATTTAAAACATGAGCTTAATGTTAAAATCATATTTTAAAACTCACTGAAGTCAGTCGTTGTTTTGCAAAACATTAATCATCCATCATACAGGTTACATAGTATCTGAGAGAGCTCCACGCTCCTACACATTTCGCTGGCTACTAACTGCTGTAATGTAATTATATATTGTCCAGGATACATTAGCTGTTCTAGTATACCTGTCTGCACCAAAAGGCAAGACGGGGGATCTTAGCCCACTAGATTAAGTATTGTTAAAGTAATCACTATAATTATTCAAACAATGGGCTAACATTCATACTCTTACAAAAAGACAATTGCCAGTTTGTTAATCTGAAGTTGCTTCTTCTAAAAGGAAAAAGCCTTTCAGACGTGCTACGAAATTACAAAAAAAAACATAGTAACTGTGCATCTAGGCAGGAAGAGACCCAAAAGTTTCACTGACTTGCATTTTATACTCCGAGATGGATGAATTGCGTAAGACTGTCAATTCCTGAAGTGCCATGAAGCTTGCAGGACTGGGCTGAGACCTCCTCCCACTGTCCATCTGCTACTTCATTTGCTTCCTGTCCAGTGGAGAAATCAGGAGGGGTTCTGGGTGGGCTCACAGAGGAGTAGCTGCTTAAGGCATGAGGCAACAAAACTATGTATTGGTAAGGCTCCTACCAGGCACAAGACCCACCCACCACCATGGGCTATACAGTAACCAAACTACTGCCTGCATGGACAATGACATCACTAGCCAGCTGTTTAGGATTTCTTGCCCAAATATTGGGAATGTGTGGATTCTCACCAGCACTCATATAATACCTGCACAAAAGAACGTTTTCCTCAAAGTGCTAGCACAAGAGAAACACAATGAACCTGATCATCACAGCTCCTTACCACAACTTACCGACTCTGATTCAGTTTCATCCGGGCTGATACAGTGAAAGAGCAAACAATAAAGCAAGGATCATCATCAGTTACTAAAAAGAACTAAATGCAATGCATAAACCAGCAAGGATGGGGGTGGAAGAGCAATTGGTGAATAAACTTGGCAAGAACAGACATGGATTTCATATTTATTCCTCATCCATCTCACACACACCCACCCCAAAGCTGGGTGATTACAGAAACAGATGTAGAGTTCTAGAAAGCAAATGAATCAATACACAGTTAAATTACACAACCCATAAAAAAATCAATGGAACCACAAGATGTAACACTGGGATATAAAAATCCTGCAAACAATAAATAAAGCAAAGCCATATTTAAGGACTGTCTTGCTATCTAAAGCAGAGCTTGGGCACGTTGTCGGCACCTTAGCAAATTACTATAAAAAAAAAAGCCTACAAACAATGTAGCTGTCCAGATCTCACATATTCCCATTTTCCCCTTAAATGTGAAATATCCCAAAATTTACAACAATTTCCTTTATATACCTTAGAGTTTCTGAATGTAGCACAAACACCTTATTCCTTTTCCCCAAAAAGGCCACTGTAGCATAACTACCATTTCCATTAGGATCAGTATTTGAGAGGACTGGATATGTCTGGCAATCAAAAAAGATCATACTCAAAAGATGCATGCACTTTCAACTGCAGCATCTGAAGTATTTCACAATTATTATTTTAAATTCTGCTTTTTCTTTGTTCCCATTTCAAGACAAATGGAGAGAAAAGAGTACTGCAGTCAAATTAATGTATATTTATAGAATGCATTGACTACACTGTTTGCTCATACTGTTTCTGGAAATCAGAATCGGACCCTGTGTCCTTAAGGGGCTCGATTTCCTCTGCACTGATTCCTCTGCAACAGTTTACTTAACCGTGTCTCTAAGCATCTCTGTGGTCACACTGATTGCAGTGGGGCAACTTATTTCCACACACAATCATTCTTGCCTGCCTCTCAGCACTACTATAGAAGCCATGAGTTTCCTGCACGACATTTGAGAAGATTTTGATACTCCTCTTCTTCGAGAAAGAACCTAAATCCCAAGTAAAAATGCAATAAAGGCAACCAGGTGCACATGCACATCATGAGGATGTGCATTCGTCATGTGGAAACACAGCACTGGTGTACGTGCACAAATGGACTAGGCCCGATATTATAGGTTAGTGGTTTGTTTTCATCCTCTCTGCTCGCTCTTCTCTCACAAAACAGCATAACTGACAACACTGCCACAGTAACGGCTAGTTCCTTAGCACAACTGCTTCAACAGCATTGCTGGTCCAGCTCACTGAATTCACATGACTCGTGCCTTTCTCATCACTGACATTCACAAGACACAACAGCAGACAAAAGAAAAAAGCTCAGAACTGATCTAGCCACCTTCCCATTCCCAGACTGACCATAGTTGTCCATTCCACAAAGGAGAGCAGACTGGACGTTCAGGTTGCCTGGATTCTTCTTCCCAGCTCAGCTGTGAGACTTGAGATTAAAGCAATGTCAGGTATCTTTTCTCTGTATCTGTACAGAAGATGCTCACTTTGGAACATGTTCAGAGACCTCTACAATGCCAACTGTGTTGCCAGAAGAAGAAAGGCACGGTAGTTTCAGGTAATTCGGTTTCAGCCCCCCAGTCAGTGCTGCATAGCATGACAAACACTCTTCCCAGCACACGACAGTGGCTATGCAGCCCCATGCTGTAACGAGAAGGTAGCAGAGGAGGACCCAATTTTCTCTGGCTCTTAAGACCTACAGCAATAAACATTTTGTATAATAGAAAACTGAAGAGCTAAAGATTAGTAATATTGAATAGCCTACATTCAGCTCCTGGCAATCTTTCTACTCCTTGCACAAAGGTTCCCATTGTATATATTGCATATGCACATACATACTCCTATATTCAGATATACGCCCTTCACGAACACAATAGAAATTTTGGATCCTTTTCTCATTATCATTTCATAAGTTGCAGGATTTAAGGCTTGTTTGTGTTACAGCTACTGATGCTAAAGTAACACTTACCCTGAAGCTCTCATAAAATTTTCAGAACTGCTATTATTTTTAACCTACTGCCAGAGGCAAATCTTCCAGCAGAACGCAGCTATAAGAGGTCATCTGTTTTCTCCTAGTAAGCAAACTCAATTTCCTTATCAGGGCAATAAATATTACCACCAATAATACAAGTGCAAACCAGTTCCCACTTCCATTACCACCATGGTAGAACATTGCTGCAATGATGATTTAGTCAAAACTGCACTTACCCCTACCGATCTCAATTTTTAAGGAAAAAGAAATCACCATAAAATTAAACAGGTTCCCATTCAACAGTCGGAATTTTTTAACATACATTCTGGGTTAACACCTCCTGTTCTTGCTACAAGATACACCCAAATCCTCAGAATTCGTCACTTAATTCAAATCAGTCTACAGAAATAGTAGGTTCTTCTGAAAGCTATAACATAAGATCATTAAATACAAAACACTTTATCTGTTAGGGAAAAAAAGTGTATACAAAAGAGCGGGAAGAGAAGATCTCAAACATAGGAAAATGACAGTGTTTTCTACCTTAACCTCTTCAGCTATAGTTGCTAAGTAACCATGACACACCACTGTGTATTCTCTGCAGCGTCTGGTCTGCAGCCTGACAGTTTGATTAATTCTTCTGAGTACCAAACCTGCGTGGTGAATATTTTAAATACTTAAGCATTTGAGGGTGGAGAAAAAAAGGACCATTTATGATTTATAAATTCAGTTTTATTACTAGGCCGCCATATGTAGATGGGAAACTAAAATCCTCTACTAACAGAGGAAGGTGATATATGTAGCGTTTTCTTCCTCTAACATTTTTGCCTCATGTATCAGTAAATATAATTCTCCTTCCTCAAAAGCATGCATGTTTAATTACAGATCCTGTGCATCAGTGTGTATCAAAACTCTACACTGTCATTGCATTGTCCTCCAAGTACCCACATTTCTACATAAGGACGTTCAAAAATGAACAACGTAAAGCAAAACTTTCTGGATCTTACCTGTTTATACCAACCCTAGCTTCAAGCTTTCCATGTTTTATATTACAGCTGATCAGGAGATTAATTAATACAGATTTTTAAAACCATTTTACCTCTAAAAATTTCAAGCTTTTACGAAATTATGCCTGGCTTCCCTACTCCTCTCCATTTGTTCAGACTGTTTTGGGAAACAAAGGGATAAAAAGTGTAGTAGTCAGAGAAGATTTTTAACTGCAAGTGTAACACCGTGCAAGCCATCACGACATCAGCTACTTGAACTACAGCTAGTGCTGTGAGGGATCCCAGAAAGGCATGGCCATAGGCAGAATAGTGTTGGAAGAAGAAACCTCTGCCCATCTAAAAACACAGGGGGCATTCACAAAGCCAGAAATCAATTGTTTTCAAACTAGAGTTGGAGCAGGGCACTGGGACCGAAGCAGGTGTCTTTGCTTGATCTTGAACAGAAGAGACTCCCGGGTTGTACTCTGTGGATGGCTAATGGCACACACAACCGCCACAGGTTATAAGGTGTTTGCTCTTCTTTGTTGCCAGTGGTTCTATCCAACTTTAGGTAGATGGAGCAGCAATAAAATATTCTCTTACATGTTACTCCACTATTTCAAGAAATTATGAACGGAAAGAACAGATGTTCACAAAACAAACCTTTTGCTAACTAATGCAGCCAATACTAACAAACTATTTGAGAACTCCCATCTCTTATTTTCCAAAGAAGCCATTGTGTTTCTCCTGAGCCACTGACCTTCTGTATGGTAATAAAAACTGAATTCCCTTTGTGTCTCCATTGTAATGCAATTGTGTCATGCTTGCTAAATACAATTTGACTTGACTGACCAATTAGACACTGCAGATTATCAGTCTTTGAGCAATAAATCTGTCTGGTCACATGAACTATTTCCTCTTTTACCTCTAAGGAACTTTCTAGAGACTAGAGTGTAACCTCCACCAGAAGGAAATGCTTTCCCAATATAGGACTTTAAAGGTACCACAGGATTTGCCAAAAACAGGCAGAGATCCTTATGCATTCTTACTAGGAATGTTGTCTGGTAGAAAGAAAACATTGCTGCCAGAATGCTTCCTGGAAACTCTTTGTCCTATCTTTTGCTCCAGCAATTATCCTACTTTGTTGCCTTAGACGTCCCCTATAAATATTGTCAAAATTAAAAACCACTAGATTAAAATGTGATCAAAATTATATTTCTGGTCTATTCATATTGTATATTGTCTATCTGAACAACTTAATAATATCTGCTGAAAGGAGGAGAACCTAATGCATATGTAATTATAACTAGAAATCTACCCTTTGGTACTACAGAAGGTCCAGAAGCAGAAATATTATCCCTATTAGAGACTGTTCATTAACAGAACAATATAAATAGAGAGAGCTGATAGTATGTGTCTTAGCTGCAAGCTAATACATCGGATATCAAGGAGCATTTCCTGACTCTACTAGATCTCTACCCTGAAAGAAACCTCTACCAAATAAGCAAGCCCTCTTGCAGCCAGGCTTTCACAGGGTCTGCACATTTCCCCCTCCAGTGCACACACACAGTTACATGTTCCTGTCCCAGGACGGCACTCTATCAGCTGCAGTCACTTTGCTGCTCAGAACTGGCAGCTCTTGTGTACGGTCATGCCTTCTTCAGGTGCTTCCACAGGGAAAGGAATGAAAATGAAATGAAATTAAGACCTTGGAATTGCAATTTAAATGAAATATTCTCTACTGCCTTACATCCATATGTACACTTCACATATACAAGAGAATGAGGGAGCTTCTACAACGCAATTATAAAAATTATAATGTATTGGAACCCTTAGAAGCAGGGAAATGTAAACGTAGCTGGGTTTATGACCTACTGACAAACTTCATTGTGCTAGGGGACAGGCTTCCACTGCGTCAGATCTTTGTAGTTCCATGCTCAGGCTTGTACTGGTTTCCACTCCCTGTCTGTCTCCCCCTGCAGCTCTTTTTTGTTACTGTTTATTGCAAAGGTGTATTCCTTTGGTTTAGATCATTCATTTTCTGAGCATAGCTCAACCCAGCACTAACTGTAAGAGCTACTTCAGCTCACTCTGATTTCTCAGGACAAAAAAAAAAACACCAAACAAACAAGCAATGAAACTCTCCTAAGCAATGGCTGAGTTCTGCCACGCAAAAGAACTTTACAAAGCAATTGAAGACCATACACAGAGTGAAACAGCAGCTTAGTATCACTAGGTTATTGTTTTGTAGTAAGAGAAATAAACTAAAGGCGAGAACTTTTGGGGGACGTTTTAATTCAAAGTATTCTCACTACAGTGTTTTTAATATTTACTCCAAAAATGGAAGAATGATATCTACTTTGGTCAAGTTTATTTTCTTCCATCTGATCACTGGGGTGTAAGACTACAATGACTGCTTTGAAAGTCGCTGCACAGTTGCCATTGATATGATTTATTTCTGCTGGTTGCAGACCGCAAGACTTGCAACAGGATCTCAAATGCCGTATTTCGAATGTTCTTGAAGTTAATCCAGATTGAAGTGCAACTTCCTGCCACAGAATACAATTCTCCACAGCAACAACAGTCATTATTTGTGGTTTTACACTAGACAAAGATATCTGATTTGGGTTTTATACATCAAGATGTAAACATTAACGTGAGTTTTCAGAATGAAAAGAAGTTTTCGTTTTTATCAATAACGGGCAACTTTACAGAAACTTTATTTTATGAATTGAACATGTAATGCCTCTTTTTTGCTTGTATGTTACTGACAGTAAGAACTTTCTTGCCTACTTCTAAGTTAGGAACCTTTATTAAACTGTAATCTAGGAACCTTTTTATGAACTATGTTATAAACCGAGTTCTAGCTGTACTATAACTTTTTGCTCATTACCTGCTTTGCAAGCATCCTAGAATTACACTTGCACTGCAGTTTTTACTCCTGCTAGCTCTACCCTGCATTTTGTAAACACTCCTCCTGCACTACTTCAGGTTCAAATCCATCTCCAGAATTGAGTACTCCCAGCTCAGTTCCTTATTACTGAAAAGCATACTTTTCGTTTCTGTCACTTTTCAGCAGAACAGCTCAAGTCACTTCGCAAACACTGAACTACACAGCAGCAGTTCAAGATTATTACCAATTTTCCAAAGACTAATAAACCAACTTTAAAGGGTTGGTATGTCCCACACAGCAAGCGTCAGAACGCAAAATTTTCTTTACTGTATTTTATTTGTATATGATCCTCAGACACAAATCAGGATTCCATTATGCTTGGCGGCACACAAATCAAAAAACAGGCAACTACTGTTTCTCCACTCCCAAAGTTGGATGTCTAAACATTATTCAGGTTACAACTGCAGAAAGGGCTAGATATGCGTGGGCACATGCACTAATATTGTTTAAATTCAAATTAAACAGTTTTTTGATTTAGTAATCCTTAACTTCAGCCTCTCCAGTTAAAGACACTTTCCTCAATGAACAAGCATGCAAATCCCTGTAAAGGATTTGAAACAGGAGGTATTTGAGTTTTGTCACTGAATTTCAAAAATAACTTTCCAGTGTACTGCAATTTCAGTCCAGTTACAGTGTCAAGTGTTTAACTTTTGTCCATTAACCTACTGAGCAGAACACTCCAGCCTTTTGTGTTTTACCTGTTTTTGACCAAAGCATGACACTTTGTTTCTGGAACTACATGCTAAATTACTAATAACTTATTGGCTTTGCTATGGCTTAACACAACAGAGCTGATGACACTTATGAGAAGTGACGTGTTAGAACTCCGTTACACGCGTTTTTCTTTCCTCTTTAAAATGATTACGATGACAGTATCTGTTGCGCTAAAGATCATGTCATACTAAAGTAAGCTGCAGAAGAACACAAAGCCAGAGTCTAGAAGTCTCCAAGGAACAATAAAATTAATAGCTTTGTAGACAGACTAATCTCCTGATTCTTGTTAGCAGCCTAGTCCAAAGAAAGGGCAACGTTACAGATATATGATCTTCACTTGTTCTTGTAAAACATACAATAAGAGCAGCTGAGGTGATGTTACCCACCTTTCCTCAATATTTTCTCTCTAGCACCAGTGAACTGTTTACTAGTACTAGTGCTGCGGCTGAGCTGGTATGGGAAGTTCACTTCATCTCTGTAATCTCTCATGTCCCTCTCTGTCAACTTCAGACTGAATATACAATCACAGCCATATAAATATCTTCTTTCTAGAGTAAAGTTGACCTTCTGACTTGCTTTATTGGATAATTAGAATGAATGGATGAATTGTTGCCTTCTGTATATGTCACTCTGCTTGCTCCCCCTCAACACATGCTTTGCAGCTCTTTTCATAATGTGAAGGTGCTGTACAATTATGTTGGAAGTGAGTGGATCTGAATGATTACTGTCAGGTAAACATTCATTTTTCACTGACTTTTTTGGCACAATGGGCTTCCCTGTCCTCTCCAGCTGAGGCTTGATCTCCCTCCACAGCTAAGAGGGGGTCATCTATCAGCACTGCAAAAGGTACTGCTTATACTGTGAGCCATTCCAAACATTGTCTATTAGACTGGCAGAAGTTAAGCATTGCTACAGTACTTTGTCACTTCTCTTTCACTGGTTATTAACATTTTTATAAGTGGCATGCTACATGTTTGGAACAATTGTATTATATTATGTCTTGAAAATGCTTTTTAGGCAGACAATAGCTTACATTCCCATATACTGAGAAATTACAGGCTTGTTTCGACGAGGACCGTGGTGCATTCATGATGCGCTGACACAACCACAAGAGCTTTTGGTAGCCTGGATTGAGGGAAGAGCAAGCACAAGTCACTCCATGAATTGCCATGCAGACCTATTCTGTGATTGCACATTGACTCCTTTTATTGTTATCATTTAATAGATGCTCTCCTGGATCTACAGAGAATACACAAACTTATAAGGAGCACTTACACTTCCCTAGTGCTAAAGGAAAATGACATGCGTGAGTCCCATGAAGTTTGGATCTCTACTACTATTTATATTTGTGCATATCTTGGATATACTCCATGTTTGTTTAAAATACTCCAAAACACTAGAACTGAATTTTGTTGAATATTTTACTAACAGACCTTCTCTCATTTCCATTATTTATTAACCTTGATGAAATTGCTCTAGGCTTGAGCATGTTAATGAGAATCAAATTCAACCCAATACTTACAAGATTTGTTTTCTCTTGAGGGATGGACAAAGAATTTGGGGTTGAAAGACCAACAACTAATCTAAAGCAACAAATCATATTCATACTACATTTTCATTCTTTCCTCAGTGTTTGCTCTCAAGTAAAAATCTGGCAGTTAAAAAAAATTTTTTTGAATGCTCCCAGCCACTACATTTTTCACCTAGACTGGCAGTAATTCTTCAAGCAATTGGTAAGCAAATCTTCTCTTTGGTTCTTAGTTAATGAATATGCATCTATCCTTTGTGCCTGTTCTGCCCAGAATTAAAATGAGAAAGGTTAGAAAAAATGTACTTCCACCTATAGATTGTAAAGTGTTTACACTTTGTATTATTACTGTGTTTACAGTTTGTATTATTAATAATAATAATATTACAAAATAATCATAAGAAACAGACACAGAAACAATAGAGATCCTTCCTTGGGAAGTTCTGTCAGGGTTATGAACCTAGTGAAACAGAATCTCACCCCTTCACCGTCCCATCGCATTTCCAAAACGTCCCAGTCATGCTTCCATATACTGAGCCAGCAGTGCTTCATAGATGCAGCCACGATTCTCTGTTCTGCATTAAATGGAGGGGGTTTTTCCCTGTAACAAACTCCTGACAAGCTTCTCAGTTGTCTGCCCTTTAATGATGCTTTCTAATATATGTATTGAAATCCTCACCAGTTTGATTAATCAAGTACATCACCAGTAAGCAGAAAATTCACTGTAAATTTCAAATGCATAAGATACGGATTATCAAATTGTAGTTTTATTCCAAGGAATTGACAAGATCGGTGATGAATGCTGTTCACACTGGAGTATCGTGGTAACACGCTCCTCTGATTAATGAGGTGACAGTTTTATGCTGTGAAATAGCAAAAGGACTTGACAAGACTCACAGTTTTGATCATTGACTCTAACAGCTGGAATGATATTTCCTAACATTCTTTCAAGGTTTGTCAGTAATATATCGTCCTTGTCACATTCTTCTCTGAATGGATTGTCACGTTGGAGCAAGCAGCAGCAAAGTGAACTCCAGCAAGCAGAACTGGAGATATGGTCAGCCAACAGAGTGCATCTTCTCACCTGCATGATCAGTTGAGCTACTATTGTTTTAGGTCATAGTGGACAAGTTTGCCTTTATTTTCTTGATATAAAGCAGGGTATAAGCAAGCAACTGTACTGTATATTTAAAAATGGAAAAATTTTAAAATGTACAGTACAGGGAAATAAACATTTTTTGTGTGTAAGAGATTATGTGTCAGAGTACGTTCCTATCATGACTTCTAGAACGTTTCCATCATGACTTCTAGAACGTTTCCACATTTTTATACAGTAGATTTCAGTCCTAGATTGGCGTAAGACTTCTATTTATTTTTTTTTAAGTTTAAGCCTAATAAACAGTATAACAGTGTGTATACATTTGATTTAGACCTCTGTTCTCAGCACCATAGATCTAAATACTTCCTAAAAAACATGTCGATTCTCTCCAGTTTTAAACCAAAGCACAAGTCAACTTGCGATAAAAACAGAGGGACTCAGTGGAAAGACTGAACACAACCATCAAGATGGCAATGCAAGTGCCCTGTGAACCAAGCACTACATACAGCGAGTAGATGCATGCAAGAAAGATATGTTTGAAAGCAAAGAGTTCGATACAGGACTGGAGAAAACTATCCTATGATTCTCAAAGTTTAGATTAGATGATCATGACTGCATGAATGTCTGTGTATGGTGTAAAGGTCAGGGGATTAACTACTTTCAGGACAGCATCTGCTTTTGTGTCTCCTCCCCTATATATTTTTGTTTCTGATGTCATGAATTCTCATCATCAAAATTGAGAGGAAAGCAAACACGTAAATGAGAAAAAAAAACCTATCAGAAAATACTCATTAACATTCCTTCAAGTCAACGGTACTAGAAAGGGCTGTGTCTTTTTGCTGCTGATCTGAGCAGGAAATAAGAACAACAGTTTCTTAGTAGCCAGGCTTCCCCATAAAATATTTCAATAGAAGTGAACTTTTCACCACTCTGAACTCTATTAAATGCCAGGCGTGAGTACAAAATGCTACTAAAGTGATACAAAAGAAAAAAAAATTAAGGAAATCATTGTATTAGCATTGTTCCTTACAAGGGAAGTATAAAAACAGGCCTACAAAATTACACAGAAATGGGGAAAAAAGGTTCAATGAGTTTTTGAGTGCAGAGAAGCATCTGAAACATCACATTTCTTTTACAGACATGGCAATTGCATCTCTGACTGAAGCCAAACTTAACCCTAAAGTTGCATGTCTGCTTTTTGGCTAGGAGGACAGTTCCATTGAAAGTAAACAATTATAAATGTAAATTTAAAACCCTGTGGAACTGGTCCACAGAGAGGAATGCCTGAGCCTGGCAATGTTTTGCAGTAATTATCTGTATCCAGGCACAGTTTTCAGTGGGAAAGCAATCTGGCAGCCATTACAAAAGGACTCAGAACAGACCACATCCTCTCATAAATACTACAAATATCTGTTTACAAGCACTTAAACATTCATGAAGTTAGTTACCTATTATCTTCTCCCTGTGGCACGTGGGGCAGGGGGGGGGTGAGTCCAGAGTTAAGTCGCACTTAGCTTTCTGAGGGGAACTTTAGCAGGTAAAACCTGAGTGTTCCCCAAATGCTCACAATGTTCACCAGAATATAAAATGCAAACCAGCATGCTGAGAATGATTCTAATCTAGAGGATACAAACAAAACAGGCTAATTAAAAGTAACAAGTTCTTAATGACTGAGTCATTCCAAATTGGAGAAACAGAATATGTTTCACACTAATTACTGGAGTAACAGCTAATTCAGTAGTGGAATTCAGTATTTCACCCTCGACTTTTTTTTCTACCCCAAAAAGAAACTACTGAGAAATCATCAAAGAACTGTGTGTGATTGGTCTCATTTGCCAGCATTTAGAAGGTACAGAGAAGAAGTAAAAGCTCTGGGCAAGACTGTTTTAGTTACGACAGTTACCATCAAGGTAGCCCATGGTGGTTCCCTCTTAGCATAAACATGAGCTAGTGTGAAAAGAACTAAGCTCAATTTCTCAGGCAGATATTTAACTAGGAAAATTGAGCTCTTGGAAGCGGCAAGCCTTATTTACCATAGTGGCACAGCAAGTGATGCAGTGTTCTAACACTAAAGTGTTAGGTTTGGCTTCAAAATATTCAATATTTGCTTCAGAAAAAGTCACACTCTTCAGGAATTCCAAAGGATATGCCTGAAACTTCATTGAATCAGTAGCCAAAGTCATAAAAGCTTCACTACAAGGTGTGTAACACTTGGAAGCTGTAGTTCCTGCTTCACTTCTGAAGAGCATTGAAGTATTTTTTCCAAATATCCAAAGTAAATCTATAGAACTCAACATCTCTGGTTATGGTGGGGCTAAAACCATACAGAGGTTCATCAACAGAGCACAGCTGTATTCACAGTGATATTAACAGATATTCATCAATGCCTATTACATATAACAGCTTTGAAGAGCACACTAGTGTAGGAATATATACACATCTACATTGTACATTTTACACACAATTGAAGCTAGAATATGAAACAGCATAGAGCTTGGATCCAGTCTGATTCAGTATGGCAGTTAATCTGCCAGATGAAACAAACAGTGTATGAACTGATAATGAAAATGAAATAACTGTTAAAGCAAACCCTGTCTGTAACAGCACAATGAACTACCTTTAGCTGAGCTACTGAAGCAACAGGGAAGTGACAAGAGTCCTTGAAAGACTTCGGCATGAGAAAGCATTAACAAAATTATAATTGATTATTTCAGAGAGAAGGTGGGGGGGAAAGCATAGCAAGGGAGATGCA